>Ga0097691_1003173_pt1 | contig 10282 bp, 11 predicted proteins | sample NGESurdeep072012_8_FD_72858 | JGI IMG/M metagenome (GOLD analysis project Ga0097691, IMG submission 72858) | Arctic peat soil microbial communities from Barrow, Alaska - NGEE Surface sample 210-1 deep-072012 | ecosystem: Environmental > Terrestrial > Soil > Wetlands > Peat ...
TGTCTGGGAGGCCATCCAAGGCCACCTACCACCACGGCCGCCCGACATGCACCCACTTGTCAGCGATCACGTAATTCCCCAGGTTTGAGGGGTTGACGATCACGTAATTCCCCACCCCGGCGATCACGTATTTCCCCATGGGGACGACGTGCGTGGCCTCCCGGGTGTGGTCCTCCAACCGAAGCAGGCTCGCGCTCACCAACAACGGTGAGTGAGGAAGCCAATGGCAAGGAGGACGTTCGAAATGATCGATCTGATCGAGATTTACGTGCATTGGTACGCGGGTCGCTCTCAGGCCCAGATCGCCGACAGTCTGGGCTTGGACCGCAAGACGGTCCGCAAGTATCTGGGCCCGGTCACGGCGGCCGGTTTGGTGCCGGGTGGGCCGCCGGTGATGACTGAGATGGATTGGCGGGCCCGGGCCGCGTCGTGGTTCCCGGCGGTGGTCGATAAGGGTTTGCGGCAGGTCACGTGGCCGGCGATCGCCGCGCACCGGGACTACATCAGCGCCCAGCTGGCCGCCGGGGTCACGGTGTCCACGATCCATCAGCGTCTGGTCGACGAACACGCCTTGGTGGCGTCGGTGGCCTCGGTGCGGCGCTGGGTGGGCGGGAACATGCCTGAGGAGGCCCGCCGGGCGCAGGTCCGGGTGCTGCGTCCGGGACCCGTCGAACCTGGCAGCGAGGCGCAGATCGACTACGGGCGGCTGGGGATGTGGACCGACCCGGCGACTGGGCGCAGGCACACGGTGCAGGCGTTTGTGATGGTGTTGGCCTGCTCGAGGTACATGTTCGTGCGGCCGGTGCTACGGATGGACCAGGAGGCGTGGACCCGTTGCCACGTCGAGGCTTTCGCATTCTTCGCCGGTGTCCCTGCCCGCTTGGTGCCCGATAATCTGAAGACGGGGGTCGACAAGCCGGACCTGTACGACCCGCAGATCAACCGTTCCTACGCCGAGCTGGCCGCCCACTATGGCGCCCTGGTCGACCCGGCGCGGGCGTTCAAACCCAAGGACAAACCGCGGGTAGAACGACCCATGCCCTACGTGCGGGACTCCTTTTGGCGGGGGCGGGCGTTCACCAGCTTGGCGGACATGCAGGCCGGTGCGGTTCGCTGGTCGAGGGAGGTGGCCGGGACCCGGGCCTGCCGCCCGTTGGACGGCGCGGCACCGGGCGCGGTGTTCGCCGCGGTAGAGGCCCCGGCGCTGCGGCCGCTGCCGACCACGCCGTTCGTGTTGGCTACCTGGTCAACTGGCAAGGTCGGCCCCGACATCCACGTCAAGGTCGGCCCCGTGTTGTACTCGGTGCCCTGGCGGCTGCTCGGCCAGCAGGTCCACGCCCGGTCGACGGCGACCATGGTCCAACTCGTCCATGAGGGCGCTGTCGTGGCCACCCATGTGCGACGCGAGCGGGGCCGCGCCACCAACGTGGCGCACTACCCGCCGGAGAAGATCGCGTTCCACATGCGCACCCCGACCTGGTGCCGCGACGTCGCCGGGGAGGTCGGCCCGGCCTGCGCCGAGGTCGTCGCAACCCTGTTGGAGGTCAACGCACTGTTCCGGCTGCGCGCCGCCCAAGGCGTCCTGGGGCTGCGGGACAAACACACCCCGACCCGCCTGGAAGCCGCCTGCGCCAAGGCGATCGCTGTGGGTGACCCGTCCTACCGCACCATCAAAGGCATCCTGATCGCCGGCACCGAAACCACCACGGCGGCCGGCGACACCGGCGCGGCCGCCGGTGTCCCGGCGTTCCTGCATGGCCAACAAGCCCTGTTCGAGACCATCAGCGATGACGGCAACCTCGCACCCGTCCTGGAGCTACCCACCAGCGGCGATACCGGCCAAGCGAACCGGGCGGCCCACGCATGAGCATCCAGCCCCCGGCCAACGCTGCGACCAACCCTGCCGGCCAGGGCGCCCCCAGCACCCTGGCCAACCTCGATGAGCGCACCGACGTCGAGGACCTGGCCCGTGTCCTGGTCGTGGTCGAGGACTTCCTGATCCACGCCGACAGCTACGTCATCGACGAGCTCGCCGACTACGCCATGGTCCGCCCGCACGACACGCAGGACTGGGTGGCCTGGATCGCCGCCCTGCTGGGCGAACACGCCGCCAGCTTGCGTGCCCTCACCCCCGCCACCAGGGCGCTACCCGCCCACCAGATGATCGGAGAAGCCCGATGACCGTCTTGAACCCTGCCCTGCACGACACGTTGCGCGCCCTAAAGCTCACCGGGATGCTCGACACCCTCGACGCCCGGGTGGCCCAAGCCCGCACCGGGGCCCTGGGCCACCTGGACTTCCTGCAGGTGCTGTGCGAGGACGAGATCGCCCGCCGGGAAACCGCGGCCCTGGCCCGCCGGCTACGCCTGGCCCGGTTCGAAGAACAAGCCACGATCGAGTCCTTCGACTTCACCGCCAACCCCAAGGTCCCCGCCGCCGCGCTACGCGACCTGGCCGCGCTGCGCTGGCTGGACGCAGGAGAGTCCATCATCCTGTACGGGCCCACCGGCGTCGGAAAGACGCACGTCGCTCAAGGGTTGGGACACAACGTGATTCGCCGCGGCGGGCAGGTCCGGTTCGTCAAGACCAGCCGGGTCCTGGCCGACCTCGCCGGTGGCCACGCCGACCGCACCTGGGAACGAAGGCTTCGGGAGTACACCCGCCCCGCCGTGCTGATCCTGGACGACTTCGCCATGCGTGAGCTGACCGCGCCCCAAGCCGACGACCTGTACGAGCTGGTTTCCGAACGAGCCATCGCTTCCCGGCCACTGATCTTGACCTCCAACCGGGCCCCAACCGACTGGTACGCCCTGTTTCCGAACCCGGTAGTAGCCGAGTCGCTGCTGGACCGGTTGATCAACACCAGCCACCAGGTACTCATGGACGGACCCAGCTACCGGCCCCGCAAACGACCCCGACCAGCCGGCCGCGACCACACAAACACAGTCCCCGCACAAGACGCCCCGCCCGTGCCGCCACCGGCCCAACCGGCGACAACATGACCGGCCCACACCGTCAACGACCCGTTGACACCCCGCGGCCCTGTCACTACGCAGCCGACCCCGACCGCCGACCCCGCTGCACCCTGACCGCGACCATCCAACTCGGCGCCGTCGCGCTATGCGCGTCCTGCAACGCAGCCCGCTCGACCCTGGGCAAAGGCCAAACCCCGGTCCCGCTCCCACTCGGTCCCGCATTCGACGTCCTGGATTGGGTTGCCACCGCCCACCAACAAGCCCGCGCCGCCGAAGCCACCCTGACCGCCGCCGTCACCAGAGCCCGCCAAACCGGAGCAACCTGGACGGCAATCGGAGCCCAACTCGGCCTCTCACGCCAAGGCGCACAACAACGCTTCACACGCATCCGCGCATGAGCCAACGAAGCTGGATACAGGTGGACTCGACAACCACCCAGACTCTGGAGTAGAAACAGAACACGGACCACACCTGCGGAATTACGTGATCGTCACCCCTGGGGAATTACGTGATCGTCGACAGGAGACCTTCCATCGTGGTAACTGACAGCGCTGGCACCATCGAGGTCAGGACGAACGGCCAGCACGTCCCTGTTTCCGTGACCGTTGCCTTCATACCGGCCTGCCGATCGAGTCAGAGGCCGATACCTTCAACGTCGCCGCACCAGTCCCGCGTCCGTGATGAAACCGCTTTCGCCACGGTCGCCACTCACGCGGCTCACGGCTACGCGGGAGCACTGTCCCACCTGCGGGCCGGGGGCCCGCCGTCCTGCACCCAGCTGATCGGCCCTTGGGTCAACCGTTGCCCTGAGTGGGCTGCGCTGAACCAGTCTGCCGGCAACCCTTGAGTCCGGCGCGGTCCGAGGGGGCGGATTCGAGGGGGCACCCGCGGGTCCGGCCATTAGTCAGGAAACGCTCAGCGCACAACCGGACGCCGTGGCATACTTGCCGGAAGTAAAGACTTGTCAAAGTTTTGAGTTTCTCACAGTTTGAGTCATTTCTAGCTGTTTGCGTCGTTTCTGACAGTTAGAGCTATCTGCCATTGCTCGAAGGAAAATAGATGCCTGCGCAGACGAGGTGGTTCGAGAACCTACTGGAAGCTGTGCCCGACTCCTTGGTGGGGATGGACCCGCAGGGCACGATCCGGTTCGTTAATCGCCAGACCGAATCGCTGTTCGGCTATGACCGTGACCAGCTGATCGGCCAGCCCATCGAGAAGCTGGTGCCCGCGTCTCTTGGTCAGATCTACCTCGCAGACCCTGGGGCGCCGTCCAGTGAGATCGATTTGGAGCTGAGTGGGCGCCAACGAGATGGCACCGAGTTTCCCATCGACATCAGCCTGTCTCACATCGACACCGGGGACGTCTTGGTGGTGATTACTGCGGCGCGCGACGTCACCCATCGGAGGGAGGCGTTCGAGGCCGCGCGGTCCATGATTGAGTCGAGTCTGGACTCGTTGGTTGCCATCAGCCCCGAGGGCAGGATCACCGATGCCAACCAGGCCACGGTCAAGGTCACCGGCGTGTCTCGCGCGGACCTCATCGGGACCTCGTTCTCGGACTACTTCACCGAACCCGAGAAGGCCAACAGGATCTATCGGATGGTGTTTGCTGAAGGGATGGCCGTCGACTACCCGCTGACGATGCGCCACCGCGACGGGACCCTCGCTGAGGTCTTGTACAACGCCTCGGTCTACCGCGACGGCTGCGGCAGAGTGCTCGGCGTGTTCGCGGCTGCTCGCGATGTGACAAAGCAGGTGAACGCTCAGAAGGAGATTGCTGAGCGGCAGGCGTGGGATCTGCAGCGGCTAGCGGAACTGGAACGGTTCCAGCGGTTGACTGTCGGTCGTGAGCTCAAGATGATCGAGCTCAAGAAGGAGATCGAAAGGCTCAGAATTCTTGTCCCGAGCGAAGGTGAGCCTGGTGACTAGTCCTGCGGGCGGGCTTTGGGCGCCTGCGACGGCGCCGTCTGCGGCCAGCCGGCCCACCGCCCCGCGGTGATGTGTCAGGGTGCCACGACGGGGTGTCTTAGCGCCGCGGTCTGCGGTACGCGTGGGCGTCGGCCCTGTCTGGCTCGAACCCTAGGCAGCGGTCGACGCGTCCGGCCGGGTTGGTCGCCTCGGTGACAATGACCCATCGGCCGCAGCCCTGATCGGCGGCCCGCCGAGCCGCAACGCCGAGGAGGTAGGAGGCCAGCCCGCGCCGCCGGTGCTCCTCGTCGGTGCCGACGCTCTGGTAGCGCGCGGTCGTACCGCAGCGGACGATGCCAAGATCGGCGATGAGTTCGCCGTCGGCGAACGCTCCAAAAGAGGCTCCAATGTCCCGTTCGGAGAGCGCACGTCGCGCCCGCGCCCGCCCCTGAGCGAATCCCTCAAAGGAGCGCGGGTCGTTCTCATTCGTCCGTTCATTTTCGGCCACGGACCGGGCAACGGACTGTGCCCAGTCCTGCCCCCTGAGGCGGCGCACCGTATATCCGACCGGGAGTGGCGCTTGCCTGGGCACAGTGCGCGTCGTGAGGACATCATCCAGTTCCACGTCCATTCCCTGCGCGACCCAGGAGACCTGGTCGTCGGGCATCCGGATCAGGCCGATCGCAACCCAGTTCGCTTGGGGAAAGGCCGCCTGGAATATTGACACCCATCTACCAGCCTCGCCCACCGCATCCTGGTCCGTGACGAACAGGCAGTGACCCCAGTGGAAGTTGGGGTTGTCCGGGGTGCGGACCAGCAGATGGTCCCCTCGGTCCTCAATGGTTGAGCCGGAGTGCTCGAGGATTGCGAGGTCGGTCGCCCAACCGGGCCGGAAGTCGAGCACGGCGCGACGCTACCGCACGGCTCCGGCCGGTTCTGACCTGGTGGCCTCCGAACCCGCTGACGGCTACGCGGCAGAATGCCAAGACAGGCACCCTCGCGGTGGCCTGTCTTCGGCGGGCGTGCCCTGGCGTCAGCCTGCGAGCAGGTCGTCCCGACGCGCGCGGCCTTCGCGGACGCCTTCTGCATGTCGTGGCTGGCCAAGGCGTCGCGACCCTCGAAGAAGTCATCGGCCAGGTCGAAGCCAGCCGGGTTCGGCCTTCGCCAACGTCCTGGAAGATCCAGCTTCTGCAGTACCACGCCGCTGGGCTGGCCCTCGGACGTAAAGGTCTGGACGATGAGCTGCGCGGAGCGCACCTCGTGGAGGAGCCGTGGTAACCCAATTCGTTCCCGTTGCTGGTCATCAGATAGGGGTACGACCCATCGGTACGGCAGTCGTAGCGCTCCATCCACATCTCGTGGTGGCGGCGAGATCCGAGCCACGAAGGGACGAGCTCGGGGTCAGTGTTGGGCACGCAGGACCTTGTCGGTGGGACGTTGAACTCGCATGACCCGCACGAGCAGAACGTCGGGCCGACTGCGATCTGCGCCTGGCGGGTGCTAATGATTGTCTTGGCGCTCCTGCCTCGGATGTCGGGTCACGGCGCGGACCGCGATCTACGCTCTCGTTGTCTGCTCCGCCACGCTTGCGGCGGCGGTCAGCGGTCGACTTTCGTTCATGGCCGTCGGCGTGCTCGTGACCGTGGCTGTGCACTGGGTCGCGGACAGCTTTGCACACGCACTTGCCCACCATGCCGTCAAACAGATGCCCCTGGGCTGGTCGGACATAAGGGCGATCTTGAGCCAAGGGTGGCCAATGGTCTGCGCCTCCTTTACACCTTTGGGCACGTTGCTACTTATGGGTGCTCTCGGTGCTTCTGTTTCCCGCTGTCAATATCTCCCTGGCCGTTGCGAGCGTCCTGTTGGTTTGGGCTGGATGGACCGCGTCGCGACCCAGCGGGTTGCGAGGCTGGCGCCTGCTCACATCCACCGCAGTCAGCGCGGCCTTCGGTTTGACGCGGGTGGGCCACAAGAACCTGCTGCACACCTCACCCCTCCCGGAAGCAGACGTTGATACAGGCGCTGTCTCCGCTGTGGCGGGGGCGTCTGGCGCGCTCTGTCAGGAAAGGCTTCCGTCTTTGAGGGGGCCATGGGAATCGAACCGGCTGTCAGCTCGGGACGAGTTCTTGAGACACCGTGTTCTCCGGTTCCGCGATGGTGTTGTCGATCTTGTGTAATCCTTGCTGGCCCAGCCCGACCACTTTACTGAGCCAAGCGGCCTGCTCTCCTCCCTTGGCTCGTGCAGGTCATCCCTGAAGGAGCGGGGCCGTGTCAAGGCACTTGTGACCTCAGATTTGGGCTGTCTTCGACCGCGGCGCACACGTCGAAGTAGGCGTCGGGGTCAAGGCTCGGGCGGAGCCCGACCGCGTAGCGGCCGGAGGGCCTTGAGGTCGGCGCCTGGGTCGACGAACAATGTGGGCGGCGGAGACAGTTCAGGGGCGGTTCCTCAGAAGTCGGAATGTGTTGGCGGTGCTCTCGTCATGGCCGGGGGTCCCGGCTGGGGGGCAGGCCCGGGTGGGCTGCCGGTCATCCCTACGCCGCGGCAGGGGCGGCATGATGGGGTTCGCGGTGCGCTGGCCGGCGGGGTCAATCACTGGGGCGACCACGCCAGGTGTTGGGGGTCATGACCTGCACGACCCGCGCCGACCAGGGAAAAGCCGAAGGCGGTGCTCATGCCACCCTCGGCAGATGTTCCAGGGCGCGTACGTGTCCGTCGCGCAGCGCGTAGAAGACAAACTCCAGCTGGAGTCTCGCGGCAGCCACCGAGCCAATGTTGCGGCCTCGGCGGTCGGCGACCCGCTCCCGCAGCACCCCGACCTCGCTGGTCTTGGAGATGGTCTTGACCGACTCGATCGCAGCCCAACGGACCAGACGTGAGCCCTGCTTGGTGATCCGTCCCCGACGGACGTGGGTGTCGGACTCGTGGTGCTTGGGCGTCAGGCCGGCCCAGCAGGTCAGCTTCGAGGCCGACGCGAACCAGCTCACGTCGCCGATCTCGGCGACGAGGACCGCACCCAGGGTGGGGCCAATGCCGGGGATCTTCTGCACCGCGGCGGCGGCGTCGAGCCGCGGAGCTCCGGCTGGTGCATACATGCTCGCGTCCCAAGCGATGATGGAGTAGTCCTTCTCAAGGCTCCGCCCGAACGAGATCGCCATGTTGAGGAACCCCAGCGCGGTGGCGACGGCGAGCGCGATCTGTAGCGTCGTCGCCGCCGTCCGGCGCTTGTTGCGCACCAAGTTCCGGGCGCCGAACCTGATGGTGCGGGGGAGCAGCCGGTCGTGTACGACGAGGCGGTCGATGGGCGACACGCCGAAGGTGACCGCCGCACCTTGGCTCTGAAGAGCTTCGCGGACGGGGATGCGCAGTGCCCGCCGGAGTGCCGGCGCGGAGGCGCCAACGGTGAGGACCACGGCGAACACGGCGCTGAAGGCGATGACGGGGATGCTCACGGCGAATCGGCCGGGGACGCCGAGGACGTTGCTCGCTACGAAGTTCGCGATCATGTGCGCGAGCGCGATGCCGATCGGCACACCGACTACGACACCGAAGAGGGCGAGGTACAACGCGGTGCGGAGGAAGACGCCGGCTATCTGGCGGCGCCGGCCGCCGATCGCCTTCATCACGCCGATCTCGGCGGTCTGCTCTGCCATGAGGGTGTTCATTGTGTTGGCGATCAGGAACACCGCGGTGATCAGGGCGAGTGCGGCGAGGACGTACACGAACGTGGTCATCTGGTGGGCGAACACCCGGCCCGGGTAGTCGCCCTCGTCACGGGTGACGGGAAGGTTGGTGAGGGCGCCAGGCCCGACGTTTGTCTTGAGCCAGGTGTGCAGGCGCGTCACTGTCGCGTCCACCGCGCGTGGCTCTGTGTCATGGAGCCGGAACGCGAGGCTGTTCACCCCGGAGACGCCTGAGAGCGCGCGCACGGTGTTGTTGGTTGCGTACAGGATGAGCTGCTTCGGTTGATCCGACGGTCCCTGCCGGAAGGCGAGGCTGCGGGCACCTCCGGACACCTCGGGCGACCCGACAGATCCGTCGGCGGCGACGAGGCGAAGACGGTCGCCCGCGGCGAGGCTGACGTCGACGGCGTCGGCGTTGCCGTCGTCCGCGAGCACCTGGCCGCCGGCCGGGGCGGCGCCGCTCGTGACGCGCACGACGTCGATCGACTGACGTGTGAAGTCGTCGACACCCCACAGAGTCGCCGGGATGCGGCGGTCGCCGACCAGCGCCCGAGTGGAGTACGTCACCCGCGCGCTGACCGCGTCGACGTTGGGGATGGCAGCGGGCTCGCGGCCGGTGTTGTCGTCGAACTTCATGTCGCGCACCGGCAGCGTGATGTCGTACAAGTGCGTCTCGCGGACTTCGCCGCTCATGGTGTGGTCGATCAGGTCGGGACGGCGAGCATCCCGGTGCTCGCCACCGCCAGGGCGATCCTGGCGGCGGTGAGGATCGCGCGAGCGCGACGGCGTCCGAGATCGCGCCACGCCTTGAGGGCCAGCGTCGTGCCCATGGTCAGACGCTCTTGGAGTCGCTGACGACGAGGCCGTCGCGGATCGTGACGGCTCGCGGCGAGCGCGCGGCGAGTCCGTTGTCATGGGTCACGTAGACGATCGTGGTTCCGGCATCGTTCAGTCGGGTGAGCAGGTTGAACATCTCGTTCGCAGTGTCGCTGTCGAGGTTGCCGGTGAGCTCGTCGCCCATGAGGATCGGCGGGTCGCTCGCGAGTGCGCGGGCGATCGCCACCCGCTGCTGCTCGCCGCCCGACAGCTCGACGGGTAGGTGATGAGCCTTGTCCGCCAGGCCCGCCAGGTCGAGGTTGTGGAGGGCCCGTGCCTCCCGCTCACGCACCGTCCCGACGCGTGCGAAGTCCATCGGCAGCACGGCGTTCTCGAGTGCGGTCAGCGTAGGGAGGAGCTGGAAGAACTGGAACACGACGCCGATGTGCCGGCCTCGCCAGGTCGCCAGTACTCGCAAACCCCATTGGTAGTCTTCCGCGGTACACCTAGCCCGCGATTGGTGAGGAGTTTCTGTATTGCGTTAAAGCCGCCGGCTTCGCCGACGGCAGCGCAGCTTCCGGGCGGGCATGCGGCCTCCGGCCGGTCCCGCCCTACGCCGCGCCACAGCAACTAAAGCGCGTCGCCGATCCCGACCGGAGCTTGTCGGTCGTCTTGCAAGCCGCTGGGGACGAGGGGGAGGGGGTCGACGTGCCCAAACCAGCCTCAGACCGCTGCGGGGTGTCGGTAACCGGGCCACTTGTGGTTCCGAGAAATATGGGCTTGAACATATATGCTGCACAAGCTATATTGATGATGTGTTGATCGACTGGACTCGCGACTTTGGTGACTGGCTAGATCAGGTTACGGAACGCGCGGATCGAGGAGACCGCCACTCGCAATTG
>Ga0097691_1003174_pt1 | contig 10278 bp, 9 predicted proteins | sample NGESurdeep072012_8_FD_72858 | JGI IMG/M metagenome (GOLD analysis project Ga0097691, IMG submission 72858) | Arctic peat soil microbial communities from Barrow, Alaska - NGEE Surface sample 210-1 deep-072012 | ecosystem: Environmental > Terrestrial > Soil > Wetlands > Peat ...
TACGCACGCTATTATAACGACATCAGAACGCATCGGTCATTGGATAAAGACGCGCCGGCCGTTCGCCCGGTTCAGCGGACTGGAATCCTCAGTTCACGCGCGATACTCGGCGGACTTCATCATCACTACGGTGCGTCAGGAAAAGCCTGATGCTTCCAGCGGGCGAAATTCCCGCACCGGAAAGGGGAACGAGCCGCCCCACCGGGAATCGAGCCTTGGTCTCATGGAGGCAACGACATGAGTTAAGCGTAGGCACGGGCGACGAGCGGGCCGTAACGCAAGTGAAGCGATTGAGCCTCGTGATGATAATAAACCGCAGGCCGACAGAGTCGTAGTGGCTGGAAGGCAATAGTAGGTCACCGCAAGAGGCGATGGTGACCGGAGACTGCGGCGGGGTCAGAGAGCACGGCACGTTCGGAAACGGAAGCATTGAGGAACCTGAGAGATCCACTGTGGTCTCGGCTCGGAGCGGAAACGAGCGGAGTATGCTGGACGAATGGATCATTCCTGAGAAAGGCAGACGCTGCAGTGGAAGTCGGATTCGCTGGTAGTACTCAGAGCGCAGGAAAACTGCGTACACGGGGAAGCGGCGAAGCAGATGAAGGCTGACTGTCGGGAAACATCACCCGCACTCACAGAGGCAGGAACATGATGTCAACGCAACTGAGTCAGATAGCGAAGAAGGCCAAACTGGATCGCACGGTGCGATTCACCTCGTTGGCGCACTTGCTGACGCCGGAATTCCTCACGGAAACGTGGGGCATGATGAACCGGCGCGCGGCCAGTGGGATCGATGGGGAGAGCACCGAGCAGTTTGAGAGCGAGTTGAAGCAGCGGGTCGAGGAGATTTGTACACAACTTCGAGCAGGCGCCTATCGCGCGCCACCGGTTCGGCGGGTTGAAATACCCAAAGGGCCAGGCAAAACCGGAACGCGCCCTTTGGGGATCCCCACGGTCGCGGATCGGCTGCTGCAGCGAGCGGTAGCGCGCATTATCGAGGCAGTGTTCGAAGCGGATTTCCTCGACTGCAGTTACGGCTTTCGACCGGGGCGCAACCCTCATCACGCTCTGCAGGCGCTGCGCTTGCAAATCGTGTCCAAGAAGGTGAACCACGTATTCGAGGCCGATATTCGCAGCTACTTCACCCGCATCAGTCATCAGTGGTTGCGCAAGATGGTGGCCCACCGGATCGCCGACCCGGCAATTCTTAAGCTGATTGGAAAATGGCTTAAGGCCGGGGCGATGGTTGATGGGGCACTGATTTCAACCAATGAGGGCACGCCACAAGGCGGCCCAATATCGCCTGTGCTGAGTAATATCTACCTGCACTTCACGCTCGACCTGTGGTTTGAAAAGAAATTCAAAGCACAGTGCCAGGGCGAGGCGTACTTGGTGCGTTTCGCGGATGATTTTGTGGGAAGCTTCCAGTTCTGGGGAGACGCGCAGAACTTCCAGCGCCAATTGCGGGAACGTTTTGCGCAGTTCAATCTGGAGCTGGCCGAGGAGAAAACTCGGCTGTTGCTCTTTGGGCGTTTTGCGGCCGTCGAACGGCGCAAGCACGGACATAGGCCCGAGACGTTTGAGTTTCTAGGCTTCAAGCACGTCTGTGGGGAGGATCGAGCAGGGCGTTTCGCCCTGATCCGTATCCCCTGCACCAAGAGTTGCAGAAAGTTCCTCGTTCGCGCCCGCGAGTGGTTGCTTGGACACAGACATTGGAAGAGACGCCAACAACAGCAGCACCTCACGGTGATGCTGCGCGGCTTCTACCAGTACTTCGCCTTGCACCACTGCGACCGCAAGCTCAGCTGGATCCGCCACGAAGTCCAGCGACACTGGGTGCACGCCCTGCAACGCCGAGGTCAACGACAGCGGATCAGCTGGGTGTATTTGAGCGATCGACCGTGGTTCGAGCTGCCGTCAGCTCGCACATTGCATCCAACGGTATGAAGCGGAGGTCTTCGCAAAAGTCATCTGGGGAGCCCAGTGCGGGAAATCTGCACGCTGGGTTCTGCTTGGGGAGACGAGTTCAAGAAGCCACGCTCGCTCGGTGAGGGCACTGGCGCGAAAGCGTCAGATAACAGCGAGGCTCCGCAAAGGGCTACCGCTTCAAGGCTCGTCTCTACCATCCTCAGGGTTTAGGTTTTCGGTACACACAAGTGCGCAATGATCTTTTTGAGTGCGGCTTCAGTACTGCGAGGACCCCGGCCGCTTGCTCCGCGTTAAGTATGATACCGACAACATCATCGCGCCTCGCGTGGTCGAAAAATTTTGGTGCTCTTGAGCCGCGTCTGGCGCCAAAATGCCGGAGGAGTTCCATAGCTTGGCGGAGTTCGCGCCCTGGGCGATAATGCCGCTGCAAACGAAATTGACCGCTGGGTCAAGGAGGTGCATGTGGCCACCGCGTCCGCCAGCGAGCCCCGCCTTCTTCCCGAAGATCTCGGCGGTCATCTTATTGAGGTCGACGCCCTTGGCGATCGCGACATGATGCGGGCGGTGGGTGGCGGTGACCGTGTCTTCGGCGCGCAGATGGACACAAACGCCGGCTGCACAAGGCTCCTGTCCCGCAGCGAGATGCATCTCGCCCGGCAGCGGACCGGCACCGATATCAAACTTCGGCTGCTTTCCCTCCATATATCGTGTCCTCATAATAGCGCGCCTTCTCCATCACCTCGTACATCCACAAGAGTTGCGATTTGCTTGGCATTGGAAGCCTCCCGACATGCGTTCACGCGCGGTTATTCATGACCATCCGCTTTTGGGTAAGCTGACAGAGATGGATCGGGCGTAATTGATCTCGCGCAAATGCGGAGGACGATTCGGGAAGGGGGAGAGAGTGGAGGGGGGCTATGCCGTTAATCGAAGCGAGGTCAGCCTGGCGCGGCGGCGCGCGCGGGCGAGCCAGTCGAACTCTTCGGCGGAGAAGCGAAGTCTTTCGAGATCGCCGAGTGCAATATGCAGAAAGGCTTGCCGCAGCTCTATTCCTCCCGCACCCGCGCCAGCAACGCCAGGCCCGCCACGAAGAATACCACCAGCACCGCCATGCCGGCCTTCTGACTTGCGGTGATTGCCGTAATCGCGCCGATCAGCAGTGGCCCGACGAAGGAGGTGACCTTTCCGGTCAGCGCGAACAATCCGAAATATTGGGCGATGAGGTCTTTCGGCGCCATGCGGATCAGCAGCGTGCGGGATGCGGCCTGCAGCGGGCCGCCGGCGGCGCCGATCAAACATCCGAGCACCAGATAGGCCCGTTCCGCCGCGCCAGAGAAAAGCGCGCCGCCTGGCGTTGGCGGCGCTACCTTGATGAACAGAATCGAATCCTTGTCCACCAGCAGGATCGCAACGATCGCAAACAGCAGGATCAGCATGCTGCCAGCGATCACCCGCTTCGGTCCGAGGGAATCGTCGAGTTTGCCGCCAAGCCACGCACCAAAAGTGCCGGCGATCGCCAGCAGAATACCGAATGTGCCGATCTGAATCGTGTTCCAGCCGAAGGTGCCGGCGGCGTAGATGCCGCCGAACGTGAACAGCGACACCAGAGCGTCGGTGTAGACCATGTTGGCAAGCAGAAACGCCGCCATCGATTTTTGTTTCGGCAATTCACGCAGCGTTTGCCTTAAGTCCGTCAATCCCTCACACAGCGCTTCGCTTATCCGCCGCCTGGCGGGATAATCCGGCGTCAGCAAAAACATCGGCAGCACGAAGATGATGAACCAGATGCCGGTCAAAGGGCCGGTGATGCGGTCGCCCTGATGCGTGACGGGATCGAGGCCGAACAACGGCACAAATCCGAACAGCGTGCGCCCGGTGACCGGGCTGGCGGCGAGAAAGCCGAGCACCAGGATGAGACTTAAGATGCCGCCGATATAGCCGGTCGCCCAGCCGGTGCCGGACAATCGCCCGATCTTGTCCGGCGGCACCAGCGTCGGCATCATCGCATTATTGAAGACGGTGGCGAATTCGACCCCGATGGTGGCGATGCCGTAGGCCAGCAGCAGCGGGGGAATTGCGCCGATGTCGCCCGGCTTTCCAAACCACATCAGGCCGGAGCCGATCACCAGCATCGCACCGAACGCCGCGATCCACGGTTTGCGGCGGCCGCTGGCGTCCGCGATCGCACCCAGCACCGGCGACATCAGCGCAATCACCAACCCCGCAGCCGCGGTCGCAAAGCCCCACAGGGATTGTCCGCTGGCGGGATCGGCCGCCACGTGGGTGGCGAAATAGGGTGCGAACACGAAGGTGGTGATCAGGGTGAAATAAGGCTGCGCGGCCCAGTCGAAGAAAATCCAACTGATAACCGCCGATCGCGGCGGATAAGTCTGCTGCAGATCGGCAATATGTGCGTCCGAAGCGATCACCGCCATGCTCGAAAATACCCTTGTCAATCACGCGGAGGCGTTTTGCCCTACCGCATCGGAACCCATATAGCATTGGCGGCTATGACAGCCCCTGCCCGTTTCCACCAGCCCCGCGGCGGAATTTTGATGGCCTTCTTTGGCGCCGAACGATTCAGGATAATCGCGGCAATCGCGTTGATTGTGACGTGCTCTCTGCCTGCCACCGCGCAGGAACGCCGTGAATACGTTCCATTTCTCCCCGACGCGGTTCATGCCGTTGTTGCCGAACACGGCATGGTCGTCGCGCAGGAGAAGATCGGAGCACGTATCGGCGCCGATATATTGAGGCAGGGCGGCAATGCGGTCGATGCGGCGGTTGCCACCGGTTTTGCGATGGCGGTAACCTATCCGCGCGCGGGAAATATCGGCGGCGGCGGCTTCATGGTGATTCACTCGGCGGAGCGCCACGAGGACGTCGCCATCGATTATCGCGAGACCGCGCCGGCTGCCGCCACGCGCGACATGTTCCTCGGCGCCGATGGCAAACCCGATATCGCCAAGTCGCGCGATTCCGCGCTCAGCATCGGCGTGCCCGGCACTGTCGCGGGCCTGGCCCTGGCGCTGGAGAAATACGGCTCGGGCAATTTCACGCTGGCGGATCTGCTCAAGCCGGCGATTGAGCTGGCGCGCGACGGCTTTGCCATCGCCGACGACATGGCCGATACCCTGCCCGGGATTGCGCGGCGGCTGGCGCGCTGGCCAGCGTCGGCAAAGATTTTTTCCCGCGCCGACGGCACCTCCTTGCGGGAAGGCGACACGCTGGTGCAGGCCGATCTGGCGGCAACGCTCTCGGCAGTCTCGGCGCAGGGACCGCGCGGGTTCTACGAAGGCCCGGTTGCGGAAAAACTGGCGGCGGGAGTTCGCGACGCCGACGGTATCCTGACGACGGACGACCTCAAATCGTATCGACCCGTGATCCGCGCGCCGGTGCGCGGCAGCTACCGCGGATTCGACATCGTCTCGATGCCGCCGCCCTCATCGGGCGGCGTCGTGCTGCTGGAGACGCTGAATATCCTGGAAGGATTTCCGATGCCCGACATGAGACAGGGCTCCGCGCCCGCGTTGCATGTCATGATCGAGGCGATGAAGCGCGCCTATGCCGATCGCGCACGCTATCTCGGCGATCCGGACTTCATCAGCGCACCGGTCGCGACACTGATGTCGAAGCAATATGCCGCCCAGCAGCGCGCCAGCATCGAGCTCGACCGCGCGACGCCATGGACCGACGCACTGTCGGCGACGCCGCCGCGCGAAGGCAGCAACACCACGCATTTCTCGGTCGTCGACAGCCGCGGCAACGCCGTCAGCAACACCTACACGCTGAATTTCCCCTATGGCGTCGGCCTGGTCGCCGAGGGTACCGGCGTGCTGCTCAATAACGAGCTCGACGATTTCACCGCGGCGCCCGGCGCCTCCAACGCCTTTGGCCTGGTCGGATTCGAGGCCAACCTGCCCGGCCCCGGCAAACGGCCGCTGTCTTCGATGTCGCCGACCATCGTGCTGAAAGACGGCAAGCCGGTGCTGGTGACCGGCTCGCCCGGCGGCAGCCGCATCATCTCCACGGTGCTGCAGGTGATCGTCAACGTGCTCGACTATCATATGAACATCGCGGCCGCGGTGGCGGCGCCGCGGCTGCACCACCAATGGCTGCCCGATGAGGTGCGTGTCGAGCACGGTTTCGCCGAAGACACGCTGGCGGCGCTGCGGGCCAAGGGCCATCGCGTGATCGAGCCCATGGGACAGACCTCGGCCAATTCGATCGCCGTGACCGACAATGGATTGCTCGGCGCCCCCGATCCGCGCACCCGTGGCGCGGCGGCGTCGGGACAATAGGCCGGTTGCGGACCGGGGTTTGCGGATTGCCTGATGACAGCATCCGTTATCGGCGTAGATTTGGCGACCCCCGCGCAAGCCGGCCACGCGGTCCAGGCAAAGACCGGCCAGAAAATCTTCAGGGAAGGAAACGTCATGAGCAGCGTTGAGCCATCGGCAGCGATCGAGCTCGCCCCGATCGAAGATACCAGCCTTCTCGCATTTTATCGCGACATGAATCTGCCGGAGCGGCGGACGTTCGCGGCATTTGCGCTGCCGGAAACGCGCGGCCGAATCCTGCATGCGGATGGGTAAAATCCGGTCCGCCTGGATCGAAGTTTTGCGATCACGTTGCGACAAGGAAGTGCTCTCCCTCTCGCAAAGGGAGAGGTATAGAACCCCTGACTGCCGACTGTTGAAACAACCGGAGTAAGCGAGATGACGTCCCTCAAAAGCAAGACGCTGTTCGTGTCCGGCGCCAGCCGCGGCATCGGGCTCGCGATCGCGTTGCGCGCCGCGCGTGACGGCGCCAATGTCGCGCTCGCCGCCAAGACCGCGGAGCCGCACCCGAAGCTCAAGGGCACCATCTACACCGCCGCCGCCGAGGTTCGCGCCGCCGGCGGCAGGGCGCTGCCGATCCTGTGCGATATACGCGACGAGGCGCAGGTAATCGCGGCGATTGACAGGGCCGTCGCGGAATTCGGCGGCATCGATATCTGCGTCAACAATGCCAGCGCCATCAGCCTGACCGATTCGCAGATGACCGACATGAAGCGGTTCGATCTGATGATGGGGATCAACACCCGTGGCACCTTCATGGTGTCGAAATACTGCATCCCGCACCTGAAGAAGGCGGAAAATCCGCACATCCTGATGCTGTCGCCGCCGCTCGACATGAAGGCGAAATGGTTCGAGCATTCCACCGCCTATACCATGGCGAAGTTCGGCATGAGCATGTGCGTGCTGGGCCTTTCGGCCGAGTTGAAGACCGCTGGCGTCGCAGTCAACGCGCTGTGGCCGCGCACCACCATCGCCACCGCCGCGGTCGGCAATCTCCTGGGCGGAGATGCCATGATGCGCGCCAGCCGCACGCCGGAGATCATGGGCGACGCGGCCTATGTCATCTTCACAAAGCCGTCGCGCGAATTCACCGGACAGTTCTGCATCGACGACAAGGTGCTTTATGCCAGTGGCGTGCGGGACTTCGAGCATTACCGCGTCGATCCGAAGGTCGCCCTGATGCCGGATTTCTTCGTGCCCGACGACGACGTCCCGCCGCCGGGCGTCACCGTGATGCCGCTTCCTTCCGTTGGCGAGGTCGCGAAGTCGCGCTAGAACCGCTGGAATGGTGGTCGATCCGGGGCGCGGGGAGAAACGGTGATCTCGCGAAAGCTTATCGCAGGCGCGTTGATCCTGGCCGTGGCGGTTGCATGGTGCATCACCTATCGGCCCGATCGCGCCATTCGGGTGGCCACGGGCTTTGTGGCGCACAATGTCTGCTCCAAGAGCTTTGTCTCCGGACTCGATCCGCAAACGGTGTTCACCGTAACCGCCGACCGCGCCGGCATCCGCCGGTTACGGTGGGGTCTGAAATATCATTTCGATCGTACCGGCCAAACCGTCGATGCGTCGTTGGCAGGCATGTTCGGCAGCCATGCTGCGTTCCACGAGGGGCTCGGCTGCGTCCTCTCCCACGGACCTAAGGAACCCTATCTGCTCAGGAGCGACATCGCCGCGTTGAAGACGCCGAAAACTCCACCGCTGCTGGCGGAGATTGCGGGTCCCGCGGTAGTCGAGCCGGCCGATCCCAAACTGAAGGCTGCGCTCGATCACGCCTTCGAGGAATCCCCGGCACCGCCGTTCCGCCGAACCAAGGCGGTGGTGGTGGTGGTGCATGACGGCAGCGTGATCGCCGAACGCTATGGCGATGGCGTCGGCGTCGATACGCCCCTGCTCGGATTCTCGATGACAAAATCCGTGGTCAACGCGCTGATCGGAATTCTGACCCAGCAAGGCCTGGTAACCCCGTCGATGCCGGCGCCGATACCGGAATGGCGCGCAGCTACCGATCCGCGCCGCGAAATCGAGGTCGAGCACCTGATGCGCATGACCACCGGTCTCGCGCTCGATGAAACCAATTCCGGCTTCGATCCTTCAAGCCAGATGGTCTACCTGCACAACGATATGGCCGGATTCGCCGTGAAGGCCGCGGTGATTGCGCCGCCGGGCAAGCGCTGGGCCTACTCGAGCCCGACCACGGAGCTGTTGGCGCGGATCATTCGCGACGCCGTCGGCGGTCCCGAGCAGACGCTGGCGTTCGCCTGGCGCGAACTGTTCAATCCGCTGGGGATGCGCAACGTGACGCTGGAATTCGACGGCGCCGGCACCCTGCAGGGCTCGACCTATATGCTGGCGAGCGCCAGGGACTGGGCGCGATTCGGCCTGCTCTATCTCAATGACGGGGTGATCGGCGGCCGCCGTATCCTGCACGCAGACTGGGTGGACATGTCAGCCGCCGCCACGCTGGACACCGACTATGGCGCCGGCTTCTGGACCAATCGCAGCGAGCACGAACATGCCAAGGGGCGCGTCCGGCTCGGAATCCCGCGCGACGCCTTTTTTGCCTCCGGCGATCTCGGCCAGCGCATCGTGATCATTCCGTCGCAGCGTCTGGTGATCGTCCGGCTCGGCGACTCCGTCGATCCGACCGGCGATATCCGTGGCCTCGGCCGCCTGGTCAAGGAAGTGATCGCCGCGACGCAGCCGTGATTTCTTCTCCCTCTCGGACGAGGGGAAGGGCGATCTACCTTCCCACCGTATACGGTCCGCCCTTTTCCAGCGCGCGCTTGTAGGCCGGGCGGGCATGGATGCGTTCCAGAAAGGCCTGGCCCTGGGGTGACCCTGCTCGAGACCGCCGCGCGCGGCGGCCGCTTCCAGCGGAAAACTCATCTGGATGTCGGCGGCGGTGAATTCATTGCCGGCGAACCATTCGCTTTTTGCCAGCTCGCTCTCCCAGAACGCCATGTGCTGCTTGAGCTGCGGATTGACCAGCGCCGTCAGCGCCTGATTGGAGACCTTGCGCACCAGCGGACGCAGCAGCGCCGGCGCACGCTTCGGCATCAGCGTGAACAACAATTTCAACAGCAGCGGGGGCATCGCCGAGCCCTCGGCATAATGCAGCCAATAGGTGTAGCGCAGCCGCTCCGGCGTCCTCGGCGGCGGAATCAGGCGTCCCTCGCCATAGGTGTCGAGGATGTATTCGGCGATCGCCCCCGACTCCGCGATGGTGTTGCCGTTGTCGGTGATGACGGGCGATTTTCCGAGCGGGTGGATGGCGCGCAGTTCGGCCGGCGCGTGCATGTCAGGCTGACGCTGGTAGCGAACGATCTCGTAAGGCACGCCAAGCTCTTCCAGCAGCCATAGCACGCGCTGGGAGCGGGAATTGTTGAGGTGATGAACGGTGAGCATGGCGATTCCCCCGAGCTTGGCGCTGCTGTGCGGCGCTTGGTGGTGCCAGCTGATGCCGGAAAAGTCGAGATGGCCCGGGCGATCATATTACCCGGATATTATTGACGGAATTGATTTACCCGGGTAATATTTGTTCCGTTCTTTTGGAGGGGTTCATGAATTCCGGGTCTGACATTCCCTTCATCGCCTTCGCAGGTGACCGCTGCATCGCCTCCGGCGATCTCCGAACTGTTGCCCGTGCGGCCAAAGAGGCGCTCGATCGGCGCAACGATGCCGCGATTCTTGTCTTCGACGGCAGCAGCGGCCCGATCGATATCGATTTCCGCGGCTCGGTCGACGATGTGCTGGCCCGATTGCCGGAGCTCCCGGGCGACTCCGTTACAGAAGACACCGCCGTCGCCACGCCTCGCGGTCCCGGCCGTCCGAAACTCGGCGTGGTCGCGCGCGAGGTCACGCTGCTGCCGCGGCACTGGGAATGGCTGGCGCAGCAGCCGGGCGGCGCTTCCGTCGCGCTGCGCAGGCTGGTCGAGGAGGCAAGGCGCGCCAACAAGGACAAGGACCTGATCAGGCAGGCGCAGCAAGCGGCCTAACGCTTCATCGC
>Ga0097691_1003176_pt1 | contig 10276 bp, 6 predicted proteins | sample NGESurdeep072012_8_FD_72858 | JGI IMG/M metagenome (GOLD analysis project Ga0097691, IMG submission 72858) | Arctic peat soil microbial communities from Barrow, Alaska - NGEE Surface sample 210-1 deep-072012 | ecosystem: Environmental > Terrestrial > Soil > Wetlands > Peat ...
CGTTGGGGTGCGCTCATGCACCCCCTGGACGACGGGAACGATCCTGCTCGACTCAGCGAGCACGACGACACACTCGACCTGGCGGCGCTGGAGATAGACGTAGGCGTCTCGAACGAGCTCAGGACGTGCCCGTTCCTCGGTGGCAATGACGACGTAGTAGCCGGCCTGTCGTGCGGCCGCCTCAACAGCCATCAGGGTGTCGACCATGCCGAAATGCGGGTGCCCGGCGATGAGAACGCCAATCACGCCGCTCCTGCTGGAAGCGAGGGTTCTTGCCGCCAGGTTTGGATGGTATCCAAGCTCCTTGACGGCTGCGAGCACGCGTGCTTTCTTCGCAGCCTGCACTCCTGCCGAATTATTCAGCACCCGCGAGACGGTCTGCAGTGACACTGACGAGGCCTTGGCCACGTCGGCCATGACCACACGGCGTTTCGCTGTCATCCCCTCAACCTCCTTCCGTAACATCCTCGGAATACACTCGGTAGCTCCCCAGAAATGCCGACACACGTTACTCAGGCAGATTCACCAGGGATCAGAGGCCGTACAGCACCCGCATCCCGATCAGCTTCTCGACCTCGCTCTGGGGCAGGTCGCGTTCGCCGCCGATCATTCGGGCGAGGAAGGTGACCTTGGCGGTGTACTCGAGGCGCTCCATGCTCAGGTAGGCACCCATCAAGGTCGGTCCCCACGAGAGGGCACCGTGGCTCTCGAGCAGGCACGCCGTGTGGCTGTGCACAAAGGGCTCGACCGAGTCGGCGACTGCGAGCGTGGACGGGGTCCCGTACGGCGCGAGCGCGATCTCCGGCATCGCAATGACCGACTCTGGCATCATCTTGCCTACCAGCGCCTCACCTTTGACGGCGAAGACGGTCCCGAACACGGGATGTGCGTGCACGACCGCCCCCACGTTGTCCGACAGGCCGTAGAGCCGGAGGTGCACCTTGATCTCGGAGGAGGGCATCACCTCGTCTGCAGCCTCCAGGATCTCGCCCTTGTTGTTGACCTTGACCAAGGTCTCTGGCGTCAGGTAGCCCTTGCTCACTCCCGTTGGAGTGCACAGGATCTCGTCCTGCGAGAGTCGAGCCGAGATGTTGCCGTCGTTTGCAGCCACCATCCCTCGGTTCCAAAGGTTCTTGCCAATGTCGCAGATCTGCGCTCGTAGAGCTTGCTCGTTCATTTCCTAGACCTCTCGGGTCGTGGTCCAATGCATTTCAGTGACTGGTTGAGTAGCTCGCGAGCCGGCCCTCCATGGCCAGCCACGGTTCTTGCGGGCCAGGCAGGTAGGTTCGCGGGCTGAAGGAGGTCCGGACTATGTCGTGTCGCTGGCGGTCCGAGGTGATGACACCGGCAACCTCGAACTGTGCCAACAGATTGCCCACGGCGCTTGCCTCGGCCGGCCCGGCGATCACCGCCTTTCCGGTTGCCGAGGCAGTCATCTGGCACAGCAGCTCGTTGTAGGCACCGCCCCCCACCAGATAGACGACGTCCCACCGTCGATCCACGATCTCCTGGATCTTCCGGAGAGTCATGGCATAGCAGACCGCGAGGCTTTCCAGAATGACCCGGACCATCTGCCCTCGTGAGCCCGGCACGACGTTGTAGTGGTCCAGGCAGTACTGCGCGACTTTCCCGGGCATTGCTCCCGGCAGCTTGAATGTCTCATCGTCGGTATCGAGCACGATCCCCAGTGAGTAGGACAGGTCGGCCAGCGCCAAAAGCTCCTCGATGCCGCCATGGCCGCCAGCCCCGCCATCTTGAGCCCATTCCCTCTGACACTCCTGGAGGATCCACAGGCCGGTGATATTGGCGATCAGCCGGTTTCCGCCGTCGGCCCGGGCTTCGTTGGTGAGCTTCGCGTCGAATGCCGCCCGACCAAGAACCGGTGCAGCGGTCTCGACCCCGACGATCGACCAGCTACCCGAGCTGATGAAGGCGGCCGCCTCGTCGTCTGCTTTGGGCAGGGCATGAACCGCGCACGCCGTGTCGTGCCCCGCAGCGTTCACCACGGCTATGTCCGGACGAGAATGCGCATCCCACGGGCCACGCCGCAGCAGTCCGCGCGCTGTCCTGTCGGGTTGCACCGGCCCCAACCACTCCCGGGGTATCCCGCTGAGGTCGAGGAGCTCTTTCGACCAACGCCGGGAGCCAGTCTCACAGAGCCCGGTGGTGCTGGAGATGGATCGTCCCCAACCCGTCTCACCGCTGAGTCGGTAGGCGAAGTAGTCAGGCAACAGCAGAGCTTGTTCCACTTTCGCTGGCAGGTCAGGATCAGCGGCCAGGTCAGCAAACAGCTGGTTGCCGGTGTTGATGTCGTCGGGTTGGACACCGGTGTTTTGCCATCGCCGCTCTCGGCTTGCCCGGGAGTAGAACTCCCGGGCAACCGGTGCGGTCCGGGAGTCGCGGTAGGCGTGTCCCTGGCCGTAGCGCTCGCCACCGGGGGCAAGGAGCACGTAGTCGACCCCCCACGTGTCGACCGCCACGCTGGACACCGCAACCTCACGATCATCCAGGGCCCTGGTGATGCCAACGCCAATCTGCTCCTCGAGGTGGAACAGGTCCCAGACAAGGTCGCCGTTGACGCTGTGTGCGGCGTGGGGGAAGCGGTGTACCTCGTCCAGCGAGAGTGACTCGTCGTCGAGGGTGCCCACCACGACGCGACCCGAGCTGGAGCCCAGATCCACGGCGGCAGCGGCGACTTTCGTCATTTCCTGCCCCTTAGCCTTTCGCGGTCTTCAGGGCCGGACCGAAGTTCGCGCAGGCCCGGAAGTCTGCGCTCTCAAGGTTCTCCGACCCGAACGAGGACCAAACCTTCGGTCGGAAGACATCCTGCGTCGGGACATTGTGCATGCTCACCGGGATTCGGAGCATCGACGCGAGCGTGAGCATTGTGGCTCCGATGTGCCCGTAGCTGATCGCACCATGGTTCGCACCCCACTGGTTCATCACTTCGTAGACGGACGTGAAGGCACCCTCGCCCGTGAGGCGCGGAGCGAACCAGGTGGTTGGCCAGGTGGGGTCGGTCCTGTCTTCAAGAACCCTGGAGACCTCTCCTGGCAGACTCACGGTGTATCCCTCGGCGACCTGCATGACCGGTCCCAGACCGCGGACCAGGTTGATCCGCGTCATCGTGACCGGCATCCCCCCCTCTGTGGTGAAGTGCGTGGAGAACCCCCCACCACGGAAGTAGTCCTTGTTGGAGGCGTGGAAGGTGGTGGCTTCGAGGCACGCGTTGATGTCCTCGTCGGTCATCTCCCAGAAGGGTTTGATCACAGGCTTGCCGTCACGGGTGGCCTTGCCGCTTCCATCCAGGGTCGTCGCACCCGAGTTGCGCAGGTCGATAATGCCGCCGGCCCCTTCGCCCTCCAGCGTGTGTCCGGTCACCCTCTTGACCGACTCGGCGCTCCAGAAGGTCCTGACGTCGGAGAAGATCTGCGGGGTGTTCGTGAGGAGATTGCCAAAGAGCATCGACACGCCGTTAAGGGAGTCGTTCTCGGTCGCCACCAGGTGCGGTTGACGGGCACCGGTCCAGTCGAAGTTCGTGTTGGCGATCGTCTCGAAGAAGTCGCCGTTGGGAAGGAAGTCCGTCCACTGACGCTGCCCCTGGAAACCCGCGAGGATGGCGTTGTGTCCGGCTGCCTCCTCGCCGAAGCCCAGATCGGCCAACTTCGGGTTTCCGAGCATGAGGTCGCGGCCGATGATCGCCATCTTGGTGACGAAGTCCCACTGCTTGACGTACTCGTCGGCAGTGAGCTGGTTCTTCTCCGCGTTGTGGTCCGCGCCCTGCACACAGCGCTCACGAACCCACTCACGGGCTATCTTGTACTCGTCTTGGTCGTAGATTCCGAGCGTGATCCTGCGCTCGATCTCAATCGACTCGACGTATTCGTTGCGCATCCCCAGGTACTCCTGGAAGAAGTCGTCCTTCACCATCGAGCCGGCGATCCCCATGCTCACGCCACCGATGGACAGGTAGGCCTTGCCCCGCATGACAGCTGCCGCCACACCGGCAGTGGCAAACCCGATCAACTTGGCCTTCACGTCCTCAGGGATGAGCTTGGCATCCGCGTCCTGGACGTGCTCGCCGTAGATGCCGAAGGCCGGAATACCCTTCTGTGCGTATGCTGCGAGCACCGCCGCGAGGTAGACCGCACCAGGACGCTCGGTCCCGTTGAACCCCCACACCGCGTGCGGCAGGCTGGGGTCCATGTCCATGGTCTCCGTGCCGTAGCACCAGCACGGGGTGACGGTGATCGTCAGTCCCACGTTGTCCCGCTTGAACTTTGTTGCGGCTGCTGCAGCCTCGGCGATGCCACCAATCGTGGTGTCCGCGATGACGCACTCGACAGGCGTGCCATCTGGGTATCGCAATGTAGAACTGAGCAGCTCGGCGACACTCGTCGCCATCCCCATCGTCTGCTCCTCGAGAGACTCCCGAACTCCGCGTTCGCGGCCGTCGATCGTCGGACGGATACCGATCCTTGGAAATTCTGACATGTTGAACAACCACCTTGTGGAGTAAGAAGAATTTGTGCGCCGTTACGCCATGCTGACGAGATACCAAAACCGGGCACTCGCGACGCGTCCACGACTGCGGAGGGGTGCCGCGCCGGAGTATCTGCGCGCGATATGCCGCTGAACGTCGGTGCGGCACCCCGTGATCATCCCGCGGCATTAACCTCGCGGAAGAATCGTGTTACTGGTAGAGGAGTGCCTGGATCTTCGGGTCGTTGATGTTGGTTTTGTCATACCAGAAATAACCTGTGTTGATGAACTTGGGCTGAGGTACGCCCTTGATTGCTTTCATCGCGGCACTGACCACTTGTTCGCCAATGGCAATGGGGTTCTGCGTGACTGCGCCAGACAGCGTGCCATTGTTGATCGCGTCGATCTGAGCCTTTCCGGAATCGAAACCTACGGCCTTCAGGCCCTTCTTGCCGCTCTCATTGATTCCCTTGGCCACACCTTCGGCCGAGGCCTCGTTGGAGCCGTAGATACCGGCGAGGTTAGAGTTGGCAGCGATCATCGCCTTGGTGATGTCCGCTGCCTTGGCCAGGTCACTGTTGCTGTACTGGGGAGGCAGCAAGGTGATGCCGGGCGCATTCTTCTTCATCCACTCGACGAATCCGTCACGGCGGTCAATGCCCGTATTGCTGGTCTGGTCGTGAATGACCAACCCAACCAAGCCCTTACCACCAAGCACCCCGGCGAGGTGCTTGGCATCCTCGGCGGCAGCGGCCTTATTGTCGGTAGCTGCAGTCGTCACTGGAACGCTGCTCTCAACACCTGAGTCGAACGCTATCACCGGGATCTTCGCCGCCTTCGCTTGATCCATCAGAGGAGCGGCTGCCCTGTTGTCAAGTGCCGCGAAACCGATGGCATCGGGGTGCTTCGCCAGGACGTTGGTGAGCATCGTGATCTGCTTTTCGGTATCGGCCTCCGTCGGGGGTCCCTCAAACGTAATCTTCGCGCCCTCCTTCTTGGCCTCGGTTTCGGCACCCTTCTTGACCGCCTGCCAGAAGGTTTGAGAAAAGCCCTTCGACACGATGCCGATGTACGGCGTCTTGCCCCCGCTCGCGCCTCCGTTGTTGCTTACGCCACGGTTGCATGCGGCGAGCGACAATGCAACGACCGCAGTAACGGCGATGATTCCGTCTCTTTTCCTAAGCATCTGCATCACACTTCCCTGTCTGATGTTAGTAACGGGTTCCACATCGTGATATCTGGACCGATCGCCAGATTCGCCGCTTTTGACACTCCGTAGGAGGCTGGGCGAATGAATATGTCAAGTCTTGGCCTCCCTCATACGAATATTGTCTGTGTAGACTGCCGCGAGAATAACGATGCCCAAGATGACGTTCTGCCACTCCTGTGGCACGGATACAACCTGCAAACCGTTAGTCAAGGAGGACATGACGAGGGCGCCAATCACGGTGCCGACGATGGTTCCTTTCCCTCCGAAAAGCGACGTGCCGCCGATCACTACCGCTGCAATCGCCTGCAGCTCATAACCCGAGCCCAGAGCGGGTTGGGCGGAGCCAAGGCGAGCAGAGATCATGACACCTGCAAGGCCGGTGAAAAGGCCCGCGAACGTGTAGATAACTACCAACCATTTACGCACGTTGATACCAGACAGCACGGTCGCTTCTTCGTTGCTTCCGATCGAGTAGGTGTACCTGCCCAGAACGGTCTTGTTCAGGATGACGGCCGCGATGATGGCCACTACCGCCAGAATGAAGACCGCATTGGGGAACTTCACTCCCGGGATGAGGTTGCCGGTCGAAATGGTGGAGAAACCGGGAATCTTGTCGAAGTAGATAGGAGTGCTTTGAGAGATGACCAGGGCTAGACCCCCGCACACGAGCATCATTGCCAAGGTCGCAATGAAGGGCGGAATCTTTAGGAAAGCAACGTTGAATCCATTGATGAACCCGATAAGTCCACCGAAGAGGACCGCCAGCAGCACTCCAACGGCTAGCGGTAGGTGCCAGTTCACAATGAACACGCCGGCCATCACCGCGCACAACGACATCCCCGTTCCGAGCGAGAGATCGATGCCGGCCGTGATGATGACGAACGTCACGCCTATCGCTAGCGTCCCGATGACGACTGTTGAGAACAGTAAGGACGTCAAATTCGAGAACGTGAGAAAATCTGGACTCGCAATTGTGAAGATTATGAAGATGACGATGAGTCCACCGAAAGCCAGAAACTGCTGAAGTCTTGCCTTGATTCTTGGCGCCAACACGCGACCTGTCGGCTTTTCCGTCTCAGTAGTCGGCTTTTCCGTTTCAGTAGTCGGCACTGTCATCTCTCTCCTCCGTCTTCTTCGGTGTTCCTATTTAGTTTGCGTGCCTTTTCGCTATCGATTAGATCCGGCTCCGCGACGCCGCCGGGCCCTTCGGGTTGCCTGAGTGTCGCAAAGTGCATGACTACCTCCGGGGTTGCCTCATCAGCCGTCAGGATTGAGGTGACTCGACCTTCACACATGACTGCGATTCGGTTCGACAACCGAAGAATCTCGGGGAGTTCCGACGAGATCAGGATGATTGATTTTCCAGCCGCCGTGAGCTTCTCGAGAAGGTCGTAGATCTCTTCCTTGGCACCTACATCGATACCCCTCGTAGGTTCATCGAAGATCAGAACATCGCAATCCCGGGTGAGCCACTTCCCGATGACAACCTTCTGCTGATTCCCACCAGAAAGATTCTGCACGGTCTGTCGGATAGATGGCGTCTTGATGCGAAGACTCGCGACTTGCCGCTCAGCCGCCTTCATAGTGGCTCTTGCGTTGATAAAACCGATGGCGTTCGAGAACTTGCCGAGCGACGAAAGCGCGAGGTTGGCGCTGACGTCCTGGTCCAGGAGCAGGCCATAGCGCTTCCGATCCTCGGACAGGTATCCCACGCCAGCCGCGACAGCATCCGCGGGATTGGAAATCGAGACCTCCTCGCCGTGGATCTTGATGACTCCGGCAGACTTGTGATCAACACCGACAAGCGCACGTGCGACCTCGGTCCGCCCAGCCCCCATCAGGCCCGCGAAACCAAGAATCTCGCCCTCTCGCAGGTCGAAGCTAACGTCCTTGAGGAAGGTGTGCGTGCTGAGTTCCTGAACTTCCAGGACTGCCCGGCCGTTCTCTTCTTGTTTCTTGGGTCGGACACTGGAGGTAATCTCACGACCAACCATCATCGCGATCACTTCGCGGATTGGCGTGGACTCGGTGTCGACTGTACCCACGTACTCACCGTCCCGGAGGACGGAGACCCGGTCGGTCAGCTCCTTGATTTCATCCATTCGGTGCGAAATGTAGATAACACCTGTCTGGTCTGTGACGAAGTTCCTCACCAAGGTGAAGAGGGTCTCAACTTCCGAATCGGTCAAGGCTGCGGTGGGCTCGTCCATGACGAGGATCCGTGAGTCGAAAGACATCGCCTTTGCGATCTCCACCATCTGCTGCCTAGCAACCGAAAGATCTCGGACGTACCTGCGAGGATCTATCTGGATCTCGAGTCGACCGAGGAGTTCTTTTGCCTGCGAGTACAGGGCCCCGTCGTCGAGAAGCAAATTCCTGAACTTTCGCGGTTCCCGTCCAAGGTAAATATTCTGGGCGACAGTGAGGTCGGGAACGAGATTGAATTCCTGGTGAATGATGCTGATTCCCAGGTGCTGCGCCTCTCTCGGACCATTGACATCGATCCGTTGCCCGTCGAAGAGGATTACCCCTCCCTCATCGGCCTTGTAGATACCCGTGATCAGTTTCATCAGGGTGGACTTTCCAGCACCATTCTCGCCGCAGAGTCCAAGAATCTCACCGGATGAGAGATCGATCGACACATCCTTCAAGGCTTTCACCCCCGGGAAGGATTTCGAGATCCCGTTTATTTCAAGAAGTTTAGATGGCACTGCTAACTCCTTTCGCAGTTGATCAGCAATTCCATCAAGAGGCGCCCTCAGTGGGCGCTCATGCAAACCGCAGCGTGCCGGGATTACACCACCCGGCCAGCGAGAGTTGTAAACGCTTCGTTGCGTTTTTGTTAGCGATATCAGATGATGCCACGAAACGTGCCGGAGAGCAACGGGCGCTCCTCGGCCGGATCGGTCAGGGTCGTTACCGGACGCTGGACCTGCATACGCGAAAGTGCCTGTCGTGTACGGGAGCCGACACCTCCGAGGGGCGACGTTGCTTCACAGATATCTATCGGCGACTGGCTCCAGCCAAACAGCGCCGCGTAGTCAGCCGGGACCGGGCCGGGACCTGGTCGCTGACCTCGGTGAACGAACCACGCGAACACAGCCGCTCGGCGCACACGAAGCGGCGTTTGCAGACCCACAGCCGCAGCGGCACACTCCCATGCGGAAGGTCCTTCAACCGGTAGATCGGGCGTTCCTTGATCCGTGACGACATCACCCCACACGACGGCAACCGCCGTCCTTGGCGACGCTCTCGACAAGGACCAAGCGCCCACCATTAGGGTCCAGCGTGACGTTCAGGACCCGGAATCCGGGCAGCGCAAACAGCAATGTCGTACGGTCAATCATGGCTCGTGGCTCTCTTCAGCTGACGGCGTTAGGAACCAACAGCATGTCGAGGCCACGAGCCTCTAACCTCGGCGCCGCCCCGCTCAAGTACCAAGAGCCGGCATCTCTGTGCTGGGCCACCAACATCTCTGTGCTGGGCCACCAACTCGTGTTCTGCGAGGGCTTCTGTCCAGGTATTCGCGGCGCTCAATACGACGACCTTGAACTCTCCTTCACCGGTGACGTCACTTGTGACAAGAGCGCCGGGCCGCCCCGCCTCCGCGGCCAGCGGTCGCTGTGCCTGCGGGGCGTATCTGGAGCGCAGCAGACCTGAGAAGTTCCGGGAGACCTTCTCGTCGGGCTTTGCCGCACATCTTCTTGCGTCCACCTGCCAGGTGGACAGCCTCGTGCCGTTGCTCAATGCGGTGTAGGGCGACGCTCTGGATGACCACGTGGACACCCAAAGGCGTCACTGTTGGTGACGATGGCCGACTCGGTCTCGATCTGTGGCAGGAGGAGTCCGTCCCGTCACCTGCGTGATGAGCACAGTTTCGGGGCGTTCGGGCGTTTTTGTGCCCGACCGTCCGGTGCCTTGCATTCGGCCGGTCTGGGACCCAGGATGCAACACGACTCGCCCCTTACCCTCTGGAGGACCAGTCGGCAGGATGGGCCGATGCGAGAAGGAGCCAGCCGTGATCTTGGTATCGGACCAGGCGCAGGCCGATCTTGGGGGCCCGGAGCTCAGATGTCCCGACTGCCCCGGGCAGCTGCGACGCTGGGGCTTCGCCCGAACCCGTTCGCTGCGCTCCTTTGGTGGTGGACGCGTGTGGCTACGACCGCGACGGGTCCGCTGCACCAGCTGCAGGGTGACCCACGTGCTGCTGCCCGCGTTGGCGCCCCCGCATCGCGCCTACACGATCGACCTCGTCGGACAGGCGCTGCTGGCCAGCGCCGGTGGCCAGGGTCACCGGGCTATCGGCGCCGACCTGGGCGTACCCCCGGACACAGTGCGCGACTGGATCCGGCGGGTAAAGGCGCGCGCCGAGTGGCTGCGCGTCCAAGGCACCATCAGGGCCCACATGTTGGACCCGATGCTTCCGGTGATCGTCCCGGCCGGTTCTGCGCTGGCTGATGCCCTCTCCGCTCTCGCAACCGCCGCGGCGGCCTCTGTCCGCAGGCTCGGCCCGACGGCGCCGCCATGGCAGCTCATCGCAATGATCGCCCGCGGCCAGCTTCTCGCACCGGTACGCAGCGGCTG
>Ga0097691_1003177_pt1 | contig 10273 bp, 4 predicted proteins | sample NGESurdeep072012_8_FD_72858 | JGI IMG/M metagenome (GOLD analysis project Ga0097691, IMG submission 72858) | Arctic peat soil microbial communities from Barrow, Alaska - NGEE Surface sample 210-1 deep-072012 | ecosystem: Environmental > Terrestrial > Soil > Wetlands > Peat ...
GTCCAAAGGTCATGACGACGCGGCCGGCCCGGGGTGACGTCGTGGGCGATCCGCCGTTCAGATCGAGATCGAAGCGCGTGAACACGAAGAGGTGGCCTTTGGAGTTGACCGCCACGCCGGGCACTTCGCCGAAATTTGTTCCGGGCGGAAGCTCGAGGAAATCGGGAACGGAATCGAAAGAGATTTCTGGCGCGCGCTGCTGCGCGAACGCCGGCGAAGCCAGCAGGGCCAGCAGGGCGAACAGACAGGCTTTCATGGGAGGACGCGAGGAGCTTTAGGACGCCCGTTCGAACACAACGGTCCGGGCCACCAGATTCGGCGTGGCCGCCCTGCTGGCCAGTATCCAGGAATCTGAGTAATTGGGTCCAGCCACGCTGGTCTCTGCGTCCGTCCACCACTCTCGGTGGAGGCGCGCCTGGTCCGGAAGCGCAAAACCGAGGAGGTCTTCGATCTCCGCGAACGTCAAGACGACCGTGTGCGCGTATCTGTTCTCCAAGTACTTGTAGAGCAGCAGATACTGACCCGACATGACGCGCCCTTGCGGCTTAGCCGTTTCCGCGTTTGCCTCGCGCTGATTGTGCGCCGCCCATCCGCGCCTCTTCATCCAATTCAGCATGGTGCTCTCATGCCTCCACATTCAGGAAGACGTACCGGAGGACGGCAGCGGGCGCGGTGACCCCGTGTCTGCATTCGAGGCGGATTCGGACGTGAGCGCGTCAGTTGTTGGCGGTTGATCGCGCCGTGTCAGTTCAGCGGCAATCCGGCGGCGCCGATCCTGACACTCGAGAAAGCGCGAATACGGAACGAGGACGTTCACAAGCGAGTCAGTCATACCTGGGCCTCCTCATCGCTCGTGTCCTCTTTCGGCTCTGGCAACTTCACCGTTCCGACCATTCGACGAACGCCTGTGGAATCTCGTTGTGAACGATCATGACGCGCAGCACGCGGTCCTCCCGCAGAAGCTCAGCGGCTCCTGCCCGAGCCGCTTCGACGGACGCGTAGCGGGCCCAGGCCTGGGGCATGCCTGACGCCGAGCCGCGTCTCATGGTGGTCACAAGCCTAAACATCGATTCCGCCAGGCCCGAGCACGGTCCGAATCTCTCGCAAGGCGTTCCGAAGCATTTTCCGCAAGTCGCCGCTGGGCAGCCGCCCGATGTCCTTGTCGAGCGTCGACAGCAACAGTGACGTTTCGTTTCCGACGTCCATGGCTGCACCCAACGCGTGGACGTCGGCTCGGACCGCGACCGACACATGGTCCTTGGCCAACCACCCGGCGTACCGCTCGAGTTCATACAACGGACGCTTCAGGGCCTCGCGAGGCTGTGTCACATCAGGCGGCATGTCAGTACTCCGGGGCTCGTCGCTTACCGTGGACGACCCGTCAACACCGGTACGAGCAGATATTCGGAAAGCGCGTCGGCGGTGGCAAACACCTGTCCCGTCCCGTGGTGCTTCACGTGCAGGGTCTCGCCTCCGTCGCCGGCGAACGTCATGTCGATGCGATCCTCACGCGGCGGAAGGCCGTTGGTCAGCGCGAAGCGGTAGTGGCAGACCATCGTTGCTGCCTCCAGATTCGGCGTGACCGCGAGGGAGACGGCCGCGGGTGCCGGCTTGCGAACCACGAAGCCGCCGTCGGGTACCGTGGCTTCCACGACAATGTCGCGCGCGCGGTCTCCCGCAAACTCGCTGCGGAAGGCGTCGACGTCGCGCGTCACCGTGGCGCGGAGCTCGTCGATGACGCGCTGGCCGTTGCGGCGGACGAGATCAGCCTTTCGCGCGGCGATCGCGTCCTCCGTGACACGCACGGTGTCCCGCCTGCGCTCGTCGTCGGCAACCCGCTTGATCCAGTCCGCGACCGCAACACTCGTATTCATGTCAACGCCCTTTGCAACCATGGAGTCTGGCCGTTCGATCGCCGTCAAGCGCGATCGCGGCGCCAAATTGTGAAACGGATGTGAGTCGCTGGAGACGCGCCCGACACGGGACCAAAGTTGGGCCGGTCGGCGCGCATCCTTTAGTGATGGCAGAGAGGATGCACTGCTCGAACGCAGGCTGGCTCAGTTCTGGATGACAGGATCAACTATACACCACGAGGTATACTGTGCTCTCGCTTTGCTGAGCCGTGCGGCCCAGCTGGCCCTCAGCCCTCACCAAAGCATCTTCTCGGAGGCCGCATGCCACAGACCGTCCTGATCGCTCCCTCTCTCCTCCTGATCCGGTGAGCGGATTCTTTCGGCCGCTGTGGCGCACCACGGCGCCGTCGTCGGAGAAACCGTTCCGCGACGAGCTGCTCAGCATCGAGCGACTCGAAGAGCGTGCGTTGGCGCTCGCGGCGAGCTTCACGATCGACCCGAGCCCGCGGCGCCGTGCCCGCAACATCTTTCCTCGGTTCCATGACAACGCCCGCGTGCTGCGGGACGCGTACCGAACCTTGGCGGACGATGTCCGGACCGGGCAGTTTGTCACCGCCGCGGCAGAATGGCTGCTCGACAACTTCCACCTGGTGACGTCAGAGATCCGAGACATCCACCTGCATCTGCCCGGCGCCTATTACCGGCAACTGCCCACGCTCGCATCGCGTGAGCAAGCGGGTCACGCGCGGATCTACGCCATGGCCGTCGAGCTGGTGCGTCACAGCGACAGCCGGATCGACCGTCAGCAGCTCGCGGTGTTCGTCAACAGCTACCAGCGCGTCGCCCCGTTGACGATCGGCGAGCTCTGGGCGTGGCCCAGCATGCTGAAGCTGGCGCTCATCGAAAACCTCAGACGTCTGGCCGTGGAGACATTAGAGGCGCGCCGCGCGCGCGTGACCGCCGACTCGTACGTGACGCGGATCGAACGCGAGGGTGGAGACACCACACGGCCGTTGCCGTCAGGGCTCGACATCGCCTTTGTCGTCCAGCTCCTGCATCGGGTCCGCGAGTATGGCCTTCGGCTGTCGTCGATCCGTGCGGCGGTCGAGGAGCACCTCGCGTCGCAGGAGACGACCGCGGAAGCGGCGATTCGCGGCGAACACCAGCGTCAGGCGGCGGCGCAGGTGTCGGTCGCGAATGCGATTACGACCCTGCGCCTCTGCTCCGTGCTCGACTGGCGCCAGTATTTCGAATCGGTCAGCCTGGTTGAGCAGGTGCTGCAGCGCGATCCGGCCGGCGCGTACGGGCGGATGGACTTCCTGAGCCGCGACCGGCAGCGACAGGCGGTCGAGGAGCTCGCGCCCACGTCCGGAGAGGCGCAGATGCGGATGGCGCTCAAGGCCGTGGAGAGCGCCCGGCAGGCGGTCGTGCGCGGGTCGGTCGCCGATCGCGCGGCCCACGTCGGGTACCACCTCATCGATCGGGGGCGTCGCGATCTCGAAGCCGACGTCGCGTATCGGCCTCCGCTCGCCAAACGGATACGGCGTCTGGTGTTCGCGCATACGACGCTCGTCTATCTGGGCCCGATCGCGATCATGACGGCGCTCTTGCTGGCCGCGAGCGCCGCGTACCTTCGGCATGAAGGCGGATCCACACGCGCCGTGGTCGTGACGCTGCTGCTGCTGCTGATCCCGGCCGCCGACATCGCGATCGCGCTGGCCCAGCGCGTGATCGCCTGGGCGCTCCCGCCCCGTCGTCTGTCTCGTCTCGACTTCAGCGATCGCGTTCAGCGCATCCCGGACGATGCCCGCACGATGGTCGTGGTGCCCACCCTGCTGACGAGCACCGAGTCGGTGGCGGCGTTGTTGGAGCACATCGAGGTGCTCGCGCTGGGCAACCTCGATCCGCGCATCCATTTCGCAATCCTCGGCGATTTCGTCGACGCCGATGCGCGCGAGCTGCCCGGCGATGCACCGATTCTGGCCGCCGCACGCGCGGGTATCGAGAACCTCAATCGACGGTTCGGCCCCGAACACGCGGATCGCTTCTTTCTGTTTCATCGCGAACGGCGCTGGAATGCTCAAGAACACGAGTGGATGGGGTGGGAGCGCAAACGCGGAAAGATCGAGGAATTCAATCGGCTGCTGAGAGGCGCCTCCGACACGAGCTTCAGCGTGCAGGTCGGCGAAGTGGGCATCCTCCCGTCGGTGCGCTATTGCATCACGCTCGATACGGACACGCGTCTGCCGCGCGACGCCGCGAAAGCGCTCGTCGGCATCATTTCGCATCCCTTGAACCGTCCGCGCTTCGACGCGCGCGTCGGCCGCGTCACGGAAGGCTACGGGATTCTGCAGCCTCGAGTCAGCGTCACGATGGCCAGCGCGGCCGGATCGCTGTTCGCCCGCACGTACGCCGGCCACACCGGCGTGGACCCGTACACGACCGCCGTGTCCGATCTGTACCAGGATCTCTTCAACGAAGGCATCTTCACCGGCAAGGGCCTCTACGACGTCGACGCGTTCACCGCGGCGCTCGAGGGCCGCGTGCCGGAGAACATGCTGCTGTCGCACGACCTCTTCGAGGGCCTCTATGCGCGGACGGCCCTTGTCTCGGACGTCGAGGTCGTCGACGACTATCCGTCGAGCGTCCTCGCGCATGCGAGACGCCAGCACCGCTGGGTACGCGGTGACTGGCAGATCCTGTGGTGGCTCTTTCCGTTCGTGCCGTCCCCGACGGGTCTGCAGCGCAATCGCCTGCCGCTCGTGTCGCGCTGGAAGATCCTCGACAATCTGCGGCGCAGCCTGATGGCGCCGGCGACGGTGGCCGTGCTCCTCCTTGGCTGGACCGTCCTGCCGGGCCGTCCGGTCGCATGGACGGCGATCGGTCTCGCCGCGGTCGCGTTGCCGATCGGTCTGCGACTGTTCCGACTGCTCGGCGGGCCGGCACGGTTGGAATCAGGACCGGCGTTCCTGCGAACCACCATCGAGGATCTCACCACGGACCTCGTCCGTGTCGGATTGCAGCTCGCGTTCCTCGCGAATCAGGCCTACGAGATGCTGCACGCGATCACCGTGACGCTCGTGCGTCTCGGAATCACGAAGCACCGATTGCTCGAGTGGGAGACGGCCGCGGCCAGCAGCCACCGTGGCGGGCCGCCGCGCCTGACCGTGTTCGTGAAGGACATGATCGCGAGCCCGCTCATCGCGGTGGGCAGCCTGGCCCTTGTCCTCCTCGTCCGTCCGCACGCGCTGCTCGCGTCGATGCCAGTCCTCGCGGTGTGGGCGGCGGCACCGCTGATCGCGTACGCGCTCAGCCGCCCGGTGCCGACCCGTCATGCGGTGCTCGGCACGGAGGACCGCGAGTTTCTCCAGTCGGTCGCGCTCAAGACGTGGCGGTACTTCGAGACGTTCAACGGACCGGAGGATCACGCGCTCCCGCCTGACAACGTCCAGCTCGTCCCGGAACTGACCGTCGCGCACCGCACGTCGCCCACCAACATCGGGATGGCGCTGCTCGCGACCCTCGCGGCGCACGACCTCGGTTTCATCGACACCGATGATTTGGCGAACCGGATCGAGGCCACGCTCACGACCGTCGAAAGCCTGGAGCGCTTCGAGGGCCACCTGCTGAACTGGTACGACACTCGGACGCTGGCACCGCTGACGCCAGCCTATATCTCCACGGTCGACAGCGGAAACCTCGGGGGCGCGCTCTTGACGCTGTCGGTGGCGCTGCAGCGGCTGCATCTCGACCATCTGGCCACTCGAGCCGTCGCGCTGTTCGATGGCATGAACTTCAGATTCCTCTACGACCCGCCGCGGCAGTTGTTCACCATCGGCTATCGTCTCGCGGACGACGAGGGCCCGGGCCGCCGTGATCCGTCGTACTACGACCTGTTGGCCTCCGAAGCGCGGTTGGCGAGCTTTCTCGCGATCGCCAAGGGCGACGTCTCCGAATCCCACTGGTTCCATCTGGGACGAGCCGTGACCAGTGTCCGCGGGGCGCCGGTCCTGCTGTCGTGGAGCGCCACGATGTTCGAGTACCTGATGCCGCTGCTCGTCATGCGAAGCTATCCGGACACGCTCCTCGATGAATCGTGTCGAATGGTCGTGCGCCGCCAGGTAGAGTACGCCGCCACTCGCGGAGTCCCCTGGGGCATCTCGGAGTCCGCATACAACATCGTCGACCGACACGGCGCTTTTCAGTACAAGGCGTTCGGCATCCCGGGACTCGGTCTGAAGCGCGGGCTGGGCGACGAGCTGGTGGTGGCTCCCTACGCCACGGCGCTCGCCGCGATGATCGATTCCCCGCGGAGCGCGACCAACCTGCGACGGCTGACCGGTGCGGGTCTCGAGGGCGACTACGGGTTTTTCGACGCCATCGACTACACCCGGCGGCGCGAGGCCGACCAGCACGACGACGCCGCGGCTGAAGCGGACAGCGCCGCCGCCGGCGTGGTGATCCGTACCTACTTCGCTCACCACGCTGGCATGACCTTGGTCGCGCTGGCGAACGCGCTGCTCGGCGATCCGATGGTGGAGCGCTTTCACGCCGACCCGAGGGTGCAGGCCACCGAGCTGTTGCTGCAAGAGCGCGTGCCGCGTCACACCCCGACGATTCAACCGCGACCGCTGGATGAAATGCGTGTCGTCGCGCCGCCGCCGGCCATGCCCATGCGGCGGTTTCGATCGCCACACACGGTCTTTCCGCATGCGCAATTTCTGTCGAACGGCAATTACGTGACGATCGTGACCAACGCCGGCGGGGGCAGCAGCTTCTGCCGCGGCCTCGCGGTGACGAAGTCGCGACGCGACCCGACGCGCGATCCCGGCAGCCAGTTCATCTACTTGCGCGATGTGCGGAGCGGGTCCGTGTGGTCGGCCACGTATCATCCCACGGCAACGGAGCCGGACGACTACGTGGTCGAGTTCCGCGCGGCAAGGGCGACGTTCCGCCGCCACGACGACGAGGTCTCCACGCAGCTCGACGTCGCCGTGTCCACTGAAGACGATGTCGAAGTCCGTCGGGTGACGGTGGTCAATCAGAGCACGCGGATCCGCGAAATCGATGTCACCAGTTACGCGGAGATCGTCCTGGCTCCCCCCAACGATGATTTCGCGCATCCGGCCTTTGGCAAACTGTTTCTCGAAACGGAATACCTGGCCGACAGCGCGGCGCTCCTCTGCCACCGACGCGCCCGGGATCCTCGGGAGCCGGCCGTGTGGGCGGTGCACGTCTTGAGCCTCGAAGGGCGGCCGCAGGGGCCCGTCGAATGGGAGACGGATCGCGCACGATTCCTCGGCCGCGGCCGGGACACGGACGGCCCGGCCGCGCTCGACGGCCGCACGTTATCGGGCACGACCGGCGTCGTGCTCGACCCCATCCTCAGCCTCCGCCAGCGGATCAGGCTGGTCCCGGGCGCGTCGGTGCGCCTCTCGTTCGCCACCGGCATCGCATCGGATCGAGAGACGGCCGAAGCGCTCGCCCAGAAGTACCGCGACCCGAGCGCGGCCTCACGCACATTCGCGCTCGCCTTCACGCACGCGCAAAGCGGTCTGCGTCATCTGAGTATTTCGAACGAGGAGGCGCTGCTGTTTGAACGTCTGGCGTCGAGGGTGCTCTTCGCCGATGGCTCGCTCCGGGCGGGTCCGGACACGATTCGGTCGAACGAGCTGGGGCAAGCCGGTCTGTGGCCACACGGTATTTCCGGTGATCTGCCTATTCTGCTCGTGCGTGTCATCGGCGACGACGATGTGGGGCTCGTGCGTGAGGTGCTTCAAGCGCAGGAGTACTGGCGCCTGAAAGGGCTGAGCGCCGATGTCGTCATCCTGAACGAGGATCCATCCAGCTATCTGGACGAGATACACGCGCAGCTCACGGCTCTCCTCGATAACGGGCCCTGGCGGATGTGGAAACACCGGTCCGGCGGCGCGTACCTCCTGCGCGGAGATCTGATCGGCAAAGTGGACCGCACGTTGATCGAAGCCGTCGCGCGGGCGGTCCTCGGTGGAAACCGAGGCGACCTCCGCACCCAAGTCGACACACCGCATCCGGTTCAGAACAGCCGGCGTCCGGCGTTCGCGGCCGCCGCGGCGCCAGAGTCGGCCGTCTCAGCCGTCATCGACCCGCCGATCGCCCCGGCATCCATGACGTTATCGAATGGTCTCGGCGGTTTCACCGATGACGGGCGAGCCTACGCCATCGTTCTGGAGGGCGACCAGGAAACGCCACTGCCGTGGGCGAACATCATCGCGAACCCCAACTTCGGAACCGTCATCACGGCGTCAGGTTCGGCGCACACCTGGTCGGAGAACAGCCGGGAAAACCGATTGACGTCGTTCGCCAACGATCCCGTCGTCGACCCAACGGCCGAGGCCCTGTTCATTCGCGACGACGACTCGGGGGACGCGTGGTCACCCACGCCGGGACCGATGACACGGCACAAGACGAGCGGACAGTTCGTCGTCCATCATTCGGCCGGAGTGACGCAGTTCTCGCGCGTGACGCGAGGCATCCGCCACGAGCTCGCCGTGTTCGTGGACGTCGATGATCCCGTGAAGTTCTCGCTGCTGACGCTGACCAACGACGGCGAGGCCGCGCGGACGCTGAGCGTCTTTGCCTACAGTGACTGGGTGCTCGGCCCGCCAAGAGAGAGCCACCGTGGGCACATCACCACGACGTACGACGTGGCGAGCGGAACGATCCACGCGCGAAACGCCTACAGCGACGAGTTCGTGGGGCGCATCGCGTTCGCGCATGCGAGCGAGCTGCCGCGTTCCGCGACGGGCGACCGTCTCTCGTTCATCGGCCGGAACGGTTCGATCTCGCGACCGGCGGCCCTGCGCCATTTGATACTTGACCCGCAATTTGGAGCCGGGTTGGATCCCTGCGCGGCGCTGCAGGTGCAGGTCGTCCTGAATCCCGGCGAGAGTCACCGCGTCCTGTTTCTGTTAGGTCAGGGCACGGACACCGAGCACGTCGAGCGACTGATCGCACGTCACGCCACGGTCGAGGACGCCCTGGTCGCGCTGCACAAGGTGCAGACATCCTGGAACACGACGCTCGAGACGATCCAGGTCCGCACGCCGGACGATTCATTCGACGTGTTGATCAATCGGTGGCTCGTCTATCAGGACGTGAGCTGCCGTCTCTGGACGCGCGCAGGCTATTACCAGCCGGGCGGAGCCTTCGGCTTTCGCGATCAATTGCAGGACGTGATGGCGTTGTTGTTGGCGCGGCCCGAGCTCGCCAAAGCGCATCTGCTCCGAGCCGCCGGCCGGCAGTTCGTCGAAGGCGACGTCCAGCACTGGTGGCACGAGCCGAGCGGCCGCGGCCTGCGTTCACGCTGCTCCGACGATCTGCTGTGGCTGCCGTACGTGGTGGCGGAGTATGTCCGCACGACAGGCGACGTGGGCGTGCTGGACGAGCGCGCGCCGTTCCTGGAGGCGCCGGTTCTGGCGCCGGACGCGCAAGAGGCGTACGGCCAACCGCGCGTGTCCTCCGAGGATGGCACACTCTTCGAACATTGTGTTCGGGCGATCGACAAGGGCCTCACCGCCGGAGCCCACGGTCTTCCGCTCATCGGCAGCGGCGATTGGAACGACGGCATGAACCGCGTGGGACCGGCAGGACGAGGCGAAAGTGTCTGGCTGGGCTTCTTCCTTCACACCGTCCTCAGCGGTTTTGCGCCGCTCTGCCGCGCGCGAAAGGACGGCGTCCGGGGAGACCGGTACATGAACGAAGCGCGGCGGCTCGCGGCCAAGCTCGAACGGTCGTGGGACGGAGAGTGGTACAGACGCGGGTACTACGATGACGGCACACCGTTGGGATCCGCTCAAAACGATGAGTGCCGCATCGACTCCATCTCGCAGTCGTGGGCTGTCCTCTCGGGCGCCGTCCCGATCCGCTTTGCCGAGCGCGCCATGGATGCGGTCCGAACATCTCTCATCAAGCGCGGATCGCAGATCGTGTTGCTGCTCGATCCGCCATTCGATCGGTCGGCGCAAGACCCGGGCTACATCAAGGGGTACCCACCTGGCGTCCGGGAGAATGGCGGCCAGTACACACACGCGGCCGTCTGGATCGTGATGGCCCTGGCCCGACTGGGATGCGGTGATGAGGCCGCGGAATTCTTCCACATGCTGAACCCGGTCAACCATGGCCGCACGGCGGCGGACGTGTCTCGCTACAAGACGGAGCCGTACGTGATGGCGGGCGACGTCTACGCGCGGTCGCCCCACGCCGGACGTGGCGGGTGGAGTTGGTACACCGGATCGGCGGGCTGGATGTATCGCGCCGGCATCGAGAGCATTCTCGGCCTGCGGCGGCGCGGCGAGACGTTCGTCATCGACCCGTGCATTCCCTCGTCGTGGCCCGAGTACCGGATCACCTGGCGGTTCCTCGACAGCCGCTACGAGATC
>Ga0097691_1003178_pt1 | contig 10272 bp, 6 predicted proteins | sample NGESurdeep072012_8_FD_72858 | JGI IMG/M metagenome (GOLD analysis project Ga0097691, IMG submission 72858) | Arctic peat soil microbial communities from Barrow, Alaska - NGEE Surface sample 210-1 deep-072012 | ecosystem: Environmental > Terrestrial > Soil > Wetlands > Peat ...
CTGCCGCAGATCGCGGCCTACGCCGACTCGCATTTCCAGATCGAGAAAAAGGTCGAGCGCGGCCGCACGCGGACGACCGTGGTGCGCCTCGACGAGCGGCGGCGCGTGGACGAGCTCGCCCGGATGCTCGGCGGGGAAGCGATTAGCGATGGCCTTCGGGCCTCCGCTCGTGAGATGCTGATGGAGCGGCAGGCGAAAGCGAAAGGCGAAAGCGAAACCGAAGGCGCCCGCCGGGCCCCGCGAGAAGGCAAGAAGAAGACGTGATCCGTGGCGCGTAAGTATCTGATTGAAACCTTCGGCTGCCAGATGAACGTCCACGACTCCGAGCGGATGGCGGGTCTGCTCGAGCAAGCGGGCTTCGAGGCCACCGACGAGGCTGCCGACGCGGACGTCGTCGTCATCAACACGTGCAGCGTCCGCGAGCGCGCGGAAGAAAAGCTGTACACCCGGCTTGGCGAGCTGCGGCAGATGGCGGCCGAGATCGGCCACGACCCGGTGGTCGCCGTGGCCGGCTGCGTGGCGCAGCAGGAAGGCGAGACGCTCTTCACGCGCTCGCCCGGCGTGGCGAACGTCATCCTGGGGACCCAGGCGATCCGCCGGCTCCCGATGCTGGTGGAGCGGGCGCTCGAGCGGCCCCACGCTCCCGTCCCGCTGCTCGACCTCACGGCGTACGACGATGTGTCGTGGCCGCTGGGGGTGACGCGGAGGAGCGACCCCGTCAAGGCCTACGTCACCATCATCGAAGGTTGCAACGAATTCTGCAGCTTCTGCGTCGTCCCCTACACGCGGGGCCACGAGCGGATGCGTCCGAAGGCCGACATCCTGGCCGAGGTGCGCGAGGCGGCGAATACGGGACATCGAGAAGTCCAGCTGCTCGGGCAGATCGTGAACCACTACGCGGCGCCCGACGATCCCGGCTGCGACTTCACCGGGCTGCTCGAAGCCATCCACGAGGTCGACGGCATCGAGCGGATCCGGTTTGCGAGTCCCCACCCGCGGCACGTCTCGCCGGCGTTTCTGGCCGCGATGGCGCGGCTGCCCAAGATCTGCCGCCACCTGCATCTGCCCGTGCAATCGGGGTCGACGCGTGTGCTCGAGTCGATGCGGCGTCGGTACACGCGCGACAGCTACCTGGAGCTGGTGGACGCGATTCGCGGCACGCTGCCGGACGTGGCGCTCTCGACCGATATGATCGTTGGGTTCCCGGGCGAGACGGAGGCCGACTTCGAGGACACGCTCTCGCTCACGGCCGCGGTCCGGTATCACAGCATGTTCTCGTTCAAGTATTCGGCGCGGCCGCACACGCTCGCCGACCAGCGGATGCCGGACGAGGTGAGCGACGCCGACAAGACGCGGCGGATCGTCGCGCTGCAGGCGCTGCAGCGTGACATCCAGACGACGTTGAATGGCGACCTGGTGGGGCGGGAGGTCGACGTGCTGGTGGACGCGGCCAGCCGGCGCCGCGAGACCGAGCTCTCGGGGCGGACGAGCGGCAACGTGGTCGTGAACCTGCCGGGGCCACCAGCGTGGATTGGGCGGACCGTGCGGGTACGGGTCGGGCGGGCCGGTCCGCACAGCGTTTGGGGCGAGGCGGTGTCGGCGGTGGCGCCTGTGGCGCCTGTGGCGGACGTCGAGGAGAGCGCCGTAGCGGGCGCGTAGGTGAGACGCTTATGCAAATCGAGATGAGCATCAAGGGGTTGATGGTCGATCCCATCACGAACATGCCGATTGTCATCCTGCGCGATCAGGAGGGGCAGAAAGTCCTGCCGATCTGGGTCGGGATTTTCGAGGCCAACGCGATCGCGCTGCAGATCGAGAACATCTCGACGCCGCGGCCGATGACGCATGATCTCCTGCGCAACGTCATCCAGGACCTCAAGGCGTCGGTGCAGAAGGTGGTCGTCTGCGACCTGCAGGAGAACACGTTCTACGCGCTCATCTACCTGCGGCTGAACGGCGAGACGGTGGCCATCGACGCGCGGCCGAGCGACGCGATTGCGCTGGCGCTGCGGACGCGGGCGCCGATTTTCGTGGAGGAGTCGGTCATCGACAACGCCAAGACGGTCGATTTCGTGCCGGAGGCGGCGGACGCCGATCGGCTGCAGAAGTGGCTGGAGAGCCTCGATCCCGACGATCTCGGCAAGTACAAGATGTAATCTGCTACAATCCCCTCGCGCCTCACCCCTGATGATCGTCGCCATTGCCAATCAGAAAGGCGGCGTGGGCAAAACCACCACCGCCATCAACCTCGCGGCCGCGCTCGCGCTGCGCGGGAAACGTACGCTGCTCATCGATCTCGACCCCCAAGCCAACAGCACGATGTCGTTTCTCGACATGGCGCAGGTGACCAAGAGCGTGTACGACGCGGTGGCGGATCCCGACTGCGCGCTGGCGGACGTGATCCTGCCGTCGACGGTCGAGAACCTGTGGATTGCGCCCTCGCGCATCGCGCTCGCCAAGCTCGAGGCCAAGCTGGTGGGGGAGATGGACGCGCATTTCCGGCTGAAGGACAAGATTGCACCCATCCGCCGGGAGTACCCGCACATCGTCATCGACTGTCCGCCGACGCTCGGGCTCCTGACGGTGAACGCGCTGGTGGCGGCGACCCATCTCCTCATCCCGATTCAGTCGTCGTATTTCGCGCTCGAGGGGACCGACGATCTGCTCGAGACGATCGAGAAGGTGCGGGCGCGGCCCAATCCTTCGCTGCGCATCCTCGGGGTCGTCATCACGATGCACGACAAGCGGACGGCGCTCGCGCGCGACATCCGGGCGCAGATCCAGAAGGTCTTCGGCGGGAAGGTGTTCAAGACCGTGATCACCAAGAGCGTGCGGCTCGAGGAGAGCCCGGCCTACAAGGAATCGATCTTTACGTTCGCGCCCAATTCGACCGGGGCGACCGAGTATTACCGCTTGTGCGAGGAGGTCATCGACCGTGCCTAGACGAGGCCTGCCCGACACGCTCTCCATGCGCCACGACCAGCACTACGTGGACGCGCTCGCCGCCTCCGCGGGGACGCCGATTGGCCGGCTGGTGCCGATCGAGCAGATCGACCCCAACCCGAACCAGCCGCGGCAGGTCATGGGCGACCTGTCGGAGCTGATCGCGTCGATCGGCGAGAAGGGGATCATCGAGCCGCTCGTGGTTCGCCAGCGCGGCGAGCGGTTCCAGATCATCGCCGGCGAGCGGCGCTACCAGGCGGCGACGCAGGTCGGCCTGCGGGAGCTGCCGGTCGTCATCCGCGAGGTCGACGACACCGAGGTCATCGAGCTGGCGCTCATCGAGAACCTCCAGCGCAAGGATCTGACGCCGTTCGAAGAGGCCGAGGCCCTCCACGGCCTGGCGGACCGCTGTGGCTACACGCACGAGGACCTCGCGCGGCGGCTGGGGAAGTCGCGGACGGCCGTCACCGAGTCGCTGGCGCTCAACGGGATGCCGCCGTCGGTGCGGACGCTTTGTCGGCTGGCCGACATTTCCACGAAGTCCCTGCTGTTGCAGATAGTTAGGCAGGACACTCCCGAGAAAATGACCGCCCTCATCGAGAAGATCGCCAGCCAGGGCGGCGGCGCCACCCGCCAGCAGCTCCGCGCCGCCGCGGCCAAGCCGAAGGCGGGCCGGCCCAAGCAATACGTGTTCGCGTACCGGCCGCCGACCAAGGCGTTCAATCTGAAGCTCGCCTTCGCGAAGAGCCGCGCCAGCCGCGACGATGTCATCGAAGCGCTCGAAGCGATTCTGCGCGAGCTGCGGAAGGGCAAATAAGCCGCAGACTCCAAGCCGGCTCTGAAGCCCTCTGAGACACGGAGGGAGGCAACCACAGAGTCACAAGAGGCGCAAAGAAAACCAAGCAGGTCTTAGTCTCTGTGGCTCCGTGCCTCTGTGGCTGTGTATATGTCTGCGCTATTATCTCTGTGCCTTACTAGTTAACATAACATACATTATCGGACTCACAAGAAATCGTTCGAGAACAGCCCCTGTGGATGGTTTGTGCGTCGATTCGAAGGGCGTCCGCCCAAACCCGTCCTACGCCGTCCAGTTGCGCGCCGCAAACCGCTCGTCCGGCACCTCCGCCTCGATCGGCCGGTCCGACGGATGGTGCTCCAACTCCTTCCCGGCCCCGTCCGAGACCGCCACGAAGAACGCCAGCCGATCCCCGGCCGCCACGCCCAGGTCCGCCAGCGGCAGCGCCAGTTCCAGCACGCGGCCGGCGGCCGCCGCCGCACCCTCGGGTCCGCGGTCGGTCCACGGGGCATCGCCTCCATCGCCATCGGGGCCATCGCGGCCATCGCGCCGTGCGGAGAAGCGCCAGGTCAGCCGCCCAAGCGTCTCGCGCACCGAAAAGCGCACCCCCACAGGCTGGATGAACTTCAGCGAGCACTCACAGCCGTCCGCCAAGAGGTCCGCCAGAGGGCGACGGCCGTCGAGGCGCACATACAGGTAGGACCGATCGAACCCGAACTGCACGAGCGTCAGCACGCCAGGCGGCCGATCGGCCTGGTGCATCGCCTGTATGGCCCCAGCGGCCTCGCGGATCTCCAGCGCGCCGGCGCCGAGCCACTCGAAGTAGCTCGTTTCCTCGCCGTCGAGCGTCGGCGACAGTAGCCCGGCCGGATCGGTCTGCGCCGCCGGCGCACCGCCAGAGTGTGACGAAATGTTGCTCACGAACAGCTCATCGGGAATCGGCTTCTGCAGCAGCGTGTACACATTTCGCAGGTGGCGCCGAAAGAGATCGTCGAACTCCAGGTCGTGCGCCGAGGAATGGTCGTCGCCGTACCACCAGAACCAGTCGCTGCCCTCGGCCACGAGGACTTCCTCGCGCGCTTTCGCCGTGGCGTCGTTCGGACCCACGGCTTCGGCGGCATCGAGGGCCTCGCGCGCCTCGGCCAGCTGGCTCCAGGCGCGCTGATCGTCGGCGTGGCCGATCCAGATGGAGAAGTTCGCGTCGATCCACGACCCGGGGAAGATGCCCGGCAGCGCCGGTCCTCCCGCCCCGCACGCCTCCCCCATCGTCACCGTACGGAGCTCGGGGTGCGAGGACAGGCGGCGATAGAGGGCCCGCAGGAACGGCCGTCCGCCCCCTTCGAAGTGCTCCCAGGCGTTTTCGCCGTCGAGGATGATGGGAATCATGGCCTCTCCCCCGCCGGTGCGAGCCGTGTACTGGCGTCCGGCTTCGACGAGCCGCGCCACGAAGTCGTCGGCCGCCGCGTCGGCGGGCCAGCCCGAATAGACGAAGCCGATGCGATCGGACAACTCGTGATCGCGGAACGCGCACGCGATGCGCGCGCCGCCGGCCTCCACCTGGTAGGCGGTGTAGAGCCGCTCGGGCTCCCTGAGCCGGCCGTTCGCGTCGCGCGTGATCGGTGCGCCGAGCGTGCGCGCGAGGATCAGTTCATCGGTCGCCATCCAGCGAAAGCCGGCCGCGGCGACCAGCGGCACCATGGCGTCCGACACCGAGCCCTCCGACGGCCACAGCCCCACCGGCCGATGCCCGAACAGGCGCTCGTGGCAACTGATGGCGCGCGCGAGCTGCTCGGCGGCGTCCTCCGGATGCACGAAACGCTGGCGCGGACGCCGCGCGTCCGGATGGGTCCGCAGATAGATGTCCGTGTCGCAGAGCAGCGGCAGAATCGGGTGGTAGAAGGGCGAGGTCGACAGCTCGATCTGTCCCCGGTCGGCCGCGGCGCGATACTCCGGGATCACCTTATTCAGCAGCTCGATCTCGACCTCGTGCAGGATCGCCTTGTCGCCCTCCGTGAAATCCCGCCCCTTCGCCACGAGCGCGCGGATCCGGCCGTCGCCCTCGAGGTAGCCGGGATCGATCCACGCCAGCTTGTGCCAGACCTGGAGATCGCGAAGGTCGTCCACCGTGAAGCGCGGCACCAGCGCCCGCGCCTGCGCGGCGTCGAGCTCGCCGCCGCCCCGCCGCGCCAGCAACTCCGCGTACCGCGGATACGTCTCGATCATCCGCTGCCGGTGGGCGTGGAAACAGTGCTGAATCATGAAGGCGGCGTCGGCCGCGGTCAGCTCCACCGCCGGCGCGAGGCTGGCGTCGAGAAACCGGTCGCGCGCGCGCCCTTCGGCGAACGCCTCGAGCTGCACGAGCAGCGACGGCACCAGGTTGAACGTCATGCGGACGTCGGGAAACTCCCGCAGCAGCGCCACCATCCCGTAATAGTCCTTGAGCCCGTGGAGGCGCACCCACGGCAGGATGTGCTCGCGGGTGACGAGGTCTTCGTAGAACGGCTGGTGCATGTGCCAGAGGATGGCGACTTGGGTCATACGGTGTACTCTTACTGTGGCTCGTAGCTCGTAGCTCGTGGCTGGTGGCTAGACCAGGCTGATGTTCAAGATTCTTGATCGGTATCTCACGCGCGAGATCCTGCTGCCGTCGCTCCTGGCGCTGGTCGTCCTGACCTTCGTGCTGGTCATCCCGCCGATCCTGCAACAAGCAGCGACCCTCGTCGCGCAAGGCGTCGCGTGGACGATCTACGGCCAAGTCCTCCTCCTGCTCCTGCCGCAGGCACTCAGCATCACGATCCCGATGGCGCTGCTCATCGGCATCCTGATCGGCTTCGGCCGCATGTCGGCGGATCGCGAATTCGTCGCGTTGCAGGCGTGCGGCGTCAGCCTCTTCCGCCTGCTGCGTCCCATCGTGCTGCTGGCCACGCTCGGCACCGCGGCGACCGCGTACGAGACGATTGTCGCACTGCCGAACGCGAACCAGACGTTCCGCGAGATCACGCTCGGCGTGGTGGCCGACAAGATCGACAAGCAGGTCAAGCCGCGGGTCTTCTTCACCCAGTTCCCCGACCGCGTCATCTACGTGCAGGACCTGCCGTCTGCCGGCGGCTGGCGCGACGTGTTTCTCGCCGACTCGACCAACGCCGATCATACGACCGTGTATTTCGCCAAGGAAGGCCGGATCAGCATCGACAAGGAAAAGAAGACGGTTGCGCTGCAGTTGCTGAACGGTGCGTCGCACACGACGCTCTTCAGCAAGCCCGATCAGTACGAAGGCACCGACTTCAAGGAGCTGACGCTCAGCCTCGACCCCGCGACGATTTTTCCGCCGCCGCCGAACAAGGGCGTGCCGGAGATGACGATCGCGGAGCTGCGGAAGGCGGTCGCTAACGCCAAGGCGCACGGCCAGACGGCCATCTCCGAGGAGTTTTTCATCCAGCTGAAATTCTCGCTGGCCGCCGCGTGCCCCGTGCTGGCGCTGATCGGCCTCGCGCTCGGCGCGACCAATCGCCAGGACGGCAAGCTCGCGAGCTTCGTCCTGGGCATCGCCGTGATCTTCGTCTACTACATCCTGTTGTACGGGGCCCGCGCGCTCGGTTTGGGCGGACGGATCTCCCCGACCTGGGCGCCCTGGATCGCCAACATCGTCCTCGGCGCGGTCGGCGTGGCGCTCACGGTGTGGCGCGCCCGGATGGCCGATCGCCCGATCCGCTTCAGCCTCCCGATGTTCTGGCAGCGGGCGCAGGCGGCCGGGGCCGGCGAGGCCCTGCCCCTCGCGCGCCCCTCGCGCGAGCGCGTCGTGATCGTGCTGCGCGTGCCCCACCTGAATCTGTGGCGGCCGCGTCTGCTCGATGTCTACGTCGCGCGGCAGTATCTGTACGTGTTCGCGCTCGGGATCGCCGCGCTGCTCGGTATCTTCTACATCGCGACGTTCATCGATTTCGCCGACAAGCTCATCAGAGGGACGGCGACGACGCCCATGCTGCTCGCATACTTCTATTATCGAACGCCGGAATTCATCTCCTACGTCATCCCGATGTCGGCGCTCGTCGCCACGCTCGTGACCATCGGCGTCATGACCAAGAGCAGCGAGCTCATCGTGATGCGCGCGTGCGGGATCAGCTTGTATCGGGCGGCCGTGCCGCTCGCGCTGTTCGGCGTGCTCTTGAGCGCGTTGCTCTTCACGCTGCAGGAGCAGGTGCTGCCGTACTCGAACCGCGAATGGAAGCGCCTCGATCATCGGATGCGCGGCTTCCCGCCCGAAACCTTCGGCCTCCTCGGCCGGCGCTGGATCGTCTCGAACACCGGCGACATCTATCACTACGACTCGTTCAATCCCCAGACGAACCGCTTCGACCGGCTCTCCATCTATCGTCTCGATCCACGCGCGTGGCGGCTCGAGTCGCTCACCTACGCGAAAGAGGTGACGCTCGCGCCGCGGCCCGCCGCCCACGACGCCGCGTCGTTCGGGTGGCGCGGAACCGAAGGCTGGACGCGCGAGTTCATCACCACCCGGCGCGGCAAGACCAAGACGATGACGAGCGGGGTGCGGTACGGACCGTTCGCGCGGAAGGATCTGGCCCTCGAGTCGCCGGCGTACTTCAAGACTGAACTGCCCGATCCGGCGGAGATGACGTACTCGGAGCTCAAGCGTGAAGTCGCGCGGGAGAGGTCGAGCGCCTTCAACGCCGTGCCGGACTCGGTCGAACTGCAGCGGAAGATCGCGTTTCCGATGGTCACGATCGTGATGACGCTGCTCGCGATCCCGTTCGCCGTCACGACCGGCCGCCGCGGCGCGCTGTACGGCATCGGCATCGGGATCGTGCTCGCGATTGTCTACTGGATTGCGATGAGCGTCTCCGCGGCGATGGGCTCCGGGGGGCTCGTCCCACCGATGCTGGCGGCGTGGGCGCCGAACATCCTCTTCGGCGCCGCCGCGGCGTACATGATCCTCACCGTGCGGACGTGACGGCGCCGAGCGCAACGGCCTTGAGCCAGAGGCGGCCCGACGCGCCGGGCTTCGTGTTCACGGTGTCGATCACGAACATGAGGCTCCGCACGTTCGCGAGCGGCGCATGCGGCCTGCCCGCCGCGTCCACCGGAAGCAGGTCGTCGAAGTCGACGGTGCGCTCCTCGTCGAACGCGTCGACGTAGACCGATCGCTCCCACCGATCCGCTGTCATCCCAGGCGCTGACGACGCGGCGGCGCCCCGCACCTGTACCGAGATCCGCATGGGGTGCTCCGCTCGAGCCGTGAACGTCAGTCGATCGTGCGGCGCCAGGCCCTCCGGGGTCCCGAACTCCAGCGCGACGACCTGTCCGGCGGCCGGGCCTCCGCCAAGCGCGTATCGCAGCCGCAGCGCGGAGCCGTCGAGGACCTGCACGACATCGAGCGCGGCGAGCGACGTGGCGTCGTGTTCGACCCGCCAGCCGTTCGCCGTTTTCCCGTCGAACATCGGTGTCGTCGTCGCCGCGGGACGCCGTGCCGGCGGCGTCGCCGCCTGATCGCCGCGGACGTAGATCGGGTTGCTGACGATCCAGGGCACCGCACCCGGTCGCCCGGTGGCGACGATCGCGGCCCAGTACGCGCCCGGCTCGCCCGGCATCTGTACCGTGAAATCCGGCTCGTGATGATCGGTCGACATCACACCCTTCGGTCCGAGCACGATCGTCGTGAATGGTGTTGGCGCGTCGCTCCTCACGCGAAGGGTGACCGGCCCGTTCGCGCCCAGCTCGTCTCCTTCGTGGACGGTGCCCTGCGCGTTGGTGGCCGAGAATTCAAACGCGGGCGGCGTCGCGGCCCCGTCGATCGCCATATACAGGTGCCCCGCGCGCAACGCGCGCACGACGAGCGCGGCGTCCGCCGCGGCGTTGCCGGTCAGCGCGGCGTCGGTGCGCACGTGCACGGACATCATCCGGAACGACGCTTCGTAGCTGGGCAACGGTAGCGACAAACGGTTGTCTCCCGGGTCCACGCTGCGCGGCGCGATTTTCGCGTGCGCGTCCGCGCCCGCCAGCGCGACGACCCGGCGGCCGCGCATCCGCACGTCCCAGCGCGCGAGGTCGCCGGATGTCGTGCCGAGCAGCGAGGCCAGCGTCTCGGCGGGTCGAAATGGATAGTCGAACACCGACGCCAGCAGCCGCAGCTTCGGCCGCCAGCCCGGCGCCGCGATCCAGCGCCGCCAGCTCGTGTCCGCATTGATCACTTCGATCCCGTCAAAGGGGGCGTCCCACTCGCGCCACTGCAGCTCCGGCTTGGGCGAGTCCGGATGCGCGACGACGCCGAATCCCCCGAGACGCTTGACGTCTTCCACCACGTCGCGCGCGTCGCCACCCAGCGGATACGGCGCCGCCGGCATGCCGATCGCCACGTAGTGTCCGCCCCGTGTGCTGATCTCGACGCCGTCCAGGCACAGGACGCCCGCGCGATAGACCGGCGGGTCCGGCGTTCGGGTCGCGTCGCCGTGATCGGTGAACACGACGAATTTGAGCCCGGCGCGCGCGGCGGCGGCGGCGATGTCCTCGGGGGTGCC
>Ga0097691_1003179_pt1 | contig 10267 bp, 9 predicted proteins | sample NGESurdeep072012_8_FD_72858 | JGI IMG/M metagenome (GOLD analysis project Ga0097691, IMG submission 72858) | Arctic peat soil microbial communities from Barrow, Alaska - NGEE Surface sample 210-1 deep-072012 | ecosystem: Environmental > Terrestrial > Soil > Wetlands > Peat ...
CTCACTCGCCGCCTCTGCGCCCTGGGCAGCGAGCGTCGGCATGAGTGCCGACGCGGCAGGCACGAGTGCCTGCGCCACTCTAGTAGGCCCAGCGCCACAGACTGGCGCCCACCGTGTACCCGGCGCCGACCGCCGCAAACAGCACGATGTCGCCTTTTTTCAGACGCCCTTCCGAGATGGCATCGCGGGTTGCCAGGGGCAGGGTGCCGGCGGTCGTATTGCCATAGCGTTCGATATTGATCATCACGCGCTCCGGCGCGATTCCCAGCCGGTCTCCGGCCGCCGTAATGATGCGCTTGTTCGCCTGGTGAGGAATCATGATGCCCACGTCCGCCACCTTCAGTTGATTGCGTTCCAGCAAATCGCGGCAGACTTCGTACATCTTGCGCGACGCGTACTTGAACACCGGCCCGCCTTCCTGGTGCACGTAGTGCAGCCTCTGGTCCACCGTCTCATGGGACGCCGGCAGCCGGCTGCCACCCGCCGGCATCTTCAGGAAGTCGCCGCCCGAGCCGTCGATCTCGCCCAAAAAGTCGATGAAGCCGGCGCCGCCGTCCTCTTCGGCCGCGGGCTCGATCAGCATGGCGCCCGCCCCATCGCCGAACAACACGCAGGTCGCGCGGTCGGTGTAATCGATAATCCGGCTCATGGTGTCGGAGCCGATCGCCAGCACCTTCTTGTGCGTGCCGGCCGCCACCAGGTGCGCCCCGACGGTGAGGCCGTACACGAACCCGGAACAGGCCGCGATCAGATCGAAACCCCAGGCGCCCTTGGCCCCGATGCCGTTCTGCACCAGGCAGGCGGTGGAAGGGAACATGTAGTCTGGCGTGACCGTGCAGACGATGATCGCGTCGATTTCCGTCGCGTCCACTCCGCGTTGCGCCAGCGCGCGCCGCGCGGCCTCAATCGCCATGTCGGAGGTAGCTATCTCCGGGGCGGCAATGTGGCGTTCACGGATTCCGGTGCGCTCCATGATCCATCGATCGTTCGTCTCGACCAGCTTTTCCAGGTCCTGATTGGTAAGCACTCGCGGCGGTGTATAGCAGCCGAGCGCGCTGATTTTGGCCTTTAGCAATGTTTTGTCCTTGAGAGCTTAGGTTAACCCAGACAGCACCCGGGAGGCCAGCAATCAAAAGGCATTGCCAAGAGGGCGAATCGTTCCAGTCAAACCGCGGACAGACACCGAATTTCCGGCAAACGGCGCCGGGAATTCATGTCAGTCCCCGGTTTGGCCGGTCATCTGGTACGATTCGAAGACTATGAAGGTCCTGAGACTCGCAACCCTGGGTATTTTTCCGCTGCTGCTGGTGGCACAGCAGACCGACCTCCTGAACTCACTGAGATTCCGCCAGATCGGACCGTTCCGCGGCGGCCGCTCGGTGGCTGTCACCGGCGTCGCCTCGCAGCCCGACACCTATTACTTCGGCGCGGTGGGCGGCGGGGTGTTCAAGACGACCGACAGCGGGCTGACCTGGTTACCGGTCTCCGACGGCCAGTTCAAGACCGGCTCGGTGGGCGCGCTGGCGGTGGCCGATTCCGATCCCAATATCGTCTACGCCGGCATGGGCGAAGCCTGCGTGCGCGGCAACGCGACGCACGGCGACGGGGTCTACAAGAGCGTGGATGCCGGCCGCACGTGGCGCAATATAGGCCTCGAAGACAGCTACCACATCGGTGCGGTGCGCGTGCATCCGAAGAATCCGGATATTGTCTACGTGGCGGCGCTCGGGCACCTGTGGGGGCCCAACGAAATGCGCGGCGTCTATCGCACTACCGATGGCGGCGCCACCTGGAAACAGGTGCTGAAGCGCGGCGGCATTGCCGGCAGCGGCATTACCGGCAGCAACAACGCGGGCGCGGTGGACATCGCCATGGACCCAGGCAATCCCAGGGTGCTCTACGCCGCAACCTGGGAGATCAGCCGTAAACCGTGGCGCATGGATAGCGGTGGGCCGGGCAGCGGGCTCTTCAAGAGCACCGACGGCGGCGACACCTGGACCGAAATTTCGCGCGCGCCGGGGCTGCCTCGCGGCGTGCTCGGCCGCATCGGCGTCACCATCTCGCCGGCCAATCCGGAGCGCGTGTGGGCGCTGGTGGAGGCCGCGGATGGCGGCCTGTTCCGCTCCGACAATGGGGGGCGCAACTGGACCAAGGTGAACGACCAGAACATTCTGAAACAGCGCGCCTGGTATTACGCGCACATCTTCGCCGACCCGAAGAATGCCGACACGGTGTACGCGCTCAATGTGGGCATTCATCGTTCCATCGACGGGGGGCGCACGTTCAGCGATCTGCGTCCGCCGCATGGCGACAATCACGGCCTGTGGATCGCGCCCAACGACCCGAACCGGATGATCGAGAGCAACGACGGCGGCGCCACCATCACGCGCGACGGCGGGCGCACGTGGTCCAGCCTGGACAATCAGCCCACCGCGCAGTTCTACCGCGTGGCGCTGGACCAGGACTTCCCGTACAACATCTACGGCGCGCAGCAGGACAACTCGACGGTGCGCATCGCCAGCCGCACCGCGGGCAGCAATATCACGCAGGTCGATTGGTACGATGTGGGCGGCGGCGAGAGCGGGTGGATCGCGCCCGATCCGCGCAATTCGCTGATCGTGTACGCGGGCTCTTACGACGGGTTGATCACCCGCCAGGATAAGCGCACCGGGCAGAGCCGCAACATCAACGCGTGGCCCGACAACACGATGGGTTACGGCGTGGAGGCCATGAAGTACCGCTTCCAGTGGAGCTTCCCGATCGTGTTTTCGCCGCACGACCCGAAGACGCTGTACATCGGCTCCAACGTGCTCATGAAGACCGCCAACGAGGGGCAGAATTGGGAGGTCATCAGTCCCGACCTGACGCGCAACGACAAGTCCAAGATGGGCACTTCGGGCGGACCGATCACGCAGGACAACACCAGCGTGGAGTACTACTGCACGATCTTCACCATCATGGAATCGCCCGCCGGCAAGGGCGTGATCTGGACGGGGTCGGACGATGGCCAGGTGCAGGTAACGCGCGACGGGGGCAAGAAGTGGGACAACGTGACGCCGCCGGGCATGCCGGAGTGGATCCGCATCAACTCGATTGACGCCTCGCCGCACGATGCGGGCACGGCGTACGTGGCGGCCACCAATTACCAACTGGACGATTTCCGTCCGTACCTGTACAAGACCACGGACTACGGCAAGACGTGGAAGAAAATCGTCAACGGGATTCCGAGCAATGCGTTCACCCGCGTGGTGCGCGAAGATCCGAATCGCAAGGGCCTGCTGGTGGCGGGGACGGAGACCGGTCTGTTCCTTTCGTTCGATGACGGCGAAAACTGGCGCGCGTTCCAGTTGAATCTCCCGGTCACGCCGGTCACCGACATGCAGTTCCACAAGCGCGAGAAGGAACTGGTGATCGCGACCGAAGGCCGCGCTTTCTGGGTGCTGGACGATGTCGGCATGCTCTACCAGTTGAATGGCTTCAACGCGACGGAAGATGCCAAACTGTTCCAGCCGAGGGACACCTATCGTTTCGGCGGCGGTGGACGCGGGGGGCGCGGCGGTGCGGGCGGGGGCGCGGGTGATAACCCGCCGGGCGGCGCGGCGGTGCAGTTCTTCCTCAAGGCGCGCCCGCAGGGCGAGGTCACGCTGGAGTTCCTGGACGGCACCGGGAAACCGGTCCACAAGTTCTCCACGCGCGAGGCGCCGCGCCCGCAGGCCGGGCCGGCCGACGAAGCAGAGAACCCCTTCCGCGGCGGCCCGCCGGCGCGTCTCACCGCGCAGGCCGGCATGAATCGCTTCGTGTGGAACCTGCGCTATCCCGACGCGACCACGTTTCCCGGCCTGATCATGTGGGCGGGAAGCACCACGGGGCCGCGCGTATCGCCCGGCAAGTATACGGTGCGGCTGACGGTGGACGGCGAGACGCAGTCCCAGACCTTCGAGGTGAAGAAGGGCCCACGCCTAGAGACCACGCCCGAGGAGTACGCCAAACAGCTTTCCCTCTCGCTCCAGGTGCGCGACAAGCTGAGCGGCACCAACGACGCGGTGATCCGCATACGCGAACTGCGCAAACAACTGGACGAGTATGCCAAACGCGATTCGAAGAAGGTGGCCGATGCAGCCAAGGCGCTCACCCAAAAACTGACGGAAGTGGAAGAAGCCCTGTACCAGACCAGGAACCGCGCCAGCGAAGATCCGCTGAACTTCCCTGTCAAGCTCAACAATAAGCTGGCGCACGTGCTGGGGGTGGTGCAGAGCTCGGATAATCAGCCGACGCAGCAATCGTACATGGTCTATGAAGATCTGGCGACGCAGGTGAACGCCGAACTGAAAAAACTGGATGTGCTGATGGGCGCCGATTTGGCCGCTTTCAATAAGTTGATCCGCGATGAAAACGTGCCGGCCGTGCAGGCGCCGCCGAAATCGCGACCGTAGCGTAGCCTTTCAGGCTGCCATGACCCCAGTCGTGGGGGCATGTTTTTTCTTACGCCACCGCTGTCACGGGGAGTTCGACGGTTTGCCGGACTTTGTGCATCAGGCGTTCGAGCCGGGCGTGCTCCGCTGGGGGAATGCCGGCGACGGCCAGCAGAGCCTTAGCGGCCAAATAGTCCTTCGCCGCATCGCGGTGCGCGCCGCGGGCGGCGAGCTTACGGGAGCGGTGCAGTTGTCTCGCAATCAGGATGCACAACTCCTGGTCCGTCTTGGCGCGAAGCCGTGCGAGCGCGGTTTCCATCGGGTCCTCCATTTTTGTCTATATATATTGACGTATCCCGGAGGGATTTCGCCCACGAAAAACACCGGCCAGCGTAAGGCAGGGTACCTATTGCGCTAACGCAGCCTCGACGGCCTTAATCAAGTCCGCCGCTTCGGGCGTGACCGCGGGCTCGAAACGGTTGATTACATTGCCTTTCTTGTCGACCAGGAACTTGGTGAAGTTCCATTTGATCTCCCCGCCGGTTTTGGGATTGGCGGATTTGTCGGTCAAGTACTGGTACAGCGGCGTCGTGTTCGCGTCCCCCCCCTTCACCGAGACCTTGCTCATCATCGGGAAAGTGACGTTATAGTTACGGCTGCAAAACGTTTTGATCTCTTCGTTGGAACCCGGCTCCTGCGCACCGAAATTGTTGGCCGGAACGCCCACAATCACAAAACCCTTATCTTTGTAGGTCTCGTAGAGCTTCTCCAGGCCGGCGTACTGCGGCGTATACCCGCATTTGCTGGCCACGTTGACCAGCAGCACCACCTTGCCTTTGAAGGACGAGAGCGGTGTAGCCGCGCCGTCGATGGAAGTTAGTGTGAAATCGTACACACTCGAAGCACCGAAGGCCATCGCTCCGGCGACCATACCCAGCAGCATCAGTTTCATCATGTGACCAGGATAGCGAACCCCCCAAGGCACACGCAATTGGGCAACTCCCGCGGAGCGAGATTTTACTTCCGGCCGTCGGCAGTCATTTCCGGGGGCGCGACGGGCTTATCGTCGCCATAGGTGGCCACCAGGTATTCCAGGAGCGCGTCGCGGTCCGTGTATTTGGCGCCCCATCCCGCCATCTTGTCGAGTTCCTTGTTCCATCCGGCGCGGCTCAGACGGTTGGTATGAACGATGCGCAAGCTGTGACAGGGCAGGCATGTGCGCTGCTCTTGCTTCTGCCCCTGGGCGATGGTGGCCTGGTCGGCGGCCCCGGCCGCGAGGGCGAACGCCAGCCACAAGAGTACGGTGCGCGTCATACTTTCTCCACGGTGACGCCGACGCGGTCGATGCCATTCCACAGGTAGCCCGATGGGTTCCACGGCGGCACGATCGGCTGCACGCGTCCCGCGGTGTCGGTGGCGCGGGACATGATCGTATAGTAGCCGGGCTCCTGGGGCGTCCAGTTCAGGGTGAACAGGCGCCAGGCGAAGGGCAGTTTCTGGGCCGAAAGCTGCGCGTTCTGCCAGCGCGCCCCGCCATCGGTCGAGACCTCGACGCGCTCCACGGCGTTCTCGCCCGCCCACGCGAAACCGCGGATCGCTATCGCCCCCAGCACCGCGTTGCTCTGATCCTCCGGCGCGGTCAAGGTCGATTTCACCGGCATGCCTTCGATCACTTCCAACTCCGCCGAACGCGCGGGCGTGCCGGGCGGCAGATTGTATTTGGGATAGCGATAGCCCGGGTTCATGAAGAACCCGCCGCTTTCTTTCGCCACGGGCGTCAGGCGGACCACCCACTTCACCCAACTGGTGCCGTCCCAGCCGGGGACGATCAGACGCGCCGGAAACCCGTGGATATCGGGCGATTGGCCGTTCATCTTGAGCGCCAGCAGGGTGGCCGGATGCAGCGCCTTTTCCATGGGCATCGAGCGCACGAAATCCGGCGTCTGCATGACTGGGGTGTCGGCGCCATCGATCTCCAGGAACCTGGCCGCCGTGTCGACGCCGGCGAGCTTGAGGACATCGCCGAGGCGCGGACCGCTCCATTCGGCGTTGCCCACGGCGCCGCGTCCCCACTGTATGCCGGGCAGCTTCGGGGTGTAGAAGGCGCGTCCGTTGCCGGTGCATTCCAGGGTTGCCGGAAGCGTGTGCTGCGGCAGCTTTTCGAGGTCGGCGAGCTTCACTTGCAGCGGTTTGGAAACCAGGCCGGTGATATTCAGCCGGTAGGCGGCGGGGTCGATGGCCGCCGGGCGTGGAATGTGTTGGCGAACGAAAAACGCGTCGACGGGCGTCACCCAGTTGTCGAAATATTTGACCGGAGTTTCCAGATCCTCGGGACGGTCGTTGTGCAGGATCATGGGCCGCTTGCCGGGGATCGCGGTGCCGTCCGCGCCTATGACTTGCCGGGCGGCGGCCGCGGCCAGAAGCGCAGCGAAGATTTGACGCCGGTTGGTTTGCATCGCTCATACAGCGTAAACCACCCGGGATGGGGTGTGCAAGCGGCGCGCAAGAATGCCCCCATGAATGGGGGCATGGCAGCCTGAAAGGCTACGCTACAAAGTGAGCGTCACTTTGGTCAGGGTGCGCGGCTGATCGGGGTCGAGGCCCTTGTGCACGGCCAGACAGGCGGCGAAGATCTGTGCGGGGACGATATACGGGATCGGCGTCAGGATTTCCTTGACGCGGCGCGGCAGGCGAATGACCCTGGTCGCGCGCCGCTCCACTTCCCGGTTGCCCGAGTCGGTAATGGCGACGATCTCGGCCTGCAAGCCTTGCAGTTTGGTGAGCGTTTCGCCGATGGAGGGCCAGGTTTTGCCGGGAGGGGCGAAGGCGAAGACCGGGAAATTCTGTTCCACGAGGGCGATGGGGCCGTGCAGGAAATCGGCCGAGGAGAAGCGCTCGGCCACCACGTAGCAGGTTTCCATCAGCTTCAACGCCATTTCGAAGGCATTGGAGTAGTTCAGGCCGCGCCCGACGACCACGGCGTGGCGCATGAAGCGGTAGCGCTCGCTGAGCGCGTCGATCTCGGGCTCGAGCGCCAGGGTGGCGCGGACCACGTCCGGGATACGCTCCAGGTCGGCGATGCGGACCGCGCCGCCGAGCGCATAGGCGAGCAGGTACATCATGAGCATCTGGCCGGTGTAGGTTTTGGTGGCGGCGACGCTCTTTTCGCGGCCGGCGCGCACCAGAAAGACGTGCTCGGCGATGCGCGCCATGGCGCTCCCGCTCTCGTTGGTGACGCCCAGGGTCAGCGCGCCCTGGCGGCGGGCGCGCTCCAGCACCAGATTGGTGTCGGTGGATTCGCCCGATTGCGAGATCCCAACCACCAGCGCATCGCGATAGTCGACGCGCGCTTGATAGAGCGTGGTGATGGAGGGGGCGGCCAGGGAGACCGGAATTCCGGTGGTGATTTCCAGCAGGTAACGGCCGAACAGCGCGGCGTTGTCGCTGGTGCCGCGGGCCACCAACACCACCAGGCGCGGACGCCGTTTTTCCACCAAACGCTTGAATTTTTCGACGCTGCGCAATTCGGCGGAGAGGGTGCGCGCCAGAGCTTCCGGCTGCTGCCGGATTTCTTCGAGCATACGGGACATTGATCTCAAGATAGCAGGGGTGGCGCGGCAGCGGGCTATCGCGCCGACGCACTACGCGGCGATTCGCTGCACTGTATCGGAGATCCATTCCGGATTACGAATGGTTGGCGGCTGCGGGGCAGGATGGCAGGGGTACCCTCTGGGTCCGGCGGGCTGCCAGCCCCAATGCTGTTCACTTAACGCCATCGAGTGTCGAGCAGGCAGTCTGGCCACCGAGATTTCCTTCCAGGCGACTCCATCCGCTTCTTACAAGACGACTACCGGCCCATCTGACAGAATGATGAGCGACTCTCTCGCCGCCATTCGAGTCCCAATTCCGCGCCAGCCCGCCGAGCCTCTCCCAGGCGCGTACCGTGCCGATCGTGATGTGGATGACCGGAGCCGACGACGGCATCGCGGTGCTGAACACCTTCTTCCAGAAGGACCCCGGGATGAAAGCCGCGCTGGCTGATCCGAAATCCACCGCGGTCGACCGCTCGATCGACATCGTTCTCGATGGCGGCAACGATGGCCAGCGCCCGCTCGGAGACGATTACGACGGCTTCGCCGACGTCTCTTCCACGCTCAAGACCGGCCTCAAGTCGCTCGAAGACATCGACGACGTTTCCATTGTGGCCGCGCCGGGCTCGACGTTCGGCTACGAAGCCGGCTATCGCGACGACGCCAGCACCATCCTCAATCTGCTGATCGGCCACGCCAGCCGTATGCGCTACCGCATCGCGGTGCTCGACTCGGGCGAGGGGCAGAGCATCGCCGACGTCCGCGCCTTGCGCGCCAAAATCGACTCCACCTACGCCGCTCTCTATTACCCGTGGGTGACGGTGCTCGACCCCGTGACGCGCGCCGAAATCAACCTGCCGCCTTCCGGCTTCGTGTGCGGCATCTACGCGCGCAACGATATCACCCGCGCGGTCTACAAGGCGCCGGCCAATGAAGTCGTGAACCTGGCCATCGGCTTTGAGGCGCTTCTCAACAAGGCGCAGAAGGACGTGCTGAACCCGCTCGGCGTCAACTATTTCCGCCCTTTCGAAGGCCGCGGTTTCCGCCTGTGGGGCGCCCGCACCATTGCGAGCGACCCCGAATGGAAGTACGTCAACCTGCGCCGCTACATCGCCTACCTGGAGCACTCCATCGACAAGGGCACGCAGTGGGCCGTGTTTGAACCCAACGGGGACCAACTGTGGGCCAACGTGCGCCGCACCGTCAGCGACTTCCTGCTCAACGAATGGCAGACCGGCGCGCTCTTGGGCGACAAGCCCGAAAAGGCGTACTTCGTGCGCTGCGACCGCTCCACCATGACGCAGGACGATCTCGACAACGGCCGGCTGGTTTGCCTGATCGGCGTCGCGCCCTTGCGTCCGGCGGAGTACGTGATCTTCCGTATCGGCCAATGGACCGCGGACAGCAAGAGTTAATTCGAGGAGAAACTAAATGGCGACCTTACGCGAACGCCCCTACGTCCAATTTAACTTTCTCGTCGACCTGGGGACCGGCTCTACCGACGGCCCCGAGGCCGGCTTCCAGGAAGTGACCGGCATCGGCATGGAAGTCACCGTGTCGGAGTACCGCAACGGCAACCACAAAGAGAACAGCGTCATGAAAATCACCGGGATGAACAAATCCACGGACGTGACGTTGAAACGCGGCGTCATCGGGTCATTGAATCTCTACCAATGGCTCAACCAGATCCGCAACGGCGACCAGAGCGCGCTCCGCACCGTGACGGTGCAGCTTCAGAATGAGGATCACACCGCCGTGGTGGCCACGTGGAAGCTGCTGCGTGCGCGCATCACCAAGCACACCAGCGGACCGTTCAACGCCAAAGGCACCGACGTGGCGATGGAGGAACTGGTGCTGGCTTACGAACGCCTGGAGATGGAGTAACCGCTTGTGAGCCGCAACACCAGGCACCTTCCACCGTCCGCGAAAAGCTGAAACGCTCCGGCGATGCACGCGCTTTACTGCGGCAGGTCTACCACACCGAGGTCGATCCGATTCCCGATCTCGAAGCCAAGACGCTGACGGTCTGTTTGCATCATCTGACGCAGGCGGCCCACGATACCGCGGTCCGCTACCTGTGCGAGGAACTCACCGCCACGGAAACTGTCTTTCCCGGCACGGATCTCCGGTTGGTCTACAAACTTGGGTCAGCCTAAATTCCACGAGATCAGGAGTTCGGAGGCTTAGTCGCGGAATCCGCTCCCGGGCGGTCGCCGGAAATTGAACTGGTTATTTCCAGACAGAGATCCTTAGCTTGCTTCCCCA
>Ga0097691_1003181_pt1 | contig 10264 bp, 11 predicted proteins | sample NGESurdeep072012_8_FD_72858 | JGI IMG/M metagenome (GOLD analysis project Ga0097691, IMG submission 72858) | Arctic peat soil microbial communities from Barrow, Alaska - NGEE Surface sample 210-1 deep-072012 | ecosystem: Environmental > Terrestrial > Soil > Wetlands > Peat ...
GACATCGGGATGATGCAGCGGGTGGATATTCTTCCCGCATCTGCCTCAGCCGCGCATCATCAAAATGTGGCGTCATTGGAGCGTCGCCATCATTCGGCGGGAAAGTGACGAGTCGTTTCATCGAACGCGAAGGGCACCGCCTCGGTTCTCGACAGAGAGAAACGAGTGTAAATGAGCGGTTGACGGCCGAATCCGAGCTTCTTCGGTCGCCTCAGGTAGAAGAAAATCCTCAAACATGCGGAATATTTTCGACTTTTCGCCTCGCCGCCTGACTCACCAGCTATCAGCAAATTACTGGTCGCGCGCGTCGTCTCACGCTCTCTGTATCGTTGGGGTATTCGATCTCGATATTGTGACCGACCATTTGCTGACTAGATCGCGGCCCGTTTCACTGCTTGCGGCAATTCATCGGCGATCATCGCTCCTGCTTTTTCGGGGCTAACGTTTGATGTCCGCCTCGCACACCGGTTCACCTGAGCGCATCAATTGCAGAGCAATTTTTTGCAGCTGGTCAAAGTCCGGTTCAAATGGAATTTCTAGCTGCGACAGTGGTTTACCCTCGGCGGAGGCGTGCGGGTCGGCTTGGAAGACGCGCCGTACCGAACGCAGCGTTCCAACGTCGAGTTGGTCGATGCCGCGGTCAACGCGATTCAGAAGGCCGGCAGCGAGCCGGCCACGACCGGGGAGGTTCGCGCTGAGCTGGCCGCCTACAAGATGCCGGCCAATTAGGAACATTTATGAAAAATTGGTACCGTCACGAAGCCGCAAAGGAGGAACGACATGATTGACCTGTACTTCTGGCCAACTCCCAACGGGAAAAAAATTACGATCCTGCTCGAGGAAACCGGCATCCCTTATAACATCAGGCGGATCAATATCGGACGCGGCGACCAGCTAACTCCCGACTTCCTCAGGATCTCACCCAATGGCCGGATGCCGGCGATTGTGGACCACGAGCCGACGGGCGGTGGCGCGCCCATCGCCATCTTCGAGTCAGGCGCCATCATGGAATACCTGGCTGAGAAGAGCGGGAAGTTCTGGCCGCAGAAACCGCATCAGAAATCCGAAGTCACGCAATGGCTCTATTGGCAGATGGCCAACCAGGGGCCCAAGATGGGCGAACAGGGGCACTTTCGACGCGCCTCGCAGAATCCGAAAAACGGCGATCAGGCTTATGCGCTGCTGCGCTTCGATAACGAAGTCAATCGCATCTACGGAGTGATGAATCTGGGCCTGAATAAGAAGCGCTACCTGGCGGCGGGCCAGTACACGATCGCCGACATGATTTGCTATCCGTGGGCGACAACCTGGCAGAACCGAAATATCGACCTCAACGAATTTCCTAACGTCAAGCGCTGGCTTGATGAGATCGGCGAGCGGCTGGCGGTAAAAAAGGCGATGGCGGCGGGCCCCGAGTATCGCGAAGACCCCGTGACGATCGCGCCCGAGGAGCAGGCGCGGCGCTCTAAGCTGCTTACTCATCAGCGGGCGCAACCGGTGCCTAAGGAGTGGACGTAGCAGGCGCGACTGCCGATAAAGGTGCCGAATTCCAGCATGCGAAGCTTGGCCGCAAGATTGCGCTTGAACATCGAGCGCTGGTTGGTGTGGTGCGGGTTCGGGGTTCGCCGCTTCGGGCTACCAGGAATGATTCGCTTGTCGGCATCCCCTGCACCGCAGGTTCGACTTCCTCACCCGAGGAATGACGTTCGGTCTATACGAGTTGGAATCGGAGAGTAAAATGCAGTGCGATACCTACCATCCGAGCCCAGCGCCCGCGCATGCGCCATTGACGGCGGCGATCGTCACCGCGTTCATCTCGTGTAGCAGAACCGGAACGCGAAAGTCCTCGGTGTGTGTGGCGAATTGCTGATTCTGGCGAAATCAGTAATTCGCCACACACAGGCCTAGGTTGTTCATATATACACGCAAATTCTGAATAATGGCGGCATATTATGGAAGCTTTTCGTTATCACATCTATGTTTGCGATCAACAGAAGCCCGAAGGCGTGCCCTCCTGCTCGGCGCGCGGGTCCGGCCAGGTGCTTGAAGCGCTGCGCCGGGAGATCGCCAGAAGCGGCCTCATGGACAAGGTCCAGATCACGGTCTGCGGCTGTCTCGATCTGTGCGGGCGTGGGCCTAACATGATCGTCTATCCCGAGGGCGTCTGGTATTCGTGCCCCGAGCCCGGGGACGTGCCGGAAATCGTGCGCAGCCATTTGCAGGAAGGGCGGCTGGTGGGGCGACTCGCCAACATGGACGAGGCGGCGATTTCGGCGGAGATCCGCACCCACCGCGAGAAAGTAATGGCCGGCCTGCGCGCCAGGGACGCCAGCGGCGCCGTGCCGGAGGATCTGACCCAAGCGATACAGGCCTTTCAGCAGAGCCGCGCCATCCTCACCGCCCTCGAGCTCGACGTGTTCACCGCGGTCGGGCAGGGCAGCACGGCTGCTGAGGCCGCGGCGAAGCTGCACACCGACCCTCGTGCCACCGAAATGCTGCTGAACACGCTGGCCGCGCTGAACCTGCTCGCCAAACGCGACAAGGTCTTTCAAGACATGCCCGCCAGTGCCCGGTACTTCGCGGCGGGATCTCCGGACGACGCGCGCGCCGGCCTGATGCACATCGCGCACTTGTGGCGTCGCTGGTCCAATCTCACTGAATGCGTGCGCCGGGGCACGGCGGTCGACGGCCAGGAAGCGGGCGATCGAGGCGAGGAGTGGACGCGGGCGTTCATCGCCGCTATGGACCGCAACGCACGCGAGCGGGCCGCCCAGGTAGTGCGCTTGCTGGGGACGGACGGCGTCAAGCGTATGCTCGACGTAGGCGGCGGCTCGGGAGCGTACACCATTGCCTTCGCGCGGGCCAACGAAACGCTGCACGCCGACGTGTTGGACACGACTGCGGTGGTGCCCATCGCTCAGGCGCACATCGACAAGGCAGGCCTGGCGCAACGCGTGAAAACCCGAGTGGGCGATCTCCGGAAGGACAAGCTTGGCGAGGGATACGACCTCGTTCTGCTCTCGGCGATCTGCCACATGCTGAGCTCGGAGCAGAATCGCGACCTGCTGCGGCGCTGCCACGACGCCCTGGCGCCGGGCGGGCGCGCGGTCATCCAGGATTTCTTGCTGAAGCCCGACAAGACCGGCCCGAAAACGGCCGCGCTGTTCTCGCTCAACATGCTGGTGGGAACCAAGTCGGGCGCCAGCTACAGCGAGGACGAGTATGCCGCCTGGCTGCGGGAAGCCGGCTTTCAGGATGTGCAGCGAATGTTCTTGCCGGGACCGACCGGCCTGATGGTCGCGAGCCGTTGACGGCGCCGCCGCCTTCCCCCGTAGCAATGGCGGATGTGGGCATGGAGATGGAGAGTCGGTGACCTTCAACCCGGCAGGCACGACTTCGCATCCGGCTGACGAAATCTGAAAAGTTGCAGACCGCTGACAAAGTCGCCTGAGAGTTCGAAACGACTGCCCTCCGCCACTGAGTCCGCGATTTCCGCGCTCTCTGCAGAAAACTCAAAAATAGTGCGCATATGCGTGCTCTTTCTTCTACCCGAGGGACCGGAGAATCTCAGTTTCTGTTGTCAGCAGCGGATTTATACTCGATTCTCTCTGTCGAGCATCGAGGCGGTGCCCTTCCGGCGTCAAGATGGGTCATCACAAAATCTTCCCCAAATAGCACGCTAAAGGCTTTATGGGAATCCTCTATAATGACCCCTTTTAGTTTCACGGTTTTGAAGTATGGATGGTAACGTCAAACAGCGCGAGAAGCGGAACCGAGCGACTCCCAATGGCATCCGAGCACTGACGCGGGAAGAGGCTCTAATGGCACGCCTATTTGTGAGTTTTGTGCACGAGGACGAGAAACTCGCCTCGGCCGTGCAGGATCTGCTGCAAACAGAACTTAATCTCCACGAAGAAGTGTTCCTATCGTCCGACAAGTCGCAAATTTATGCGGGCGATCTTTGGCTTCAGAAAATAAAGGAGGCCTTGTCTGCAGCCGAAATCGTCATTCTCATGCTGAGCCAACGTTCTGTGGCCCGTCCGTGGGTCAACTTCGAAGCGGGCGCCGCGTGGCTGGCGGACAAGACGGTCATTCCGGTCTGCTTCGGTAATCTGTCGAAGGATGCACTTCCTCATCCGTATTCGGGAATTCAGGCGCTGAACTTGCCGTCAGAGGCGTACTACCTAATGAAAAGCGTCAACCATCAGCTGAACCTCGACAAGCCGATGTCGCCCGATGCAGTGTACAGGGGCACCTTGTTCGAACGTGGCGCAGGGATTAAGGACGGCGCATACGAGCGTTTGGCGAACGCGCTCGCGGAATTCAAAGACGACTGACAACTCAGCCGAGTTGTGGGGCATCGCGTTGCGCACCGCACCCCGCGAGAAGTCCCGCCTTCAGAGATTCTCCTGAAAAATGGAACGTTACACAAATCGCGCGGAGTCGTGGGGCGGGAGCCCTATGCCGCCCCGCGCGGTTCATGCAAACGCGTACGCCTTGCGAAGCTTCTCCTTGCCCCCGTCTCGACAACGTCGCCGTGCGCGACGATTACACGGTCGAAGTCCCACTCGAGAATCCGATCGATCGCCTTCCTGCACGCACCGCGATTGAACGCGAACGCGAGCTTAGCTGTGCGCGGCACCGCAAGTCCGCCGAGTGCGCCGTCGAGCCATAGGGCTAACCGCGTGAAGGCCGACGCCGTGTTCACGAAGTTGAACGCCAGGTCGGCGAGAATGAGCGTACGGCTCGCGCGATGAAAGAACGCGACCTCGTTCAGGATCGCAAGCGCAGGGAAGATGAACTGATCGATCTGGCCGGTCCATCCTGGCGGCGGCTGGTCGCTCAGCACGGTGGAGAAACGAAGATCGCGCCGCGCGGCCCAGCGGTTTCTTGCGCAGAACCGGGTACGCAATGGATTCGCGACGCCGGCCGGTTTGAGACCACCCAGCACGCTCTCCTGGACCCGGTACGCAACCGCTCGCATGAGGAAGTCCCGGCTATAGGATCATCAGAGATCAATAAGAGCGTAGCAAAATCCGCCTATCGGTATTTTTCAACAGCCTGCTAGGCTTTATCAACGGGACGATCATGGGAAAGCGATTTCGACACTTTTCCGTTGTACTGCGGTCAGAACGACCGGTCCAATACTTGAACAACATCCTGGAGCAGGATCATCGAGCGATCAAACGACGAGTGAAGGCCAAGCAGAGCTTTCGTGAGTTCCAAGCCGCCCGGCGAACGATTGAGGGATATGAGGCGATGCACATGATCCGGAAGGGGCAGGCGCGGTGGGTCAGCGACGATGATGTTCGCAAACATAATCAGTTCATCGACCAGCTGTTCGATCTGCCTGCCTGAGACCTCGCCGCCCAGTTCCGCTCGGGCCGTCCTCCGTCACAGCCTTCGAAGTTGCAACACTTCCCTCGCGCCGTGTCGATGGCTGCGCTGCCCTCACGTTGGTCTCCGCCTGCGTCAAGTCTGTGCCCCCTCGCAGCGCGGTCGAGAGCTGAAATCGCCGATTACTCATACATCTGGCTCGACCGCCCGAGCGATCGCATCGTTTACGAAGTCGCCGTATCCCCATCCGATGTTGCGCGCTAGCTCGGAGAGCCGAATCAAGCGAGGCCGCATGCTCTGGCGAAACCGCTCTGTGCAACCTTGGAGGCCGTCCAACGCGCGTGACAGCATGCCCTCAAGCGAAGAGAAGAAGTCCTCATCACCATATCCAAGGTCAGCGGCAAATCCGGTTCCCTGCTCAACGAAGGTCAACATTAGTTCGGCTGTTCCTGCCGCGTCTCCGGTCGCACGCTCGTATTGGCTGATCGCCCGCTTAGCCTCGGCAATCTGAACCTTCGCTCTCTTGCGCAGGGGATCAGGCCATAGACAATCAGCGACGAATTGCCGATACACGGGAAGCTGTTTGGGCGCTCCGCCGAGCCGCGCCTCGAGAAAGCGCTGATTCTCCCCCGATAAGCGGTAAAGTTCGCCGATCAGACGGACCAGTTGCGTCGGCTGCTGTTTCAGCAATGTCGAGCGAATTCTACCAAATCCCTCTGAGCCAGATGTAACTCGCATAGTCCCTCTCCGCCCCTTAATGATCTCGCTGCGCAGATGTAGGGGATCATTCTCGCACCAATCAACCCATCGGATCTTTACATGGCTCCGCGGCTGCTACGGTTGCAAGCCAGCGCTTCCGGCGAGCTCGGAAGCCAAGACTGTAAAGGTTGTTGAGGCGCTTGGCCTGGGTGTCGCGGGAGTCCGCTTCAATCCGCCGTATTACCATTCGCTCCTAAAGGACGCCGGCTTCGAAACCGAAAAGGGATACGTCAACTACAAGATAAAAGTGTGCCCTGAGCTGGTCGCTCGATGGGAGAGCGCCGCCGAGGCTGGGCGCCGTGCAGGCTTCGAGATCGCCCACGTCAAGGATCTTCCTGCCTCGCGCTGGGTTCCTGAATTTACCGCTACCTTCAACGACGCCTACAAGCGTCATTGGGGGTCGACCCCCTGTCGCAGGGGGAAGTAGAGGCGTACGTCGGTTCCCCCGATTGGATCGATCATTCGCTGCTCGCCTATCGAGACGGCGAACCGGCCGGAATACTGGTTATTCAAAACGACCTGTCGGCGGGAGCTTCCCTCAGCCCGGGACGCAAGCTCGCCGATGCGGAGAAGCTCAACTGGCTGGGCATCGGCGTGGCCGAATCGTCGCGCGGCAGGGGGTTGAACCTCGCGATGGCGTCGTTCGCGTATCTCGAACTGGCGGGGCAGGGGGCAAAGTATCTGAGCTACACGCTGGTGCTCGACGACAACTGGCCATCGCGGCGAACGGCGGAGAAACTCGGCGCCAGCGTGTGTTCGAGCCACGTGGTCTATCGCCGCAATTTCCGCCGAGGGTAACGAGATCATGCGGTAGAGCGATGGTGCCCCTGATTAACGACCGCTTACTAACCGACCAACATCCGTGATGACGCGCAGGTGCGTGCTTTCCAATGTACAATCTCCCTATAGCATCGCGCGGGCCTCTTCACGCCGTCCCTCGCGCGCCTTTGATACTCGAGGCCTGCAAGATTTACGGCTGATTCCACGGAGGGCTCCGACACCGCTCAGACGACGAGATTCTGTGACGCCGCGCGCCGCTGAGTGCGGCAGCACCGACTACTCGGCCAAACCAGAGTCAGGCGCCGCAGAGTTCTCTTGCGTTGCTCGATGAGCTTGAGGATTGAACACGAATGAGGTCCGAACCGGGAGCGCCATCCCCGTGCATGTGCAACGTCAGAGGCATCGTTTCGACCGATCAAGCCGAGTTGTGGCGCGTCCTGTATTGAACGGACTTCACCACGAGTACAACCTCTTGGCCCGCGCTGCATGAGTGTCGTTGTGTTTTTGCGGACCACAGGGGCTGAGCCGACGGGAGGCGGCGCGGCGATTCGGTATCGACCCGCGGACGGTGGCGAAGATGCTGGCGTTCTCGGTTGTGGCTCCTCAAAACCGAATCCGATCAGAAGTCGCGCCAGCCTCGTCGTCGCTCGCAATTCGAACAGCCTTGCGGCAGAAAGTTCATGGTCTTCGGTAACGGCGCGAGCGTTCAGAGATTTCGCCGATGTCTAGCTCGGCTTCGCGACGAGAGCAGAGCGGCTGTCGGCACACATCAGGTAAGCTGCGCTGAAACCGAACACCATAACCAGAAAGGTTGCAGCGCCCAGCCCATTCTGGGTCAGCTCGTCATGAGCGGGAAGTATTAACCACCGGGTCCAGGCAATTACGAGTCCCATCTGGGCAAGACCGTAGCTGATAAGTCCGGCGCGTCGCGACCGAGTGCTGGTCCCTTCCGCACGCGCGAGCAAAAGAAGAAAAACGAGAAAGAAGGTCAGGCGATGAAACCAGACCGCGGTGAGCAGTGGGACCAGCCACGCGACCCACAGCGCAAAGGCGAACTCAGGGCGTCCGCTTCTGTTCGCTATCGAGGCTCCATGCACTGCCAACAGAAACAACACAACTTCCACTATCAGGATTGCCGCAAGACGCACCGCCGGCCACGGCGCACCCGGATACGCGCGTGCGGCCAACTGAACGCCGCGGGTGATCAGTGCGGCGAACGACCCGTTGCTGGAATACGGAAGCAGCGCCGAACTACCCGCCTGCCACGCCGACTCTGCGAACTCCAAATTCAGAGCGGGACCGAAAATCACAACCGAAACTGCCGCCCCGACGAGCAGGGTCAAAGCTGCCGCCAACAGCAACCGTGGCCTACGATCAGTGATGAATCAAACCAGAATTGCCGCTGGAAAAGCTTTCCACAGGGCCGCGAGCGCGAGCGAGACCCCGCAGGCCACGTCGGAAGACCGACGGATCGCCCGCAGTGAAAGCGCGATCAGCAGCATCACAAACAGGTCAGACTCTCCCCAGTACAGTTCATCGGTGATCGGACCGTAAAGCAGCGCTAGCGCGAGAATGGCGACCGGAGAACCTCGTTCTCCCGCACAGCGGATCATAATCGCGAGCCCCGTAAGCAGGAGAGTGAAGTTCGTTCCGCACCATATCCAGAACGCCATCCGCACGGGCAGCAAGCTCAAAGGCTCGAAAGCCAACAAGACCAGCGGTGGATAATTGGCGGGAACGGCGTCGACTTGGAGCGCATTCATGATCGGTGGCAGCACGCTTGAGCGGTAGGGATCGAGGCCGTGGCGAGCTGCAAAGCCCCACACATAGTACGCGCCGAAGTCGATCTGGCGCTCTTGAGAGCTGATCTCGAAATAGTAGAGCGCAAACAGATAAGCTGCCGCAGCCAGCAGAAGAGCCCAATCGCGCCATCTTGTCGTCGTGACAGCGACCATCGGTTTCTAGTCGTGCAATCCTCTCGTCGTGGGTTCGTCTGTCTAATTGAAATGCGACTGGCTTATTTTGGTTTCAGCCGCAGATCGTCTGTAGAAATACATTAACATGAATGTACATCTTATGAGGTTGGAAGGGCTATCAAAATGAAGATCGAATGGCAAATCTCGGCGACCGACATCGCGCGCGTGAAAGAAGTCGTTGATAAATACAGGAACGATCCGTGGGTTCGTGACCGGCACTCGCGCAACCTCGCTGAATCGAAACCCGAGGTGAGCAAGGAGACATTTTGGCAGGTGATGGTATCAATGCGCCTAACCACCTTGCAAGAGTCAGGGCCGTCAGGCCAAGTGGCGAAATTCAATCAGACTCGCCCTTTCCCTCTTCGATACGAACTGGTGGCTGCGGCAGAGGACAATGCGAAGCGATTCATAGGAGACGTGTTGAGAGAGGCGGGTCTTCTAAGGTTCAGCAAGAAAATCCCAGATGAACTGTCGGCAAACTTTTACGATCTTGAACGTGGAGAATGGTCGAAGGCTCTTGAACAGTGCAACCGTCTGACGGTCCTCGTGAGCGGCGAGATTGAGCGCGAGGTTGCGGACTACATAGATGAACGCTTCAAGGGCTTTGGGCCAAAGCAAGCGCGAAATGTCCTACAAGAGCTTGGTCTCACTCGTTACGAAATTCCCGTCGATAGTCGTTTAACGCGCTGGCTGAACGGTTTTGGATTCCCGATCCGAGTAAACGCCACCGCATTGGGCGACAGAGACTTCTATGTGTTCGTGCTGGACGGAATCCAGAAACTTTGTGAAAGAGCCGGTGTGTTTCCGTGTATTTTTGACATGGCAGTTTTCGTTTCGCAGGATAGGTCGCATCGAGTAAACTCACCCGCGCTGTCCTAGATGCTCCGGCGTGAGCACGCGACGGCGCGCGCACGCTTAGCGCGAGCCGACACTCTCCGCTCGGCACCGCGCACCCGTGCGCTCTCCGGCGTCGCCGCATCCGTGGACTCTATATATGTTGATTGGCCGTGGAAGCGAAGCCGTTGAGCCGCTTACCTGCCAAAGTAGGTGTAGGCTTGGTAACAGCTTATCATCCTAAGTCTTAGACGATCCTCGACCGCAAAAATCCGGCTACGGATAAGGGCCTCGGGAGTCGTGCGCTTACTAGCGCCAAGGGCGTGGCACCGGTTATCCAGGCGCGGAAGCTCCTAACATGACCCCGAAGGGCAACGGACCAGCGGCACCGCGCGGCGCCAAAGCTGCCGCTCCACTTGGTAACCCCGGCGTGAAAAATTGACTTACGGCTATCAGCCGTCCACGCCTACATCGCCACTCGGCGAGCGATTTCGCCGTGTTCTCAAGCGTTCCGAATCAAGCCGGTCACCCTGCGATGAAGATCGCGCTCAGCACCCAGCCAGCTACCGCTAATGGTT
>Ga0097691_1003182_pt1 | contig 10262 bp, 8 predicted proteins | sample NGESurdeep072012_8_FD_72858 | JGI IMG/M metagenome (GOLD analysis project Ga0097691, IMG submission 72858) | Arctic peat soil microbial communities from Barrow, Alaska - NGEE Surface sample 210-1 deep-072012 | ecosystem: Environmental > Terrestrial > Soil > Wetlands > Peat ...
TGATTTCGGAAGCGGAGTGTGCCACGAATTCGGTTTCACCTCTCCCAAAGGGAGAGGTCGGATCGCCTCGGCAGCGCGTCAGCGCTGTCCGGTGCGATCCGGGTGAGGGGTTACGGCCTATCGATGGACCGTACCCCCTCACCCCAGCCCTCTCCCCATGGGAGAGGGGGCGCACTGACGTTGCGGCAAAGCCTTCCCCGCAAGGGGGAAGGGAGCGCAACTCTGTTGCCGCGACATCGAGGTACCCGCTTCGATGCAGGGACGACGCTCTCTAATGCGCGTCGTCGGCGGACGATTGAAGGGCCGCAACCTGGCGTCGCCGTCATCGCGCGACATCCGTCCCACCGCGGACCGGTTGCGCGAGTCGCTGTTCAATATTCTGATCCATGCCTATGACGATCCGATCGCGGAGGCGCGCGTGCTCGACCTGTTCGCCGGCACCGGCGCGCTCGGCATCGAGGCGATCTCGCGCGGCGCCAGGTTCGCCCTGTTCATCGATAACGGTGCCGAGGCGAGGGCGCTGCTCCGTAATAACGTCGAAGCCCTCGGACTTGGCGGCGTGACAAAGGTCTATCGCCGCGACGCCACCAGTCTCGGCCCCGCGCACCCGATGGAGCCGTTCTCGCTGGTATTTCTCGATCCGCCCTACGCAAGGAAGCTGGCCGAGCAGGCGCTGGTTTCATTGCGCGACGGCGGCTGGCTGACGTCAGGCGCGCTGCTGGTGGTGGAAGAAGCCAAGGCGGCGGGGTTTGCCGCGCCCGATGGTTTCGAGGAGCTGGAGCGGCGCGTTTATGACGATACGGAATTCACATTCTTGCGGCGGGGCTCACGTACGCAAGCCCCGGAGAATGAGGGAAAAGACAAATGACAGGGCCGCCAGCAGGAAATAAATAATCAGCGCATTGAGCGCGATCGCGCCCAGCAACCATTTGCTCGGAAGATAATCGATCCAGGGCAATCCCAGCAGAACGGCGGCAAGACCGGCAAAGGTGCGGTGGTCGAAAAGCGGATAGGCGGCGGCGCAGGCAAAAACAACGAGATAGAGCATTGCGCCCATTGCCGCGAATCTTGATCGCATCACCGTCTTCCGAACAGCTTCTCGATATCGCTAAGCTTCAATTCGACGTAAGTCGGCCGGCCGTGATTGCACTGTCCGGAATTCGGCGTGTCTTCCATTTCGCGCAACAGTGCGTTCATCTCTTCCGGCTTGAGGCGGCGGCCGGCGCGCACCGAGCCGTGGCAGGCCATGGTGGCCGCGACATGCATCAGGCGGCGTTCCAGCGGCAACGCCTCGTCCCATTCAGCCATATGTTCAGCGAGATCGCGCAGCAGCGAGGCGGCATCGGTCTTGCCGAGCAGCGACGGCGTCTCACGCACCGCGACCGCGCCGGGGCCGAAGGATTCGATCGCAAGCCCGAACGACGCCAGCTCCTCGGCGCGCGCGACCAGTCGTTCCACGGTGGCCTCGTCGAGCTCGACGATCTCCGGAATCAAAAGAATCTGCCGCTGCACGCCGTTCTTCGCCAGCGAGGCCTTCAGCCTTTCATAGACAATGCGCTCATGCGCGGCGTGCTGGTCGACCACGATCAGGCCGTCGCGGGTCTGCGACACGATATAGGTCTCGTGGATCTGGGTCCGCGCCGCGCCGAGCGGGCGGTCGAGCAGATCGGCTGAAGGCATCTCCTGAAAGCGCACGTCGGCGGTGGGTGTGCCGACGTCGAATGTGGCCTGGCCCGGTTCGGCAAAGGCGGTGGCCGCCGAACCCTCGAAGGCCGGCAGCGGGCCGGTCGGATAGGCCGGCGAGCGCCGCCAGTCCCAGTTGGCGCGCGGCGCGAATGACGGGCGGAACGAGGCGATCGCCGCGCCATCGCTGTTGGCCGCGGTGCGCTTGCCTTCGCGGGCAAGCCCTTCCTTCAGCGCGTGCACGATCAGCGCGCGGACCAGGCCGGCATTGCGGAAGCGCACCTCGGTCTTGGCGGGATGGACATTGGCGTCGACCTCGCCGGAATCGAGCGTCACGAACAGCGCCACCACCGGATGGCGGTCGCGCGGCAGATAGTCGGAATAGGCCGCGCGCACCGCGCCCAGGATCAGCTTGTCGCGCACCGGACGGCCGTTGACGAACAGATATTGCCCGAGCGCGTTGGCGCGGGTCAGCGAGGGTGCGGCGGCAAAGCCTTCGACCACGACGCCGTCGCGCTCGGCGCGTACCTCGATGGCGCTGCCGCGAAAATCCGCCCCCAGAATATCGCCGAGCCGGGTCAGCCGGCCGCTGGCGCCGGGCAGCGCCGCGGCCCAGGTGACCGGCGCGCGCTCCTCGCCGGCCAGCGTGAAGGCGATGTCGGGCCGCGCCATGGCAAGCCGGCGCACCACCTCGCGGATCGCTTCGGCCTCGGTACGGTCGGTCTTGAGAAATTTCAGGCGCGCCGGCGTCGCGTAAAAGAGATCGCTGACCTCGACGCGGGTGCCCTGGCTGAGCGCCGCCGGCATGATGCCGGATTTCGCGCCGCCTTCGACCGACAGCGACCAGGCATGCGGTTCGCCGAGGTGGCGCGTGGTGATGCCGAGCCTCGCCACCGCGCCGATCGAGGGCAGCGCCTCGCCGCGAAACCCCAGCGTGCGGATCCGCAACAGGTCCTCGTCGTCGAGTTTGGAGGTGGCATGGCGATCCACCGCCAGCGCGAGATCGGCGTAGCTCATGCCGCTGCCGTCGTCGGTGACGCCGATCCGCCGCCTGCCGCCGCCATCGGTGAAAACGTCGATCCGGCTGGCGCCGGCGTCGATGGCGTTTTCCACGAGTTCCTTGACCACGCTCGCGGGACGCTCGACCACCTCGCCGGCGGCGATGCGGTTGACGACCTGTTCGGGGAGCTGGCGGACGGGCATGGGGTTTGGGCGACTCGTGGAACGGGCGCTCAATCTAGGCGCTTTTGCCGGATGACGGGAGGCCAACGGCCGCTATACCCGGGCGCTTTCTTCGGCTCTCCCCGCTGTTCACGGCGAGCCAGGCCCTCAATCGTCGAACCGGGCCGAGCCGCGCTTCGCCTTGACGTCGCTGCGGCGTTTCTTGCCTTCCAGCCGGCGCTGCTTCGATCCCAGCGTTGGCCGGGTTGGACGCCGCGGAATCGGGCGCGTCATCGCCTCGCGCAGCAGTTCGACCAGCCGGTCGATCGCATCGGCGCGGTTGCGCTCCTGGGTGCGGAAACGCTGCGCATGAATCACGATCACGCCGTCCTTGGTCATGCGCTGGCCGGCGAGCCGGTCGAGCCGCGCCGCGGCGTCCGCCGCCAGCATGATCCGGCGGGTGTCGAAACGCAGTTGGGCGGCAGTCGAGAGCTTGTTGACGTTCTGCCCGCCCGGCCCCGAGGCGCGGACAAAGGAGATATCGATGTCGTTCTCGTCGATCGTGAGGTCGCGGGAAATCCGCAGCATGGCGTCACCGAAAGGCCCGACATTCCCCGATGGAATCAGGCGAAACAGGATACCGGCTTTGCCGACCGTTTGTCTCCCGGCGCAGGGAGCGTCAGTTCGCCTTCGGCGGGGTCGCCGCTGCGGGCTGGGCGGCGGCCTGCGGGGCGCGGCCGACGATGACGGTGAGCAGGCCTTGCCCCCACAGCCGCTGGGCGGCCTTTTTGGCGTCGTCCAGCGTCACGGCATCGACGATGGCATTGCGCTTCTCGATATAGTCGATCGGAAGCTTGTCGAGCTGGTACTGCAGCAGCGCCGAGGCCAGCTTCGAGGAGGTGTCGAGCGCCAGCATTTGCGAGCCCTTGAGGTAGGACTTGGCGACATCCAGCTCCTGCTGGGTCGGGCCGTCCTCGGCGATGCGGCGGATTTCCTTGTCGATGGCGTCGACGGTCTCGCCGGCGCGGTCGGCGCGCGTGCCGGTATTGCCGACGAACACCGCGGAGTGGTCCATCCACAACAGCGACTCATACACCGAATAGGCCAGACCGCGCTTCTCGCGGACCTCCTTATAGAGCCGCGACGACAGCCCGCCGCCGCCGAGAATGTGGTTGACGACATAGCCGGCCATGAAATTGGGATCGTTGCGCCGGAACCCCGGACCGCCGAATGTCACCACGGTCTGCGGCACGTCGAGCGGAATGAACGCGCGCTGCGGCGGCTTGGCGGCCACGACGTCGAGAACCGGCGTCAGGCTGGCCTTGGCCGGCAATCCGCCGAAGGTCTGGTCGAGCAACTTGCCGAGCGTGCCCGGGTCGACATCGCCGACCACGGCAATCCGCAGCGTATCCTTGGCCAGCACGCGGCGGACATAGTCCTTCAGATCGGCGACATCGATCTTCGGCACGCTTTCCAGGGTGCCGTTGGCCAGCCGGCCATAGGGGTGGTCGCCAAAGGCGAGTTCCAGGAACTTGCGGCTGGCGAGCGAGGTCGGATTGGAGGAGTCGCGCCGCAGATTGGAAAGGACCTGGGCCCGAATCCGTTCGACATCGGCGGCCTCGAAATGCGGCCAGGTCAGCGACATCCGCAGCAGGTCGAAAGCTTCGTCGCGGTTGTCCTTGAGCATGCGCAGCGAGCCGCGGAAATAATCCCGCGTCGAGTTGAAGCTGAGCTCGATGGCGCGGCGGTCGAGGCGCTCGTGGAAGGTCTTGGAATCCAGATCGCCCGACCCTTCATCGAGCAGATCGGCGACCAGATTGCCGACCCCGGCCTTGTCGGCGGGGTCCTGCGTCGCGCCGCCGCCGAAGGCGTACTCCATCGCGATCAGCGGCACGGTGGCATCCTGCACGAACCAGGCCTCGATGCCGCCGGGCGAAATCAGATGCTGGATCTTGGCCGCGGCGTGCGACGGCGTGGACGAAAGCGGCGCAATCGCCAGGCAGGCGGCAACCAGCAAGGCAAAGCGCGGCGCGCGGCTCCGGGAATAGTTCACGAGCGCTTCTCCTCGCGTTTCGGCGTGCTGTCCTTGATCAGATAACCGGTCACCGAACGCTTCTTGTCGAGCCATTTTTGCGCGGCGGCGCGGACCTGCTCGGCGGTAACGGCACGAATGCGATCCGGCCAGCTTCTGATGTCGTCGATGCTGAGGCCGGTGGTGAGCGCGCCGCCATACCAGCGCGCCAGCGTCGCCTGATTGTCCTGGGCGTAGATCGCCTCCGCGATCAGCTGGGTCTTGACCCGCTCGAGATCCTCGGCGCGTACCGGATTCTGTCCGATACCGGATATCACGCCGTCGACCGCCTGCTCGATTTGCGCAAACTCGACGCCGGGTTTCGGCGAAACCGAGATCATGAACTGCGTCGCATCCAGCGAAGTGCCCTGATAACCGGCGCTGGCGCTGACCGCGAGCGGCCTGTCGACCACCAGCGCGCGGTAGAGATAGGAATTGCTGCCGTTGCCCATCAGTTGCGCCAGCACGTCGAGCGCCGGGCTTTCGCCGGCGGCGGCGGTGACAGCGGACGGCACCAGATAATAGCGCTTCAGGCTCGGTTGTTCGACCCGGGGATCGGACAGCGTCACGGTGCGCGGCGCCGCGGGCTCGGGCTCCTGCGGACGCAGGCGGCGGGCGGCTATCGCGGGCTGTGCGGCGATCTCGCCGAAGGTCCGCTCGGCCAGCGGGCGGACCTCGTCGGCGTCGACGTCGCCGGCAATCACCAGGGTCGCGTTGTTCGGGGCATAAAAACGCCGGTAGAACGCCAGCGCATCCTCGCGGTCGAGCTTTTCGATTTCCTGGCGCCAGCCGATCACCGGGCGGCCATAGGGATGATTGAGGTACAGCGCCGCCATGATCTGCTCGGTCAGCCGCGCCTCCGGATTGTTGGCGACCCGCATGTTGAATTCTTCGAGCACGACGTCGCGCTCCGGCAGCACGTTTTCATCCTTGAGGATCAGACCGGTCATGCGATCGGCCTCGAACTCCATCATCTTGCCGAGCTGCTCGCGCGGTACGCGCTGGAAATAGCCGGTATAGTCGGTCGAGGTGAAGGCGTTCTCGTTGCCGCCGATCCGCAGCACGGTCTGGGAAAATTCGCCGACCGGATGCTTGCTGGTGCCCTTGAACATCAAATGTTCGAGAAAGTGCGCGAGGCCGGATTTGCCGGGCGTCTCGTCGGCGGAGCCGACCTTGTACCAGATCATCTGGGTGACGACCGGCGTGCGGTGATCCGGAATCACCACGACCTGCAGGCCGTTGCCAAGGGTAAAGGTGGCGGGGCGCTCGGAGGTCACTGTGGTCTGGGCGAGCGCGCCGCTGCCGGAGAGGGCGAATGCCGGGAGCAGCACGGCGAAGAGCGAGGCGGCAAAACGGGATGAGGACATCATGACCTGTGTGAAGGCCCGAACGAACGCGTCGGGGCTGGAACCGCGGCAACATACAGCCGCGTGGCTGGGGTGCGTGTCACGAAGCTGAGAGGCGACAGCGGCTATTCGCCCTACTTGCCGGCGTTCGGGTTGTTATATTCCTGGTTCAGCGATTCCTTGGGCCCGGTGCCGTAGGCGAAATTCGGCGACGGCGTCTGATAGCCGGAGGGAGGCTGGGTCAGGGATTCCCGGGTCGGCTCACCCTTGAACGGCGCCGTCTCGGTCTTGTTGCCGCCGAACAGGCTTAAGCCGCCGTTGTAGCCAAGCTGCGAAGGGCTGAGGATCGGATTGGTGTTGGAATTGCCGGGCTGCACCGGGTCGTTGTTGGTGCGGGCTGGGGGCGCCGTCCTAGCGGCGTTGAGCTCACTCGGGGTCAGGATGCGGGCGGATTCGATGGGATCCTTATTCTGTTTCTTTCTCGCGGCGATCGCAGCCTTGCGGCGCGCCTCGTCCGGATCTTTCGGCCAGTTCGGATCCTTCACCTCGCTCTTCACCGACTCCGGGGGCGGCAGGTCGAGCTTGGGCGGCACGACCAGCGGGGACCGCTCGCGATAGTCGATGCCGCGGTTCTCCATATTGGTGCCGCCGATTCCGCCCATGATGCCCCCGATGATCTTTTCCTCGAAGGTCTTGTCATCCTCGTCGTCGTCATCCTGGGCGCGGGCGGCGCCGGCCGTCATCACCAGGCCGACGCCCAAAGCGACGACGGCGAGCCGCAGCGCTCTCGACGAATTCCGCACAATCCAACCGCTGGCTTCGGTCTTCCGCATCGTGCTTTCCTGTCCAAATTTTCCGCAGGGGACACCTATCGGGGCGCTGCTCCGCTCCTGCACGCAACACTTAGCTTTGAGGGCCCATATCAGCCGGGATCAGGGCGCTTTTGCGGCGGGTACCCCCAGGAAGGAATCATACAGCAGGGCCGCTACCCCGGCAACAATCGCCACATCCGCAAGGTTAAACACGTACCAATTGAAGGGTTTTCCCCCGATCTGGACGTGGAACAGGGCGAAATCCACCACCGCGCCATAGGCGAAGCGGTCGATGGCGTTGCCGATGGCGCCGCCGATGATCAGGCCGAGCGCCACCGTGGCGATCAGGGTGCGGGACCGGGCCATCCAGATCGCCAAGACGATCACCGCCACCGCCTTGATGACCATCAGGGCGATCTGGGCGAACTGGCTGTCGTTCTGGAACCAGCCGAAACTGATCCCGACATTCCAGGCCAGCACCAGATCGAAGAACGGGGTGACCTGCACCGCGCCGCGGTGGGCGATGTCGAACACGAACAGCAGCCAGAGTTTCGACGCCTGATCGAGCGCCAGCACCGCCAGCGCGGCGATGATTCCGGGGCGGGGATGCGACGTCAAACCGCCACTCCCAGCGCCTTCCATTCGCGCAGCGCCGTCGCGTCGCGCGGCGACACGTCGGGATATTCGGGATCGCTGCCGACCGAGGGCAGGATCTTCCACGACCGCGCGCATTTGGTGCCGGCGGCCTTTTCCACCACGACGGCCACGCCCGACACCTCGTTCAGCCGGAATGCGCCGGTCGGCGCCTCGTCGTTGCTCACCATCGCGTTCGAGGTGATGCAGACCTCGGCGAGATCGATATCGAACAGCGTGTCGAAAATCTTCCTGTCCGAGACGTAGACCAGGGGCGATGCCTCCAGCGAGGAGCCGATCCGCTTGGCGGCGCGCTCGACTTCCAGCGCGCCGGTGACGACGCGGCGGACGTTGCGGATGATTTCCCACTTCGCCGCCAGCTTTTCGTCGTGGAACGCCTCAAGCCCTTCGGGAAACAGCGTCAGATGCACCGACGGCTCGGCGCCCGGTCGGTAAAGCTGCCAGGCTTCCTCGCAGGTGAAGCTCAGGACCGGCGCGAACCACCGCAGGATCGCGTCGCAGATGATATCGATGGCGGTGAGCGCCGCCTTGCGCGCCGGCGACGACGGCGGGTCGCAATACAGCGTGTCTTTCCGGATATCGAAATAGAACGCCGACAGTTCGGTGTTCATGAATGCCGACAGGCTGGCGACCACGGTCTTGTAGTCGAACTCGGCATAAGCCTTGCGCACGATTGCAGCCTGCTCGGCGAGTTGGTGCAGCATCAGCCGTTCCAGTTCGGGCATGTCGGCGGGCGCTACCGCATCATCAGGCCTGAAGTGATGCAGCGTGCCGAGCATCCAGCGGATCGAGTTGCGCAGCTTGCGGTAGGTCTCGATGGTGTTCTTGAGGATTTCCGGGCCGATGCGCTGATCGTCGGCATAGTCGGTGGCGCAGACCCAGAGCCTCAGGATATCGGCGCCGGATTGCGCCATCACCTTCTGCGGCTCGACGGTGTTGCCGAGCGACTTCGACATCTTGCGGCCGTTCTCGTCCAGCGTGAAGCCGTGCGTCAGCACCACGTCATAGGGCGCGCGGCCGCGGGTGCCGCAGCTCTCCAGCAGCGAGGAGTGAAACCAGCCGCGGTGCTGGTCGGAGCCTTCCAGATACATCACGGTGTCGTCGCCGCCATCGACCTTGCGCTTGATTCCGGCGAGGCCGGGAAAGTGCACGGGGTCTTCGAGCACGAAGGCGTGGGTCGAGCCGGAATCGAACCAGACGTCGCAGATGTCGTCGATCTTCTTCCATTCCTCGTTGGCGAGCGAGCCGAGAAAACGTTCGCGGGCGCCCTCCATGTACCAGGCGTCGGCGCCCTCCTGCTCGAAGGCGTCGGCGATGCGCGCGTTGACGGCGTCGTCCTGCAGGATCTCGGCGGAGCCGTCGCCCTTTTCGCGCACGAACAGCGCGATCGGCACGCCCCAGGCGCGCTGGCGCGAGACCACCCAGTCCGGCCGGCCGGCGATCATGCCGTTGATGCGGTTCTGGCCCGCGGGCGGCACCCATTGCGTCTCTTCAATAGCAAGCAACGCTCGCCCGCGGAGCGTGTCGCCGCCATAACGCTGCAACGCCGCCAGTCTGCCGATGTCGATGCTACCTTCCGGCATCGCTTTGTCCATCGCGATGAACCATTGCGGCGTGTTGCGGAAGATCACCGGCTTCTTCGAGCGCCAGGAATGCGGATATTGATGCTTGAGGCGGCCGCGCGCCAGCAGCATGCCGCGCTCGACCAGGGCCTTGATCACGGCCTCGTTGGCGTCGCCCTTTTCGCCCTTGTCGTTGATGACGCGTTTTCCCGTGAAGCCCGGCGCCTGATCGGTCAAGGCGCCGTTCTCGTCGACGGTATAGGGAATGATGGTGTTGATGCCGCGCGCCTCCAGCTCGCGCGCATTCGCCATCCAGACTTCGAAGTCCTCTCGGCCATGACCGGGCGCGGTGTGGACGAAGCCGGTACCGGTATCGTCGGTGACGTGATCGCCTTCGAGGAGAGGGACTTTGAAAGTATAGCCACCGCTCAAGTTTTTAAGAGGATGCGCACATGTCATTACGGCTAGCTCATCCGCCGCAACACTACGCACTCTCTCCCAAGTAGTTGCCCGAGCCTGTTTGAAAACGCCGTCAGCCAAAACATTGGCAAGGACCAAAAGATCGCCGGTCTTGGTCCAGTTGTCGACAGGCGCATCGGTGACGCGATAAAGCCCGTAAGGAATCTTCGACGAGAAGCTGATGGCCCGGTTACCCGGCAGCGTCCATGGCGTCGTAGTCCAAATAACGATAGACGCATGCAAGAGATCGCCTGCCTCTTGCGAAGTGTCACCAGCAGAGAACCTGACCGGAAACTTCACCCACACCGTATCGCTCGTATAGTCCTCGTACTCGACCTCGGCTTCCGCCAGCGCGGTCTTTTCCACCACGCTCCACATCACAGGCTTGGAGCCGCGATACAGCGTGCCGTTGGCGGCGAATTTCATCTGCTCGCGCGCGATCTGCGCTTCGGCGAAATAGTCCATGGTGGCGTAGGGGTGGTCCCAGTCGCCGATGATGCCAAGCCGCTTGAAT
>Ga0097691_1003183_pt1 | contig 10261 bp, 15 predicted proteins | sample NGESurdeep072012_8_FD_72858 | JGI IMG/M metagenome (GOLD analysis project Ga0097691, IMG submission 72858) | Arctic peat soil microbial communities from Barrow, Alaska - NGEE Surface sample 210-1 deep-072012 | ecosystem: Environmental > Terrestrial > Soil > Wetlands > Peat ...
ACCGACTGAGGAGGTGCCGAGCGAGGAGGAGGTGACTAAACCGATCTCCTAAAGGTCGGTTTAGTGGTCGGTTTGTAGTTGCTCAATAGGACCGGGCCTTCAACCGACCAACCGACCTAACCGACCTTTTCTTAAAGAGGAGTAGGAGTAGGAGTAGTAGTAGGAGTAGTAGTAGTAGTAGTAGTAGGAGGAGGAGGAGGAGGAGGTAGACACCTCATACCGCAGGGCTGCATTTCCTAGGGAGAGAGTACGGACACAGGTCGGTTGTCGGTTATGGTCGGTTGGTCGGTTGTTTTTTGGCAATTGGGCACCCTCGACCCCATCCCCCACCGTTGCGCCGTCTTGTTCTAGTGGTCGCCCGCGCGTTTTATGGGCTGCCCAGTCACCCTAGCGCCCGGCAGAAAAACCCCAGTTTTGGGCTCCGCTGCATGACCCCAAAAATCATGATGGTGGATTTCAACTTTTTCCTGCTAGCCATAACCTCATGGCGCTCGGCCCCACACCAGCGGCCCCGGACCCCCAAAGCTCACAAAGGGCCGGTTAAACGGACCTCCCCGTTCATGTCATAACCTAATGTTTAAACTGTCATTTTTCGGCGCTGCGTATTGCAGCACCCATTGCAACCCCCGGATTTCTGTTTCCACGGCCACAACTTAGGCGTTTAATCCAGTCTATGGATATAGCCTCTGGTAGCACCGCGACAACGAGCCGAAATGATGCCGATGCCGAACATACCGGCGGTCATCATGTCGGGGGTCATCGCTTCACCACATCGCCCAAGGCTGGCAGCAAAATTCGGCTGCTGACCCTCAATCATCTCGACGGCCGCACATTGGCCAGTCGTCGCGCGCGAATTGATTGGAGCAATCGAAGATGATCTCGGTGGCGGCGATCAACTGACCGAAGGCGCGCGCCAGCTTGTCCAACGCGCCGCCATATTGGGCACCTTCATCGAGAGCTGCGAAGCGCAATGGCTCGCAGGCGAGGCTGTTGAATTGGCCGACTACCTCGCAGCGGTCAACTCGCAGCGCCGGGTGCTGGCGACCATTGGCATTGAACGCCGCAATCCTCGCGACATCACACCAACCCTCGCCGACATCGCCCGAGACATCGATGCTGAGCGGGAGGACGTCGCATGACGGCCGCGCGATCAGCTCTGATCTCCATCACCGACGCGATGCGCAGCGACAAACTGTTTGCACCATTCTTCGTCGGCTCAAGCTGGAACCGATGGCGGGCGGTGTTGAAGGCTTCATTCGCTGAGCCCCTGAGTAAAACTGAACTTGAGACGTTCCGCGAAGTCGCGGAGCGCGATCCTCCAACGCATCGTGTCAAGGAAATGGCTGCGGTCGTGGGCCGGGGTGGCGGCAAAGACAGCATCGCCTCCTTCATCGCAGCCTACATCGCAATAACATTCAGCCCCCGCGCCGCCAAGTTGCGACCTGGCGAACTGGCCTATGTGTTGTGCCTCGCGGTTGATCGCGATCAGGCCGGAATTGTTTAGATATATCCGCGCGCTGTTCGAGGACATTCCTGTTCTCAAGGCGATGGTGAAAGGTGAGTTCGGCACCGACAATATCACGTTGAAGAACCGCGTTCGCATCGAAGTGCGGACCAACAGTTATCGCAGTGTTCGTGGCCGATCCATTCTCGCCGCGATCTTCGACGAGGCCGCCTTCTGGCGTTCCGACGAGAGCCAGAACCCCGACACCGAAGTGTTCGGCGCAATCTCTCCGGGCCTCGCACGCGTCCCGAATTCGATGTTGATTGTGATCAGCAGCGCCCATCGCCGCGCCGGTCTCCTGTACGAACATTGGAAAGCCTCCTTCGGCAAGCCGGATGATGACACGTTGGTTGTGCGCGGCACGACAACGCAGTTCAATCCGCTGTTTCCGCAAAGCATCATCGACAAGGCGCTCGCCCTCGACCCGCAACGCTACGGCGCTGAATATCTCTCGCAGTGGCGCGACGATCTCGCGACCTACTTGCCGCGTGAGCTGATCGAAGCGGCGGTCGAACCGGGCGGTTCGCGCGCCGCTCGCGAACACAGAGTATCACGCCTTCGCCGACCCAAGCGGCGGACGCAATGACGCCTTCACAATGAGTGTGGCTCATCGCGAGCAGCACAATGGCGGATCGCGCGTCGTGAACGACTGCATCTACGTCCGCGCTGCGCCCTTCAATCCCTCAGACGTGGTCGAAGAGATCGCGGCCCTTCTCAAGACCTACCGCGTCGCTTCGGTGACGGGCGACAAATACGCCGCCGAGTGGGTGGTCGAAGCGTTCCGTAAATGCGGCATCACCTATCGTGCCAGCAAGCTCGACCGCAGCGAGGTTTATATCGGCTTCCTGCCACTGATCACGTCAGGATCAATGCTGCTGCTCGATCATCCCAAAGCGATTGCCCAGCTCTCGGCGCTGGAGCGGCGCACCTTCTCGTCCGGCAAGGACCGCATCGATCATCCGTTGAACGCGCATGACGACATCGCCAACGCTGTCGCGGGAGCGGCGGTGCTGGCGTCGCAGGATCGTGAGCAAAAGGTGCCGCTGGTCGGCCCGATCTTGTTTGGCCAGCCGATGAGCATTCCAGGTCAATCATCCACCGCCGCCTTCTACGAATACTACAGCGGCAGCAACAGTAATTTTTGGGGACCAATCTGAAAGGAAGAAGGGGACACACATGCCGACAGAAACGACCATCGAGGCAGCCGAGAAGGTTATCGCCACGCTCGAAGACAAGCGTCAACACCTCAACCAGCGCGCCATCGAACTCGCCGACGAGCGCAACCGCATCGCCTTCAGTGCTCACGTCGAGGCCGATCCAAAGTCCCGCAAGCGTTTAGATGCCATCAACATCGAGATCACGACGCTATCGTCGGAAGCCGCCTCCATCGAGGCCGCGCTCACGGAGGCGGCCAACCGCCTCGCCATCGCCAAGCAAGCCGAAATGCAGCAAGCCGACCGCGCCGCCGCCGAGCAACTGCGCACCAAATTGTCGAGGTTCGTCGAACTCGGTCTCATCATCGATGACTGCTTCGCCGACCTGACCTCGGCCAGCGTCGAGATGAAGGCCGTGCTCGGCGAGATGCACAACCTTGGTGCCCGCTCCCCATCACATGATCAGTTGAGGGTGCTGGGCACGCTGGCACTCAGGACCGCTCTGCTGGCGACGCCTTGGGCCAAGGAGTTCGAGATGATCGCCCCCAACCAGCGCCGCAGCTTTAAGGCGCTCGTCAACGGCTGGAATGAGATGCTGACTGGCAATATCGCCGCAAGACTGGGCGACGCCAAGCAAGAGGAAAGGGCGGCGTGATGGCTTACACACTCGATGAGGGCGCCGAGTTCTTTACCGGCTTGCGCATGAGGATCGAGCGCGCCCGCAAGGAGGCGTTGACCCAGTCCGCCGGGTTGATCCGCGATGAAGCGAAGCGGGTGATCGGCACCTACGACTACGGCTGGCCGCGTCTGAAGCCCGAGACCATCAAGCACAAGATAGCCGGCGACACCCCGCTGCGGGAGACCGGCGAGCTGCAGGCTTCCATCCAGTGCTCGGTCGACGCCGAGGCAGGCATCGCCACGGTCGGCAGCAACAATCCGAAGGCGTTGTGGCATGAGCTGGGGACGTCGCGCGTGCCGCCGCGCAGTTTCCTGGCTGGAGCTGCTGTGGCCAAGACTCCCGAGGTTCTCAAGATTTGCGGCGCGGACCTGTTCGGCTGGGCGGTGACCAGCCGGGTGCCCGAAGACAAGGGGTGAGGAGGCCAAACATGCGCAAACAAACCAACTGGGATCGGACGCGGCACCGTATGCTGCTGCGGCACTATTTCGAAGACGTCGACTACTCCAGGCTCCGCAAGGCACTTCCGCCTGATGACGATGACGCCGACGCTGACGGCTACGACGACCGCGAACGCGACGACGACAATGACGAGCTCGAGGCTGATGAGAACGGCGAGACCAAGCCGTCGCCGGACCTCGATGACGAACACGACGACGACACCGAACACGACGACATCGCTGAGCCCGCACTACCGCCGCAGCTGGAGCAAGCCATCGCTGCCCTGATCGTGGCCAATCCGACGCTCACCAGGCAGCAGGTGGCATTCTACCTCCTCCACCACCCCCACGGCAGAGCGATGATATCGCTTCTCGCCAAACAGAAAGGACAACCAATGGACCGCACCACCGAGTTACGCAAAATCGCGAAGCAGTACGGCGTTCACAAACTCGCCGGGCTGCTCGTCACCGAGAACAAGTCGCACGGCATCACCGAAGCTGAACTGACCTCGCTAATTTTTGAAGAGGCTAAGAAGCATATGCAACCCGGCGAGCGTCCAAACTCGGCGTTCGCGAGATACTACAGCGCGCCGGAGAACATCGAGTTGAGGAAGGCCATCGCGGTCGCCAAGAACACGCCGGCGCCGCTGATGTCGGTGGAGCCGGTGCAGGTCGGCGGCAATGATGCGCTCGACGTCAACGACGCCTCGAAGGCCTACCAGCAGCTGGTCGATCTTGCGGCCGAGCAGGTGCGCCGTTCGCCGACGCTGACGGATGCACAGGCGTTCGCTCGGGTGTTCGAAGACCCGGCCAATGCCACCTTGGCAAATGCAGCACATCGTCGTCCTTCGGCCACGACGTCATATGAGTTCCCGCGATAACGATCTGGGCGCGGGCAGCGGACAAAAGGAGAAAGCGAATATGTTTTACGATTTGACTGGCAAACGGTTTGGGCCGCTGGTCGTCATCGGGCGTGTCGAAAATATCAAACCTGGGAAAGTAAGGTGGCTTTGTCGGTGTGATTGTGGGCGTGAAGCACGGGTTCGTAGTAATGATTTAAAAACTATAAGAAGTTGCAGTGGCCGCCTTCATAAACACGGGCATTGCGCCAATGGCTGGACGCCAACCTATCACAGTTGGCGGTCGATGAAGCAGCGTTGCTTGCTTCTTAGCGATACAGGCTATCATAACTACGGCGCTCGCGGCATCAAGATATGCAAGCGATGGATCAATTCATTTGAAAACTTCCTCGCTGATATGGGAGAGCGCCCGCCCGGCATGTCCTTGGATCGTTATCCGAACAACGACGGCGACTACAAGCCAAGTAACTGCCGCTGGGCGACGCCCAAGCAACAAAGAGCCAATCAGCGGCCTCCTACCCTGGAGCACCGTCAGAAGATTAGCGTAACACTGACAGGCCATAAGACTTCACCGGAGACCCGCGCCAAAATCAGCGCAGCACTGGCAGGCCGTGACCGTCCAGATATCAGTGCAAGGCAGAAGGGTCGCAAGCTCTCGCCGGAGTGGCGCGCCAAGCTCAGTGCCGCGAAGAAAGGCGGCAAGTTGTCGTCCGGGCATCGCGCAGCGGTCAGTGCAGCACTGAAAGGCCGAAAACCCTCGCCCGAGCATTGCGCGGCGATCAGTGCCGGAAAGCTTGCTGCCATCGCCCATCGCAACGCGGTGGCACAGATTGGGAGATCAGATCAACAATGAGAATTCGCGACGCGCCTTGCGGCATCGCGTCGCGACATGGGGCGGTAGGAGCTTTGATCCTTTCTGCCTGCCGCCGTCGACCCCGGAAGATTATCACCGCCCCACTTCCGGGGTCGGCACCCCAACGAATTCGCGGCGCGGTGGTAACGCGCGTCGCGGGTGATGGCCGGACGGTTTTCCCTTTTCGAGCTGTCCGGCCCCGCGTCAAGCCGGTAAGTGACGTGGCTCCATAGAACAACACCGGCAGCCGGGTGCGAGGAACAAATCCCTCTTCGGACGGACCTCCACCTCGTGACCCGGCACCCCCGGTGCGAGGTGTGTGCTCATGCATTTCGCGCCGGGCCTTACACAGAGCGGTGCCTTGCCCGATGGCCAACCCCGATCCCAGCCCCTTCACCGATTGCGATGTCATCGTCTGCTACGGCAACGCCAAGCCCACCGACACGCACCTTGCCTCGACCATCCACTGCATTGACGACGAGATCATTGAATTTCTTAAGCGCCGTGAACGACGCAAGCGTCAGACGCCCCGACGAGCATCCCCATGACGGCGACCGTGTCCAATCAATCATCGCGGCCACCGCCTTCGCCTTCGCTGTGACGGTTGAGTGACCATGTGGAACGCCGCCAACGTCAGGCTACTCAAAACGCTATGGGCCAAGGGCCACAGCTCCGGGCAGATCGCCGCCAAGCTGAATTGCAGCCGCAGCGCGGTATGCGCAAAGTTGCAGCGGCTTGGCTTGCAGCGCGGTCACGCGCCGCCGACCGCCAAGCCCAAGATCGTGAAGGTGCCGAAAGTTGTTGCCCACCCATCACCGCCGCACGCACAGCGGCCCTTGGCGCGCGTTGAGTTCACCAAGCGCCAGCTCTACGAAATGTTGGCGGCAGCGGTGCGGAATACGGGCTGAGCTGCTTTGCGCAAGCGCGGACCTTTGTTACTCCATCAGTCGAAACCAATCCCGCAGGCTAAGCTTCAACCTCAGCACCTCATCCTCAGCTAGCATTGAGCAATGGGCTATAGGTCCCCTAAGTGTATTTAAGCGAGTGATTGTGTCACGCACCGCTTTGGGGTCACTAAACATATCGCTGAATAAGTCCCAATTGTTTGCGATGATCTGCCCCAACTCTCCAAAATTCGTATAGCTCAGCCAGTCGTCGGAACGCGGCGTCACACCGCTCTCGGTCTCTTTCTTCTTGTTCGCGGTAGCATTGTCCCGAATAAACTGGACCACGAACCGTTCCCACCAATTGTCCTTATCCGCTTCTATGAGCCGGGCTCGAATGAGATCGCGAATGGGGGTTTCCAAGCAGTAGAAGAGTTCATAATGCTCCGCCATCATCGCGGCGTCGTGCCTGATTTGCTCCGTGATCTGTGGATAGTAGGCATCACGATTGCCCTTAGTCCGCGAGGGCCGGAGCTTGACCTTCTTCTCACGGGCGACACGCCGCAGGTCGTTTTCCAACCCGACATTGTTCAGCCCAAAGTATTTGATCGAGTGCTCTACGCTCATGTTTTCAACAAATTCTCTTTAAGGCTTCTGAAGATTGCATTGAACACCTCAACATCGGACGTTTCCGGCAAGTTGAGGTTGATGGTGTATGACAGGTTCAAGCCGGAAGCGGGTTGCCGTGGGGGCAAAGGTGGTAGCGTATCGTCCCCGTTGTTTTCCAGCACCACGACGTTCTTTTTCTTGCTCTCACCCTGCGCAGTGTCTTTGTTGCTATCAAATTTCGCATACGATTTGAGAGCAAAGAATGTGCCTACGATCGCGCCGACCTGTGTATCTCCCGGCCCCAACCCAGTCATCTCAATGATGAGATTTTTAAACTTGGTTTTTTCGAGCTCATGCGCATATTCGTTGCGCTCAAAGACCTCTTTGTATCCATGGCGGATTACCTGGGCCATCGCCGTGCCCCGCTCTTGCTCGTTGCGAAATTTTGAATAGAGCGATGTCGGCGTGCCGTCTGTACTGATGAAGCCCAGCCGCTTCAAAAGCGGGATGAACGGTCGCGAACTGCCGATCCGAGCTTTGTTTTTAAGAAATCCTGGGTGAAGCGCTCTGGTTGTGAAGCACTAATGATCTTGTCAAATATCTTCGTGACCAGGCCGGTCGCGTTCATAAAAGGTGGTGCCATCTTGGGTCCCTTCTCGAATCAGTCGGGAACAAGATACGCTACCCGCTGCGGTTGCAGGATTTTCGGGTCGTTAATCCACTCTAATCACAAGAAGTTGTTGATGTGAAAAAGGGCGACCCGTGAGCCGGGCCGCCTGGAGTTTTAGGTGGGGTCACACGCACCCCGCCTAACTTAGGTCGGCCAAGCCTGCGCACCCGGTTGTCAACGCTCGACGAGTAAACCAGCACCAAGGCAGGTATGACCGACAGGCCACCACCAAGCATCAAGCTCCCGGCCCCGGTCGCCGACATCTATCGCGCTGTAGCAGAGCTGGAGCGGCTGTATCCCGGTCGCAAGTTCACACCTGATGGCCATCTTGTCGGATCGATTGGCGAGGTGATCGCGGCACAGCATTTTGGTTTGAAGCTCCACGGCATGTCGAAGCCCGGCCACGATGCGGTCGATGCTGACGGCAGGGAAGTCCAGATCAAGTTGACTGCGGGCAACAGCGTCAGCATGTTCGCCGACTGCGAGCGGCTGATCGTGCTGCGGATAGTCTCGCCGGAGGAGGCTGAGATCGTTTACGACGGTCCCGGCGCTCCGGCATGGGCGGCAGCTGGGTCGATGGAGAAGAACGGCCAGCGCAAGATCAGTCTGACCAAGCTGCGGGCAATTGCTGCGCACCGCTAAATCAGAGGACCAACCCAATGCCGGACGCCGTTGAAAAAACTCCGAAGAAGAAACGCAAACCGGGCATCCCGACAGGTAATGCGGGCGAGTACTTCGTGATGGGAGAGCTTCTTCGGCGCGGATATGACGCCCAGCTCGCCGACCGGAATACCAAGGGTTATGATCTGCTGGTAGGGCTCGCTGCATCCCCGACGTTGCGAAAAGTGCAGGTAAAGAGCGTCAGAGCTGCGCCGTGGTATGTAAGACTTGACGACTTTAAAGGCAACCTTGCGCGGCAGGTCACGGTTTATGTTTTGATAGGCCCAGAGGATGCTTCTAAGCCGATTAGGTACTTCATTGCCCAGAATAAGAAGTTAGCAAGCGTTATCCATCGTCCCAAGAGGTGGAAGGACCATGCGTTCATGAGCATGAAGGCAGTGGCTCGATATGAAGATTGCTGGGATGCTATTTTGAGCTAAAAAGGCTGGGCAGCTTTTAGCCAATCTGCCACGGGAAAAAAACAAACGGGCGGCTCGCAAGGGTCGCCCTTTTTCTATGTCACGTGGGTCGAGCGTATCAAGCGGCGCGCTTGAGCCGCATCGTCCTCTGTGGGCAAGGCGCGAGGGCTTTGATTCCCCCTCCTGCATCCCCACATACTGTGCATGACCCAATGGCAACCACCCAAGCGGGAACCGAAGAAGACCAAGGCTGAGTTGTACGAGATGCTGGCCGAAGCGGTCCGCAATACGCAACCCGAGACAAAGCGCCCGCCCAAGGCCAAGAGAGATCGCAGCTAAAGGCGGCCCTACCTCATATCTGAGTGCAAGAACCTCGGCTGGCTTGGCTTGCCCCCCATGCCCCACCAGCCGGGAGTTCCGACACAAGCGGCCTCGGCACGCAGTCCGCGCCGGGGCCGTTTCGTTGTGTTGGCTGTGTGGCCACGCGCAAAAGCCGCCAAGGTCTCCCTCGACGGCCCGTGCCGTTGCGTTTTGCGTGGAGGTGCGCTGCGTCGAGCGGTGCTCGAACGCGGTGCCTCTTCTTGTTTGGACGCACTGCCTCAATTAGGCGGCTTGTTGCGTTGCCAGTGTATCGGGCCAACGATCCCCGATCCTTATCAAGTGTGACTGGCGGCGATGCTCTTCAAGCCAGCGTTGCTGTCCTATCGATCTGCTGCGCAACGAAAAAGGGCGACCCTTGCGAGCCGCCCCTCTGGTGTCGTTAGGCCGAGCGCAACCCGATTGCCGCGCCCGGCAAATTGCCGAAGCCATCGGGATCAAAAGCGGCCCTCATCCTCCGGGCTAAGCCACCAGTACGGCCCGGAAAAATTTCCGGGATACGGCGAGATGCCCTTGAGGTGCTCACGGGTCTCGTGCGCTGTCGAATGCTTTACCACTTTCAACGGACGCTGCCGGCTTGTGGCCTGTGGGTCAACGTCCGCCTGAACGACAAACGCATGCCGCACAGGCGAACCGTCTTTCAGCCCGCCGTTGTCCAGTGCGGCGAGAAGATAGTTGAGGCCTGCTTCGTTCAGCGCGAAGTCCTGGCCGGTTGCTGAACGCTTCACGATCAAGGCGAGCGTCGCTTGGTTCTCGCAGTACGCCAGCATATTGGGGAAGAGCTTCTCGCGTTTGCATGTTTCAATGGACGCGAAAATCCAATCAGAGGTCTCATCAAAAATGCTTGTGAGATCAGGCTCGACGCGGTCGATGACGTTCAATTCAGTAGGCATGCTGCCACTCCTTCGGTTGCGGCGGTCGGCGCGACTGCGCGACCGTCTCGGCACCCAACCAAAAGAATCAGAGTGCAAACACCGCCCGTAAGTTCGGTGACATCTGGGCGGGAGGGGTCGCGACGGCCCGGAAACAGGCCTTTCGCGCGTTTGGAGCGGCGCAAAAGCTACGCCTTCGTCGCCATCGATCGGGTCACCACGCTACGTCTACATGGAGATTCATCCGAAGCGGGATGCCCAGACTTCGGAAGGATTCCTGAA
>Ga0097691_1003184_pt1 | contig 10261 bp, 9 predicted proteins | sample NGESurdeep072012_8_FD_72858 | JGI IMG/M metagenome (GOLD analysis project Ga0097691, IMG submission 72858) | Arctic peat soil microbial communities from Barrow, Alaska - NGEE Surface sample 210-1 deep-072012 | ecosystem: Environmental > Terrestrial > Soil > Wetlands > Peat ...
AATGGTCATTCTGGAATCGCGCGGCCGGTCGCGCAATCGCACATTCCGCATCAGGCAGGAACCAGTGAAACGCTTCGCATTCATTACCGCCGCTCTCATCCTCGTCGCCGCCAGCTCGTCGGTGCAGGCACAGTCAACCTCCAAACCAGCAGCGACCAGGCAGGAGCCCGCGACAATACAAATGACAAGGTCGGTCGATCCGCGTGATTCGGTGAGCATTGCCGACGTGCAGCGCGCTGCCGACAGTCTGGTCATCGCCGTCCAGCATGCAGTGAAGAAGGTCACCGAAAATCCCGAGTTGAAAGTTGCCGCGCTCAAGCTCGCCACCAACGCTGTGAATGCAGCCCAGGTTGTCGTCGCTCAGCAGGCGGCGATGCTTCAGGCGACGCTCGAGTCGCTGGCCAGGGAAGTCGCCGCAGCCACGGCCCAGCAGACCAAGCCCAAAACGCACTAGCGACTCTCGTTGGGCGCTCGTTACTTAGGAGCGCCCATGGCCGACACAGTCTTTCGCGATAACGTCGTCGTCGTAACCGGCGGCTCCAGCGGGATCGGGCGCGAAATCGCGTATCAGCTCGCAGGGCAGGGCGCGCTGCTGGTGCTGGCCGCGCGCCGCCCGTCCCTCCTCGAGTCCGTAACCGACGACTGCAACCGCCGAGGTGGTAGAGCGATTGCCGTTCCGACGGACGTCGGGGTTGAATCCGACTGCAAAGCGCTGATCGACCGCGCGGTGTCGGAATTCGGACGGCTCGATACGCTGATAAACAACGCCGGCATCAGCATGCACGCCCGCTTCGACGAGCTCGACAGCGTCGAGCCCATCGAGCAACTGATGCGCATCAACTTTTTCGGCAGCGTATTCTGCACTCACTACGCCCTTCCTTATCTTCGGAAGTCTCGCGGACGACTGGTGGCCGTCTGCAGCCTTGCCGGCCTGACAGGAGTTCCCACGCGTACTGCCTATGCGGCCAGCAAGCATGCGATGGCTGGATTCTTCGATTCGCTGCGGATCGAAATGGCCGGCGAGGGCGTGACGGTGACCGTGGCGTATCCGGGATTTGTCGCCACTGAAATCGCTGCACGCGCAATTGGGCCGCATGGTACGACGCTCGGCCAGCGCCCGGTTCGCGATTCCGCAGTGATGTCGCCCGAGGAATGTGCGCGACTGATTCTTGCTGCGGTCGCGAAACGCCGCCGCCAGGTGATAATGACGGCGCGGGGGCGGATGGGACTATTGCTCAAGGCGCTTATGCCGGCCGCAATCGACAGCATTGCGGCGAGGACCATAGAACGCGGTAGCTGACCAGGGATATATTCCCCGAAACAACCGGAGGAGACAGGAAGCATGCGCCATACTTTCTTTGTCGCATCGGCAGCGCTGCTGCTCGGCGGCTGCACCACGTCGGGAACAAAGGATGCGAAGGACTCGGCGGGCGCGATGCCGGCCGCCGCCGCAGGCGCCCCGTCAGTGAGTGCGGACGCAGACCGCCAGACTGGTGGCTCGGGACTTCCGGCCGGCTATGTCGGCCGCACGGACAATCCTTCGGCACCGCTCACTGGTGCCAGGTACACCGCAAGCGGCGATGGATGGGAAGTCGTCACCGGACCGGCGCATATTCTCTACAGTGACAAGAATGTGGCAAGCGGCAGCTACACGGCGTCGGCAACCGTGGATCAGCTGGAGAAGCCGGCGCATCCGGAGGCATACGGAATTTTCATTGGCGGAAAGAATCTGGACAAGCCAACTCAGGCGTACACGTATTTCCTCGTTCGCGGTACGGGAGAGCTGGCGGTGAAGGTTCGTGAAGGCGACAAAACCCGTGACGTGCTCACGTGGACTGGAGCGAGCGGTGTTCCGAAAGAGGACGCGGCGGGAAAGGCGTCGTATGCGCTGGCCGTGCAGGTGACGGGTGACGCCGTGAAGCTGCTGGTGAACGGCAAGCAGGTGGCATCCGTGAGCAAGGTGGGACTGCCCATTGACGGAATTACCGGACTTCGCATCAACCACAACCTGCACGTCAGAGTCAGTCCAGTTTCCGTGAAGACTTCCTGATGCGAACCGGAATCGCGGCAATTCTACTGGCCGCACTGCTGTTTGCCGGTTTCCGCCCCGTCGGAAAGCTGCCTGCTATTGGCGCGCTTCTGGATCCGGCGAGCGGCGTGTGGGCAACGGCGCGAACGGCGAATCTTCCACCCATCGATCGAGGGAGCATTCCGGGACTCGGCAAGCCGGTACAGGTGCTGTTCGACGACCGTGGCGTTCCTCACATCTTTGCGGCGACCGAGGAGGATGCCTATCGCGCCCTTGGTTATGTGACGGCGCGCGACCGTCTCTTTCAGATGGAGCTGCAGACACGGGCCGCGCGTGGACGTCTCACCGAGTGGGTCGGCCCGCGCGCGCTCGAAGCAGACCGTCGGACGAGGCGGCTCGGGCTCGCCTGGGGTGCCGAGCGGAAGTACGCCGCTTATGACAGGAATTCGGCCGGATTCCGCGCGATCGTGGCCTATTCGGAGGGCGTCAATGCGTGGATCGACGGGATGCGTCCACGCGATCTCCCGATGGAATTCAGGCTCCTTGGCGTCACGCCGGACAAGTGGGAGCCCATGTATTCGTTGTACTTCTTTTCGAAGATGGCGTTGACGCTGGCGTTCAATGACGCCACGTACTCCCGTCTGGCCGCTCAGGCGAAAGTCGGACGCGCGGCTGCTGATGCGCTCTTTCCGGTCAACAGTCCCATACAGGAGCCGATCCAGCCGAATGGACTCGGCGCTCCGCGTTATGACGTCGCAGCTATTCCCCCGCCGGGCGCGCCCGACAGTGCAGCCGTTCTGGCGTTCGTTGCGCGACGGAACGCCCTCGCTGCTGTTGGCGACTCCAAGCCGAATGCAAACGGCGACGCGCTCGGCAGCAACAACTGGGCAGTTGCGCCAAAGCGAACCGCTGCCGGACATGCTCTCCTTGCCGGCGATCCGCACCTGGATCTGACGCTTCCATCAATCTGGTACGAGATGCATATCGTCGTGCCCGGGCGGCTCGATGTCGCCGGCGTCGGATTCCCGGGTGTGCCCGGCGTGATCATAGGCTTCAATCGCGACGTCGCGTGGACGTTCACGAACACCAGCTCAGACGTGAACGATTTTTACGCGGAGACCGTTGACGACACGCTTCACCCCTCGCGTTACAAGGTCGATGGCACATGGCACGATCTGGAGAAGCGAGTCGAGCCGTATCGCAATCGGGCAGGCGGGTTGATCCACACGGACACTCTTTATTTCACGCGGCGCGGACCGATGACCCGCGAGCTCGGAAAATGGGTGTCGATGCGGTGGACCGCATTCGAGCCGTCGTCGGAACAGGACAACTTCCTCAAGCTTGGTTACGCAAGTAATGTCAGCCAGTGGCTCGATGCGATGAACGGCTTCGTCGCGCCGACTCAGAACGGTCTCGTTGCCGACCGGTCGGGCAACATCGCGATTCGCTCGACGGGCCGCTATCCGGTTCGGCCGGGCGACGGGCGCGGGGACGTGATTCGCGATGGTTCCGTCTCGGCGAGCGATTGGCTGGGCTATCTCCCGCCGTCGCGCTATCCCTTTGCCATGAACCCGGCCCAGGGCTACCTCGCGTCGGCCAACCAGCAGCCGGTGGACCCTCGCGTGAATGCCAGCTACATGGGCTCCGACTGGTATTCGCCCTGGCGCGCGATGCGCATCAACACGCTGCTTCGCGGCGACTCCGCAGTAACGCCCGATGCGATGCGAAAATTTCAGACGGATCCTGGAAGTGCGAGAGCGGACGCTTTCGTTCCGGAGTTCCTTGCCGCGGCGGCGCGCGAAGACAGCGCAGGCCGCGCGGACGCGACTCTCCACGAGTCAGCCAGGCTTCTTGCGGAGTGGGATCGCCGCTACACTAAGGAAAACCGGCGCGCGGCGTTGTTCGAGAAGGCAATGGAGGAGCTCAACAATCGCACCTGGGATGAGCTTCTGGACGGCGCCGGAAGCGACACGAGCGCGCGGCCCCCAAGGATGCCGGAAGCGCAGGTTCTGCTCGAGCTGATGCGCGACCCGACCAGCAAGTGGTGGGACGACCGTCGGACTCCCGCCGTCGTCGAGACGCGCGACGCGATTCTCACAGCGAGTCTGCGCGCGGCGCTCGTCGCTTCCCGCAAGGCCTATGGTGATCCATCAGGCGATGGATGGCTGTGGTCGAACGTGCGCCAGGCGAACATCTACCACCTGGCTCATATTCCGGCGCTGTCCGCGCTTCACCTTCCCGTCCAGGGTGGTCCATCGACGCTCAGTCCATCGGGCGGCCTCGGTACGCAGGGCCCGAGCTGGCGAATGGTGGTCGAGCTCGGACCAGAGGTTCGAGCATGGGCGACCTATCCGGGCGGACAATCGGGCAACCCGGCAAGCCCCCGTTACAAGGACCGCCTGGGTCTCTGGCTCAACGGTCAGCTCGCTCCCGTACTCTTTCCGAAAACGCCGCGCGATCTCGACCACAAGCGGGTGACATCGACTCTCACATTGGAGCCGCGATAGCCGTGTTGACCAAGGCCGTCAGATTTCTGCTGCTCACCGAAGGGTTTGCGGTCGCAACGTTCGCCGTGGGGTGGTGGGGCGTTGCCGTGCTTGCGCTATTCTGGGCACTTGTGACGGAGTCGATCAGGAGGCCCGTGCGGTTCGCGACGATTTGTGCGGCGGCAGGGTGGGGCAGCCTGTTGCTCCTGGACGCTGTGCGCGGGCCGATTGGTGAGCTGGCCAGTCGGTTTGGCGGAGTGATGGGAGTGCCACCCGTCGCGCTCATTGCCATCACGCTGATTTTTCCCGCTCTGCTCGCCTGGAGCGCGGCGTCGATCGGGCTCGCTCTTCGCAGAATGATTCCGCGCAGCCGAGGCGAAAGGGCTGACGCTGCGGTTGAGCCCGTCCCGTCTGGAAGCGGCGGCGGGGTGGCGATCGCCGATGTCTGACGCGAGCAGTTACCGCATTGGAGACCACCGGCGACTGGAGCGCTATCTCGTCGATCTCCGGGAATCGGCGCCCGACGTCTTCGAGGACATCAGCGCCACCGACTGGTCGCGGCTCTCGTGGAAGGATGTAGGGCGGCCGTACCGCGTCGAGCGCTGGGCAAAAGGACGGCGCGAATGGGAGGAGCAGCACGGGGCACCGATGCCGGTGAAGGAAGGATGGCAGCGATTCAATCGCAGCTTCCACCATTTCTTCATCACCGATCTTCCACAGGAGCAGGCGCGTGTTCGCGCGGAGCTGCTTTCCAGTCTGGCCCACGCCGACGTTCAGGGTGCTCGGGAGACGATGCAGGAGCTTCTCTGTCTGGCTGTCTGGAATCGCGTGCACAGAATCGAGGACGCGGTGTGGGATCCACGGGGGAAAAGAGCACTGTTTGGCGGCCTCGACGTCAAGCGGCCGCGCATTCTCTTTCTCGGAGCCGCCGAAGGGTACGAGGCGATGCAGCTGCATGCGATGTATCCGGGCGGGGACGTTGTGCTCGTCGATTACGACGAATTCTGCAAGACGGATCGGTTCGGGCTGTTTCCGGAGGCGTATCCGTTTCTCGGCGTCGATCCGTCAACCGGCCACAAGCGGGTCTGGTATCGCGAGGAGATGCCGATTGACTACGAGGTCGCCGACATTCGCGACCTTCGCTACGGCCGGGAGTTCGACATCGTGGTGAGCATCGGACTCGTCGAGCATTTTCCCGACGAGCACAAGCCGGTCGCGTTCGAATTTCACCGGCGGTTTCTGAAGCCCGGCGGCTACGTCATCATCACGACGCCGCGCAACCAGATTCGTGGCCGCGCGTTTTACACCATCCTGTCCGACTACATGAACTACGGCTACCGCGAGCTGATGGATACGCGGCAGCTGGCGCTGTACGCGCATGAAAACGGCTTCGAGATTCTGCGGGCGGGGTACATCAAGGCTCACAACGCCCTGATCTGCAGGGAGCGAGCGGCGTAACCACCGGGCTCAGGCCTCCGATTTCTTTTCCGTGAGAAGCTTGGTGGCAAAGCGCTGGCCCTCGGATATTCGCTCGACCTCGATGGCGATTGCGTCGACCGACTGCATCAGCTGCTGCATCTGCGACTGCATCTCGGCGGGGATCGTCATTGGCGCCGGCGCGCCCCGCTCGATGCGTTTGCCGATCGCCCGCATTATCGGCAGCGCGATGACGATTACCGCAAGCATGACGAAGAAAGCGACCGAAACATCCTTCACGCGAGGAGGGATGTCGGCGTCCCAGGGCATTCCTTTCACCGAGACAATGGGCACGCCTACCGGTGCCCCGGGCGCGCCGGTCTGTGTCTGAATCGTAACCTGACCTTCCCGCGCCGCGATCTGTGCGTCTTTTGCCGCCGCCCGCGCTTCGGCCGTGGCCTGCTGAACCTGCTCTTTTATCTGCTGGCGCAGCTGGTCGGCTGATATCGCCTGGCCTTGATTAAAGCTTAGGTTGTACATCGTGACCACTCCAATCGTGAATGAGCGCGCGGCAACGGCTCGCGACGCCGAAATCTATGGAGCCGCGCCGGGGGCTGCCACGCAACGCGAAGCGAAGCCGGGGCGAGTTCGCGCTCTCCGCGCAGTGGAAGGCGCTGCGGTGGGCGTCGTCTTCTGGCTGCTTCTGTTTACGTTCGGCGTTCCGTGGGTGTTTCACATCGGCGGCTTCGATGGATTGCTCCCTTCGGCGTTCGGGGGCGCTGCGCTCTCGCTCACCCGGTGGCGGTGGGTGAGTGTCACCGCAATCGTCGTGCTGTCGCTGGTGCTGGTGGTAGTGGCGTACACGCCGGTGATCGTCGTGCCCGCTCAGTCACTCATCCGAAACGATCCGCTGCCGCCAGCCGCTGACGCGATCATGGTGCTTTCGGCCGGCACCAATGACGATGGCACTATTTCCCCGGGAGCGCTCGACCGGCTCCTGAGCGGCCTCGAGCTGTTCAATCGCGGAGTGGCGCCGGTGCTGATGGTGTCGCGGGAGGCGTATATAATCGACGGCCGGATTGTCACGTCACAGGCAGACCAGGAAAGGATCGTGTCGCTGTCGCCGGGGGCGAGATCAAAGCTGGTCGTCGCCGGGATCACGCACAGCACGCACGACGAAGCCATGCGCGCCCGCGATGTCTTTCGCGCACGGGGCTGGAAGCGCATTGTCGTGGTGACTTCTCCGTTTCACACCCGGAGAGCGTGCGCAACATTCGAGAAAGCCGGGGTCGTGGTGAGCTGTGCGGCGAGCGTGTGGAGAGATGGAGCCGTCGGCGAACTGTCATCGCCCGCAGATCGCATCAGCGCGTTCGAGGTGTGGCTGTATGAAACGCTCGGCTCAGTCCGTTATCGCCAGCTCGGGTGGATGTGATCATCGAAACCGCCGGCGGATGGAGCGCGTAGAGGTACACCCAACCACTGTACACGATGACATCAGTAACCACTGTGGTCCAATCGCTCGGGGTCGCGTTTGCGGCCGGCATCAACCTTCCCGCGACGGTCGCCGTTCTCGGACTGTCGGAGCGTGCAGGATTGATTGGCCCGCTGCCCGGACTGCTCGGCGCAGTGGGAAATACCTGGATCATCGCCATCGCGGTCGGACTTTACGCAATCGAGTTCCTCATAACGCTGGTGCCTGGAGTCGCGAGCGTGTGGGAAACCGCGCAAAGCGTGGTTCGTCCACCGGCTGCCGCACTCCTCGCCGTCGCGACAGCCTATCACCTGAATCCCGTTTTTCTGGTTGCCGCGGGATTGCTGGGCGGCGGGCTCGCACTCACGACACACGGAACGAAGCTCGGCCTCCGTTATGCCGTCGATAGCTCTCCCGAGCCGGTGACAAACGGTCTCGCCAACCTGGCGGAGCTCGGTACCGTGGCGAGCATCGGCGTTTTCATCTGGAGCCATCCGTACCTCACGCTCACGGTCGCGATTCTCGTTCTCATTCTGTTGATCCTCGTGGTTCGCAGAATTGTCATCACGCTGCGCAAGCTGCTCAAGGGCCAATGGGGGCGCGGCATCCCGGCGGAGTAGTGCGGCGGCGCTGAAGACTTCGCACATTTATCGCTCGCCGCACCGGCGCCTTCGCCCGGCGCCGGACTGATTCTCATCCCGCGGGAGCAAACCTTGGAACCGGTGCAGAAGATCTGGAAAGTCATCGCTGCCTCTTCGGCCGGCACGATGATCGAGTGGTATGACTTCTACATCTTTGGAAGTCTGGCGACAATTCTCGCCACCGAGTTCTATCCCGCGGGGAATCCGACAGCAAACTTTCTCAAGACGCTGGCCACCTTTGCGGTTGGTTTCGCCGTCCGCCCCCTTGGAGCGCTGGTGTTCGGAAGAATCGGCGACATGGTGGGAAGAAAATTCGCGTTCCTGGTGACGCTCCTCATCATGGGTGGGTCGACCGCGGCAATAGGTCTGCTCCCGACATATGCCAGCATCGGATTGGCCGCGCCGATCATCCTCGTGCTTCTCAGACTGATGCAGGGACTCGCCCTCGGCGGAGAATACGGAGGCGCGGCAGTGTACGTCGCCGAGCACTCGCCGGACGGCAAGCGCGGCTACTACACGAGCTTCATCCAGACGACCGCGACGCTGGGCTTGTTCATTTCGTTGATCGTGATCCTTGCCGTGCGGCGTGCCGTAGGGGAGGAAGCATTCAAGGCGTGGGGCTGGAGAATTCCGTTCCTGCTCTCGATCGTCCTCGTCGGAATGTCGTACTACATCAGGGTGCGACTGAAAGAGTCGCCACTATACACGGCACTCAAGGATGCAAAAGGGACTTCAGCGGCCCCCATCAGGGAAAGCTTCGGGACCTGGCCCAAGTGGAAGATTTTCCTGCTGGTGCTGTTCGGCGCGACCGCGGGACAGGCGGTGGTCTGGTATACGGGCCAGTTCTACGCGCTCTTCTTTCTTCAGACGGTTCTGAAGGTGCCCCTCACGAGTGCATACATCATCGTCGCCGTGGCTCTCCTGCTGGGCGCTCCGCTGTTCGTGTTCTTCGGATCCCTGTCGGACAGAGTCGGGAGAAAGAAGATCATGATGGCGGGGAATCTTCTGGCCGCTCTCTCCTACTATCCCATCTATCACGCGATGAAGGCGTATTCGGAACCGGTCAACATGCCGGTGCTGGTCGGGCTCGTTTTCGTGCAGGTGATTTTTGTGACGATGGTCTACGGTCCAATCGCCGCGTTTCTCGTCGAGGCATTCCCGGCCAAGATCAGATACACGTCGCTCTCGCTTCCGTACCATTTCGGCAACGGGTGGTTCGGTGGTTTCCTTCCGCTGATCTCCACGGCGATCGTTGCGCGCACGGGGAATATCTACGCCGGCCTGGCGTACCCCATCCTGGTGGCGTTGCTGACATTCGTCGTCGGCTCGCTTTACCTGAAGGAGAGCCACACGCACAAGATCTGGGACGAGGTCGGCGGGCCCGGCGTGAGCGGCACCTAGGGTGTCGACCCGCGGGAACGGCGTTGTCGCAGCCGCGCTGTGCATTCTTCTCGGCATGCCAGGGCGGCCAGCGTCGGCCCAGGCGGCCGGACCTGCACTGGATTCCCTTCGCAACAGCATAGTAGAGAGAATCGCGGCGACGCCGGGGGCCATGTCGGGCGTGGCGTTCATCGACCTGCAGACGGGCGAGCAGCTGGCGCTCAACGACGACAGTGTGTTTCACGCCGCCAGCACGATGAAGATTCCGGTGATGATCGAAGTACTGCGGCGGTCGCAGGCGGGTGCGTTCACTCTCGACCAGCCAATACTCCTCATCAACAGCTTCAAGTCGCTTGCCGACGGTTCCCGGTTCAGCCTGGAGCCGGCAGACGACGGAGACAGCTCGCTCTACCAACGGGTCGGGCAGCGGGTTCCGGTGAGTGAGCTGATGCGGCTGATGATCACCCGGTCGAGCAATCTCGCCACCAACCAGTTGATCGAGCTGGTCGGCGCGGCGCACATCACTCAAGGTGCCCACACGCTCGGCGCCACGGGAATCCAGGTGCTGCGCGGTGTGCAGGATCTGAAGGCATTCGACGCCGGGCTTGTCAATACGACAACGGCTCGCGCGCTTGCCACGCTCCTCAACGAGATAGAACGCGGCCGCATTCTGTCGCCGGCCAGCTCGGCGATGATGCGCGATGTGCTTCTGGCTCAGGAGTTCAACGACAAGATTCCCGCCGGGCTGCCGCCGGGCACTCGCGTCGCGCACAAGACCGGCGAGATTACGGCGGTCTCGCATGACGCGGCCATCGTCTATCCGGCCGGCCGAAAACCG
>Ga0097691_1003185_pt1 | contig 10259 bp, 9 predicted proteins | sample NGESurdeep072012_8_FD_72858 | JGI IMG/M metagenome (GOLD analysis project Ga0097691, IMG submission 72858) | Arctic peat soil microbial communities from Barrow, Alaska - NGEE Surface sample 210-1 deep-072012 | ecosystem: Environmental > Terrestrial > Soil > Wetlands > Peat ...
CCAGGTAGAGAGCCTTACAGCCTGGACACTTGAACCACAAAGCGAAGTAACTACGACCGGGCGTCGGCGTCGGCAGCTTCGCGTGGGTTTGATGGACGACCGGAGTCCCACAGTGACCACAGGGCTGTCCCTCGTGCTCGATCTTGAACGACTGGGTCCCGTGGCAACGAGGATAGCGGCTGCAGCCCCAAAACGAACCAAACCTACCAGTCCTCTTCACCGTGCTGAAGCCACACGCCTGACAAGTGATGACACTGGACTGAGTCTTGGTTGATGAACTCATCAGGACTGTTTGGCGTGTCAACTACGGGAGGTACCTCTGGCCGTCTGATCTGGGGTCACGCTCGCTGGCTCCTGCAACTCGTGGCGGAGTAAAAAGTCATCGGGGCGCGCAAGCACCCGCCGCAACCAAAGAGAATAGGAGAACAAAGATGCAAACAGCGGCTGGTTGCGCCATCAGGATGGAGAACACGTGCCATGCCGGGTCGGTCGAGATCCTTGGCGCAGCGAAAAGTCTGTCCCCCGCGCCCCACGAGGCCTGTGGAGCAGTCCCGGCAACCGGTACGCTGTTCGCCAAGGTCATCGGGTGGAATATTCGGCGTGCGCGGTCATCGCTGCCGTGTAAGAATCCATTACCCGGGCGATTGGACCGTCGGCCATTAAACGCCCGTGGTCCAACCACAAGGCGCGGTCACAAATGCTCATGGCGGTTGCGGTCGAGTGGGACACGCAGAGGATGGTCTTGCCGGAATCCCGGAAATGCAGGATCCGTTCCTGGCATTTCGCGTAAAAGGCCAAGTCGCCAACGCCTAATACTTCATCGATGAGCAAAATGTCCGGATCCACCGTGACCGCCACGGAAAACGCCAGGCGCATCATCATACCGGTGGAATAGGTGCGCACCGGCTCGTCGATAAAATCCCCGATCTCGGCGAAGGCTACCACCTCGTCGAACTTCCGCCGCACTTCGCGGCGGGAAAGCCCCATCAAGGCGGCATTGATGCGCACATTCTCGGCGCCCGTCAGGTCCGGATGGAAACCCGAGCCCAGTTCCAAAAGCGCGGCGGCGCGGCCGTGCACCATCACCCGGCCGGAATCCGGCTCGCATAAACCGGTGGCCAAGGCCAGGAGGGTGCTTTTCCCGGCTCCATTGTGACCCACCACGGCGACGCTTTCCCCGTGACCGATCGCAAAACTGATCTCGCGCAGGGCGTGAAATCGCTCGCTGCGCTTGTGGCGAAGCAGGTGCATCACCCGTTCGCGGATCAGCATCTGTCCGGCATGGCGGGCAAAGGACTTCCCCACGCTCTGAAACACGATTGCCCTGCGATTGTCAGATACGCTCATAGAACATCGGCTTCAGCCGGCGAAAAACCAGCAGGCCAAACAAAAAAACGCCGACCGATACCCCTGCCAGTTTGGCCAGCGTCGAACCGACCGGAGACTCTCCCGCCAACAGAATCCGGCGCAGCGACATCACCTGTGCCGCCACGGGGTTGAGTTCGTAAAGCGGAATATACTTTTTGGGAATCCATTCGAACGGGTACATGATCGGCACGAGCCAGAACAACACCGTGCAGGCGGACTCCACCAGGTAGCGGGTGTCTCGAATGAAGACATTGACCGCCGAAAAAAACAGCGCCAGCCCGCAGACAAATACGATTTGCATCGCCCACACTAACGGTAGCCAAAGCCACTGGCGATTGACGCTGACTCCGGAAATCAGGAGTACGGAGAACAAAAGACCCATCTGCACCAGCAGGTGCACGCAATTGGAAAGTACGCTGGTGATGGGCACGATCTCGCGAGGCACGGGGACGCGCTTGATCAGGCCGGCATTGTCCACGATGGAAGTAGTGCCGGTGACCCACGACACGGTGAAGAAGTTGAACGGCACAATGCCGCAAAGTACGAACCCTGCGAAGTGGGGGATGTTCGGATTGGGAAAAATCCTGGTGAAAACAAAGGTCAACACGCCCATCATGACCAGTGGGTTGAGCAGCGACCAAAGGACCCCGAGCGACATATTCCGGTAACGGATCCGGAAGTCCTTCAGCACAAGATTCTCCGCCAAATAGAGGTAATCGCCACGCCACATAGGTATCTTCGCCGAAGCCGAGCCGACCTCTCGGAAGACGCTAGTATACCATGGTGAATTACTTAACGGGTCGCAGAGCGGCGTTTCTTTCCTTTCAAGGGACCCCGCTGCAAGGCGGGTCCCTTTTTGCCTCTTTAGGGGGGCCAGCCGCTGCCTCTCCTGCCGGATAGTCCATCGAGTAATTCCCCCCCAACTCTTTCCACCTCTTCCGCGTCGTTCAAATAGGGGACGCTCCTGTCGCAGGCAAGACCAGCGGAGCGGACCCGGAACTCAGAAGTGACTTCATGTTTATCCTGTCATCCTTTCGGGGCCTCGCCCCCTGTGCCTTATCCCTCGCCATTCTCCTGAGCGCTGTCTCGTGCGCGCCGGAGAATCCCATGCGCAAATCCGCAGTCCCCGCGCCTCCGCGCGCGGAGCTCCAGACGCCCGGCGACGCCTTTCGGGAGGGTGAGGAGACTGCCGGTGTCCGCCACGTGCTGGCGGTCCTGAAATCGCTGCAAAGCCCCGATCGGGCGAGCCGGCGCGTGACGTTCAAAATCAGCGAGTCTGAAATCAATGAATACCTGGCGTATTCCTTGCGCGTGACGCCGCGGCCGGGCATTCGCAAGCTCTCCGTCCGGCTGGACCGCGATCATGCCTTCTCCGTTCGGACAGTCATGGATTTCCCGGCGATCCAGAGGTGGCACTCGTGGATCCTTCCGGATGCGCTGAAGGCCATTGCCAGCAGCGAGCCGGTCGTTGAGATGGAGGTAAAGTTCCAGGCTCAAGACGACTATGGCACGTTCAAACTGAAGAGTGTCGGGGGGCTCGCCGGCGCGCTGCTGGCGGATGCGGCGGTGTGGGTGATTCAGGCCATCGGCCTGCACCAGCCGGAATACTACGACACCATGCGGCCCATCCCGCTCCCCTTCGGGTTAAGGCGAATCTGGACGGGGCAAGGGTCGGTCTCGGGAGACACGGGTTCGTAGGCGCCGCGGCTGGGCCGCCGTCGTGAACCGTAGATCGAACCGAGCTTCGCCCGTGGCCGGCACTCCGATCAACGGCCCATCCAACCGGATTACGGTGAGTCAACACTCGCCACCGCCCGCGCTGCTCGCGAAGTATCTTCCGGAGGGAACGGATCATCCCCTCGCAAGGAAGCATCTTCTCTCTGGGTAGAGAGATGAGGGCTGTAGAAGGGATCGCACTGCTTATCGAAGTGCGGCCACTTCAGGCGCCAGCGCAAGCCCTCCTCCGAATGTACGCGAGGAGAAGGGCGCGCCCCCCGCACCAGCACGGCGGCGGGCTCATAGATGACTGCATAGCCCAAGGCTCGCGCCCGCCAGCAGAGATCCACATCGCCGAAGTTCGATCGGAACTCCTCATCAAATCCCCCAAGCTCCTGAAATACCGGCTTACGCAATGCCATGAAAGCACGGGAAACCGCCGAGACATTGCGCGTCAGATCGTTCCAGCGCCAGAAGGGAGAACCGAATGTACCCCGGAGAAGATACCCGAAACCATCCATCATTCCGGTGACAATCCCCGCATGCTGGACGGCCCCGGACGGGAACGATAACTTGCCTCCCACCACGCCGACCTCCGCTCTGGTCACGTGGCCGGCCAGGTGCGCCAGCCAATCGCCTGGCGAGGGGAATTCCTGGTCGTCCAGGAACACCAGCCAGTCGCCGCTCGCAACGGCGGCGCCCAGATTGCACATCCGGGAATAGTTGACTTCGCCGCTTGTGGAGATACACCGGTCGGCTTTAACGTTGGCCTCGAAACCATGCTGCACCACGATGATCTCGCCATCGTGTCCGGCGCGGGAAGCCGCGAAAGAGGGCATACAACGCCGCAAAAGGTCTGGAGATTGGGAACAGATGATGAGCGTCGGCCTTCCTGCGCCGGCTCCGGAACGACGAATACGGTAAACATGAGGACGCGAACTCCGTTCGACGGCGGCGTCGATACCCCGCCTGCGCAAAGTCTCCTCTAGCGCTCGCTGTCCCGCTGCGTCGGTGTACGGTTTGCTGGCGGCCGTGGACGCCGTGGAGCCGGCATGCTTTCGCCAGTGATACAGGATCCTCGGAACATGCCGTACGATCGCGGGCCGGTCCGCAATGCGCAGGACCAGGTCGTGGTCCTGGCTGCCGGCCATGGCCGGGCGGAAGCCTCCAGCCTCCTCGAAGCGGCTGCGCTTTACAACCAGCAGGTGGCCCAGGTACATGCAACCGAGCAGCAGATCGGGCGACCATGCCGGTTTGAAAATCGGTTCCACCCTCCGGCCGGACTGGTCCAGCTTGTCCTCATCCGAGTAGACGATGTCCGCGTCCGTGCCTTGGAGCGCCTCTACCACGTAGTGCAGCGCATACGGGGCCACAACATCGTCGTGGTCCAGAAACGCAAAGTAAGCCCCGCCTGCCTGCTGCGCCGCCTGGTTGAGGGAGCCCGCGATTCCCAGGCGCTTCTCCGAAAGGTGAAGGCGAACCCGCGAATCCCCCGCTGCCACCTCTTCCAGGTACCGGCGCACCCAAGGTTCGGTCGAACAATCATCGCAGATGCAGAGCTCCCACAATGAATAGAACTGCCGCTGAACGGACGCGATGGCAGCCTCCAGCCATTCCCGCTTCGGATTGTGGACCGGCATCAGAATACTGCACACTGGCCGCCATGGGAATTGTTGGCAGCGGTCCTGGAACCACTGGCTGGGCGGAACGGCGTTCTGCTCTTTTTTCACCCACGCCTGGTAGGCACGCTGAACGTGCCGGAAGGCGCCCACCTTCAGAAGCAGCGGGTGAAGAGGCGAATGCAGAAGAACCTGCCCGAGGCTCCGCTTCCATTCGAGGAGCCGCTGATCCAAATTGTCGCTGGCCATCGGCTTCACCCGCACGATACCGAATCGCGCCGCTTCTACGCGCCTGTATTCCAATCGGCTGCATCCACGGCTTCGTTCGACTCGTCGGACCGAAGCGAGAGATCCTCGCCGATCCGCGTCAGATTCGGATTGTAGAAAGGATCCCCCGAGTCCAGTTGATCGGCCCACCGGGCGTACCATCGCTCGCGTTCCGCGAATCCCACACCGCCGCGTCGAGTCTGGCACTCGAGATGCCGGAGCACGGCCAAAGACTCGTACACCACCCGATAACCCGCCCGGATGGCTCGCATGCACAGATCCGTGTCGTTGTAGTTGACGGGAAATTGCTCATCGAACCCAGCCAGTTCGAAGAAGACCTGGCGCCGAATCGCCAAACATGCTCCGGTGACGGCGGAGACGTTGCGCGTCAGGTCCAGCCATCGCCAATATCGCGAGCCGTAACTTCCCCGGCCGGGGTGGGCGCAGCCATCTCCGATGCCGATCGCAATGCCGCCATGCTGCAAGGACCCGGAGGGATACAGCAGTTTCGCTCCAACCACTCCGACCTCCGGCCGTCCGGCCTGCGCGGCCAAATCGGACAGCCAGGAGGGAACCAGCGGCTCGACGTCGTCGTTCAGAAATACCAGCACTTCGCCCTCGGCGACCTCGGCCCCGGCGTTGCACATGCGCGAGAAATGGAATGCTCCCTCGTACGGCACGCACTTCACCCTGTACCGCGATAGGACCGCCTTCATTGCCGCTCCGTCGCCGCCATCTAGGTGCTGGACCACGACGACCTGCCGCCGCTCGTAATCCGTCCCTCGATCGAGCAACCGCAGGCATCGGTCGAGCAGATCGGCGGATCGGGAGCAGATGATGATGCTCACCAGCGGCGGATTCCTGAGGTGCCGGCGGAGCGGGAAGGAACCGGTCATCGGCCCTTCCTCGACGGTGGCATCGAGTTTGCGTCGCCGGACCGCATCTTCCAGCGCGCGACGCGCCGCATTCTCCGCCGCGCCGGGCCGCTTCGCTTGCGCGCGCGAATGGTAGAGGAGCAGCGAGATGTGACCTACCGAGTTGGTGCGCTCCGTCAGACGCAGCACGAGGTCGTACAACTCGGCTCCATCGAACTCCGGCCGTAGCCCGCCGGCCAGGCGCAGGGCCTCACGCGACACCGCCAGGCTCCGTCCCAGGTACATGGCCGATAACAACAGGTCGGGCGACCAGTCGGGCTTGAAAACCGGCTGCACCGGGCCACGCACGGCAGCCACCGAATCCTCGTCCGTGTAGAGCAAGTCCGCAGTTTGCCTCTGGAGGAATTCCGCCATATGGTGAAGCGCCATGTGGGACAGAAAATCCTGCTGGCCCAGGAAAACGCAATACTCCCCAGTGGCTGACGCGCAGGCCCGATTCAGTGCCGCCGCCCCGATGGCGTCTTCCGAACAAACCACCCGAATTCGTGAATCCGTCTGCGCCAGCCCGGCCAAATATTCGTGGACCCACTTTTCATTCGGGGCGCTGTCGCAAACGCACAGCTCCCACCATTGATACGTCTGATCCAGAATCGAGCGGACGGCTTGCTCCAGGCGCGCGCGCTCGGGATTGATGACGGCCATCGCGATGCTGAAGACGGGCCGGACCTTGAATCCTTCCGCCCGCTGCCGGTACCATGTGGCCGCCGGCATTTCGGCCTCTCTGCGAGACAGCCAACGCTCGTACTCGCGATCCGCTTCGCCCGGGTGCAGTTGACGGAAGCGAGAGTCGCGCCCGAGTCGTTCGAATCGGGCCTTCCATTCCAACAGCGGCCCGCCCAGCCGGCGCAGGAATCGAAAGATCAGGCTGTTCTCAATGGCCGCGATGTGAGTGTGCAGGATTCGCTGCTGGTTCTTCAGTCCCCTCAGCGACCGTGCCACTTCCTCCTGCGACTTTTCCAGGCCGGCGACGATCTCCTCCACGCACGAAATGAGGGCCAACAGATCTTCGGATTCAGCTTGACCCCGCTGGATTCCTTCGCGGAGGTCGTGCAATCGATTCTTGGCATTGGAGTAGCAATCGGGTCGATACACGCCACTTTTAGGTTACACCCACCACGCCGCCGGATGCACGCAATTCGCTTCCGCGTCTTCCGTGTCCCCAGGTCTAGCCTCGATTTCCACGCTATCCCGCTGAGTGCCTTTTCTACGGGTCTATTGCCAGTTCGGTGTATCGGATCGTAGTCCACTCCGCCAAGGGTCTTATGGCCACGCTCGCCGAATTCATCGCAACTTGCAAGATGTTCCTTGCTGAATCCACGAATGCCGATTATCCTAATCTCGCGCGGCATTATGTTTTGCGCCATTGTGAAACAAAAAAGCCCAGCCGCTTAGGGCTAGGCTCGGCGTCAAAGTAGTGTAGTTTGCTTCCATCGGCCTCGCGCGCCCTTGTTCTCGCCGCTCTTTGGTTTCCACTCCCGCGCCAGGCGCTGCGCCTCGGCGATCTGCGGGCAGGTCATCATCTTGGCAACCCACCCTCGCGCATCTGCGTACTTCTTCTGGTCGTCACCGCTGACGCGCGAAGCCGCAAGGTCCAGCCACATATGCGCTTCGACGTAGTCTTGGGCCACCCCTTTGCCTTCGTAGTACATGACGCCGAGGTTGAACTGGGCGGCAGCGTCCCCCTGGTCGGCTGCTTTGCGTTACCAGCGAAGGGCCTCGGCGTAGTCCTGCGCCGCTCCTTCGCCTTCAGCGTACATGTAGCCGAGTCTGTCCTGGGCGGCAGCATCCCCCTTCTCTGCTCGATCAGCGTGCGGTCCAGCCGCCGTCGATCAAAATATCGGTCCCGGTGATGAAACCGGCTGCCTCGGAACACAGGTAGACCGCCAACTGGCCGATCTCTTCCACCTTGCCCCACCGTCCCAGCGGGATGCTGGCGAGAAACTGCGCGTTGCTTTCCGGATTCTCCATCAGCGGGCGATTCATTTCCGTGCCGAAAGGACCGGGGCTGATGCCGTTGGCGGTGATGGCTTCGGGGGCGAGTTCCAGGGCGAGCGTACGCGTCATGCCGAGCAGCGCGGTCTTACTGGTTGCATAGGCGATGCGGCCGGGCAGCGAAACGTGACTCATGATCGACGTCATATTCAGAATGCGTCCGTAGGCCTGGCCCACCATGGCGGGCACGAAAGAGCGGCACAGCAAAAACGCGGCCGTCACGTTGGTGTCCATCACGCGGCGCCATTCCTCCAGGGTGAAATCGACCACCGGCTTGCGCACGTTGACGCCGGCGTTATTGATCAGGATATTAACTTTGGGATACAGCGCCAGGATCTCGCGCTCGATCCGGCGGACATCTTCTTCGCTGGTCACGTCGGCGGGGAAGACGGCGGCCTGGCCTCCCGCGGCGGCGATTTCGGCGGCCACGGCGGTCAACCGCTCAACATCGCGCGACACCAGCGCGATGCGCGCCCCTTCGGCGGCGAGGGCCAGCGCCATGGCTTTGCCGAGCCCTTTGCTGGCGCCGGTGATGACCGCGGCGCGGTCCTGAAGTTTATGATTCATGCGGCAGTTCCTGGCTGGGAGCGGTTGAGATTCTCATCGGCTACGGCCTGCGGGCCGTCGATGTCCTCGATCGTAAGGCGGCTGGCCTCGCCGGAGGTTTCGATGGACAGATTGCCGACGCCGAACAGGCGCTGGGTGACGTTCTGGTCCACCCGTAAGTCCCGCAGCTTGGGGAGCTGGATGTTGCGGGTGGTTTTGGAAAACATCCCGGTTTCGAAGCGCAGGCGGTCGCCGGAAATCGTGGTTTTGGTAAACTGGCGGCGCAGCGCGCCCGGCAAGGGCCAAATCAGCACCACAAAAGCGGCACGAACTGGAGATTCTCCTTTTCGCGCCGCTGGGTATATGGGATGGTGAGGGCAGCGCAAGCAGACTGGGGGGCTGCCCCGAGCCCGGCGAGGCGGACACCCTGGGTCCGTCCAGGGGTCCGCCCCACAACAAAAACTATGTGGCATGAGGAACCGCATTTGCCTCCGCCCGGCGAACGGTGTATACCTTAGCTGGAGAGGAGCAATCATGGAAGTAGATACCAAGCCCTGCCCGGTGTGCGGGGAGGCCATCAAAGCGGTGGCCATCAAGTGCCGCTTCTGCAATACCGATCTTAGCGCTTTCGCGGCCACCAAGGATGCGGATGTGGAGAAAGACCTGTACGCCGGCCACCCGGCGGTGATTTACAGCATCGGCCAGGTGCTGCCCATCATCGTCGCCATCGCCGCGGCCGCAGTGGCTATCGTAGCGGGCGCGCCGCCAGAGTATGCAGTGCTGGGCTTCGTCCTGCTGGTGGCGATCATCTGCCTGGGCTATTACTTGAAGAGTGTGAGCACCCATTACCAGATCACCACGCAGCGGATCAAACTGGAGCGGGGCTTGTTCTCCAAGCTACAGGAGAGCCTGGAACTGTTCCGCATCGATCACTTCGAGCTGCACAAACCGCTCGGCATGCGGCTGGTGGGACAGTGCGCGCTGCACCTGTTTTCTTCCGACGCCGAGTTGAAGAACTTCTACATCTACGGCGTCCCCAACCTGGAAGCCCTGGCGGACACGCTGCGCACCTGCCAACTTCGCGAGCGCAGCCGCAGAGGGCTGACCACGTTCGTCAAAGCGTAAGGGTTGCGCGAACTGCCGGAGCCAGCCCGGAGCTTTCCACGGGGCGGTATATTGTACCTAGCAGAGCAGGATTCGATGCAACATAGAGCGGCAACCATCTTGGGGTCATGACAGGGCCAGTTCTCCAAGATCTAAACCGACGCTCTTCACATGTTAAGAGTACCTGGAATCTTTTGAAAAAGTGCGGCTTACGAATCAGATAACAGTGCCCCAGAGTTCCCGGGGAACCGCCACTGACCCACAGATTCTGCGGACGAGGGGGAAAACCAGCACGGCAAGGATCGTGCGCAGCATGATAAATTTCGCGGTCGGCCGAATCGTGAGATCCCCCACAGTACTCTCCTCTCGAAAGAAAGATTGTACCGCGCGCTGCGGTGTCCTACGATAAGAGCTTACAGGAGGTTCCTATCCGTGTTGAAAAAAGTCGCAACGATCGCGGGAATCATGACGCTGGCGGGGTCGAGCCTGTTGGCGGATTTCACGTACCAGGAGACCAGCACCATCACCGGCGGCATGATGATGAGCATGATGAAAGTGGTCGGCGCGTTCTCCAAACAGGCGCGCGAGCCGATTCAAGCCACCATCGCGGTCCAGGGCGATAAGATGATGCACCGCACATCCAACAGCGCCAGCGTGATCGACCTCGCCAGCGGCACCATCACCCATATCGATTTTCAGAAGAAGCAGTACT
>Ga0097691_1003186_pt1 | contig 10259 bp, 11 predicted proteins | sample NGESurdeep072012_8_FD_72858 | JGI IMG/M metagenome (GOLD analysis project Ga0097691, IMG submission 72858) | Arctic peat soil microbial communities from Barrow, Alaska - NGEE Surface sample 210-1 deep-072012 | ecosystem: Environmental > Terrestrial > Soil > Wetlands > Peat ...
GTGCCGAAGTCTGCGACGTGCTGGGCGAGGAGATCGACCAGGCCGTTGGCCAGGTACACGACACGCTCCGATCCGTACTTCGGAGCCCGGACGTCGATCGCGCCGCCGTTGACGCGTTGCACCTGCCGGGTGACGGCGAGCGCGGCCCCGACGAAGTCGAAGTCGCCGAGTTGGACCGTGGCGGCTTCGCCGAGCCGTAGTCCCGCAAAGGCGCACAAGGCGACGAAGGTGCGGAACCCGCCCTCGGCGGCGGTCATGAGCAGCCCGACATCGTCGGGCGTCGGGATTGACATCGCTGCGTCAGCTCGACGACGACGCGGCAGACGGACCGTGTCAGTGGGGTCCGTCCCAATGACGCGGTCCCTGACGGCGGCGCGGAACACCGACCGTACGTTGACGTACCGGGTCTTGATCGTGCCCGGGGCAAGTCCCGCGGCGTCCATCGACTTGATCCAGACTTCGACATCTGAGCGACGGATCTGCCGCATCGTCTTGTCGCCGAACGGCACCGACCGAGCCGCGAGCGACATGGCGAGCACCGTGCCGGGAGCCCAGACCTGTCGCGCCGACCACTCGCCGTAGAACGCGGCGAACGTGATCTGGCCGGACTTGGGGTCGGCGTATGTGCCGGTGACCACGGTCGCAGTGACCTGGTCCAGCCACTGCTGGGCGTCGACCTTGCGGTCGAAGTGCCGTGTGTGTTCGTGTCCGGTCTCGTCGCGGTAGCGCGCACGCCATTTCCCGTTTGGCCGTCGAGCGATGCTTCCAGCCACGACAAGTTCCTCTCCGGGGTGATGCTCGGATGATCCGCTTGATCACTGGCGTCGCGCACTGCTCAATCGCCGGCCTGTGGATGATGGGACTGTTCTTCAAGCCAGTGCACAACGTCGTTTCGCCAGTAGCGGACGGATCGGCCAATCCGGAAACCGTGCGGCCCTGTGCCGAGGTGGCGCCAGTAGCGCAGCGTCGCTTCCGGGACCCGGACGAGTGTGGCCACCTCCTTCATCGTCATCAACTCGTCGTCGGCGTGGGGGAGTTCTCGGTGCAGGGAATGTGATGTGGTGCTCATGCTGGTTCTCCTTGGTTCGAATCTGTCGGGTACGACTGGGGCTGGTTTCAGATTGAGCCGCGAACGTCACCGACTTCGTTCCCTCAGATATCGAATTCCAGCGGGGTACGTCCAAGGGGCGTGCGTTGTTGCAGGTCAGCGGACGTTCCCCTGAAAATCGAGAATGTTCCACGCTTCCGAATCTGAAGAGCCAAGATGAGGGGCTCGACGGGGCACGGCGAGAGAGATAAGATTGTCTTATGACCCTGCTGGCGGAGTATCGGGATGCGCGACGCGACGAGGATGTCGCGCGGCTGCGTCGTGTCATCGCGCTTCGCGCGATGGTCGCCACGGGGATGAGCCAGCAGCAGGTCGGCGATGCGTTGGGTATTTCGCAGCCAGCGGTCAGTCAGCAGCTCCGGTACGCGCCCGACCTCGAGGTCGTTCGTCCCGAAGAGTTGCTGGATGCGGCTGCTCCCGTCCTCAAGGCGCTGGCGGCGGAATATGGCTACCGGCGGCTGGCGGTGTTCGGCTCGGTTGCTCGCGGCGAGGCGCGTCAGCACTCTGACATCGACCTTCTCGTGGACGCGCCGCCAGGCACGTCGTCGTTCGAGTTCATCAGGTTCAAGCAGCTGATCGAGAAGGTCCTCGGCCGGGAAATCGACCTGATCTCATACGGCGGTCTGAAGCCGAAGATGGACGATGACATCCGGCGTGACGCGGTGCTGCTGTGATGGATCGCAAGGCCGCCAAGGAACTGCTGCACATCGAGGGCTGGCTCGCCCGTGCTGGCGGGGTCGTCGCGCGCGGCAAGCACGCCTACCTCGCTGATGACCTCCTGCAGGAGGCAGGGGACTCGCTGATGATGAAGCTCGGCGAGGCCGCGAACCGGTTGTCGCGGCTCGACGTGCTCGCCCCCGACGGCGTCGAATGGGCACTGGCCGTCGCCAACCGGAACTTCATCATCCACCAGTACGACCAGATCAACCGCGAGCTGACCTGGCTGACGTTGTCGGTTGACCTGCCGGCTTGGCAGAAATCGCTCGCGCCGCTGGTCGACGAGGCTCGGGCCGCGCTCGACGCAGACACCGGCTGACTGTCTCGGCTCAGAAACCGATGCCCGGGCCGGCCCCGGGACGGCGCGAGAAGGTTGGAATGGGCTCGGGCCGCCGGCGAGAGACAGGTGCCGGGTCGTCGTGATTGTCGAGGTACCGCGGTTCAACATAGGGCTCGTACTTGGCTGCCTCTTGGGCGGCGAGTCGGGCGGCATGCGCGGGGCCGAGGTCGGTGCGGTTGCGGGCGAACGTGAGGGTCCACTGCTGTCGGGCGTCGTTGAGATCCTCGGCGACTAGGTGCGCGATATTGGTCTCGCGCCCGCGCGTCATGGCGACGTAGGCCGATGCCGCACCGGTGTGTTCGCCGAGAGCCAGGTGGGCGGTTCGGGTGGTCTCGCCTTGGGCCCCATAGGCGGTCGAAGCGTAGGCGAGTTCGATGTTGGGGACGGCGTACCGGAGCGGAAGCTCCCGCGTGCCCGCCGTCCCGACGAGATGCACGGTGCCGTCGTCGCGCACCCCGGTGACGATCCAGGTGTCGCGGTTGGCGACGCCGAGGTCGTAGTCGTTGCGCCGGGTAGCGACTCGGTCGCCGACCCCGATTCGCTCACCGCTGTCGGTGACGAGCACACGGGAGTCGTCGACCTGTCCAGCTGTGACGAGCCGCTCGCGGATCGCCTGATTGAGATCGGCCACCTGCTCGCGGGTATCGGCCACCACGAGCGCACCTGTGGCGGCTGCGTCGTCGGCCAGCGCAGCGGTGCGTGACGTCTCATCGCTATGGACGACGATCTGGCCGCGTTGGACGAGTAGGTCGAACACCGCTTCAGGATTCTCAGCGGAGCGCATGGCGAGGCTGAGCTTCGCGTAGTCGGGGTCGGCGAACCGGTGGACGTTATCCAGGGTCAAGCGCGCGTCGGGATCGGCCCAGTGCGCAGCGAGATCGAGGACACCGCCTCGTCCGACGGCGGGCAGCTGATGGCGGTCCCCGCCCAGCGCGAGACGCGCGCCAGTCTCGTCGGCAATGGTCACCAGCGCGCGGGCGGTGTCCTGGTCCAGCATCCCGGCCTCGTCGATCAGCAACAAGTCACCCCGACACAGCAAAGCATCGGAGGACGGGACGGAGAGCTCGCGGGTCCAACGGCCATCGTTGTCCCAGGAGAAGCCGTATTGGCGCGCGAGCCACGCGGCCGAGTGCGCCTGTGAGCCGATCTCGATCGCCACCACTTGGGCGGCCTTCAGCGTCGGCGTGACGACGATCATTCGGTGTCCGGTCTGAGCGATAACGGTCCTGGTACCGGCCAGTGTGGCGGTCTTCCCCGCACCGGCGGCACCCTCGACGAGGACCAGCCGGTGCTTGCCTGCCAGCGTGGCGACGGCCCGCATCTGCTTCTCGTCGAGGTCTCCGCCGGTGATCATCACCGGGAGGCCGGGCAAGGAGGCGCGGACGGCGAACGAATTACTCAGGTCGGCCTCGACCCCGAGCACATCACGGGACGTCAGTGCTCGGATGTGCTCAGGTATGTCGTCGTCGAGCAGCGGCACGCTCGCAGCGACGGCACGGGCGGTCAGGTCTTCGGCCAGCTCGATACGCACCGCGGGATCGGCGATCATCCTCTCGCTCGAGATGAGCAGCTCGACTTGGCCGCGGATGTCGGCGGCGTTCCATGCGGATCGCTTCGCCCCGATCCGCGACAGGACTGTGCTGACCGCCGCGTCACGGTCCAGAGCACCCGTGCGCGCTGCGTACAGTGCCGTCGGGTGAATGGGGGAGCGGAATCCGAGCCGATGTAGCTCGTCAATCCAGCAGTCGGTCAGCACCGTGCCGTCGGTCGGGACCACCTTGTCGGGACGTGCCTCCGACCACGCACGCCGGTCCCACGTGCGTAACAGTTCTGGTCCCGGTTCCTCGCCGGGATGGGTGTCAAGCCATGCGGCCTCGTAGCGCTCGATGTTCTTGCCGATCTGGCGCGCTCGAGCCGAGAACGGCCCGACGAACCCAGCCAGCTCGTTCACCTCGCCGGTCTCTCCGTCGACGGTGAACCCGGGTTAGCCAGCACCTGCCGGAACTGCGGATCGCACATCACCGCCGCGTGACCGATGCCGTTGACGGCATCGATCATGTCGCGGACTCCGACAGTATGTAAGCCTCGCCACTTGCCCGCGGCCCAGACTCGCGCGTTGATCTGCAGGTGCAGATGACGGTGTGGATCGCCAGCACGCGACGTGTAGTGGCGCACAGTGGCGGCCTCGATCTTCTCGACGGGCACCTGTACTTGTCGGCCACGAGGCCCGACCCGCGTCGTGGCGTGCTGAGCCAACCACTCGATGATCTGCTGGGCGGCTCGGTCCTGGGCTGCGTCATACGCCTCGGCGATACCCGGATCGAGTGCGGCTGCCAGCGACCAGGTCTTCGGCCCGTTCACGACCACCTCGACGAACCGCACAGCGGATGCGTCCTGACGCAGCCGACCTCGCGGTTCGCGACTCAGTGGGTCGAGACCCGCGACCCACGCCTCGTAGCCGTCGCCGTCGAGTTCTCCGATGGCCTCGACGCCATCGGGTGTGGCAACGAAACGCTCAGCCAACCCCGTTCCCTCGGCGAGGTAGTAGTCGTCGACGCGGGCGTGGTCGGCCTCGACGTAGTTGCGCGCCGCGGCCGGGTTCCCGCGGTATACCTTCACACCACCATGCACGACTCACCACCTCCAACGACGTTCAACAACAGGCCCGAAAATGCGTCGTGGGCCGCACGAAGTGGGCGGCCCGTCTACGTTCATTCGTAGCATGCGTGCCGGAAAGAGAGAACGAGTGGAAACGACCAGTTCAGGACGGAAACGGCGTGTGCCGTTGGTTGATGTCGAAACCGGCAAAGGGCGCAGGTGTGTCGGCAGCCGCCTGTAGGTTGGTGGTTGGGCACGTGGGAAGGAAGCTGCGCGATGGCAGCAACACAAACCGAGGTTCAGATGCTATGACCGTACGAAAGACCATCGTCTGCCTGGCGAACTCGCGGAAGCACAACGGCCGATGCATCGCGGGCGTCGAGATTGTTGATCGCCGGCCCGAGGATTGGGTCCGTCCTGTCAGCAGCCGCGCCGGTGCCGAAGTTTCGGAAGACGAGCGTCGGTACGAGGACGGGTCGGATCCGCGAGTGCTCGACATGATCGAGATTCCGCTGCTCGACGCGGCTCCAGACGGCTACCAGGTCGAGAACTGGACACTCGACTCTGACCGATACTGGGTCAAGAAGGGGCGAGCCACATGGGCGCATCTGGCTCTGATCGAGGACGATGCCGGTCCGCTCTGGCCGCACGCGGCTCCATCGACCTACCACGGTATGAACGATCGAGTGACTGCCGAGGACGCAGATGGCTTCGACTATTCACTCAGACTCATCCGGGTTGACGACCTTGTCCTCAGGGTCTTTGCGCCCGGAAGCGCGTTCGGCAACCCAAAGCGGAGAGTTCAAGGCGGCTTCACCTACCTTGGTACTGAGTACTGGGTGTGGGTTACCGATCCGGTGATCGAACGGGAGTACTTGGCGAAGGACGACGGTGACCACGGCCTCGGCGAGTGCTACCTCACGATGAGTCTCGGTGAGCGTTCGGACGACGGATATTGTTACAAGTTGATCGCGGCAGTGATCAGCCCGAAGAGAGTTGAGGAAGGGAACTAACGTGGACAACATCCTCACGATTGGGCACTCGACCCACGACCTTGATCACTTCCTCCGCCTCGTGTCTGGCCATGGCGTTACGGCCATCGCCGATGTCAGGTCGGTCCCTGCAAGCCGTTTCACGCCGCAGTTCAACCGCGATGCACTCAAGCGGTCGCTTCAGGAAATCGATGTGAAGTACGTGTTCCTGGGCAAGGAACTGGGTGCGCGTTCTGACGACCCAAACTGCTACGTCAACGGCCAGGTGCAGTACGAGCGCTTGGCGCAGGCGCCGGCGTTCGCGGAAGGCATTGACCGGCTACGCAAGGGCATGGGATCAGAACGCATCGCTCTCATGTGTGCGGAGCAAGAGCCGCTGGACTGCCACAGGACTGTGCTCGTCGCTCGGGTTCTCACTGCACTCGGGGTTCAGATTTCCCACATTCATGGCGATGGGCGGTTGGAGAGCCATTCAGATGCCATGCAACGCCTCATGTCCGGTTTCGGGCTCGACCAGGATGACCTCTTCCACACCCGCGACGAACTTCTTGGTGAGGCGCTCAGCCGTCAGGAACAGCGCATCGCGTACGTCGACAAGGATTGGGCTGTCGCGGAGGTGCAACACGGATGAAGGTCTACACGATTGGCTTCACGAAGAAGTCGGCCGAAACGTTCTTCGGTCTCCTTCGGAAGTCGGGTGCCGAACGGCTGGTCGACGTCCGCCTGAACAACGTGTCGCAGTTGGCCGGGTTCGCCAAGCGCGATGATCTGGCGTACTTCTTGGCCGAGTTGTGTGGCATGGGCTACCAGCACGAACTCGAGTTGGCGCCGACGAAGTCGATGCTCGACGACTACAAGAAGCACGGTGCGAGTTGGGCCGACTACGAGCGATGGTTCCTCGACCTGATCGCCGCTCGTCAGATCGAGACGAGAATCTCCCGCGAGGCGCTCGACAATTCCGTGTTGCTCTGCAGCGAGGACGCGCCGCACCACTGCCACCGGCGGCTCGTCGCCGAGTATCTCGCTGACCGCTGGGATGACCTGACGATCGAACACCTGTAGTTCGCACTGCAAGTCGCTCGGCGTGGGTAAGCAGTCCGCAAATAGTCCGCAAGAAGTTCAGCCGAGACCGAAAAAGTCCAATGATGACCGATGACCTCGATGGCGCGTTTGCGCAGGTCAGAACCACTTCTCAACGGCGGTCAACGAAATCAGCAGACGACCAGATGCCCGCGTTATCGTTCCGCTTCAACGTGTGATCTAGCGTATTTCCGCAGGTCAGAGGCTTGCGGTACCCGGTGTGGCCCGGTATTGGCCCGCCGATTCCAACATGAGATTGGCCGCGGCATCGCGTGTTCGGTCCTCGGCGCTGGGCCACAGATGGCTGTAGGTGTCCAGCGTCGTGGTCGCTCGGGCATGGCCCAGGGCGCGCTGGACGGTGACGACATCGCATCCGGCGGCGATCAGTCCTGAGGCAAAGTAGTGCCGAAGGTCGTGGAGCCTGACTCCGCTGACACCGGCTCGTTTGAGCGTCCTGCGCCAGCGGTGGCCAATCGTGTTCTGGTGTGGCGGATCTTCCCCGTCGCCGCGGAAGATCCACGACGTGGGTTCGGGCTCAATGCCATTGCAGGCGATGTGGCTGGCAAGCAACTCGACGAGCTCAGGTGCGAGGAAGACGGTTCGCTCGCTGCCGCACTTAGGAGGCCTGAGCTCGACGCTTCCCTGGTTGGCTCGCTGGACCTGTCGCACCACGGTCAGCTTCTTGCGGAGGAAGTCGATGTCGCCGACCTGGATGGCTGCGGCCTCGCCGAGACGGAGGCCGGCGAACGCAGCGAGTGCGATGAACGTCTTGAATGAAGGGTCTGCCGCTTGCATTAGCGCGCCGACCTGTTCGTGGGTCGGCAGCAGCATGGCGGCCTCGCGCCGCCGTTGGCGTGGGATGGCGACACCCTCTGATGGGTCGCGGGGGATCAGCCGGTCCCGGACGGCGGCGCGAAACACCGAGCGCACGTTGTTGAACCGGGTCTTGATCGTCCCGGCGGCGAGGTTGGCGACAACCATCGACTTGACCCACTGCTCGATATTCGATCGCCTGATGCGGCCCAATGGAAGGTTGGCAAACGGAACCGATCTCGCCGCCAGGTTCATCGCCCTGACCGTGTTGGACTCCCACACCTGACGCTTCGCCCAGTCCTGGTAGTAGTTCGTGAACGTTGCGCGGCCGGCCTTGGGATCGACGAAGCTACCCGTGGCGAGTGCCGCCATCTGGTCAGCTTCCCACTGTTTCGCCTGGGACTTGAGCTGGCACGTCTTGGATCGCTGTTTCCCATCGGGCAGGTACACCCGCGCTCGATAGACGTTGCCCCGCTTCGAAACACTCACGGTTTCCTCCGTCGGTCACGAGGCGCTGCCTCGCAACTCGTTGATGTATGCCCGTAGGTCCTCCAACGAGTATCGGAGGTATCGGCCCACCCGGAAAGCCCGCGGTCCTACCTGTGTGTTCGGAGTGCTGACGGAATGCCATCGGTACAAGGTGGCCTTGGGGACGCCGAGGATCATGGCCACCTCGTCCACACAAAGTAGGGGCCGCAGCTCGGTCACCTTGGAAGTTGATTCGTTCATCATCACTGCCGCCGACCTCGCTGCAAGCGACCGGTGCAAGTGACTCTTGCCGGTAGGCGCCCCGTCGAGGTGATCGGCACCGTTTGTGTGCTGGGGGGCGCCTTCACCAGGGCCCGCGCCCGCGTGTCCGAAGACTGGCGTTGGTCATCGGTCTCTCTGCGCTTCTGGGTTTTTTGCGCAAGGGGTGAAGCTGGGGCTCTGACGCACGCGGTCACCGAATTCGAGGGTGACTGCGTGTGGGCCGGCGGGCGTCCGAAGTGCTCCACGGGGTCGCCGTTCGACGAGCGCGGCCTCCGCCGGGTGAAGCGCTCAGTCAAGAGGGAGAGCACAAGGGCCTGGCACTCATCCATCACGTCGTCTCCATTTCGGGAACTGTGGGCGTTGGGCGGTGCTCCCGTCATCAGGCCTGTCTGGTTGGCCTGTCACGCAAGTAAGCAATGAAAGTGGCGACTGATGGACACCGGAGCGTCCGCGGACTCCTGCGCTGGTCCCTCAACCTGTCCGAACTGGCGACAGCGTGCCCCGGCAATCTGCCGTGAGCCGAGGCATGGACGCGTCGCCGGAGGCGTGACGGCTGTGTCTTGGCTCGTGCCGGCAAACTTGGTCAGGCGTCGGCGCAACGGTGCGCAGGTTGTGGGTCCTGGTGGGGATGGTCGAGCAGAAACTGCTCCGCGTACGCGCGGATCGCACATCAACGTCCGGCCAACGCACGGCCGTTCGGCGGCCGCTTCGATGCTCAGGTCGAGGTGCTCGCCTGCTGGTGTCGTCATCGTTCCTCCCAGGCTGTTCAACGGCTGAGTGTTCGCCTTCGTGTGTTCCCTGCTCAATGGCTACGAGTTGGGCGGGGCACCATAGTCGGCGCGGGGAGGTCCTGCCAAGATTCGGGCTGGCCCGCGCTCGCGAGCTGGCAACTCGTCTGGGAGCACAGAGAAGTACGTTGCCGGCGGCACGCTGATGCAGATGCTTGACCGACGGCGTCAGTGTGCTGGCCGGCGCGAACAGCGACCCAGACCGGAGCAACGGGTCAGGGAACTCATGGACATTGCAGGCGGTGTACCGAAGGTCCGCCAGAGCCTGCCCAAGGTCGAGGCTATCGGTGATCTCGCCCCGCTCATGCAGTCTGTCATGTGTCACTTCGGTCACTGCCACGCGCCAGTTCTCTTGCGGTTGCGACGTATTCGTGCCATGGGGTCATAGCTGTCGTCACCGCGCTCAGGGCCGGCGCGCCCGGCTCGTCCCTTCTATCGGCGTATGAAGTGAGACGCATGCAGGCGCGGTGTCACGGTCCAGTTCCACCCGCGAGTTCGCCCTCGTCGAGGAGGCGGGCAGACACGGCGTGCAGATGGATGTCTTGGTTCATGACACCGCGGGTCACTTCTGTTCTCGAGACTGCCGGCTCAGCTCGGCGCGTCGCGCGGTAACCCACGCGCCAAGACTGGACTCGAGCCTCTCGTTCGGCGAAACCGGGTTGGTGGGGGAGCGAAACTTGCCGTGGCCAACATCGGTGAGTAGCGCCGGACGTCGCCCCAACGTGTCGAGCGCCCTGGTGGAGTACCGCGCGATCGCCAATGGCCGGTCGACGTCGCTCAGTGGTCAGACTCTGGCGGGGTGCGAGGCGGCCGCGTGGATGATGCGCAACACGTGGGCGAGAAACGGGGCCGTTGCGGAGCAAAGGGATTCAACCCGGCGTCAAAGTCGCGATCCAGTTGGCCGCGATTCTCTGCCATCAGATCCGCTGCAACGCCGAGAGTGCACCTCACACGTGGCAACGGGTTTGGGTTGAGCGGGTCGGCCGGTCGAACGTCTTGCCGACTCGGCAGGTTCGTGACGTCGACGAGGTGTCAATGGCCACGAGGTACCGTCGCCCGCCCCAGGTTGAGGT
>Ga0097691_1003187_pt1 | contig 10256 bp, 8 predicted proteins | sample NGESurdeep072012_8_FD_72858 | JGI IMG/M metagenome (GOLD analysis project Ga0097691, IMG submission 72858) | Arctic peat soil microbial communities from Barrow, Alaska - NGEE Surface sample 210-1 deep-072012 | ecosystem: Environmental > Terrestrial > Soil > Wetlands > Peat ...
TGATTTGCGAACCTCCACTCTGAGCTAGGGTTAGGGCTGTCGCAGCGGAAAATCCCTTGAGGGGAAGCAAACAGGTAAGCCCATTGCTGGAAATCGGCCCGATGGTTTTGACGAGGCGGGGGCTGGAAACCAACTCACGGTTTGGCTACTGAGGCACTCCCAGAGGAAACGGGGAGCAACGGCTAGGCTGGACCTACGGAGCGTGGCGCCAGTCCTCGACCCGACCAGTGATGGGACCGGTTGTGGGCAGTGGCGACTTCCGCTTGAACAACAGCCCCACACAGGGGACTACGACCTGCGCCTTCACCAGCGCAACGAAAAAGGGCGTAGCACCTGCACGATACCTGTAAGGAGCATCCTCGGAGTCGGAGGACATCCTGGAATATATCCGTCAACGGGAATTACCGCGTCTACCGGGCCGACTACGGCGTGGCTGCGGCCGAAGATTCCGCCGCTGCAACCACAGGCTCCAACCGCAACCACCAGGTTCGGAGAAGGCACAGCATCGTAAGCGTTCTTCAACGCTGCTGCCATGTTTCGGGTAACGGGGCCGGTGACCAGCAGCATATCTGCATGCTTCGGCGATGCGACGAAGTGAATTCCAAATCGCTCCAGGTCGTAGTAGGGGTTTGTGAGGGCGACGATTTCCGCCTCGCAGCCGTTGCACGATCCGGCATCGACTTGCCGGATGTTCAGCGCCCGCCCGACCAGCGCCCGAATCTGCTCTGCTGCCTGAGATAGCGCAGGCTCGTCCTGGACAACTTCAGCCCGGCCCTGGATGTCCCAGCTTCGAATCAGCGCTTGCTTGCTCACACCGCAGCGAGTGACTTTTTCCGCGTACCGGAGAGTCCCGCCACCTGCTGCGATGCACCGGCCGCAGCCGGTACACTCACCGTAGTTAAGAATCAGATGTGTTCGCCCGGCGTCCTCGTCAATTTTCAATGCCGATGTCGGACAGGCGGCCACTACGCGACGCGCAACCGCATCGGTAAGCAAGTCGGGTTGAACATCCGGCATGCGGCTTCCCGCGGCGTTCACAAATAATTTGCCAATCGAAATCAGCACCTGGGGGCTTCTGAGACTGCGCGCGACGGCGTCGCCGATCATCGGTCACATCCGGAGTACGAGAGATTGAAGCTCTTGTTGATCAGGGGAAAGTCCGCAATGATGTTGCCGAGCATGGCCAACGGCAGCGCCGGCCAATTCTGAAACGAAGGCGATTTGATGTGACACCGCGTGATCTTCCCGTCGCGTATTCTCACCCAGTAAAGAAGTTCGCCCCGCGGCGATTCGACTGCCGACAGAGCGTCTGCGCTTCCCGAGAGTGGCACGGGGACAAGAACCGATCCTGCCGGAAGTTCCTTCAGCGTTTCATTGATCAGGTGCGTAGAGATGGCGGTCTCGTCGATTCGAATGCGCGCGCGCGCGAGCACATCTCCGTGCGTGTACTGTGGGACGTCCACATTGATGTCGCGATAGCGCCCGGTGGGATGATCGCGACGGACGTCGAGTCCAATTCCGCTGGCGCGCGCCGCCGGCCCAACAACCGCCAACTGCTTGGCGATTTCGGCGGTCAGGATCCCCGTCGATTCAAAGCGGTTCTGAACGGACGAAGTGTGCAGAATGAGGCGTGCCATCTGCGCGAATTCGCGGGCGGCGGCCGTGACCATCCTGCCGAACTCACCCGTTTCCGCAGAGGACAAGTCACGGGTGACGCCCCCAGGCACGGCAATTCCGCGCCAGAAGCGCGTACCGAAAAAGCGGGTTGAAGCCTGGAGCAGAGTTTCCTTAAGGCGCGCGGTGTACGCGGCCGGCACCGTAAATCCGACATCTCCGCACAGCGCCCCAACGTCGGCAATGTGGGCAAGCATGCGTTCCAGTTCGAGTCCGATGAGGCGTATGGCCTGCGCCCGCGGTGGCACAGAGATCGCGAAGGCATTTTCAATTGCCTGGCAGTAGGCCACGGCGTGGGAGAAGCAGTTGTCGCCAGACACCGATTCGGCAATCATCACCGCGTCCATGACCGGAGTGTTCTCGAAGAGCTTCTCCGTGCCCTTGTGGGTATAGAAGTGCCGCAGTTCGAGATGGAGGACGGTGTCCCCGACTACACTAAAGCGGAAATGCCCAGGCTCAATGATGCCGGCGTGTATGGGACCGACCGGCACTTCGCAAACCCCGTCCCCGTGAACTCGGAGGAAGTGGTATTGGCCTTCCGCCCAAGGCACATGCGAAGCATCGTCGATCATGGGATGGACGTTTTCCGGCCAATTCTCGTGGAACAACAGCGGACGCGGGTCAGGGTGCCCTTCGCACTCGATGCCGTACTGGTCATGAAGTTCGCGTTCGTACCAGGCGGCCGCGGGCACGATCGGCGTTGCCGAAGGAATGGATCCGGTGACTGGCGAACTGAGCATGCGGTATTCGCGGCCGTTCACGTCGATGAGGTAGTGAACGTAGCGTACGTGGTTGTCATCGGTGCTGCCAAAAATGGAGACCAGCCGCGTGTTCGCGGCGCCCAGCAGATCCAGCGCTCGTGATCGGTCCGCCTCGCTATTGGGAAGGGTCACGGTCATGGCTGCAATACCGCCATCGCTCCACGCAAGACGGCAGCAAATGCCGCCGGGATATGTACGCCCAACACCACCAGGCATAGAGCGCAAACGCCCATGACGACGAACCAGGAAGCCGGCAAAGCCGGCCGCACGGGAACAACCTCCGGCTTGCCCATGAGCATGTACTGGAAATGGTGGAGCAGCGCGCCAAAGACAACAGAAATCGCTGCCAGCATCAGCACTGCAATGAAATAGTGTGCCGTGGAAAAAGCTCCGGTGAGAATCACGAGTTCACTGACAAACAACCCAAAGGGCGGCATCCCGGTGATGGCGAGGGCTCCCACGATGAGGGCGCCGCCTGTCCAGGGCAGTGAAAGGGCCATGCCGCGAATCCGCTCCATGCGGAGGGTGCCGAAGTTTTCTCGAACATTGCCCGCGGTGAAGAACAGGAATGTTTTGGCGATCGAGTGATTGAAGGTGTGCAGTAAAGCGCCAAAGAGTCCCAGTGCACCGCCCAGACCGATGCCGATCGCCACAATGCCCATGTGCTCAATGCTGCTGTAGGCGAGCAGGCGTTTCAGATCGCGCTGCACAATCATCAGCAGGCTCGCCACGGCGAGGGAAACGCCGCCGAAGATCAGCAGCAGAGTATGACTGAAGCCACTGCCGATGGCCCGCGAGGTGATCGCGTCAAAACGCAGCAGCGCGTACATCGCGCAATTCAGCAGCACCGCGGACAAGAGGGCGCTAATGGGTGAAGGGGCCTCGGCGTGGGCGTCGGGCAGCCAGCTATGCATAGGCACAAAGCCAACCTTGGTTCCGTATCCCACCGCCACAAACACAAAGGCAAGTTTCAGCAGCTCGCGTCCTCCAACCAGACCTGGAGCGGCGGCCATCAGGGTTCCCCAATCGAGCGCAGATTGCGGGCTGACCCCGCCTTTCACTGCCGCCAGGTAGAACGCGATCGTACCGAACAGGGCGAAGGCGATGCCCACGGTGCACACGATCAGATACTTCCAGCCGGCCTCGACTGCGCCCTCGGTATTGTAGAAGCCCACCAGCAAGGCGGATGCGAGGGTTGTGGCCTCCACAAAAATCCACATCATTCCGAGATTGGCCGAGAGGTACACCGCCACCATGGTGAACAGGAACAAGAACACCAGCCCATAAAACCAGCGGAGAGAAGAGAACCTTCCTTCCGGAACATGGCGGAGGTATCCCGACGAATAGACGAGCACCAGGGCGGAGATCAGGCCCAGACTGATGAGGAAGAACGATGTGAGGCCGTCGGCACGCAGATAGCGCCCTGCCTGCAGCACGCCCTGGGAATGAATGCTGTACACCGTAATACCTATGGCGACCAGCTCCAAAGCGCCGGTGGTGAGCGCGACGCGCACCACCACGCGGGGATTTCGGCACAGGAACACCAAGAGCGCACCGGCCAGCGGTATGAACAATGGAAGAAGGAGGACCATGCATCAGCCTCTTAACCGCCGCAGCTTGGAAACGTCGAGATGGTCGAAGGTGTCGCGGATGCGAAATACAAACAATCCCATCAAGAAAACTCCCATCAATAGATCGAACACAATTCCGATCTCGATCACCAGCGGCATGCCGAAGGTGGTGGACAGAGCAGCCAGGAAGATGCCATTGTCCAATACGAGCAGACCGATCACCTGCATCAATGCCTTCTTGCGGCTAACCATCAGCAAACCGCCGGTCAGCACCAGCGCGACTGCGGCCGCGAGCATGGCCTGGTCACCGCCCAGAACGGCAGCATAGGGCCGCACCGCAAAGAAGGAGAGGAGAATGAGTCCGGCGGCAATGAACACCGACTGGGAAGACGAGGTTGAGGACAAAACGTCGCGCGGCACTTTCAGTTCTTCGACGATGCGGTACAGCACGTACGGAATCGCAACCACCTTGACGGTTAACACCAGGCCTGCGATCACGAAGCCTTCCGCCGAGTGGTGCATACGGGACACGGCGATGATCTGCGCGGTGATGATCAGCGATTGCACGCTGAACAATGCGATGCAGGTGGAAATCCGCTTGGCTGCCGCGATCAACAGCACGGTCATGAACAGGAACACCCCGGACGACGCTAGGGCCTTGGCCGCAGCCGTCTCAAATAAACCCATACCCATCGTTCACCTCATCAGCGCGGTAAAAACCACAGCGAGGATCGCCAGCGCCGACGCTACGCCAAGAAAATCGGGAACCAGATACATCCGCAATTTCGCCACGCTGCTTTCAACAACCGCGAGTGCCAATACCAGTGCGGCCATTTTCAGCAGCAGCACGATCGACGCGATTGCGATTGCCACCGCCGAAAGGCTGCTCGCCATTCCCCAAGGGACAAACAGCGCGATCAGCAACGTCATAACCACGGTGAGCTTGATCGCGCTTGCCCATTCGATCAGAGCGAGGCTCGGTCCCGAGTACTCCAACACCATCGCCTCGTGAATCATGGTCAGTTCCAGGTGTGTCGTGGGATTGTCTACCGGGATGCGCCCCGTTTCTGCGATGGCCACCAGGACCAAGGCCACAAACGCCAGGGCGTGAACCGCTGAGAACTGAAAGAAGTTTTGCCCCATGGTCCACTGCACCATTCCAGCAATACTGGCGGTGCGCGCCACGATGGCCACCGACATTAACGCCAGCAGGAATGGAGCTTCGGCCAAAGTCGAAACCAGCGCTTCCCGGCTGGCTCCCATGCCTCCGAAGGAACTCCCGCCATCCATCGCTCCCAGCATCAGGAAGAAGCGCGCCAGCGCCAGCAGGTAAACCAGAAGCACGAAATCGCCGGTCGCGCCCAGGAGCGCCGAGCCGTACAGCAGCGGAACAAATGCCGCGACCACCAGGGTTGCCGCAAACAGGACGATGGGAGCCAGGCGAAAAACAAAGGAAGCCGAAGCCGGGACAAGGTCCTCCTTGCGAAAAAGCTTTAACAGATCGGCGTACGGCCTCCACACGCTGGCGCCGCGCCGATTCTGGATTCTGGCTTTGAGCCGGGAAATCACGCCGTGCACCAGCGGCGCCAGCAAAACCAACAGCAATACCTGGACCGCATTCATCGCGAGGGTCATGCCCACCTCATGAACATCAGCAATGCGATCAGGGCGGCGAAGATATAGAGCAGGTAGATCTGAATATTGCCGGTCTGGAGCTGTCTCAAACGGAGCGCCACCGTGACGATGGCGTCCACGCTGGGCCGATATAAAAACTTTTCAAAAGAGGTAGTGCGAACCGAGCGGTACGAGATCGATGCCGGAAAATATGGCGGGTCGCCGGGAACCACTTCGAGGGTTCGGTCCGCCTTATACACCTGGGAGAATACTTTTCGCAGCGGCTTGGAGAAGGCGGTGGAGGTGTACTGCATCCGGTCGTCCAGGCCGGGAAGTCCGCAGGCCCAAGTCGCCGTCAGACTTTTCGCTCGCTTGAATGCGGCAATGCCGGCTACCAGCACCAGAACGAACAGCGCGATCCAGGGAAGCACGCTGGAGAGTGATGTTGCCGCTGGCGGCAACAGAGCGCCGGGAAGAAGTTCCTCGGTTAGTGTACCCAAGCTGCGCAACACCAAGCCGGGGAAAATCCCGATCACGACGCACGCTGTCGCCAGCGCTCCCATGCCGGCCTGCATGGGCAGAGAAACTTCATTCGCACTTCCCGCCTCGCGACTCCGGGGACGCCCCAGGAAGGCAACCCCGTATACCTTGGCAAAACACGCGGCTGCCAATCCGCCGATCAGCGCCAGTACGCCCGCCGCCAAGGGCAGAACGATGGCTGCGGAGAGATTTGTCATTTCTGAAGCCGCCAGAAAGCTGCGGAAGGTGAGCCATTCGCTCACGAAACCGTTGAACAACGGCAACCCAACAATGGAACAACAGGCAATCAGGAACATGGTGCCGGTCAGAGGCATCCGTTTCTGCAAGCCACCGAGTTCTTCCAGGTCGAGCGTGTGGGCCGCATCAGAAATTGCGCCGGCCCCGAGAAACAGGAGGCTCTTGAAAATCGCGTGGTTCAAGCAGTGGAGCAGGGCTGCGGTGAGAGCGAGCGCTGCCCGGACCGGGGCATGGTTGGCCGTAAACACGAGCGCCGCCCCCAGGCCGAGATAGATGATGCCAATATTCTCGACGCTGTGGTAGGCGAGCAAGCGTTTCAGATCATGTTCGCCGATCGCGTACAGCACACCCAGCAGGCCGGACACGCCGCCTGCCAATAGCACCAGATATCCCCACCAGCTGGGGCCACCGCCGAGAAAATTGAAAGCGAAGCGGACAAGACCGTAAACCGCAGTTTTGAGCATGACGCCTGACATCAAGGCGGACACTGGACTGGGCGCAATCGGATGCGCTCTTGGCAGCCACAAATGCAGCGGAACAATTCCGGCCTTCGTTCCGAAACCTGCAAACGCCAGCAAGAAGACCGCCGTGCGCAGAGGTGGCGGCATCAAGGTTGCGCTAGCCCGCATCTGTGCGAAGTTGCTGGCGTGCGGCAGGAATAACAGGAAAGCGCCGATTACCGCTGCCGCGCCGGCATGCATCATGAGGAGATAGATAAAAATGTTGTGGCGCCGCTGTTCTGAGTCGCCGTCAATCAGGATGAGGCCGGCGGAGAACAGGGTCATCAGTTCCCATCCGAACAGAAACGCAAACGGCGTGGAAGCGGTTACCACCAGAACCATCGACAGCAGGAACAGAGGCAAGAGCACCCACAGCCAATGCCGGCGCGCTCCGGCATAGTGGCGCGGGATGTAGGAGCTCGAAAACAAGATGACGGGCAGTGAGACGGAGCAAATAAGCAACAGAAAGAACGCGCTGAGCCGGTCCACGCTAAGTGCGAAAGAGAACGATGCCACTTGGGCAACATCAACCGTGAACCTTTGTCCACGCCAGAACCCCGCCGCTGCAACTGCGATCCCAACCCCTAACGATCCCATAAGCAGTACAGCAGGGAGGGCGCGCGCCTTCGTCCACTGGCGGGATATCAGAGTCACGACTGGGACCGCGAGCATTACCACAAGGAAGGAATTGAAGGCCATTTGCGTCATTGGGGCGTCTGTCCGTCCGCCTGACGACTAGATCGGCACAGGGCAACGGGGAATTCGAAACGCGGGGACATAGCGTGGTCCCCAACGTCGAATGTGCCGCTCACTTTGGCTCCGCTGGACCGAGTTGAGAAAGCAGGTCCCTTATATCTACCAGGTGGTTGTTGAAGACCTGCCGGGCGTCGTCGAGCAGGCGAAAGACTGCTTGGTCTGGCACAGAGTAGTAGACGTTTTGGCCTTCCTTGCGGCCGACTACGATGCTGCTCTTTCGCAAGACCGCAAGTTGTTGAGAAAGCGTACTTTGCTCAACTTTAAGACGAATACTGAGATCGTTTACGCCGACTTCCCCGAAGCGCAGAGTGTCTAGTATTCTGACCCGCATCGGATGCGCCAAGGCCTTGAAAAACTCGGCTGTGAATTCTGATAACTCAGGCATATTTCTATGTTGCTATATTTGCATATTAGTGGATATAAATCAACATTAGTTGCATCACTGCCCGTTCGTCGGAAACGTCAGGCAGGCGTCGGGGCCGTTCCAGGTTCTGTGCGGTACATTTTCAAAGCCACAAGGGACCGCGCACTTCAATTGCCTTCAACCAGAGGCAAGCAACAGCTTCAATATCAATCAATTACAAACCTCAATTTTCCATAAGTTTCAGTAAGGCACTGGAATCTGGTTCGGGAAGCCAGGTTCCCGGCCCTAAAGTACCACCAGTAACCCATCTAATTTCAGTCGGTTAGAAATCACAAAATACGATACGGTCGTCCACATCAGCGGTACCAATCCGGCTAGCAAAAACGGAACCGGTTTGGCAGCTCAGCGAACCAACAGGAATGCCAGCCCTATCCAGATGGCCATAATCATCAGCACCAGCCCCGGAATTACCTGCGCCGCAAAGCGCCGCCCGCCAGCCACACTGGCAAACACAACCTTACTTATAGTGTTGGTGGTGAGTCCCGCCAGAATTGGGACCACAGCCTCCCGTGCCGCCATCTTGTTTGCCGCCACCAGAGACGCAACAGAAACCGCAGCCGAGTGGGTATCGGCAAAACCGGCGATGGCGGCTGCCGCCAGCACTCCCTTTCCCCCAAACCACGCATTAAGTGCGGCCGACAGCAAGAGCAGCACCGTGATCGTGCCGCCCAGACCCAGCGCGGTCTTGAGGCTGAACGCTCGTCCCGGATAGGAGCGCTGAGGGATCGGATGCCGAACGCTCAGGAGTGTCAGTAACGCGCCATAGGCGATGGCCGCTATGCCAGCCGCGATAAGCGGAACACGCAGCAAGCTGAGGACAGGCGGGCTGGTCGCTGCTAGCACCAGGGCCATCCCGATTACTGTAGCGACATTGGAGAGCACCGCGCCGGCCACGGCTGGACGCACCAGCGCAGGTTCATGCGCCGCCCGCTCACCCATCGCACCGATGGTCGCCGTGCTGGAAACAAAGCCCGACGCAAAGCCAGCCCCCGGAAGCCCGAAACGAGCGCCCACCAGCCGGACTGCGATGTAACCACCCGCGCTGATCGAGATCATCAGGATCACGATCTTCCAGATGGTGCGCGGATTGATCGCGCCGAAAGGCCCGAGGTAGCGGTTTGGCGTCAGGGGCAACACCACCAGGACCGCGGCCACAAAGATGAGCGCGTCGGTCAGCTCCTGCTCACTGAGTACGGCGCGAACAAAGTGGTGCAGGGGTGTGCGCGCCGCGAGCAGGATGGTCACCACCACGGCGATGCCGGAGGCAATCGTAATCTCTCGCTGGGCCAGTCCGCCCAGCAGGGCGGCCAGCAACAGCGCGATTTCCGAGGTGAGTCCCGGGTCTTTGTCGTGGCCCCGCCAGTAGGCCACGGCGCAAAAACCGGCGAGCGCCAGGGTCGTCACGGCAAGCAGCACTTCGCCGCCCAGCCTATAGCTGACGCCACCCAGCAGCGCTGCTACAGCGAAGGTCCGGATGCCCGCAGGCGAACGCCCCGGACCTTCGCCCTTTCGGCGTTCGCGTTCCGCGCCCATCAAGAGGCCGATCGCCAGTGCGGTAGCCAATCGAAAGGCTGGACCCTCGGTCGTCAGCATGGGGGGATACTAGCACCTGTGCGTGCACGCGATCTGTGACTCGAGACCACGGCTCCAACGTGAGCTTGACACGGCGGGGCAGAGTTTGGCGGCAGACGAGGATATGTGAGAACTGTGTCGTCCCTACGGAACTCGGATCTATTTCCGCCAGCAAATTCCACTGGCAAATACCAAATTTGGTTCTCACATACGCTCGGAAGCCCCATTCTGACTGAGGGAATTCTACTCGAAGGGTTAGTCTAGAGTGGCCAAGAGCCTCAACAAGCTGGCCTTGCTCCTTTGCGCAAGGGGCCGGAATCGTTCGGCAGCCTGCGGGACGGGTTCGGCGGTCACTCTCTCCTGTGAGGACGATCACTGTTCAACGAGACCAGGTTATTGGAACATGGAAGGTTGGATTTCTATTAAGAACTTGAGGAGAAGATCATGCCGGAGAGCGCAGTGAGTGAGTCGGTCGACGTCGGTAGGGACGTACGCCAATCGGCACCCGGACAGCCGCCGAAGAAGGCTAAGGCATTCAATTCGTTCCAGATCGCACAGACGCAGTTCGACAAAGTAGCCGAATATCTGGGGCTAGACCCGGCCACCC
>Ga0097691_1003188_pt1 | contig 10253 bp, 10 predicted proteins | sample NGESurdeep072012_8_FD_72858 | JGI IMG/M metagenome (GOLD analysis project Ga0097691, IMG submission 72858) | Arctic peat soil microbial communities from Barrow, Alaska - NGEE Surface sample 210-1 deep-072012 | ecosystem: Environmental > Terrestrial > Soil > Wetlands > Peat ...
CAGCGCCAGAAACAGCGGTCCGAAAGTGCCGGTGAGGCGGTCGCCGAACGCCAGTTCCCAGGGCACCTGCGCCGGCCGTACGTCCCCCAGGGAACGCAGATTAGCGGCCATCTCCTGTTCGGTGGCGATGTGGAAGGATGCGTTCGGGAACACGCGATTCATCAGCGGCGCCACCGGATTTCCGGTGAGCACCACGGCGCGCACCATCCACGGCGCCATCATCAATGCGGCGCCGGCCACCACCATCAGCATGGCCTTCCATCGGCGCTGCACCGCCACGAAAAACACCGCGCCGGCGACCACAAAGACGCCCGGGAACTTGATGGCGTAGCAGAATCCGGCGAGCACGCCGGCGGGTAGCAGGTAGCGAGGCTCCCCCAGCAGCAAATACAATGCCGCCAGTAGGAAGAACACTCCGGCGGCGTCGTTGTACGACGACGATCCGGTGATCCCCGCCACGGGTGCGCAGAAATAAAAGACCGCGGCGACCAGGCAGGCCAGGTCGCTCGCGCCCAGGCGGCGGCCAACGCGGAAGATTAAGGGCAGGGTGGAGACGAAGAAGGCGAATTCCACCATTTTGGCGGCCGCGTGGCGGCCGAATGCAAAGGCCACCGTGTAGAGCATCTCCATGCCCTGCGGCACCAGGCCGTAGAAGGTGATGTGATCGGGAAAGCCGCCGAGACGCAGGTACTCGTTGGGCAGTCCGAGGTGGTAGGCGATGCCGTCGGCGATGGTTTCCGGGGCCAGCGCGTTGGCCAAGTACCAGACGCCGTAGGCGCCGAAGACGACCCATCCGGCGAGCGGAATGCGAATGGCATCGCCCGCGCCAGCGCCCGGGCCGCGCCAGCGCCAGGCGGCCACCATGGCTGCGGCGCCGATGCCGAGGAATACGCCCCAATGGGCCAGGTGGAAGAGTAGCAGGAGGAAGACGAGGACGCTCTCCGCAGCGGCGCCGATACCGAACGCGATCTCCGGCGGCGCCGGGTGTTTGCGCATGATGAGTACGCCGAGAGCGTAGGCGGTAGCCAGCGTGAAGGCGGCGCCGAAGAGGGTGGCGAGAAGCGGCATCGGGTGGCGCCCCCCTACAGCAGGACGGTGTCGATATGATGATCTTCCTGTGCGGGCGGGGTACTCGGAGCGGGCGCGGTGCCGGCCGCGGGGCGTAGGAACTCCAGCAGCTCGGATTCGGAGCCATCGAAGTAGCCGTCCACCAATTCGCGCAGCGCGGCGCGCCGCATGGAGTCACGCGACGCTTCGGGGGCATAGACGAAGGCGCGGCCCACTTTGCGGCGGTTCAGTTTTCCTTTGCGGACCAGGCGGTCCAACACCGTCATGATGGTGGTGTAGGCCAGGGGCCGCGAGCGCGCCACTACCTCCTGTACCGCCCTGACCTTGCCTTCCTGCAAGGACCACAGCGCCTTGAGGCACGCCAACTCCAGCGGCGGAGGAACATCGCGCGGCGTCCTGGACATCAGTTTGCCTTCGGTCCCGCCAACCCGGCCTGCAACAATTTCTCGGCCATGAGGGAGTTGCCGGCCGCCACAGGCTGGCGGGGCGGCGGCACTGGCGCGGGGGCCGTGGGCTTCGCGTCAGCCGCGGGCGTCGTGGCGGGCGCCGGGTTCAGGTAGCGATCCTTCTTCAACGCGGACCGCTCCAGCGCCGCGTTGTAGGTGGTGAAGCAGCCCTCCACCTGTCGATCGTTTTCAATCTGCGCGCGCATGGCTTCCATCTTGGAATCGAGGTCGTCCAGGTAATGCAGCAGGAGCGCTTCGGGAAACTGCGGGACCTTGGGCGAACCGAATTCCAGTTTGCCGTGGTGGCTCAGGATCATGTGCTCCACCAGCGACCGCACCAGCGGCGGGAAATCGGGCAGGGCGCGCAGTTTGTCGCCCACTATGCGCATACCGATCGAGATGTGGCCGATCAACTGGCCTTCGTTCGAATACGAAAAACCGCGCTCGTAATTCAACTCGTAAATCTTGCCGACATCGTGCAGCACGACGCCGGTGATCAGCAGGTCGCTATCGATGTTGGGGTAGTGGACGGCGGCCGATTTCGCCATCCCGCACAAGCTCAGCACATGCTCGATCAGGCCGCCCAGGAACGCGTGGTGAATCTGTTTGGCGGCGGGTGCCAGACGGTAGCGGCGCGCGATTTCTTCATCGTCCAGCACCGCCTCCAGCAGTCCCTTCAGGTGCGGATTCTTCATGGCCGCTACGATGCCGCGCAGTTCCAGCCACATCTCTCCGGCATCGCGTTTGGACGAAGGGAAGTAGTCGGCGAACTGCACCTCGCTTTCGTCCATCCGCCGCACTCTGTGGATCGTCATCTGCGGCTTGTTGTGGAAGACCTGTATGATGCCTTTCACTTTGACGAAATCGTCGCGTTCGAACTCGTTGAGGACATCGGACACGTTGTCCCACATCTTGGCGTCGAGTTCGCCGGTGCGGTCGGCCAGGAACAGCGAGAGATACAGTTCGCCGCCCTTCTTCTGCCGGATCTCCTTGGATTGGACCAGGAAACTGGTCTCCACCAGTTGATTCGGCTTGAGCTCGTTTACGTAAGGCGATTTCATTTTTTCTCGGCAACCGCGGCGAGGCCGGCGGGCTTGTCCGCGGGTTGGGCGGAGGCTTTGTCGGCGGCGGCGGCTTTCGCGGGGGCGAGCGAGGGGGGCACTTTGGGCTTGGTTTGCTTCACGGTGCCGGCCGGAATCACCCACAGGAGGTGCCGCTTCACGCGCGCGGCGACTTCTTCCTTGGTGGTGGTCTGGGGCTTCAACTGGGCGACGTCCTTCCAGCGCGTGTCCTTGGCGGGTGCGGCGCCGCTATCGATGTAGCCTTCCTTGATTTCCAGGAACGCATCCTCGCGCAGCGCGGTGAGGTAAACGCGCACCTTGGGCTGCATCCTGGTCTGGGTCAGGCGGTCCTGGATCTCACCCTTTACTTCTTCGTAGGATGCTTGTCCGGCTTCGACGCGATCATCCACTTTCAGGATCAGGAAGGAAGCCGGCCGGCGGATGGGGTCGCTGACAAAGCCCTTCTTCTGCGCGAACACCAAGTCTTCGATGGGTTTGTCCATCAGGCCTTTGGACATGGGTCCGATCTGGCCGCCGTTCGTGGCGGTCTCCACGTCATCGGAGTTGTCGCGTGCCAGTTCGTTGAACTTCTCGCCCTTTTGGGCGCGCGCCGCCAGATCCTTGGCTTTCTTTTCGGCGACCACCACCTGTTCGGGAGTTTTGCCCTGGATGGAAATAACGATCTGGCTGAGGAACACCTGCGATTCCCTGCGCATGTACTCGGATTTGTGCTCCTCGTAGAACTTCTGCGCCTCGGCTTCCGGCACGTAGACAGTGCGCGCAACCTCCTGGCCAATGACGCGCTGGGTGAGCATCTGGTTCTTCATCTGGAGCTTGAAATCCTCGTAAGTCATGCCGGTGTTTTCGCGGATGAAGGCCTGGAATTTGTCAGGGTCGGAGATCTTTTGCTGCACCTGGATTTCGGCGAGGCGGCGCGTCACTTCGGGGTCCACGTTGATATTGAGGTCCTTGCCCTTTTGCACGAGGAGCAGTGTGTCAATCTCATCACTGAGCGCGTGGGCGGCATATTCGTCGACGGCTTGCTGGAGGCGGGGCCCGCTGAGGCCCTGCCGCTTGGCCTCGGCCTCGGCCTCAAGGCGCTTCCTGGCAAGTTCGCCGCGGGTGATGATATCGCCGTTGACTTTGGCGGCGATCTCTTCGACGATCTTGACATTGTCTGCCGCGGCGCAAACCGCGAGGCTGGACGCGATGAGTACTACAAACCTACGAAACATAGCTGATCCTTTATTTTAGCAAAGCATGGCAAGACACGGGGACGGCGGACCGGGGACAACCAGGGGACGACAACCCGGGGACAGACCCGTGCCCAGAGGGCACCCACCACGCGGCGCAAACAGCGCGCCTTGGGACAGGCAGGTCTGTCCCCAGAGTCTGGTCTGTCCCCTAGCGTAGTTGGGAGAGTTTCTCCGTGAGGAAGCGGAGGATGTCGCCGGCCGCGGTTTGACCATCCAAAGGCAATAGCAATACGCCTGCCGGAGTGAACTGCGCGCCGCGGGTTTTACCGACGATATTCATGAGGCGCGCCGGATCGACGCGAGTTTCCGCGTGGAACTTTATATTCAACAGGTTATGGCGGCGGTCCACGGCCTCAATGCCGATCTGCTCGGCCAGTGTCTTGAGCGCCGAGTAGACCACCAGGTTGTGCACCGGCTCCGGCACTGGGCCATATCGATCCTCCAGTTCCTTTTCGGCACGGTCGCGGGCCGTGTCGTCGGTGGCGTTGGCGATTTGCCGGTAGGCGCGGAGGCGCTGGTTTTCGTCGGCGATGTACTCGGGGGGAATGCGGATATCCAGGCTCAAGTTGAGGGCCGAACGGATCTCCGGCACGACTTCCTCGCCCTTGAGTTCGCGGACGGTCTCATCGAGCAGGCGCACGTAGGTGTCGAAGCCGACGGAGTTGATCTGGCCGTGCTGCTCTCCGCCGAGGAGGTTGCCCGCGCCGCGCAGCTCCAGGTCCAGGGCGGCGATCTTGAAGCCGGCGCCCAAGTCGCTGAATTCCTTGAGGGCGGCGAGACGCTTGCGAGCGATTTCGGTGAGCTCGGTATCGGGCTGGACCAGCAGGTAGGCATAGGCGCGCCGGTTCGACCGGCCTACGCGCCCGCGCAACTGATAGAGTTCGGAGAGGCCGTAGCGCTCGGCATTCTCGATGATCATGGTGTTGGCGAGGGGAATGTCCAGACCATTTTCGATGATTGTCGTACAGACCAGGATGTCGAACTCGTGGCGCATGAACCCCAGCATGGTCTTCTCCAATTCGGCCTCGCCCATCTGGCCGTGTCCGACGCCGATGCGCGCCCCGGGCACCATTTCCTGTATGGAGTGGGCGCGCGTCCAGATGGAGTCCACGCGATTGTGCAGGAAGTAGACCTGCCCGCCGCGTGCCAACTCCAGTTCCAGCGCCTGGCGGATGAGTTCGGGTTGGAACGGCGCCACCACGGTGTGGATGGCGAGGCGATCCTTTGGGGGCGTCTCGATCACCGACATGTCGCGCAGGCCAAGCAACGACATATGTAGTGTGCAAGGGATGGGTGTGGCGCTCATGCTGATCACGTCCACGTCTTTCTTGAGGTGTTTGAGACGCTCCTTGTGCTTGACCCCAAAGCGCTGCTCCTCGTCGACGATTACGAGGCCCAGATCTTTGAACTGGACGTCTTCGGAAAACAGGCGGTGGGTGCCGATGGCGACGTCGATTCTGCCCTCGGCCAGATCCACTACCGCAGCCTTCAACTCTTTGGGAGTGCGAAACCGGCTGAACATCTCCACGCGCACCGGGAAGGGCTGGAAGCGGCGTTTGAAGGTTTCGAAATGTTGAAATACTAATACTGTGGTAGGTGCTAGGATAACGACCTGCTTGCCATCCCCGAGGGCTTTAAAGGTGGCGCGCATGACGACTTCGGTCTTGCCGAACCCGACGTCGCCACAGAGCAGGCGGTCCATGGGCTGAGGACTCTCCATATCCCGCTTGATCTCGGAAATGGCGGTAATCTGGTCGCGGGTGGGGGTGAATTCGAAGGCGTCCTCAAACTCGCGCTGCCAATTACTATCCGGAGAGTAGATGAAGCCTTCGGTCATCTTGCGGGAGGCATAGAGCTTGAGTAGTTCGTCGGCCATGTCGCGCATTTTGGCTTTGATGCGCGACTTGGTACGGGTCCAGGTGGCGCCGCCCATGCGGTCGAGCGCGGGTTTGGACTCGCCCGCGCCGCGGAAGCGCTGCACCAGGTCCATGCGGGTGAGCGGAAGGTAGAGCTTGGCTCCCCCGGTGTACTCCAGGACCATGTAATCGCCCTTGTTCTCACCGCCGGAGATCTCGCGCAGACCGAGGTACAGGGCGACGCCGTGTTCCGAGTGGACCACGTAGTCGCCGGGCTTGAGGTCGATGATGTCGGCGGAAAAGGTCTCACGCGCGGTTTTGGACGATGGGCCGCGGGAGATCAGTTCGGAGGTCTCGAAAAGGTCCTCCGACCCGAATAGTACGAGTTTGGAATCGTGAAACGCGGTGCCGTGGCGGACGACGCCTTTGACCAGGTAGATGTGGGCCGACGTGCCGGACATGTAGGCGCGCTGCGCCAGATACGCCGGTGTGGATTCGAACTGTTCCAGGCCGAGCTGGTAGGGAATCGCGTACTCGTTAAAGATGTCGGCCAAGCGTTCTACTTCACCTGTAGCAGAGGCGAAGAAGGCCACCTTATTGCCGGCTTCCACCAACGTCCGGGCTTCGGCGACCGCCACCTGGACGTTCCCGTGGAAGCTCATGGCGGGGCGGGTTGCGATGTGGGTGCTGGTTTCGCGGCCGGAGGGCGACCATCCGATATCCAATTGCTGGAAAACGACTTGCGGTCCACCGAGCGCCAGGCGCGCGAGTTCCTCCCAGCGGAAGAAGACGCGATCCGGATCGTAGGCCGGGGAGCGCTCGATCTGTTCCAATCGGGTCCACAGCCGCTTGACCGCCGACTGCACCTGATCCGGCTCGTCCCAGATCACGACCGGGCGGTCCATCAGGGAGAAGACGGACGCGTGGCGGGGCCGGAGCATGGGGGCGACCAGTTCCCAGCCGGGGAACGCCTCGCCGGGAGGTGGCAGGTCGCGGCCGGGGATGCCGGCATGGCGCATGAGGTCCTGCAATTGGCTCAGGAAGGGGCGTGACTTCTGATACTCCGTCAATGGTAGTAGCACGCAGTCTTCCACGTTCAGGACGGAGCGTTGCGATTCCACGTCGAAGCGCCGGATGGACTCCACCTGATCGCCAAAGAGATCGATGCGCACGGGCTTCTGCGATTCGGGGGAAAACACGTCGAGAATTCCGCCACGCACGGAGTACTCGCCGACCATCTCGACGGGCTCGCGCCGTTGGTACCCGATGCTCTCCAGGTGGGAGACCACTTCCTCGAGCGGCAACTCCTCTCCGGCACGGATGCGGAGGGTGAGCTGGCGGTAGTAGTCGGCGGGCTCGATGCGGAGCAGGGCGGAAGCCACGGGCAGGATGGTGATGGGCGTCCGCTGGGTGGCCAAGCTCCACAGGCCGATGGCGCGCTGCTCGCAGATTTCGGCGTGGGGCGAGAGGTTCTGCATGGGCAGAACATCTAGAGCGGGAAGGAGTTGCGGGCCATGGCGGTCATCGGCCACGAGCAGGTTGAAAAAGCTGTTGACGGCTTCGAAAAGGTCCTCGGCCTGCTTATTGCCATCTACTACAACGACCAGGGGACGTCCGGCGGACTGCCATAAGAGTACGGCGTACACCGCCTTCGCGGTGGTCGTCAGCCCGGACAGGGATGCGTTGCCGCCGGTGCTGACGCAATGCAGCACCTCCTGGAATCCTGGATGGCGTGCCAGGTCGACGAACAGGTCTCGAACGACAGGATGAATCAAGGCTGGTTGATCAATCTTTCGACAATATTAGTAGTAGAATAGCCGGGTTCCAGGGAGACGGTCAGTACGCGCCCGCCAGCCGCCTCCACTTCCCCGCGGCCGGCAATGAAGTGCGACCAATCGGCGCCTTTGACGAGGACGTCGGGGAGGACCTCGGCGATGAGTTCGCGCGGCGTATCTTCGTCAAAGAGGGTGACGGCGTCCACGGCGGCGAGGGCCAGAGCCATGGCGGCGCGCTCGCTTTCAGAGATCATGGGGCGCGACGGACCTTTCATGCGGCGCACGCTGGCGTCCGAATTCAGCGCCAGGATCAGGATGTCGCCGAGGCTGCGCGCCTGTTCGAGGAGACGAACGTGGCCGGGATGGAGCAGGTCATAGCAGCCGTTGGTGAAGACCACGGTCTTGCCCTGGCGTTTCCAGAGGGCACGTTGTTCGACTAATTCCGCGCGGCTATAAAATGGTCCCACCAGAAATCCAGTTTAGCAGCCGGGGGGGAGAAAGGCGGGACGCGGTACAATAGCGAAAATGGCCGGCGATTGTGCCACCGACTGGGCCACACGCTTACAGGCTGGAAATCGAAAAAAAAAGAACGGGAAAATCCAATGAAAAAGCAGATTGCAGTTGTCTTCGCCGCGGCCGCCATGGCCTTCGCCGCCGGGCCGCAGACCTTCGCCGGCATCATCACGGACAATATGTGCGCCACCGGCGACCACAAAGACATGAAGGCGGCCTCCGACGCCAAGTGCGTCTTGGACTGCGTCAAAGGCATGAACGGCAAGTACGTGCTGTACGACGCCAAAGCCAAGAAGTCGTACGTGCTCAGCGACCAGAAGACGCCGGAACAATTCGCCGCCAGGAAAGTGACCGTGGTGGGCACGCTCGACGATGCCGGCAAAAACCTGAAGGTCGATACCATCGCCGCCGCGAAGTAGCCAGCCGGGCGGGGCCTGGCCCCGCCCATCCCTACGCCATGGAAACACCCGAATTCTACTGTCCCACCTGCGCCAAGCCGGTCCCCGACCCCATCGCGCGCGGCGATTGCCACGCCGTCATCTGCCGGACCTGCGGCACGCCGCTGGAGCGCATCGACGATCTCGGCATCGGCTGAAGCTACTCCAGCAGCGGGAGTCGATCCAACGGCAGAAGCACGTGAATCGAACGTGGGGTGTGCGGAATCCGATCCACGAGGCCGCGCTTGGTGAGAGTCACAATCATCAAATGGACCGCGGGCGCGGAGACGCCGAAATAGCTCTGGATATCCGACTCGGCCGGCGGATACCCATGGACCTTCGCGTAGTGGTGAATGAATGCCAGGTATTGCCCCTGTGTCGAGGTATAAGGTGTGGTTTTCCTGGCCTTGGAGCGTGGAGCGGAGCCGGCTCGCGCAGCCACGGCGACAGGCAGTTGATCCTCCGGAAGCAGGAGACGAATGGAGCGCGCCGTGTAGGGAATTTTCTCGATGAGGCCCATGTTTTCGAGCCTCACAATCATCTGGTGGATGGTGGGCCCGGAGACGCCAAAGTGCATCTGGATATCCGACTCGGCGGGCGAATATCCGCGGGTCTTGATGTACCTGTGAATGAAAGTGAGGTACTGTCCCTGCTTTTCGGTATAGGGTAATTTCGCCGGTTTCACGTCACTCCGCCGGGAACATGATATCCCGGCGCGCAGCCGCAACACAAGCGCAACCTGAAGCGCGATCGCGCCGACTTCGTTGTCGCCTGAAGCAGAGATGTTATCATCTGAGCGTCTGGCGATAACATGATTCGCACACAAATCAGCCTGGATGAACAGGAGTACGCTTTAGTCAAGAAGGAGGCCGCGGCGCTCGGTATCCCCATTGCCGAAGTCGTGCGCCGTGCGCTGCGACAGGCCCTTCCGGTAGACGGCCAGGCGCCCTGGATGCGCTATGCGGGCTTTGTGGCGTCCGGCGACCCGAATTCCAGCCAGTCCATCGACGAAATCGTTTATGGCTCGAAAGACTGAGTGCTACGTCGACACGTCCGCCTGGATTGCATTCCTGGATGGCTCCGATAGCTATCACGGCCTGTTCCGCAAGCTGTACTCGGACCCGCCTCGCCTGGTGACTTCAGCTTTGGTAGTCGCCGAAGGGCATGGGTGGTTTCTGCGCCGCTACGACCAGCACCGCGCGGTTCAGTTTTTGGTCTTCCTCGATGTGCTGCCCGGCCTCACCATCCAAGCCTTCGATTCCGATGAACTCGTCACGGCGTCGCAACTGGTCAAGAAGTACGCGGACCAGAAGCTCACTCTCGCGGACGCGCACGGTCTGGCAGTCATGCGGGAACGGCACACCTCCAGTTGTTGGTCCACCGATCGCCACCTGGGACTGACCGGCGTGCGATTGGCGATTTGACTTAATTAACTGGGCGCCGGCGAATCCGGGTACCACGGCGCCAGGCGGGTCCTGCCCCACACCCGCTCGCGCAGGGAAGGTGTGAGGCGGAGCGGCTAGTGCTAGCCCATGCCTACGAGTTTTTCACAATGAACTGGTGGATGCGTTCGATGCCGCGCCCCAGTTCCTTGAGCGACGTCGCGTAGGAGATGCGGATGTGCTCGCCGGTGCCGAACGCTTCGCCCGGCACGACTGCCACGTGGCCCTCCGCCAGCAGGCGCTCGGAGAATTGCAGCGTATTGGCGATGCCGTTCCGGCCGATGGCCACGCTCACGTTGGGGTACACGTAGAACGCGCCCCGCGGCTCGTTACACCGGACCCCCGGAATGGCGCGCAGCCGCGCCACCACGAAATCGCGCCGCTTGCGATACTCCGCCA
>Ga0097691_1003189_pt1 | contig 10252 bp, 13 predicted proteins | sample NGESurdeep072012_8_FD_72858 | JGI IMG/M metagenome (GOLD analysis project Ga0097691, IMG submission 72858) | Arctic peat soil microbial communities from Barrow, Alaska - NGEE Surface sample 210-1 deep-072012 | ecosystem: Environmental > Terrestrial > Soil > Wetlands > Peat ...
GCAGCGCCACTTCCACGTAGATCGGATCGATCTCCATCGCGTAGCAGCGGGTGCCAGTCCGCTCGGCGGCGATGAGCGCCGTGCCCGAGCCACAGAAGGGCTCGTAGAGCGGATCGGCAGCCTTCAGGTGGTTCCGGATGGGGGTCTCGAAGAGCAGCAGCGGCTTCTGGGTCGGGTGGTCGAGCCGCGGCTCCGTGGATCCGCCCATGATCATCTTGGGGCTGGGGACTCGCCAGATCGTCGCCTGGTCGCGCGAGCCTCGGAAGGGCACCTTGGCGCCCGCCTTCCGCACGACCCAGCAGGGCTCGTGGCTCCAGTGATACCAGGATCTCCCCATTGCGAAGAGTCCCTTGTCCCAAATGACTTGGCTGACGATCTCGAAGCCGATCCGCTCGAGGCCCTGGGCCACCTCGGCAGCATGCACCCCGGCATGCCAGACATAGCCCACGGTGAGGGACGGGACGAGCGCGAACGCCTCCGACCAGTCGACCCGCGTGTCTCCCGACAGCGTCGTGTTGCGGTGGCCCCGCGTCCGCCCGTGGGCGCCACCGGGCGCGCGTGTGGCGTCTTCAACATCCAAGTGGCCATCGGTGCGCATGTACGTCTTCTCCGCGGGACCGAGGGCGTTGTACACGCCATCGCGCCAGGAGCCGTCGAGGCTCACCCCGTAGGGCGGATCGGTCGTCAGGAGCTTCGGCTCGGCACCGTCGAGGAGGCGTGCTACGTCAGCGGGGCTCGTCGCGTCGCCGCAGAGGAGCCGGTGGTCGCCGAGCACCCAAAGGTCGCCGGGCTTCGTGCGAGGTGCCCGACGCGCCTCCTCCAGGGCCTCGTCGAGGTCGAAGCTCTCGACATGCTCACGCTTCTCGCGCACTTCGAGGTTCCGGAGCAGATCCTTCACCTCGTCCTCGCCGAACCCCGAGAGAGTGAGGTCGACGTCGGGCGTTGCCTGCAGGTCAGCGAGGAGGCGGGCGAGCAAGGCGTCGTCCCAACTCCCCGAGATCTTGTTCAGGGCGAGCCCCAGGAGGCGCGCCTGCTCGGCGCCGATATCGAGCCATGTCACCGGGACGGTGGTCAACCCGAGCCGACGCGCCGCAACAAGGCGCTGGTGGCCGCCGATCACGGTCTGATCCTCCCGGCGCGCGAGCACCGGCTGGACGATGCCGAACTGCCGAAGGCTCCGCTCGAGCGCGTCGAGTTCGTCCTCGCCGATGCGGCGCGGGTTGGCAGGGTCGGGCCGGAGGAGGTCGATGGGGACCTCTTCGACGGTGAGGGTCGGGGTCATGGCAGTCCGGGTCATGGCAGTGTTCCTTTCCTGAGAGATTCCGCCCAGGCGCGTTGATGCCCTTTGGGCGGCCAGGTCAGGCGCAATGCCGCTCGACAGTCGGCGGCAACCAGGCCACGCTGATGCCTGATCGTGGGAAGCGATGAGGCGCGGCCCAAACGGCGGCCGCCGGGACCGCGCCGAGCAACTGGCGAAACCGTCCCGCCGCACATGGGGGACACTCCGATGCCGATGCCAGTCGTCCTGCTGGGTGGTGTGATCGTCGTGATCCTGCTCGTGCGCGCCGCGCTCGCGGTCGGCGCCGGCATGCGCGTCCACGGACCCGTGGGCCCGAGGTAGGCGCCATGCACGCCACGCACCCCGAACTCCCCAATCTGGCCGCTCGCATGCGCCGCGCGAAGGTCCACGAGCGCGTGGCCGCGGTGCTGGCGGCCGCGCTGGCCGACGAGCTCGGCGCCGGGGTCCTGCGTGACCAGGACGCGGCCGCCGCGCGACGGCTCGCGGAGATCGTCCAAACGGTCGCCCGTCGGGCCGGGACGAGTGCGGTGAACAAGCTCGTGCTCGAGGTCCTCGAGGCTCTCGACGAGGCGCCCGACCTGCGCGACGAGCTGGCCCGGCTGCATCCGGAGGTGGGGCAGGATTGACAGACCAGGGGAGGCGAGGCGTCGCACGATGGCGGAGAATGGCGGCATGCCCGAGAAGCGCACCCAGCCGGCAGCGACGGAGCAAGAGCGGCGCGATCTCAACCGCAGGCTCCGCCTCGCCTTTCTCCAGGGAGCCGAGGAGCACTGGAGTCGCCGGCTCGGTCGGCCCCTGACCGCCGGCGAGCTCCGCCGCGTCCTCGAGCGGTACCCGGGCGACCTCCCGGAGCGGTAGCCGCGTTCGCGGCGCCCTGGGTCGTGGGCGAAGCCGGATTGCCGGAGGCTGCGCCCAACGGCATCGAGCTCCTGTTGGCTGAACCGGCGGCGGTTGGCCGGGTCGGGACACACGAGGTCGATGGCAACTTGCTCGACGGTCACGGGGCAGAAGGACGTGCTGGTCATGCTGATCTGACCCGAGCGGCCGCCTCCCACTCCTCACGGCCCTCGATCGGGATGCGATAGGTTGTTAACGCGGGTCCGACACCCTCCCGGCGCGCCACGACGCCACACCACATGATGAGATCCGCGGAGCTCCGCCCCACACGATGGGAGGCGGTCGTGTGGAGCGTGGCCCCGGGTGGGGGCCTCCGACAGGAAGCCCAGGCGCTCCTCCGGCGAGCGCTGGGCAACAATGGGGCGATGGACGCTCTCGATCGCTTGCTCGACGATCTGGCCCGCGCACAGATCGGAACGACGTTCAATCCGTATCGCGACGCCGACCCAGCCCTCGACCGACCGGGTGCGCCGGCGATCCGGCTCGCGAACCTGGAAGATCATCTTCGAGCTCAGCCGCACCCGGCGCTGTTGCTTGTCGGAGAGGCAGCCGGATACGCGGGTTGTCGATTCTCTGGGGTAGCCTTCACGTCCGAGCGGTCGCTTTCACCGGAGCGCTGGTCGAGCCTTGATCCGCGCGGCCACGTCGAGCACTCCGCGTCGATCGTCCATCGCATCCTCGACGAGTTGGATCTCGAGGACGAGACCATCCTCTGGAACGTGTGCCCGACGCATCCCGCCGGATCGACTCCCTTGTCGAACCGGACCCCGACAAGGGATGAGCTCGCGGCCGGGCGACCCTTCCTTGTCCGCCTCATGTCGATCCTTCAGCCGGCTCTGGTGGTCGCCGTCGGTCTTCATGCCGCCCATGCCCTACCGCGCCTCGCCGCCATCCGCCACCCTGCGAACGGCGGCGCCGCGGCCTTTCGTGCCGGGCTCGCCGCCGTCGCAGCAACCTCGAACAGACCTGACCGTCGATGACGGGCAACCGGACGATCGAGCCCAGCTCCACGCGAAGCAAGGCGGCGCATGGTCCGAGACGATGAGCAGATAGCGTCCGATTCAAGCGCTGGCGTGACGAGTCCCGGGCCCATCGCTCTCGGGATGACCTTGTCAGAGCAGCGCTGTGACGCCGGCGTAACGTATGCACATGGCTGACAAGTCGACCGCACCCACGAATGCCGCCGCCAGGTCGGACGCCGAATGGCGCGCCGCCCTTACGCCCGAGCAGTACAAGATCCTCCGGCAGAAGGGCACCGAGCGAGCGTTCACCGGGGAGCTGTGGGATGAGCACCGGCCGGGCACGTACCGCTGCGCCGGCTGCAACGCGGAGTTGTTCCGGTCCGATACGAAGTTCGACTCGGGCACGGGCTGGCCGAGCTTCTTTGCCCCCGCGGACCCGGCAGCTGTCGCCACCAAGACGGACCGCTCCCTCTTCATGACTCGAACCGAGGCGGCGTGTGCCACATGCGGCGGGCACTTGGGGCACGTCTTCAACGATGGCCCAGACCCGACGGGCCTTCGCTACTGCATCAACTCGGCAGCCCTGGAGCTCAACTCCAAGGATTGATCGGTGACGCCGGGGGGCCGGAGAGCGAGGAGTCAACGTTGTCCAACGCGGCCGCGCAAGAGATCCTCAGCGCGGGTGCTCGGGCGCTCGCGCATGCCGACGGTCTCGAACCGAGCCTTCGGATACTGCTCTCCTCGCTCGCTGACCAGCTCGGGGTTGAATCGGCCGTGATCATGATCGTCACGAACCAGCCTGATCGGCTCGAGATCGCCGCCTCGATCGGGCTCGCGGACGCGGCCATCGCGGGGCTCGCGGCGGCTGTCCGCGACCCTGGACACCCGATCGCGAGAACTGTCACGACGCCCGTCTCGTCGTTCAATGGCTCACCGACCAGGCCGGGCGGTCCCGCTCTCCGGAGTCACCTGCCCCTGATCGTCACGCGTGGCGGGTCGGACATCGTGCTCGGCGTCCTGGCCCTCGCTCACGATCGGCCAATCGACCCGGCGATGCGGCCGCTCGTGCAGGCGGGCGCGGACCTCGCGGCCGTCGCGATCGAAGGCCACCGCCGGGGCTAGAGGATTGCCGGCGCTGGGCCTGCATGGACCCGTGGCGTGGTGACACGGTCGAACCCGCTGACACCGTAGCGTTCGCCCGATCCCTGTCGGAGCTCGGACACGATCTTGCCGTCGTGCGGGATCAGGCAGCCGCTCCGTTGGACGTCCAACGCCCCCGAGCTTCATGCAGCGGACCGCCGATAGGTGGGTGACAAACACGAGGCGGTGCCGGCCGCAGGGCCCCGGCCGCTCCCGGACGGGGATGACCTGGCGAGCCCTTCGGATTGCCTGTCACCTGATCGGGCACCCAGCGCAGTGGTCGGAAGAACACGGCTACCCGGCGATCCGTGGGCTGTTCGAGGCGATCGTCCAGATGCGCTGGATGTTGGCCGTCGAGGAGACCCGCCCCACTGTGTGGCACGAGTTCAAGGACTGCGGCCGGGGACGGACCAAGGTGACGCTTCGCCAGTTTGACAACCATTCGTCCCTACACTGATACTTCGCTCATGAATGAAGTAGTGCCGTTCGGCAGCCCGGCCGACCCCGCCGCGCTCGAGGACGTCCTGGCCCACGCGGCGGACCTCGCGAAGAGCTTCCGGGCCGAGATGCCGGGCTGGGTCGCGGTGGAGCTCACGTTTGGCCAGCTGCGCCTGCTCTTCAAGCTCTCCAGGCAGGGCCCCACATCCATGAGTGGCATCGGGGAGTGGCTGGGCACCAGCCTGTCGTCGGTGACCGGGACCGTCGAGCGTGAAGGGTTCAACTTCCGCGATTCGTGGTCTTGCGGCACCTGTAGCATGCGTTCTCCTCTGCCGGAAGGAGCTCCATGCTGTTCTCGCTTCTGTACTTCCTGATCCACCGTCTCCTCGGAGTCGGAGGTCGCCGAGCAGATGAGAAGGACATCGAGCTCCTGGTGCTCCGGCACCAGGTGAAGGTGCTCCAGCGGCAGGTGTCGCGCCCGCGACTCAACCGTCTCGACCGGGTCCTGTTCGCGGCGGCGAGCCGGGCGATGCCCAGGAGCAGCTGGTCTTCGTTCGTGGTGCGGCCGGAGACCTTGCTGCGCTGGCATCGGGAACTCGTCCGGAAGAAGTGGACCTTCCGGAAGAAGGGGCAGCTCGGCCGGCCGCCGATCGACCCCAACGTCAGGGATCTCGTCGTCCGGCTCGGCCGAGAGAACCCGCGTTGGGGGTACCAGCGGATCCGCGGGGAGCTCCTCAAGCTCGGGATCAGGATCTCCGCGACGACGGTCCGGACGATCCTCCTGCGCCACGGCATGAACCCTGCTCCCCGCCGGGCCGGCCCGACATGGGCCGAGTTCCTGCGGTCACAGGCAGCGGGGATCCTCGCGACCGATTTCTTCACCGTCGAGACGATCAGCCTCAAGACGCTCTACGTCCTGTTCTTCATCGAGCTCTCGAGCCGGCGCGTGCACCTGGCCGGCGTCACCGCGAACCCCGACTCCGCCTGGGTCACCCAGCAGGCGCGGAACCTCGCCATCGAGGAGCGGCTGTCGGGTGTCCGGTTCCTACTGCGCGACCGGGACGCCAAGTACTCGGGACCCTTCGATGCGGTGCTTCGGGCCGAGGGCGTCCGGATCATCCGAACCCCGATCCGGGCACCTCGGGCGAATGCCTTCGCGGAGCGGTTCGTGCGGACCGTGCGCCGCGAGTGCCTCGACCACGTCCTGATCTACGATCGTCGGCACCTCGAACGAGTGCTCGGGGCGTACGTCGCGCACTACGTCGACGAGAGACCGCATCGGGGCCTGGGTCTTGCCGTGCCGGCCGGCATCCGACCAGCCCAGGTTCCGGGGGCGACCCCAACGCTGGTCGAACGAAGGGACGTGCTCGGCGGCCTGATCCACGAGTATCGCCGGGCGGCGTGATTCGGATTGTTGAACCCTTCACGCTTGGACCCCGAAGACCGCTGACGTTATCCCGGCGGACGTCGCGGTCCGCTACCTCCGGGAGGCGACCGTCCATCTCACGGAGCACGCGGTCCGGCACGGGATTGCCGCGGCGCTGCCGGAGGAGGTCGGAATATCCGTAAGTGGTCGGGGCGAGAGGAATTCCGCCGTCATGTCTGACGCAGGGCAGATCGTTCGGTTTGAGCGGGCCAATGCCCTTCAACGGCGTTTGTTGACGGGCTAACGAAGCGCCCTTCCGCCCCCGCTCGAACCGACGCGTCAGTAGAGCCAGGGAATCAGGCGCCGGGTCCGCCGGCAGTAGCCATCGAATCGCTCCGCAAACCGCGCCCGCAGGGCGGCCTCTTCCACGCGGATCCGCCAGACGAAGCCAACCGTGACCGGCACGAGCAGTCCCACGATCGACAGCCAGTTCGCGAGAGCCAGGCCAACGCCCAGGAAGACGAGAAGCTGCCCCAGGTATCCGGGATGACGGATGCGCTGGTAGAGACCCTCCTCGACCAACCGGTGGTCAGCCTGGATCTCGACCTGATAGGTGAAGTAGGCAGCGAGGGTCGCCATCGCGCTGCGTCGGATCCAGAGTCCTCCGGCGATGAATCCCGCCCCGACGACAAGCCAGAACGGCTGCCCCACCGGCAGGCGTCCATAGGGTACGTAGCTCACCGCGAAGGCGACGCTGTAGCCCACTGTGATGCAAGCGTACAGCACGATCAGACTCCCCCTGTCCGCAGCGGTGGGCGCACCGCCGCGCCGCCTGCGCTGCTGCATCTGCGAGTAGATCTCCACGCCGCCCCAGACGAACGCGACGAGGATCACCACGAGCTTGTCCATCGCGCCAGCAGCCACTTCTTACAGACGATCGCAGGGGGGATTGGCCCGGTCAATCACGGGGGCGATCTCACCCTTCGTTACCAACTCCTCGAGCAACCGACGTCACAGCGGTTGCCCTAATGCGGATCCACACCTCGTTCTTCCGGGGAACAGGAGTTGCGAGTTCCTTGACCCGGAGGACCTGCGGCGGACCGTAGTGCGTGCAGACGACGGCCTTCAATTCCGAGCCCCCTCGGCTTGCGGAACCGCGTCCCGCTTCTCCAGCGGCAGGACTGCTCCCGCGTTGACGACCTTCACACCCTTGACGAGGAGCCACAGCGCAAGCCCGAGCTCCGCGACGAAGCTCACGACGAGCCCGGGGTAACGGATCTCGGGGTAGTCCGGCAGCAGCAGGGCCTGGAGGAACCAGATCAGGACAGCGATTCCGTCGAGCATCAGAAGGACGCCCAGGACCCGGGGAAGCAACGTGGACTTGTAGACCAGATAGCCGAGCGGGAACAACCACGTGCCGAAGAACAGCTGGGCCGTGACGAAGCCCGTCTTGTAGACGTTGATGGACAGGTACGCCAGCCCCTCCAGCTGTGCCGCCGAGTAGGCCTGCATGTGGCTGGCCCCGTCTCCCTGCAGCATCGCGGACACGAGCGACAACATGCTCGCGCCCTGGATGGCGACGCCGACGGCGTTGAGCAGCAGGAACAGCAGCGCCAGGTTCTCGTTGACCCGTCGCAGGAGGACGTAGAGACCCCAGGCGGTCGCGAGGAAGAGGAACCCTGTCGTCAACGCGACGACGAGACCCAGGCGGAACGACCCTTCATTCGTGACGATCGCCTGGTAGACCTGCGACGCGTCACCCAGCCCGATGTTCGCCAGCATGGTGGCGAACATCGAAGCCAGGATGTATGCGAGGTAGAGGCCGCCCGTGATCCTGGCTACCTTGTCCAGCGCCATGTGATCGCCTCCCGTGTTCATTCCCCATCTCCCTGGTGTGGTTGACTTCTTGACGTGGACAAGCCGCCCACGCCAACGTTCGACTCGACATCTGACACATCTGCCCGGCCTGTCCCGAGCGTCGTCGGGGGGCCCGGTTCAACAGGACTGACCGAGACCAGGGGCATTCCCAGGTCGCGGACTCTCTTGAGCAGTCCGTGCAGCGCGGCCTGATCGACGACCGGCCCGGTGATGAGCGTGTCGTCGCCGTCGAGCGTGATCGTCAGGCCCTCGAACCAGTCCGCCCATCGAGAATCGAGCTGGCCGGTGATCCGGATCTGGTAGACCGTCGGTTGGCCCGAGTCGGCGTGTGGGTCGAGCTCCTGGGACATCGTTCCGTGCCCGTTGCGGATGATCATTGCCAGCTCACGCCGCGGCCTCGCCGACGTCGCCCGGGGTGGGGTCATTGACCAGCTCCACGGCCCGGACGAGGCCGTCACGCATGCGGATGATCCGGTCGCAGGCCGCCCCGACCTCCGCGTCGTGGGTGACGAGCACGAACGTCTGGCCGTGCTCGCGGTTGAGCTTCCGGATCAGGCCGAGGAGCTCCGCGGACCTGCGTGAGTCGAGGTTGCCGGTCGGCTCGTCGGCCAGGACGAGCGCCGGGTCGTTGACGAGCGCCCGGGCGATCGCGACGCGCTGCTGCTCGCCACCGGACAGCTCGGACGGGCGGTGCGTCGCGCGCTCGGCCAGGCCGACCATGTTGAGCCGCGCGATCGCCCGCTCGCGTGCCTCACGCCGGCCGAGACCGGCGTACTCGCCGGCGAGCATGACGTTCTCGACCGCGGTCAGCGTCGGGACGAGGTTGAACTGCTGGAACACGAAGCCCATCTCGCGGGCCCGGATCCGGGTCCGCTCGCCGTCCGACATGCGCGTCGCGTCGCGCCCGCCGAACGACAGCTCCGGTGCCGGGCCGTGGTTCTGGTCCGGGCTGTGGAGCAGCCCGAGCAGGTGCATCAGGGTGCTCTTGCCCGAGCCGGACGGGCCCATGAGCGCGACCAGCTCGCCGGCCTCGATCGAGACCGCGACCCCGCGCAGCGCCTGGACCTCGTTCTTGCGACCCAGCTTGTAGGTCTTGCGCAGGTTGCGCCCTTCGAGAAGTGCCATCGTGAGGTGCTCCTATTCGTAGCGGAGGGCCGCGACCGGGTCGAGGCGCGCCGCGTTCCAGGCGGGGATGATCCCGGCGACGACGCCGAGGATGGTCGAGAAGAGGACGGCGAAGATCGCCGTCTGCGGGGTGAGCTGGAAGAGGATCATCCCCGAGCTCCGGCCGAGCTCGTTGGCGAGGAACACGACCACCGCACCGAGGCCCAGGCCGAGCAGGCCACCGAGCAGGCCGATCAGGCCGGCCTCGCTGACGAGCTCACGGATGACCCGCGCCCGCGAGCCGCCGATCGCGCGCTTGATGCCGATCTCCCGGGTCCGCTCGGCGACCGTCATGGCCATCGTGTTGATCACCGACAGGCCGCCGACGATCAGGCTGATCAGGGCCACGCCGACGATGATCGCGTTGAAGATCGCGACCGATGAGCCCACGACCCCGTCGAACTCCGTGCCGGTCATCGCCGACGCGTTCGGGATGTCGGCCTCGATCCGTGCGGCGAGGGCTTCGACGTCGGTTCCCTCGTCGGGATAGACCGTGATGTCGGTTGCGAGCTGGTCCGCCCGCACGTTCTGGCGGACGACCGGCGGCAGGTCCCCGAAGAAGATGTCCTGGGCTGCCGCGAGCGGCACGATCGCGGTCGTGTCCGGCGCGGTCAGGGTCGGCTCGAGGATCCCGACGACGCCGAACGTCATGCCCCGGATCTCGAGCGTGTCCCCGATGCCCTTGCCGAGCTTGCGGGCGAGGTCCGAACCGAGGACAGCCACGAGGGAGTCGGCGTCTTCGGCGGTGAGCGCGCGGCCCTGGGCGACCCGGGCGTCATACATGTTGTTGCCGTGATCTGCGCCGGGCAGGTCTCCGACGATCATGTCGGGCATGCTGATCCCGCCGTTCGACTCGGGATCGAGGAGGGTGCTGACGCCCGGAACGGCCGCAGCCACCCCGTCGATCGCGGCGATGTCGTCGACCAGGGCGATCGCCATGGGGCTGTCTCCGGACAGCCCACCGGACTTGTCGGTGACGACGATCTTGCCCGCGTAGTAGTCACTGCCGATGGCGACGATCGAGCTGATCTTGTTGGCCATCGAGCCAAACACGACGAGGGCCCAGATGCCGATCATGATGCCGGTGATGGTCAGGGCGGTTCGAAG
>Ga0097691_1003191_pt1 | contig 10250 bp, 8 predicted proteins | sample NGESurdeep072012_8_FD_72858 | JGI IMG/M metagenome (GOLD analysis project Ga0097691, IMG submission 72858) | Arctic peat soil microbial communities from Barrow, Alaska - NGEE Surface sample 210-1 deep-072012 | ecosystem: Environmental > Terrestrial > Soil > Wetlands > Peat ...
AGGACTCAAGCACGTTCCTAGGCCTCTGACCTGCGACGATGCCGTCCTCTAGACATTGAAGCGGAACTCGACCACGTCGCCGTCGGCCATAACGTAGTCCTTTCCTTCCATTCGGACTCTGCCGGCCGCCTTGGCCGCAGCCATGGATCCCGCCGCGATGAGGTCATCAAAGGAGACGATCTCGGCCTTGATGAAGCCGCGCTGGAAGTCGGTGTGGATCACGCCGGCCGCCTGGGGGGCCGTCCAGCCCTGATGAATCGTCCAGGCACGAGTCTCCTTGTATCCGGCGGTCAGGAAGGTCTGCAAGCCAAGAGTCGAAAAACCCACTCGCGCAAGCTGATTCATGCCAGGCTCGTCAACGCCGACCGACGCCAGGAGCTCGACGGCATCCTCGGGGTCGAGCTCGGCAAGGTCCATCTCGAGCTTGGCGTCGAGATAGATCGCGTCGGCGGGTGCGACCAGTGCGGCCAGCGTCGACTTGAGCGAGTCATCGGTCAGCTGGTCCTCGTCGAGGTTGAACACATACAGGAACGGCTTGGTCGTGAGCAGGGACAGCTCGCGGATCGCGTCGAGATCCACGCCGGCAGCCGCGCCCGCGGCATACAGGGTGTCTCCGGCCTCGAGCACCTTCTGGGCGGCAAGAGCATTGTCCAGCGCGGCTTTCTTGGCCTTGTTGACCCGAGCGTCCTTCTCCATCCGCGGCACGGCCTTCTCGAGGGTCTGCAGGTCGGCAAGGATGAGCTCGGTGTTGATCGTCTCGATGTCACCACGGGGACTGACCTCGCCGTTCACGTGCACGACGTCATCGTCCTTGAACGCACGGATCACCTGGCAGATCGCGTCTGCCTCGCGGATGTTGGCGAGGAACTTGTTGCCCAGACCCTCACCCTCGGACGCACCACGAACGATGCCGGCGATGTCCACGAACGACACCGTCGCCGGCACCAGACGTTGGCTGTCGAACAGCTTGACCAACACCTCGAGCCGCGGATCGGGCAGCGCCACGACGCCGATGTTTGGCTCGATCGTTGCGAACGGGTAGTTCGCGGCGAGCACGTTGTTCTTGGTCAGCGCGTTGAAAAGAGTGCTCTTGCCGACGTTGGGCAGGCCGACGATGCCAATAGTGAGTGCCACAAGGACAGGAGTTTAGTGGCCATCGAGGCTGTATGCCGCCACGAGGGATCGGGGTGGCCAATCGGTTGGCACGGAATACGTGTCAAAGACATGGGTTGCTCCCGTCTCAAAGACATGGAGTCGCTCCCCCAGACCTGTCGTGGGAGCGCTTGCCGTCGTGTCGCACAACGACTGTCAGTGCCATCTGGCACGGTGTGCCATATGGAGATCCTGATTGGTGCACTGGTGGGGCTGCTGGTCGGCGCGATGGGCGCGGGTGGCGTGGCGAGAGTCCTGTTCGCCGGACGCTCGGCGGCGCTGTCAACCGAGCGGGACCTGTTGCGTGAACGGGTCATCGACCTCGAGGCAGCGGTCTCCGACGACGCACAGACAGCGACGATCCTGGCTCCGCTTCGAGACGCGCTGGTTCGCGTCGAGCGGCAGGTGGGCACCCTCGAGCGCGACCGCCAGGCTCAGTTCGGCGAGCTCGGGGAGCGCCTCGGTCACGTCACCTCCACCACGAACGCCCTCCGCGATGCCACCGCCACCCTGGCGGGGTCGCTCAACGCCTCCACCATCCGCGGGACGTGGGGTGAGGTGCAGCTGCGGAGGGTCCTCGAGCACTCGGGCATGCTTGCCCGCTGCGACTTCGACGAGCAGGTGAGCGCGATCAGCGGCCACGACCGAGGGGTGCGTCCCGACGTGCTCGTGCAGCTCCCCGGCGACAAGATCCTTGTCATCGACTCCAAGGTCCCGATGACGGCCTTCCTCGGGGCACAAGCCGATTCGCTCGACCCGCTCGAACGTGCCCGCCTGCTGAGCGCCCACGCAACCTCGCTGAGGCGGCACGTGGAGTCACTGGCGGCCAAGGCCTACTGGTCCGCATTCACGACGACCCCCGAGATGGTCATCTGCTTCGTTCCCGGCGACGCAATCCTGGCTTCGGCCCTCGGTGCCGACCCGACGATCTACGAGTACGCCATGAGCAAGAAGGTGGTCCTGGCTTCTCCGGGCACGTTGCTGGCCCTTTTGCGCACGGTCGCGTTCACGTGGCAGCAGGACGCCCTCACGGCCAATGCACAAGCCCTGCTCAAGCTTGGGAACGAGCTGTATTCGCGGCTCGGCACCCTGGGCTCGCACGCCACCAAGATGGGAGCCTCGTTGCAGAAGTCCGTCGAGAGCTATAACGCACTCGTGGGCGCCCTGGAGTCTCGAGTGATGGTCACCGCCCGCAAGATGCATGAGCTCGGCCTGGCGGATGCGCCACTGCCAGCGACCCAGCCGGTCGAGACCGCTCCCCGGCCCTTGACGGCCGCCGAGCTGGTCGTCGTGGATTCTGACATCGTGGATTCTGACATCGTGGATTCAGACGTCCTGGAAACAGAGGTGCTGGAAGCAGACGTCCTGGAAGCAGATGTGGCTCGGCCCGAGCTGGACCTGGGCCAGGTACGTGAGCTTGGAGGGGTCCGCCGCGGCGCGACCCGCCCCCGATCCGCCTGAGGGCTGGCTGGGATGCAGTCCCTCACAGCGGAGTCTTCCAGCTGGCGTCATGCGGCTTGGATGGCTTCTCCAACGGCGCATCCTCGACCGGCCGAGGATGCGAGAACTGGCCAACGCCGGCTGCTCAGTGCAGGGAGCCCGAGTCGTGGCGCAGCGTGGTGGCCTCGAAACCGGATCTGGCCTTGAGGTCGCTACGTAGCTCATGCGGTAGGGAGAACAACACGCTCTCGTCGGCTGCAACAACCGGCTGGACGTCCTCATAGCCGCGCTCTGCCAGGAAAGCGAGGACGCCGCGTACCAGCACCTCTGGCACGCTCGCGCCACTGGTGACACCGACCGTGCCAACCCCGTCGAGCCACACGGGATCGATCTCATCGGCATAGTCCACCAGGTGGCCCGCGCCGGCACCATGCTCCAGGGCAACCTCGACCAGTCGCACCGAGTTCGAGGAGTTGCGCGATCCCACGACAATCATCAGATCGGTCTCCGGCGCCATCTGCCTGACCGCCAGCTGGCGGTTCTGGGTGGCATAACAGATGTCGTCGCTGGGCGGGTCCTGCAGCTGAGGGAACTTCTCGCGCAACCGGTTCACCGTGTCCATGGTCTCGTCCACCGACAGCGTGGTCTGTGACAGCCAGACGACCTTGGACGGATCACGGACCGTCACGTTGGCGACATCATCAGGACCGTCAACGAGCGTCACGTGGTCCGGAGCCTCCCCTGCGGTCCCGACGACCTCCTCATGACCCTCGTGACCGATGAGCAGGATGTCGTAGCCCTCGTCGGCGAAACGCACGGCCTCATGGTGGACCTTGGTCACCAACGGGCAGGTTGCGTCGATCGTCTTCAGGGACAGCGCCCGAGCCTCGTCGTGTACGACGGGCGCGACGCCGTGCGCGGAGAAGATCACCGTCGCACCCTCCGGCACCTCCTGCGTCTCATCGACGAAGATGGCGCCACGCTTCTGCAGGGTGGAGACCACGTGCTTGTTGTGGACAATCTCCTTGCGGACGTAGACCGGCGGCCCGTAGAGCTCGAGGGCCTCCTCGACCGTCACCACTGCCCGGTCAACGCCCGCGCAGTACCCACGCGGAGCAGCCAGCAACACTCGTTTCGTCGTCACGCTCACCCGACCATCGTAGGTTGTGCAGGCGCTCTGACCGATTCGCCGCACTTCGCGGAGAGGGTCACGGTCACGCCCAACAGGCCCAGGACTACCCCGCGCGTAACGGGCGAGGCGGTGAGCGCAAGAGATCGCGCACACCTAAAGTGAACGCCGTGACCAGCCCCAAACCCCTCCCCGAGCGCGCCTCGGACACGACAGCGGAGGACCCCTGGCCGGTACGCCTGCTCAGCATGAAGATCGCGGACTACGTCGACAAGATGTCGGTTCTGTGGGTCGAAGGTCAGGTGCTCCAGGTCAGCCGACGCCCGGGACAGGCCACCGCCTACCTCACGCTGCGGGACGTCGACGTCGACATGTCGCTCAGCGTCACGGTCCGCACCACGACGTTGGACGCCATGGCCGTGGCGTTGGCCGAGGGCGCCAGGGTCGTGGTCCAGGCGAAGCCGGCGTTCTGGACCAAACGCGGCACCCTGCATCTGGACGCTCGTCAGGTACGCCCGGTTGGGGTCGGCGAGCTGCTCGCCAGGCTCGAGCACCTCAAGCGCGTCCTAGCCTCCGAAGGGCTGTTCGACCATGACCGCAAACGCCCACTGCCCTTCCTGCCCCGCAAGATCGGGCTCATCTGCGGCCGGGCCAGCGCCGCCGAGAAGGACGTCGTGGAGAATGCCCGAAGGCGTTGGCCGGCAGTCCAGTTCGAGATCAGAGCGGTCTCGGTCCAAGGACCAAACACGGTGCCCGAGGTCAGCGCTGCCCTGCGTGAGCTCGACACCGATCGCAGCGTTGATGTCATCGTGATCACCCGCGGCGGCGGCTCCTTCGAGGACCTGCTCCCCTTCAGCAACGAGGCCCTGGTCCGAGCAGTCGCCGAAGCCGTTACCCCGGTCGTCAGCGCCATCGGCCACGACATCGACACTCCACTGCTCGACTTCGTCGCCGACCTGCGCGCCTCGACCCCGACGGACGCCGCCAAGCTCATCGTCCCCGATGTCAGTGAGCAACGGGCCGCGATCGAGCAGACGCGCCAACGGGTATGGCGCGCGCTCACCTCGCGGTTGCAGAGCGAACGTCGTCTTCTGGTCTCCCTGCGGTCGCGGCCGGTCATGGCCGATCCGCGGGCCATGATCACCGTCCGACGCCAGGAGCTGGACGCACTTACCGACCGGGCTGGGCAGCGTGTGCGGGCGGACCTGCGTCGCGCTGGTGACCAGGTCACCCACCTGCGCGCACAAGTTCGGGCGCTGTCGCCGCTGTCCACGCTCGAGCGCGGCTACGCGGTCGTTCAGCATGCCGACGGCCGGATCGTGATGGATCGCGCGGAGGTCGACGCCGACGAGCTCCTGCGGGTGCGGGTGGCAAGGGGCGACTTCGGAGTCCGCCCCGTCACCGAAGCGCCGTAGGGTGATGGCGTGGCAGCCAAGAACACCGGGACTCCGCTCCCCAAGACAGCCGACTTCCCGGACATCACGGACCTGACCTATGAGCAGGCTCGCGACGAGCTGATCTCGATCGTCGCCCAGCTCGAAGGAGGCCAGATCGGGCTCGAGAACAGCATGACCCTCTGGCAACGGGGAGAGGCGCTGGCGGACCATTGCCGCACGTGGTTGGACGGGGCCGAGGCCAAGCTGACCACCCAGGGCTGATCCGGCGTTCTCAACCCGCCGGCACAGGCTGAAGGGTCCCGGCGAACTGCGCGAGCTGGGCGTACGACGCCGTCCCGCTCAGAACCGTGATGAGCCCACCTGGTCCGGCGCCCCTCGACACGAGGCTGCGCTGGACGCTCTCGCTGGAGCTGAGCTTCTGCCACACGGTTCCTGCGGCGGACAATGAGCCGTCTGCGTGACCGTTTGACGTCTGCGTCGAGACCCACCGGTCGGTGGCGCCGGCCACACTGGTCTGCTCGATCGAGACGTAGCTGCCGTCGGGCGAGAGGTAGCCCACATGCCACGTCCTGAGCCCGTCACCTGCTGGTGCGAAGCGCACGCTGGTGGCCTTCCACCCAGCCGGCAGCTGCGGCTGAGAGATGCCCCACGAGGTCTCTTGGCGCACCTGTCTGGCCACAGAGCTGACATCGACCGCTGGCTGGCTGATCTCACGGACCCGCGGCACCATAGCCTTCCAGGCAAGGACCGCCGCCAGGATCAGGACCATCGAGATGACCAGGCTGCGCAGGGTGCCCATGCCCCGCCTCGGCGCGGCCGGCTGCACGGCCGGGCCTGGCATGGCGTCCGGGTCACGTGTCACACTCACGCTCCAATGGTGGCCGACCGACCACCGATACGACGAACTGACCCTCGTGCCATGACGTCAGCGCGACCCATCGTGGCTCCGATACAGTCATCTCGCAGCCCACACCTGACCCGGAGGACGCCCCACATGTCCGACGAGAACCTCCCCGGACGGCTGACATGAGCGGTCAGACGCTCGTGGTCGGCGAGTCATTGATCGATGTCGTCCGGAGCCCCGACGGCTCTACGCGAGAGCACGTCGGCGGCAGCCCGGCCAACGTGGCCGTCGGTCTCGCCCGGCTGAATCACGAGATCGCTTTCGCCACGATGGTCGGCGACGATGAACGAGGCGCCCGGATCGCGAGTCACCTTGCAAGAGAAGGGATCTCGCTGACCCAAGGCAACCCCAATCGCATCGGGCAGCGAACGTCTGTTGCCACATCGACCCTTGACGCGACTGGCGCAGCGACATACTCCTTTGACCTGTCCTGGGAGCTGCCGGAGCTGGAGCCCCTTCAAGGCGTGGCCCACGTTCACACCGGTTCCATCGCCGCAACTCTCGAGCCCGGCGCATCCTCGGTCCTGACCATGATCCAGAGCGCCCGCCCGAATGCCACCATCTCCTATGACCCGAACGTTCGCCCTCCCCTGATGGGTGACCCGCATGATGTGCGCGCCAAGATCGAAGCGCTCGTCGGACTCAGCGACGTCGTCAAGGCCAGCGACGAGGACATCGCGTGGCTGTACGACGGGGTCGCGCTCCCGGACATTCTTCGCCTCTGGGGTCAGCTGGGTCCCGCGTTGACGGTGGTCACGCGAGGCGAGCAGGGCGCCGTCGTCGGGCTCAGCATCACCGGCGAGCTCGCCAGCATCGACACACCCGTTGTCGAGGTCATCGACACCGTCGGCGCCGGAGACTCCTTCATGGCGGGGCTGCTCTCCGGGCTGCTGGACGCAGGGCTCCTCGGTGGCACCCAGGGTCGGGAGCGCCTGCGGTCCGCCTCGCTCGCAGACGTGCGTCCGGCCATGGACCGGGCGCTGGCGTGCGCGGCGATCACGGTCTCGCGCGCGGGCGCCAACCCACCGCGCCGGGCCGAGCTCCTTGAGCCATAGGCCCATCCCGCCCCTGACCGAACACGCCGTACGCACCGTTTCCACGTGGTTGGGGTCGAGAACCGTTGCCTCCCGGTGTTCGATGGCGGGATCTCCGGGTGTTCAGTGGCGGAACTGGTGCCGGTGATCCAGAGCTCAGTTCGCCGGGGGGCTCAGAACCGCAGTCCGCTCGCGCTCAGCAGGGCCCCGGAGCCAATGGGCAGGACGACCGGCAGGGGGGCGCTGATCGACCCGACGAAAGCTCCGTCGGCGTCCTGGTTGACGAACGCGAGAAGCACCCACCGGCCGTCTCTGCACTGGACGAGCTTGCCGACGTAGAGCGACTCGTCGGTCAGCCGGGTCGCCTGTGTCACGTCGTACGGGCCGAGCGGCGAGTCCGGTCTCAGGGCCCACACCCCGCCCGGCTCTCCCGCCTCGCGACGTGCGCGGGACAGCTGGGGACCAAGACAGCTGAACAGCAGCACCGGGTCGCCGCCCGCGACGGCCAGCTGTGGCACCTCGAGCTGGCCAAAGCCCGAGTCCGTCCTGCTCAGCGGCGGCATCACGCTCCACGTGCGCAGGTCAGCTGACCAGGCGTGGCCCAGCACGCCCCTGCCACCCACCTCCCCATCGCGCGCCGACGCGGTGACCAGCATGTGCCAGCCGTCACCGTCGGGGTCACGCACGAGCCAGGGGTCGCGCCAGGCTTCCACCTCTCCCGAGTCGTCGAGCGTCTGGTACCAACGGGGGTCGGCGCTGACCAGCACATCGGTGCCATGCTTGCGCCAGGTCACGAGGTCCGCCGAGGTGGCCAGGCCAACGCGCTGAACGTGGCCGTCATCGGCCCGGCTCAGGCCTGTGTAGAACATGTACCAGGAGCCGTCATCACCACGAACAACCGATCCGGTCCATGTGGCAAGGTCGTCGAAGGCCGGCTCGGTGCTCGGCGCCAGGGCATCGCTCACGACCTGCCAGGTGGTGAGGTCGGTGGAGACGGCGTGCCCCACACGGGTGTTCCAGTGCCGCAGGCCGGGGTCGCCGGTGCGCGGAGCCTTGAGGAAGAACACGTGGTATTCCGTGTCCGTGTCGACCAGCCAGAAGTCCCAGATCCAATGGGTCGCAAGGGTCAGCACCATCAGGCCCGCGTGAGGCGAAGGATCATCGCCTGCTCGGGGTGCAGCACCGGCATCTGCAGGCCGGCCACCATGAGGACCTCGCCGGTCAGGACGATGCCGTCCTGCGCCCAGGGAGGCGAGGCGATCTCCTGCGCGCTCGGGCCGCCTGCGAGCGGCACCGGCACAACCCGATACCGGCGTCCGGGCTCCAAGCCGCTGAGCAGCACCGGTGGCGGTACCTCGGTCGGCGACGACGCGAGCTGGACGTAGGCGAACACCGCCTCGGAGCGGTCATGCGCCACGACGCCGTGCACGTGCACGGTTGGGTCCGGGTGGTCCACGCGCACCACCCGCCCTGTGTGCAGGAGGGAACGAACCTCCTTGTAGAAGGCGATGACGCCTGCCAGGTCCTCGGCCTCCTGGGAGGTGATGGCGGTCAGGTCCCACTCGATGCCCAGGTGGCCGAAGAGCGCCGTCGCCGCCCGGAAGGACAGCGAGTGGTGGCGCCCGGTCGTGTGCGAGACCGTCGAGCCGATGTGTGTGCCGACGAGCTCGGGCGGGATGAGGAGCTGGGTCCACCACTGGATCTGCTGTCGTTCCAGGGCGTCCATGGTGTCGCTGGGCCAGACGCGATCAGTGCGCTCGAGGATGCCGAGGTCCACCCGGCCGCCACCCGACGCGCAGCTCTCGATCTCGACGTGTGGATGCCGAGCCCTCAGCTCATCCAGGAGGCGGTAGAGCGCGAGGGTCTGCAACCGCACGCCGGCGCGGCCTTCGTGACCGGCGTCCACAAGGTCCCGGTTGTGGTCCCACTTCAGGTAGGCGATGTCGTGATCGGACAACAAAGTGTCGAGCCGCTCCAGCAAGAAGTCGAAGGCGAGCGGGTTGGCCAGGTCCACCACGTGCTGGCTCCGCCACGTCGGCGCCAGGCGACCGGGTTCGCCTAGAACCCAGTCGGGGTGGGCGCGGAAGAGCTCCGAGTCGGGGCTGACCATCTCCGGCTCGACCCACAGACCGAAGTCCATCCCGAGCGCCTTCACGTGGTCGATCAGCGGCCCCAGCCCCACGGGCCAGACCTCCTTGGAGACGTACCAGTCGCCCAACCCCGCAGTGTCGTCCCGCCGCCCGCCGAACCATCCGTCATCCAGTACGAAGCGCTCGACGCCGATTCGTGCCGCAGCATCCGCAAGGTCGCTGAGCCGGTCCAGGCGATGGTCGAAGTACACGGCCTCCCACGTGTTCAGGATCACCGGGCGGGGAGTCTTGGGGTGATGGAGGCGGCTTCGGATGAGCTCGTGGAAGGCCGCGCTCATACCGTCCAGTCCGTTCTGGCTGTATGCCGCGTACACGCGTGGCGCTGTATACGTCTCGCCCGCCGCGAGGCGCACCTCCCCCGGCGCGAGAAGCTCGGCCGCGCCGATCTGGGCCAGGCCAACCGGGTCGCGTTCAGCCCAGACCGTCGAGTCGCCCGACCAAGCCAGATGAACGCCCCAGACCTCACCGGCGCCAAACCCGAAACCCACGGTGCCGGCAGTCAGCACCAGTGGCGAGTCGTGTCCGGTGCGTCCGCGTCGCCCCTCCCGGCTCCATGCGCCCATGTTGAGGTGCTGTCTTTGGGGAACGCGCTCTCGACACCATCGCCCGGTCAGGTCGAGGACCTCAAGCGCCCGCGCGGGGATCGGCAGCGTGGTGGACAGCTCGGCCAGGAGGTAGTCCTCAGCTCCATCATTGCGCAGGGACTGCTGGAGCTCGAGAACACCGCTGCGGTGGAGGGTCAGCCGGATCTGGAGCCGAAGCGCGGCCCGCTCGTCTGCTGCTGTGACGAGCACCCACCCGCCACGGCTCTCCTCCAGATCGCCCACTTCCGCGTCGACGGCACCGACGGTGAACAACGGTGACCAGGCCGTACCGTCAGCCCGGGCGCCGCGTAGCCCGGGGCGCAGCCGCCATCCATCGACCGGCATGGGGAGCAGGGCTCGCCGCATGGGGTCGTCAGGTGCGGCATGCGGGATGGGAGGTGAGATGGCCAGGACCAGAGCAGCGGCGTCCACATCCTTGTGCAGGGGCGGTCCCCAGTGG
>Ga0097691_1003192_pt1 | contig 10249 bp, 12 predicted proteins | sample NGESurdeep072012_8_FD_72858 | JGI IMG/M metagenome (GOLD analysis project Ga0097691, IMG submission 72858) | Arctic peat soil microbial communities from Barrow, Alaska - NGEE Surface sample 210-1 deep-072012 | ecosystem: Environmental > Terrestrial > Soil > Wetlands > Peat ...
CCGAGCATCAGGATTCGTCGTCCGCATCAGCAGCCCGGACAGCAGCGCATTGCCGAAGTAAGTCCGGGCCTGGGTCGATGCACCGGTCGTCTTCGCCTCGCCCTTCCGAGGCCCCCTCGCGTACGTCGCACCCGGGTAGCCCTTGACCTCGATAGCGATGCTCTCCCCGTTGAGTTCAGCCTCGATGTCGACCCCGTGCTCGCTACTAGCGGTGTTCGCCACGCTGCGGATCCGCCAGCCTTCGCTCACCAGGTGGCTGACGACCGCCGACTGGACGTTTCCCTCCCAGAACCATTCATCGTCGTGGTCGGATGGGGATTCCTCGATTGCGGGCGGGGCAGTGGACGTGATGGCAGTCTCCGGGGAATCGTCCACGTGGGACGGTGCTTCGGCAGCCAGCCTGTAGAGGGCACGCCCGACTCGCTCCAGGTCGCGGTACTTCGTGGCGTGATTGACGGGTGCGTTCCCGCACATCACGGACACGATGTGGGTTCGAAGGGTGGAGTCGGGGTACGACGATCCCTCGGAACGCGCCCTGGCGATGAGTTCCGCCGGGGAGAACAGGGACATGCCGTCATCGGAGAGGGATCGAGCGGCGGTCAGAAGGTCTTCTCGTGCACCCATGGCGACAGTCTGGCCGATGAGTTAGGTCCACTCGCTTAGAACCGAGGGTCCAGTGGCCGCGGGCAACTTCTGGCCTACTCCCGTTCCTGGCGCAAGATTCTAGGAACTGTGCGTTGTGCAGTCCACGCCTCAGCTACTTGTCCGTTGGCCTTCGGAGCGTTCTCCAGCCGGCGCAGTAGCTCGGGCGTCCAACTCTCGATCTCGTCGAGCAGTTCTGCCAGCCGATTGGCGGATTCGTAGTTTTCGGAATCTTCGAATCTTCCCAGAAGACCCTCGGCCATCCGCGCCGAGGTCAGACTGTGGTGAACAAGGAGCATGAACACGTTCTTCGCGATTACTTCCGCATCAATGTTCCGGCATTGAAGGCCCTGGAACTTCCCCATCAGGCCGTATGGATCAATCCCGAGGCGTAGTGGCACCACCAGGATTCGTCGGTTGATGCAATAGCCGATCTCTTGGTCAACCCAAAGGCTGTTGTGAAAGTCGGGAGTGAGGTACGCGAGTACCGCATCACAGGTATCGAGAGCGCCTTCGATCTCCCGCTGCCACTCCTTCGTGGGAAGGATGTCTTCGTGAGCCACGAACGTGTCAATGCCATAGGCTGCCAACTCACCCTTCAGTTCGCTTAGTTCAACAGCGTCCGTATGCAGATGGCTGGCGAAGAGCCTGAAACGCTGTGGCGCCCACGGTCCGGTTAGATCTTCGAGGTCGGGATCTTGGTCATTGCCCCCCAGTAGATACTCTCGGAGTTCGAGGATCTTCTCATCGGGTGATCCTTCGATGTGTTCGAGACAGTATGCATACCGATCGCCACCTTCCCAGCGATCAGACCACGGAAGGTCAAACTGGCGGAGGATCAGGTCTATATCGCTCCATTCGTACTCCGAAAGCTTGGTCGCCGACTCCTTGATCATCCGGATGCGGGCGCCCGGTTTCATGCGAACTCTTCCAGAGAGTGAATCTGAACGGTCTCGACACGTTCGGGCAGTGGGAGCATTGAAAGGAGGTTAGGTGCACGCCCCCAGCGAGGCGAACCAATAGCGAAGATGAGTGTTCGAGGTGATTCAGATTGGATCACCCAACCGACGCTAGATGCCTGTACACAGTCTTCCTCGACACCCCAATCGTCTTGGCGATGGCGTCGACGGTGAACTGCTTCGATTCGTACATATCCCTCGCCACCTTGATCTTGTCGGGCGTCATCTTCGGCGGTCGGCCTCCCACGCGCCCACGCGCTCGCGCCGCGGCGAGCCCTGCCATGGTTCGGTCGCGAGTCAACGTGCGTTCGAACTCCGCCAACGCACCGAAGATGTGGAACACGAGTTTCCCGCCACTGGTTGTCGTGTCGATGCTTTCGGTGAGGGACCTGAAGCCGACTCCGCGCTCCTTCAGATCCTCCACGAGCGCCAGAAGATTTTTCAGGGACCTACCTAGCCGGTCCAGACGCCACACCACCACCACGTCGCCCTCTCGGAGGTGGTCGAGCATCCGGTCCAGCTGCGGGCGGCTAGCGAGTGACCCTGACGCCTTGTCGGTGAACACGCGGGAGCAGCCGGCCTTCGTGAGGGCATCGACCTGGAGTTCGGCGTTCTGGTCGGTGGTCGAGACCCGGGCGTAGCCGATGAGGTTGGTTGGCATCACCTTGTGTAACGAATACGTCGGCCGGTTAATTCCTGTCCCGTTGAATCCGCACACGGGTTGTGGCCCACAGGCTCAGGCACGGTGCTCGCACGGGCTGTTGCGTGCCCCGTCAACCTCCGTTTTCGACAGATCGTGCGGTGGCAACAGCAGGTAGAGAGCCACTCACTAACAGGTGTTGGGCCGGAATGACGATGTGACCTGCGTCACACCGACCGGGGTAGCGCAGATTGACCGGCCGGGTGTGGCCAGCATTCGACGGAGGCGCCCCTGAAGCCAGCGGTCATGGCCGCGCCGATGCAATGTGGCGCCACGTACTGGGATGCGCTCGGCGAGACCAAGTGCGCAGTCTCAATCGAGAGAACTGCGGGGCACGTGGATTACCGCAATCGCCACAATCGCCACCAAAAAAAGAAATTGAGCTTAGAAGGTTTACACGGCAGGGTGCGATGTGTCCAAGATTGAAGCCGTCGGACGCAATGCACTTCACGGACGTTGTGCAGATGAAAACTTTGGAGGTTGAAATGGAAAAAAGGTTCCTGTCGGTGGTTGAAGTCGGAGAAGTCCTTGGCGTATCTCGAACGGCCGCGTACGGACTCGTCAAGGAAGGTATCTTGCCTTCAGTTCGCATGGCAGGGTCGAGCACCAAGGTGCCGGTGGCGGCACTTGATGAATACGCCCGCCAGATGGAAGTCGAGGCAACCAGGGGGCGGTCCGCATGACTACCGCGGCCGGCACGTGGCATACGAACTTCGCCGATCCTCCAGGTTGGGACGCCAGCCAGGAAGAGATTGACGAATACATGGAGGACCTTCTTGCTGAGCACGACTTCCCGAACTATCCACTCCCGTGGCAAGACTGCAACTACGACTCTTTCCGGGCTCCGAAGCGTTGGTTGACGATTTCCGAGCTTGCGAAGTTCTTGGAAGTCAGGGCGTCATATGCCCGCCGGCTGGTGTGGTCGGGAATCATTCCGAGTTTTGGAGACTTCAGGATGGGATACCTCCGTGTTTCGGGGACTGACGCGGAGATCTGGAAAGAATCAGAAGCCCTCCGGCTCGAGCGAATGGAGTTGATGGTGCAGGAGGGGTACGGACGCCCCTGGATGTCGCGTCACGGTTCATTTGGTGCCGCCTGACCGCAACCGCAAAATCGAACGAATGCAGATCGATACAGGAGTACTGCCCTAGACCCCGTCAATGACAACCTCGGGGAGCCGCCCCATCCATCCCTCAACGGTGGGCGACTCCCCAGCAAGGAAACGAAATGAATCTTCCACATCCTAACCCCTGGGACATCTCACACTGGCCAGATCTCGACGACGGTTCGCTCGATTCGGACCTGTGGAACTCGAAGTTGTCCACGGCTGTGACGCCGTGGGACGTGGCAAGCCATCACTTGCGTAATGGCGGCTCGTGGTCGACCGCGATGATTGATTGGCTGATCGACCACGAGTGCGGTCCGTTGGACGTGGGTCGCTTCGCCCGCCAGATGGAAGTCGATCCCGCCGCCTTCCTTCGCTCGCGCAAGGATCATCGCTATGTCGATGAGTTGACCCGAGGGTTCATCTCAGAGCATCCGGTACGTCAGCCGCCTTCCCGGTCTCCTGACTTCGCCGGTCAAGAGCGTGCTCAGATTGCCCAAAACGACGCTGATTCGGGTCGCCTGGCCTGCAAGGCATGGAAGGCGATCGAAGCGGCCAATGTTCCCGAACAGATCTTCAAGTTTGGCGACGCGCTCTCATGGGTTGAAGGCAGCACCCTGTCACCGCCGGTTGTCCGTGCGATCTCAAATGATCAGTTCGCTAACTATCTACACCACCGCCTGATCAGGTGGGTGGCAGACGATTCCACGGATCCGAAAGAAGTCGAGCCGCCACCCCGCGTGACCCGCGACATGCTGGCCGATCCCCACCCGCCGGTGCCCAGCCTCGCTGGAGTTCGCTCAGCACCGGTCTTCGGACCCTCGGGAGATTTGGCCGTCGAATCCGGCTACCACCGCGACAGCAGCATGTTTGTCTGGACCGGAGACCTCAACGTCCCGCTCGTTCCCAAGGATCCGTCCGCTGCTGACATTGCCAAGGCCCGCAATCTGATCGAGTTCGAACTGCTGGGTGACTTCCCCTTCGAGGATGAAGCCAGCAGGGCTAACGCAATAGCCGCTCTATTGCACCCCTTCGTCCGGCCGATGATTGAGGGGGCGACGCCGATTCATCTCATCGACAAGCCTGCGGCAGGGACCGGAGCGGGTCTGCTCGTGCATGCGCTGACCTTTCCGGGACTCGGGCATCCGCCCTCCATGACGACGATCGGCAAGCTCGAAGATGAGATCCAGTTCAAGCTGGCTGCCCTCCTGCGCACGGGTCCTATCGCCGTGGTAATCGACAACATCAAACGGATCCTCGATTCCGAGGCGATTGCAGCGATGGTCACGGCTGACATCTATGAGAGCCGGATCATCAAGACGTCGGAGATGGCGGTGATTCCCGTTCGGTGCCTGTGGCTCGCGACAGGCAACAACGTCCAGGTCTCACATGAGATGGCACGACGGTGCGTCCTCACGCGACTCGACGCTCAGATAGAACACCCGGAAGAGGGTCGAACATTCCGTCATGAGGATTTGCGCGAGTGGGCACGTCAGAATCGAGGTGATCTCGTCTGGGCTGCCCTAGTGCTTGTTCAAGCGTGGGTGAGCAAGGGGATGCCCCGGGGGTCGAAGACGAAGGCGTCGTTCGAATCCTGGGCACGAACCATCAGTGGGATCTTCGATGTGTGCGGCATCACTGGATTCCTGGACAACACCGACAAGATGAAGGCCTTCTCCGACCCCGAAGAAGAATCATGGGCTGCGTTTGTGGAGGCGTGGTGGGAGAGATTCGAAGGGCAGTCGGTCGGAGCGAGAGATCTCCACTATCTCGGTCAGGAGCACTTCACCGACTTGTTGGTCGGTGGCCGCGGCAGCGAAACGGCGTGGGGCCAGAAGCTGAAATCCAAGAAGGATGCCGTGATCGGCGACAAGAAGATCGTGGCTGCCGGCAAGAAGCAGGGCGCCGCACAGTGGCGTCTCGCTCCGATGCCGAAGAAGTGAACCTCTGGTGAACGAGAGTGAACCTTGGCTCCTCCGCGGAGGCTCGGAATGACCTGTTCAGATGGGCATTGGTGAACCTCGTGAACCTCGTGAACCTCTCCTAAGGTCGAACGTGGAAATCCTTCTCCATCTTCGTTATCCGGACTAGTTGGAGGTATGGACGGGACAGGTTCACTCGTTCACAGGGTTCACGCCGAGACGTGGGAGTTCTGACTCCTTCATTTAGACAGGGGAGAGGCGATTTACGCCTTGGGCAGCGGCACGACCACCCCGGCCATCCTGAACAAGTCCACCACGGTCGCCCGTTCGAACGCCCATTGGTCACCGATCTTCACCGTTCGCCCCTCCCTCCCGTTCACCATGGGGATCGAGGTGGACCCATGACGACGCTATTTGTTGCACGCTCGCAGGTTGTCCAGGTTGTTGTCGGTGACCGTGTCCCCCACAGAGCGAATGGTCTTCACGGTGCAATCCGGTTCCTTGCAGTCGTCCGCATGAACCTCGGCCCGCTTGCCTGTAGATGGACTAATCGTGTCGAAGGTCTCGCCCTTCGCAAGCGCCGCTCGTACCTCGGCCACAGTCCACATGCGGTCCGCCATGGCGGGGTTCCCCGTTCCCACGTTCGTTATGTGCCGGTGGGGGTGCTCGGTATTGACGCAAACGATCCGGTAATCCGCCATGGTGCTTCCTTTCGCCGTGCCGCCCCAACTTGGCGACCGGCGTCAGGGTACGCCTCACCTCATACCGGTGACCAGGGAACACCTGTTGCGAGCGGTGATGCCCGATGAGGGGCTCACCGCCAATCGATGGTCGCCAGGTCGGTGACGATGTTGCGGGAGATTTCGCACATTATGTCCAAGACCTGTGGGCATCTTCGGAGGGGTCCGTCAGCCGAACTACCGATGACTATCTTCGGGGTGCCCTCGATCTCCATCTCCATTTTACGAGGAGGATTGGAGTCGTCCACATTCACTATTGCTCCGTTTCGCATGAGGCCGTTGGGCGGGACGGAACCCTCGGGCGGCTCCTCTCTTGCCCGAGTGCCATCCGAGCCGATGAAGAAGAAAGCCAGGTCGTCAAGCCCTTGGGCGATGACGGACAGCTGACGGTGCTTGTCTGCGTTCTGAAACTCGGCGAGGAGAGCCAGGGCGCTGTCATTGGGGTCATCCCCGTCCTCCAGTCCGTGGTACGGCTGCAGCATGTCAAGGAAGGACACTGCCTGATCGGGCATGTCCTGGACGCACTTCCTCCACGCTCTGAGGTCGTTCGGCCGAAGATTCTTCCCTGTTCCCTCGTCGGCGGCATTGGGATCGGTGGTGAAGATTGGGAAGGACGCAAGATGCTGCTTGCCCGGAGACACAAGAGCGACGGCGGCGTGGTCAAGGGCGGACCTGATGTTGTGCATGACATCGCCAGCAACGACGGCGAGTCGCTCGTCGGGCGCTGGGTTGGTGAAACTGACGCGGTAGACGAACTTCGATTTCTGGTTATGGGTTTCCCACTTTTTGGTCACCGGGTTTACACAGCGTTGGAGCAGAGGGTCGATGAGGCTCTTGAACTCACCGAGGTGCTCCTCTGCCCGGTCCAGTTTGAGATCCCAGGAAGCAGTCACGAACTACCCTGGGAGGAAGATGCCAAAGGAACCGATACAGCCGACACAGCCCGGCAACGGCGATTCGGTGGACATTCCGATCCTGACAAGGGAAGAAGTCTTCTGTGACCTGGGGAAGGTCGCCAAGTAGCGGAAGCGCTGGTCACTGGTTTCACCCACCGGCCCGCCGAACCTGGCAATGCCCCTAGCACCGCCATGAGTGCAGGCGAGTTCCATGAAGGCGCGTTGTTGCTGCTCACGGTGCGTCCACTTCCAGACGGAACCGGTGAGGGTCGAGACGCCGATAGGGGCACCGTCGATCAGTTCGAGGAGGTCACCCTTGCGGCCCATGGAGGGCAGCGTAGAGCGGGGATGGGTGGGTGTTCATGGAACCTCGCGGAAGCGAGCACCCATGGGAGGAGGGGAGGGCGGGGCGTCCCGCCGAACAGGTCTGGGGCAGAGATCAGCCACCGGACGGATGACCAAGGAGGCACCTGCCGTCGCCCCTGGGCGGCCTAGCTGGGGAAGTGCATTACGGGGCGCCCGGTGCCACCTCGTCGTCACAGCAACGGGCAGGCTTTGTAGACGAAGGATCGGCACGTCACAGTGTGTACGGATTCGACATGTGAGCCGTTCAGCCGGACGATTGCAAACTGGAACTTCGAATGCGCGGGAAGCGCAAGTCCGGTGAAGGTCTGTTCGATCGAGAACAGCCCCGGATGCCATCCGGCGGCTTCGAGGCGCCAAGCGATGCCCTCCTCGATCCGCATTTCGGCATACGGCGAGGTGAAATGGGACACCACTATGAAGGCAACAGGTTCGGGGTGGGTTTCTCTTTCGATGGCGTTCGTAACGTTGACGATCTGCGATATCTCCGTCGAACTCCAAATGACGGAGCCGGCCGCTGGGGCCTGAGTGAGATGGGGAATAGCCGCGCCGATCGTTGCCAGACCGAGTATCACCAGCGCCGTCATTGCACCAACGATTGCTGCGGCATGTGACATCGCGGGGGCGAGTGCCGACTCGTCCGGCTTGCCAGCGGAGACGCCGTCGACCCCGTGGAACTGCTCGGTTTGGGAAAACGATCTTCGCCTTCTGAGCGCCCGATGGCGGGCAGCCAGGACAACTTCAGCCAGAGCGGTGAGGACTGTCGCCCAGATGGCAAGGCTTACCACCCAGACGGACACGCTGAGGTAGCTAAGATTGATGCGGTTGGTTAACGGAACTAGGGCAAAATTGACGGCGGTTGCCGCACAGAGCGCGAACGTGAGTGCTGACAGGGCTGCGAAAGATGCGCGTTTGAGGCGGAGTGCCGCAACGGTCAGTGCAAAGAGCCCGATCACCACCGCCAAGCCCATCCCGGCTGACCCGGAAGTACTCGGGCTGATGAGAATCCCGAGGGTGGTCGAGATCTGGCGAAGGAACAACGGGTCGAGCGATGCCGCATGAGCAATCATCCCAAGTCCGAACCGAATGCCCAACGTCGCCCGGGACGAGCCCGAGGAGAAGAGGTTCGGAAGGTTGCCGTTGCTCCCGACTCCCTGCGCCACGGGTGCCAGCCAGCACAGGGCGCCTGCCGCAATCCCCGCGACAAGCCACCTCCATCGCTGCGGCCTGCCTACATTGGCGATCCCGATTGCGGGAGCGACCACCACAATGGCGACGCCGGGGAGTAGGAAGAACAGATGTGACTGTCCGGCGATCGACGCGCACACCACGAGCACCGGCCACCATCCGATGCGACCCCGTGCAATCGCCCATCCGATCCCGAGACTCGCAATCAGTAGGGGTACGGGAAGGTACGCGTTCCACGGGAGATCGTTGAATACGCCCGGGGTGGCCCAGCAAAGATCGACTACCGCAACACTGACGATCGCGCACGCGTACCAGATGCCAGTCGACCAGGTCGCCTCAATTGCTAGAGAGAGTGCGATTCCTGCGATGAGCGCTGACCCCCAAAATGCCCCATGCGAAGGATCGATCCTCACGGGCACTGCCAAGAGCCAGAACTGGAGTGGACCGGGACTGTAGAGGTGAACACCAATCAAATTGCCCGCGGTCGAAAGCATCCCTATCAGCGGAGGGTGAGCGGTCAGAGATTGGAATGCACGGGCGGAGATCGCAGCGTCGTCGCTGACGGGCAGCCAGCCCCGGGCAAGTGCGCCGATGCAGGACGTGAGGATCAGCAACCAGACCGAGGCGTGGCTGGCGACGCGCACGGCCAGTTGCCAGTACCCCTTCGTGTACCCGTCGCCCGCCGGCATGGCAGCGGTGCCATCTGCTTCGAACGACACTGTCACCTTTGCACCCGATGATTCAGTTGCTGTGGAATACGCGGACACGTCAGCAACGGACTCCGCCGTCGGAATCAAGGAAAGTGTAACGGAGACACCCTCGTGGCCTTGGACTTGTCCACGCGCCTCGAAATGTTGTAGCGGCAGGCCATAATCGCGATCGGGAGTACAGCGGACTGGCCCTTGACCGCGGCACGCAACCTCCCTGGCTGTCCGGTCCAACTCATAGCCCGGGCATGATTCGGTGGGTCAGGACGTGTACCCCATCCGCGTATTCACCTCGATGAACTTCTCCAGGGCACCGCGACTGATCAGCGCCGTCTTCCCGACCCGCACGTGCTCGATCTCGCCCGACCGGACAGGTTCATTGAGAAGGCCGCTCATCCTCACCGCGTCCTCCAGGTGCGAGTCGATCTATCGTGTAAATACCTGTGGCACAATCGGGTATGGCCGCCACGAAAACCAAGAGCAAGGGCAAGTCGACCGGCGCGAAGTCGACGATGACAGCTGCACACAAGGCCGCTCTCGCCAAGGGTCGCGAAGAAGGACGTGTTGTCCGCCACTATCTGGAGGCGCTCGATGAAACCAAGCCCAGGCGCGGCCGAAAGCGTACGCCCGAGTCGATTCAGAAGCGCTTGGTGGCGATCGATACAGCCTTTCCAGATGCCGCACCCCTGAAGCGGCTGCAGCTGGCCCAGGAGGAGTTGAATCTGGAGGCGGAACTCGCTGTTGTCGACGACGTGATCGATGTAGCTGGTCTGGAGAAGGCGTTCATCAAAGTGGCGAGGGCCTACGGAGATCGGAAGGGCATCTCGTACTCGGCATGGCGAACCGTTGGGGTCACTGCTGCGGTGTTGCAGTCGGCGGGCGTCGCCCGGAGCCGCAGGTAGCAGCTGACGGTTCTCGCGACCTCAATCGAACGTGACCGCCATCGTGTTCTACGACCTTGGGATCCCGTAGGTCCTCTCGATCTCGGCCTGGATCTTCTGCATGGCGCTCTCCTGATCCGCGGCGT
>Ga0097691_1003193_pt1 | contig 10247 bp, 11 predicted proteins | sample NGESurdeep072012_8_FD_72858 | JGI IMG/M metagenome (GOLD analysis project Ga0097691, IMG submission 72858) | Arctic peat soil microbial communities from Barrow, Alaska - NGEE Surface sample 210-1 deep-072012 | ecosystem: Environmental > Terrestrial > Soil > Wetlands > Peat ...
ATACATGGCGAAGTCGGCGAGCTCCATCATGGTCGGGCCGGAAATGGTGCCACCGGGACGCAGGTGGTCCTCGTGAAAAGCCCGCCGCACGCGCACGTCGCCATGCTCGACGCGCTCGATGCTGAGCCCGCATCCCGGAAAAAAGGCCTGCGGAAATTCCACCGACAGCAGCTTGACGATCTCATCGGCCGAAAGTGCCGGTGTCGGCATGCGTGCCCCCCTCGCCGGACCATCCGGCTCCTCCGTCATAGACAGGGCCACGCATGCGTCAATCGCAGTTTTCAATTCTTGTGGTAAAGCGCGCGCAACTCGTCCTTGGCTTTTTCGAGCTTGTTCTTGCGCGTGGCGGACAGGCCTTTGCCGGCGCGATTGATGTAGAACGTGAGCATCGACATCGCCGAGCGATAAGGATCAGATTTGCGCCGATTGCTGCGATCGGCCGAGCGCTTGAGCGAGGCCGCAATCTTGCGCGGCACGCCTTTTGTGAATACGCCGCGCTCGAGCGTTAGCGCATCGCTTTCCTTGGTCACGCGCTGCGACCAGCGCGACTTAACGCGCTTTACGTGTTTCGATTTTTTGCGTTTCTTCTTGGCCATTCGATGCGTCCCGGCCGTTAACGCACGGGCCGCGCCGGCCGTTCCCGGCCTTGCATGGGGCCTTCTTCGGGTTAAGGTTCCGGCCGGAATCAAACCGGATGCCAGCCCATGATCGCCCAGCCCGCCGCCGCCCGCGCCATCGAGACGTCCGCGCCCGTGCTGCTGCGCGAGCGCGACAAGCACATCGCCATTCTGCTGCTCAACCGCCCGCAGGCGCGTAACAGCCTGTCGGAAGCGCTGTTGACCGCGTTGTCCGGCGCATTTGCCGAAATCGCGGCCGACAAGACAATCCGCGCGGTCGTGCTGGCGGCCAACGGCCCGGCCTTTTGCGCCGGCCATGATTTGAAGGAGATCACGGCGCGGCGCAGCGACGCCGACGACGGCCGCGACTATTTCCGCCACATCATAACGATCTGCAGCGCGTTGATGCAGCAGATCGTCAACCTGCCGCAGCCGGTGATCGCCGCCGTGCAAGGCGTCGCCAGCGCTGCCGGCTGCCAGCTGGTCGCGACCTGCGATTTGGCCGTCGCCTCCGCCGCCGCCAAGTTCGCCACGCCCGGTGTCGATATCGGCCTGTTCTGCTCGACACCGATGGTGGCGCTGTCGCGCAATGTGGCGAGCAAGCACGCCATGGAAATGCTGCTCACCGGCGAGATGGTCGCGGCGGAAGATGCAGCAGCCATCGGGCTGATCAATCGCGCGGTGGCGCCTGGCGAAGAGCGCAAGGCCGCGCTCGCGCTCGCCAAGAAGGTCGCGGCGAAATCGTCCTATGTGCTCAAGATCGGCAAGCAAGCGTTCTACCGCCAGGCCGAAATGGGATTGGCGGGTGCCTACGCTTACGCCTCCGAAGTGATGACCGAGAACATGATGGCGCGCGATGCCGAAGAAGGCATTTGCGCCTTCATCGAAAAGCGAGATCCGACCTGGGAAGATCGATAGGCCGAACCGCCGGTCTTACCGAGCGGCCGCTGAGCGCCTATCTTGCCCCCATGGTCTTGCACCGATGAATCACGACAATTATCCGGACAGCTATATCCGCGGCATTCTCAACACGGTGAAGACCATCGCCATGGTCGGCATCTCGCCGAAGGACAACCGGCCGAGTTATTTCGTATTCAAATATCTGCTCGAGCGCGGCTACCGCATGATCCCGGTCAATCCCGGCCAGGTCGGCAAGGAGATTCTCGGCCAGAAGGTCTACGCCAAGCTGTCCGACATCCCCGAGCCGGTCGATATGGTGGACATCTTCCGCGCTTCCGAACACGTCATGCCTATCATTCAGGAGGCGCTGACGCTGAAGCCGAAGCCGCAGGTGATCTGGATGCAACTGACGGTGCGCAACGACCAGGCCGCATCGCTCGCCGAACAGGCCGGCATCAAAGTGGTGATGAATCGCTGCCCGAAGATCGAATACGGCCGCCTGTCCTCGGAGATCTCCTGGATGGGGGTAAATTCGCGCACACTTTCCTCCAAGCGCGCGCAAATCCTGGGCAAGGGCGTGCAGCGCATGGGCATCGCGCACGGCACGACGCAGGGCGGCGCCACCGAGGCGACCGACAAGGCGCAAAAGAAGGGCGACGACAACAAGTGAACACCAAAACAGTCAGGCCCCCTGTGAATATCGAAGCGCTGCCCGCTGGGCATGGCGCTTGGAATCCAGGCCTGGAATCCGAGTTGCCGCGCGAGTATTTACCACTCTCAACAATATTCAGGAGCGAGAACGTTTCAACCAGCGTGGCAAAAGCGCAGGAACTCAGCGACTATTGTGGCCTGCCGGTCCATGAACTGGTCGCGTTTCGCGCCGATCGATTGATCGTGCATGAATTGCTCATTCGCGTGACCGCCAGTCTCGCTGTCCCTGCCGGGACCAACTACGAGGACTTGGGCCAAAACTTTCGTGCGATCGCTGCGACTATACTCAACAAATATATTGCGCCCCATCGAAAGGAATTGGCGCGAGTTTTCGAGCGCGTGAATAGCGCCGCTTCCGCGATGATCGGACAGGAGCTTGCAAAGGCGCTGTCAACACATCCGACACCGGCGGTCGAGGCCGGCGAGGTCAGCCGGTGGCGCCGGCCATTCGCCTTTGGCCAGCCCAAGACACGAGCGCGCGCTTCAACCGAGACTGCCGAGGAGCGCGAACGGCGGATTGTTTCCGATTGGCAGGAAAAATCGGAAACCGCGGACAACCGGTTGGACGAGTCCTGCTTTCACGCATTGAGCCAGATCGCAACGGCGGTCATAAGCCGGCGCGGCCGGCTGTTCGGCGACCAGGAGTTGCTCACCGCGCTCGCTGTGACGCTGGTCTGCAACGACTATGGCAGTGAGGTCATTGGCGACGCCATCGGTCAATTTTTTCAAGAAGCAATTACGCGTGAAGGCTATCGGCCATTGCCCCCGCAGGACAAGCCAGTCGTCATGAACGTCAAGGGCGCGTCGGCATCCGGCAAAAGCACGATGCGGCCACGGCAGCGAATCCTGGCGAAAAAACTCAATCTACCTTGGGAAGAGTTTGCGCTGATCAGTCCCGACATTTGGCGCAAGTTTCTTTTAGACTACGGGTCCCTTGGCGCCGCCTACAAATATGCCGGCGCACTGACAGGACACGAGGTCGAAATCATCGACAAGAAACTCGATCTGCGCATGACGACAAAAGCTGCCAGAGGAGAGATGACGCATCTTCTGATCGACCGCTTCCGTTTTGACAGCTTTGTGCCCGTGTCGGAAGGCAAGGAGTCTGGCAGGTTGCTGACGCGGTTCGGCGACCTAGTTTACATGTTTTTCATGATCACGCCGCCGGAATTAACCGTCGAGCGCGCTTGGACACGAGGATTGAAAGTCGGCCGGTACAAAGCGGTTGATGATCTCCTGGCTCATAATGTCGAAGCCTACACGGGCATGCCTGAATTGTTTTTCACTTGGGCGCTTAGCGAGGGAAAGCGCGTCCACTATGAATTTCTCGACAATAGCGTCGCGGATGGTCAAGCACCAAGGACTGTGGCATTCGGCTGGAATGGGGAAATGAGCATCCTGGACGTCAAAAGCATGCTCGATATTGACCGGTTCAGAAAGATCAACATTCACGCCCAGAAGCCCGAGGAGGTTTATGTCGGCGATAACCTGGCACCCGAGTGTAACGTTGAGTTTTTGAAGCGATGCGCTCGCCTGATCCCGATCATCAATTTCGCCGACTATGAGACGGGTCGGGTCTATGCGCGGCTGGAACACGGCAAGTGGGCATGGCGCGACGAGCGACGGTTCGCCGACGCCCTCGCTGATCCCGACGTCAAAGCCGGTTTCGAGGCAATCGCTCCAAATGACTATGATTCTACCGCCGGCACGACGGGAGAGCGGGCGAATCTGGATATCGCTAAAGCGTACACCCTGGGCGCTTGGGGTGAGGCAGCTAAGGCCGAGTGAGGCGGCTTGCCCGCGGCGGTAACTCCGAACTGGCGTGTGGACCAGGTAGCGCGCCCCTGCCTGGCGCGGCCCATCGGCACTTTGCCGCCTTGACGCCATGCCCGGCCGGCCGGTAAATCGCGCACCTTTTCCGCCTAAGGCCTCTATTGCGGCCGCAGGCAACATCAAAACGGGGCACCCATGGCCGACGCCGAACGCATTCCGGGCTTTTCCACGCTGGCCATTCACGCCGGCGCCAAACCCGATCCGACCACCGGCGCGCGCGCGACGCCGATCTACCAGACCACGTCTTTTGTGTTCGACGACGTCGATCACGCCGCCTCGCTGTTCGGCCTGCAAGCCTTCGGCAACATCTATACCCGCATCGGCAATCCGACCAACGCGGTGCTGGAAGAGCGCGTCGCCGCGCTCGAAGGCGGCACCGCGGGATTAGCGGTCGCCTCCGGCCATGCCGCGCAGGTGGTCGTGATGCACACGCTGCTGACGCCGGGCGATGAATTCGTCGCGTCGAAAAAGCTTTATGGCGGGTCGATCAACCAATTCAACCACGCCTTCAAGAATTTCGGCTGGCAGGTGGTGTGGGCCGACCCCGACGACATATCTTCGTTTGAGAAGGCGGTGTCGCCGAAGACCAAGGCGATCTTCGTCGAGTCGATCGCCAACCCGGGCGGCGTCATCACCGACATCGAGGCGGTCGCCAAGATCGCCCGCAAGGCCGGCGTGCCGCTGATCGTCGACAATACGCTGGCGACGCCGTATCTCTGCAAGCCGATCGATTACGGCGCCGATATCGTGGTGCACTCGCTCACCAAGTTCCTCGGCGGCCACGGCAACTCGATCGGCGGCATGATCGTCGACGGCGGCACGTTCAACTGGTCGCGCAAAGGGCAATATCCGATGTTGTCCGAGCCGCGCCCGGAATATTCCGGCATCGTGCTGCACGAGACCTTCGGCAATTTCGCCTTCGCCATCGCCTGCCGCGTGCTCGGCCTGCGCGATCTTGGCCCGGCGCTGTCGCCGTTCAATGCTTTCCTCATCCTCACCGGCATCGAGACGCTGCCGCTGCGCATGCAGCGCCATTCCGACAACGCGCTCGCCGTTGCCGAGTGGCTGTCGAAGCATCCGCAAGTTGCCTGGGTGAGCTATCCGGGCTTGGCGAGCGACCGCTATCATACGCTTGCCAAGAAATACGTTCCGAAAGGCGCCGGCGCGGTACTCACCGTCGGCCTCAAGGGCGGCTACGACGCCGGCGTGAAGCTCGTCTCCAACGTGAAGCTGTTCTCGCATCTGGCCAACATCGGCGACACCCGTTCGCTCATCATCCATCCCGCCTCGACAACGCACAAGCAATTGTCCGACGCGCAGAAAGTGCAAGCCGGCGCCGGGCCGGACGTGGTGCGGCTGTCGATCGGGCTCGAGGACAAGGACGACATCATCGCCGACCTCGAACAGGGCCTGAAATCGGCGTGACCACCACCGTCGTCCTCGGCACCGCCACGCCGGGCGGCGGCTTCCCGCTCTATGGCGGAGCTTTCGCCGAAACCGTCAATGAGACCGATACGACACTTGTGGTCGAGCCCCGCAACACCAAGGGCTCGACCGAGAACATCCCGTTGTTGGAAGCGGGCCAGTTCGACATCGCACTGGTCACCGGCGAACCGGCCTATGAGGCCTTCGAAGGCATCGGCCGCGCACGCAGCGCGTTGAAGATCATCACCGCGATGTATTCGACCGCCGGCATGTTCGCCGTAGCCAGCCACAGCCCGGCGCAATCCATCGGCGATCTCACCGGCAAGCCGGTGGCGTTCGGCGCGCGCGGCTCGGGCCTGGTGATCTTGTCGCGCTATGTGCTCGACGGCCTCGGCCTCGACCAGGATAAGGACTTCCAAGCGATCTATCTCGATCGCGCCGGCGACGGCCCCGCCATGGTGCTCGACGGCCGCGCTGCCGCGCTGTGGGGCGGCGGCGTCGGCTGGCCGGGTTTTGCGGCGGTGGCGCAGGCCGGCGGCCGCTTTATCGCGCCCAATGCGGCGGAGGCCGCACGCATCCGCGCCAAGCACAGCTTTTTGAAAGCACTGACACTACCCGCCGGCAGCTATCCCGGACAGAGCGAGCCGGTCGCCTCGGTCGGCTCATGGAGCTTCGTGCTGGCGCGGCCGACGCTTGCCGACGACATCGCCTACGCCCTCGCCCGCGCCGTGCACAAGGGGCACGCGGTTTTCGCGAAGCGGCTGGCGCAGGCGCGCGAGACCACGCCGCAGAACACGGTCGCGGCGGCGCCGCGGCCCGAACTCATTCCTCCGGGTGTGCGGAAATATCTGCGTGAAATTGGGCTCTAGTTCTTCTTCAGCGTGCGCGCGACGTAATCCCGGATAAAGCCGAGCGTTTCCGGCGCGGTCCATATCTCGGTCACCGCCCTGTCGGTCGCCTCCCCGCTGCGCTCCAGGCGCTCTGAGACCGGCTGCCGGATTTGTTTCTTGGTCTGCGCGAAGGCCGTCGGCGAGAGCAAGGCCAGCTCCTGCGCAACCGCAGCAGCGTCCTCCATCAGCGCGTCTGGCTCCACCGCTTCGTCGATCCAGCCGCGCTGCAAAGCCTCGTCACTGCTATAGGTCGCGCCGCTCAGCGTGAATTCCGGCAGGTAGCGCGGCGGCACCGCGAAACGCACGATCTCGAAAGCGAGCGCCGGAAACGGCACGCCCACCAGCAATTCAGTGACGCCGATGCGCCCGCTGTCGCGCGCCATGATGCGGCGGTCGGCGCAAGCTGCGAGCACGCAGCCGCCGGCAATGGCGTGGCCGTTGATCGCCGCCACCACCGGCTTCGGATGATGGAAGACAGTGTCGTAGAGCTTGTGCAGCACGGGCAAGAATTTGCGGATGTAGTCGACGCCGCCTTCGCTCAGGCGCTTGAGATCCACGCCGGCGGAAAATATCTTGCCCTGCCCGGTCAACACCACCGCCTTGGCATCGGACCGGCGCAATTCCATGAACCGCGCCGAGAGCGCCTCGCAGAACTCGATGTCGAGCGCGTTGGCCTTGCCGTGCATCAGCGTCAGCACGGCGATCCCGGCGTCGGTCTTGATGCCGATCATGGCGCCCTACTGCGCAGCCGCCGGGCTTAATTGAAATGTCGCGCGCTGCGACAGCCGCTCGGCATGCACCAGCGCGATCGTGAACACTAGGATCGCCAGCACCTGATGCGCGAGCGCAAGCAGGATCGGCGCCTCATAGAGCAGCGTGACGATCCCGAGTACGGCCTGCAGCGTCATCGTCACTGCCAATATGACGGCACCACGCAGTTCACACCGCAAGCGCCACGCGCCGATGACATGCAACATCGCCAGCAGCCAAACCGCATCAGCCAGCATGCGATGGTTGAGCTGAACGGTGAGATCGTTCTCGAACAGATTGCGCCAGACCGGGCTGAGGAACAGCAGCCGGTCGAATGACGGCATGAGGCCGCCTTCGATCAGCGGCCAGGTGTTGTATTTCAATCCGGCATCGAGCCCGGCTACCAGCGCGCCGAGATAGATCTGCACGAACAGCAATGCGGCAATCGCCAGCGCGCCGAGGCGCAGCGGTTTGGGCGCATCGCCCGCCGGTTGCGGCGCGATCTGCTGCGCGGTCCACACCACCGCGGCATAGATCGCGCAAGCCAGCGTCAAGTGGAATGCCAGCCGGTATTGCGAAACCTTGATGAGCGTGCCGGAGAGGCCCGACGCGACCATCCACCAGCCGACCACGCCCAATAAGGCCCCCCCCGTGAAGATGATCCACAACCGCGTGCGCAGCGGCGGCGGAATGGCGCCGCGCCACAGAAACACCAGGAACGGCAGCAGGAACACCGCGCCGGTCGCGCGCGCCAGCAGCCGGTGCGACCATTCCCACCAATAGATCACCTTGAACTGGCCAAGGCTCATGCCGCGGTTGTGTTCGCGGTATTGCGGTATCTCCTGATACTTCTCGAATTCGGCCTGCCAAGCAATGTCGGTCAGCGGCGGCAGCACGCCGGTGACCGGCTTCCATTCCACGATCGAGAGGCCTGACTCGGTGAGCCGCGTCGCGCCGCCGACCACCAGCGTCAGAAAGATCATCGCCGCCACAGCGAGCAGCCACAGCCGCAGTGCGCGCGGGCGAAAATCCGGAACTGAAGCCTGATCGGGCATGGAATGTCTGCTTGCAGGAGACGATGCGGACCATATAGTCATGCGCCTCGCATCGCAAACCCAGAGCTGCCATGTCCATCCGCACCCGCAAACTGATCGGCACCGTCGCACTTCTGCTGCTGGTGTCGGTGTGGGGTCTGTTCGCGATGGCGCTGGCGCAGTCGGTGCTGACCGACATCAACGGCTTCGTGGCGGCGCTCTATTACGTCGTCGCCGGGCTCGGCTGGGTGCTGCCGGCGATGCCGCTGATCAGTTGGATGGCCCGTCCCGATAGAGTCTAGGGCTTGCGCATGATCTTATCCGAAAACCGGTTCCCACTTTTCGGGATCATGCGCTACTAAGCCGCGTTGACGCGGCGGAAGCCGTTCCACATCGCGGTGGCGGCGCCCGACATCAGGACTTTCAGGTAGCGCTGCTGCTGGAATTCGCCGTTGACCGAAATGCGCGGCAGCGCGGTCATATGGTCGCGGTGCACCTTGAACAGCACGCCCGGCCGCGTCGTCACGGCAGTCTTGAAGCCGAGTTCGGCGGCGATGCGGAATTCGCGCGGACCGGCCGAGGTCGCATCGCCGACCGGATAGGCCAAGTGCTCCGGCCGCTTGCCTAATGCCGCCTCCAGCACCGAGCGGCTCATCTCCATTTCAGCACGCACGGTGGAATCGTTCGGCACCTTCTTGAGCATCATGTGGTTGACCGTATGCGCGCCGATGGTGACCAGCGGATCGGCGGCAAGCTCGACGATCTCCTCCCAGCTCATGCACAGATCGCGGCAGAACGAGGCGATATCGACGTGGTAGCAGGCGCACAGATCGCGCACCACGCGGCGCAGTTCGACTTCGGTCTTCATGCTACGCAGATAGCCGTAGACCGCGTCATACAGTTCGCGCTTTTCCCGCACCGTGCCGCATTCGAAGAACTGGTCCTTGCCGTTGATGACCATGCCGATGCGGCTGTTCTGCGCGATCACCGCTTCGAGCGCGACCCACCACAATTCGCCAAGCCGGTCGGGGAAGCTGGTCGGAATGTAAAGCGCGAACGGCAGCTGATATTTCTTCAGCAGCGGATAAGCCCAGCGCATCAGATCCTTGTAGCCGTCGTCGAACGTGATGCAGACGAAGCGGCGCTTGAAATCGCCGCTGATGAAACGCTGATGCATTTCGTCGAGCGAGACCGACTTATGGGTCCGTCCGCGTCACCACAGCGTCATAATAAGCTATGCCTTCCGGAACCCCATGCGCATGTTCACCGCCTGCACGGCTTTGCCCCATGCAGCCTTGCCAACAGCGTTGGCGTCCGTCAGCTTCTTGCGCACATCAGCAACCGGCGTTTCGGCACGCATAAAGACTGAGGTTCTTTCCGGCTGGCCTGCAAGCGCGCACAGGTTGGCAACCTCCTTGGCATAGGCAAGCGCTTCTGCGCGGGCCACGCTGCGCGCCTGCAGTTCCGCTGCCATATGCGCGGTAAAACATTGTTCGGGACTACCCGCATGGTGTTCTCCTGATAAGAAAACTCTCCATCTTCGTGCAGCACAATATCACGCGGCAATCTTATACGCGCAGAGTGTCATCAGGCTTCTGATCGCTTCCCCGATTACATCGTTGCGCGCCAGTTCGGCCAAATCTTTCTCGCCATCACACCGACGGCAGCAACCTTGGCTGCGTCAGCTTCCAATGTTTGCCCTTCGCCAAAATCCGCCGCGATCAAACATGCGTCAACGGGCTGTCACGTTCGAAAATGTTATTTCGTTAAATCGAGTCTCAAAAGACATACAGACAGTCTGGGGATTCAGTCCAATGAATTGCTTCAAAACGGCAGTACGCCGAGGCCAAAACCGTCAGCGAAGTTGGCTGAATGGCCGAAAAGAAGTTTTGTTCGATTTTTGCCAGTCTGCGTTTTATACGGGGAACCCCCTAAGCCGCTTGGCTGAATAGTCTCCGGTCTGGTGTCCTGATATTCGATCACCGAAGCGATTAACGAACAAACCAACCTGACAATGAACACGAGAGTTCTTGCTGCTGCGATCTTGTTAACGCCTGTCGTCTTCGGGCTTCTGACTGGAGCCAAAA
>Ga0097691_1003194_pt1 | contig 10246 bp, 8 predicted proteins | sample NGESurdeep072012_8_FD_72858 | JGI IMG/M metagenome (GOLD analysis project Ga0097691, IMG submission 72858) | Arctic peat soil microbial communities from Barrow, Alaska - NGEE Surface sample 210-1 deep-072012 | ecosystem: Environmental > Terrestrial > Soil > Wetlands > Peat ...
ATGCCGGTCCTGAGCAGCTCCGCGATGACGCTGAGCGGGATGGCCTCCTCGCCGGCGTAGGCCCGGGCCTCGAGGACAGTGCCGCCTCGAGCCCTTGCGCTGTCCGCCAAAGCCGTAGCGAGGCGGGTCTTGCCGATCCCTGGCTCGCCCTCGATGACGAGGAGACGGCCCCACGGGCCGACTGCCGCGAGCGTTTCAACCAGCCGTTGGAGCTCGAGCGTCCGACCGATCAACGGTGGCTGCGCGGGACCTCCCAGGCGCGCGCTATCCGCCTGCACGCTCGCCGAGCGCTGCCCTCGGGCACCCGACCTGCCAGCGACCGATTCGAGCGTTTCCGGCAGTATCGCGAGCCGGCCGGCGCGGATGGCTTCTGCGAGATCGGTCGTCTCGGCGAGCGGCGCGACTCCCAGCTCCCGGTCCAGGATCCGGACGCAGTCGCGATACTCGGCCAGCGCGGCAGCGGACTCGCCCGATCGCGCCAGGACCTCCATCAGGAGGCGGTGCGCGGGTTCATGAAGTGGATCGAGTCCGAGCCACCGACGAGCGGTCACTGCCGCCTGGTCCCAGGCCCTCGCGGCCAGCTGGCCTCGCGCGAGTCGCTCCAGGACAGCTGCCAGCTGCCTCGTGTGCGAAGCGGCCTCGGCGCGCTGCCATTCGTCGAACTCTTCCGAGTCGCGGAGCCCGAAGCCGGCCATGAAATCGCCTTGGTCAAGCGCTGCCGCTTCTCTCAGCGAGGCGAAGCACTCGGCGCACAAGGCGTCGCCCGGATGGTCATGTGCGCGGGCGACCGCGAGGGCTTCCTCGAACCGCCAGAGGTCCACGTCGAAGGCCGCGGGGTCGATCCGAACCGTCGACCGGTCGACGATCAGGCCGGCGTCGCCCAGGCCCGCCCGCAGCACTGACAGTGTTCTCCGGAGGGCGCCGCGCGCATCAGGGCCATCGGCCTCGGGCCACAGCAGCGCGGCGAGCGACTCCCTGCTCGCCGGGCGGCGAGCAACGGCGAGGTAGGCGAGGAGGGCCACTGCCTTGCGGGTGTCGACCGCGAGCGGCGAGCCGTCGACCTCGACGGCCACCGGCCCGATCAGGCGCATCCGGATCCGCGGCTCCATCTCCGCTACGGTACCCGATGCACCGGCGGGACCGTAACGGTCAGAGGTGCCGGTTTCGCGACCGATCGACGGCTTCGACTCTGCACGCTGGCGCCGCCAGCCGGCTGGAGAACGGGCCAATGCGAAGCGAAAGCGTGACGAATGGTGTTGGCGTCCTCGGTTCGTAACGCATTCCGGACGGTGGAGGCGTAGAACTGCGCCCATGGCATTCATCGATGCAATCAAGCGCACGGTTGGGCGGGGGGCCACGCCCGATGCTCCCGATAGAGGTGCGAGCGCCCCGGCCATGTCGGTGCATGCGCCGGCCCCGGCCGCAATCCCCACCGCAACCGGTCCCGCGATCGAGATCGCGCCGAATGATTCGCTGTTCGCCTACCTCCAGTCGGCGAGTGGTGTGGTCGATGCCGAGCGCCTCGAGCTCGATTCGCCGGCGCTTGGCGAGCTGCGCGCCGCAGGCATCCGGCTCGTCGTGCCCCTGGTCGCCCAGGGGGAGCTCATCGGCGCCCTCTATCTCGGGCCGCGGCTGTCTGACCAGGATTACAGCACCGACGACCGCAGGCTCCTCACGACCCTGACCGCTCAGGCGGCGCCGGCGATCCGGGTCGCACAACTTGTCCGTGAGCAGGCCGTGGAGATCCAGGCCCGTGAGCGGCTCGAGCAGGAGATGCGGGTCGCCACCCTCATCCAGCAGCAGTTCCTGCCACGCGAGCTGCCCCAGCTACCCGACTGGCAGGTGGCGGCGTACTACGGCCCAGCCCGGGCAGTGGGCGGCGACTTCTACGACTTCATCGCGCTTCCCGACGGCCGGATCGGGATCGTGGTCGGCGACGTGACGGACAAGGGCGTCCCGGCGGCCCTGATCATGGCCCGCACCCAGTCCGTGCTGCGCGGTGAGGCGCCCCGGGTCGGGTCGCCGGCCGCAGTTCTCGAGCGGGCGAACGAGATCCTGCTGCCGGAGATGCCGGCAAGGATGTTCGTGACGTGCCTGTACATGGTCCTGGAGCCCGAGACCGGCAAGGTCGTATACGCCAACGCCGGGCACAATCTGCCCTACGTCCGCACGGCCGGCGGCGTGATCGAGCTTCGGGCGACTGGGATGCCGCTGGGACTCCTGCCCGGGATGGACTACCCGGAGCACGAGGCGGTCCTCGCGCCCGGCGAGAGCGTCTTGCTCTACAGCGACGGGCTGGTCGAGGCACACGACCGCGCGGGTGACATGTTCGGCTTCCCGCGGCTCCGAGAGCTCATGGCGACCGAGCTCCCGAGCACGGAGCTGCTCGACCATCTCCTCGACGAGCTCCACGGCTTCGTCGGCAAGGGCTGGGACCAGGAAGACGACATCACGCTCGTCGCGCTGCAGCGCACGGGCGGATTCGGCATGACCGTCGGCGAGGTTCCTGCGCAAACGGCCTCGGCGACGTCGGTCGCCACTTCGGCGGCTGCGCGTCCCGGTGGCCGCGTGCTGCTCCGCGCCTCGCTGCCGGGCGAGCAGGGCAACGAGCGTGTTGCGATGGACCAAGTCGCGGCAGCGGTGGCTGAGCTCGGAATCGCGCCCGACCGCGTCGAGCGGCTGAAGACCGCCGTCAGCGAGGCCGCCATGAACGCGATCGAATACGGCAGCCAGAACGACCCCACGATCCCGGTCGACATTGCCGTCGACGTGGACGGTGATGACCTCGTGGTCCGGATCACCGACCGGGGCCTGAGCGGCCCGATCGGCAGCGCAGAGGAGCCGGACCTGGAGAAGAAGCTCGCCGGCGATCAGAAGCCGCGTGGTTGGGGTCTCTTCCTGATCAAACACATGGTGGACGCGATGGAGGTCACATCGCATGGCACGGGCCAGACGGTGGCCCTGACGCTCCACCTGGAAGGAGCCGGCGATGCCAGCCATCCCGTTCAAGGCTGAGGTTCACGGGACCCTAGAGCTCGCCACGATCGAGCTGCACGGCGACGTCAATGCGGCTGCCGAAGCCGCGCTCGCCGCAGCCTACCGTGAAGTCGCCGCGCTCGGCGCCAGCGCCATCGTGCTCGACTTCAGCGATACCGCATACATCAACAGCACCGGGATCGCGCTGATCGTGCGACTCCTGGCCGACGGCAGGAAGGATCGACGCGAGGTGCGAGCCTGCGGGCTCAGCCCGCACTACGTCGAGATCTTCCAGATCACCCGGCTGTCCGACTACATGCGGATCTTCGACGACCAGGCGAGCGCGACGGCCGCCGGTGTCGTCGTCACGGCAGGAGGGGAGCGATGACGACGGGGACCACAACGGTGGAGGTCCGCCAGCTCAGCCCTGGGGCCTCCGCGATCGAGATCAGCGGGGACGTCACGGCCGCGAGCGAGGGTCCGCTGATGGACGCATATGCGAGCGCGAGCGCGACCGGGGCGAAGGTGATCATCCTCGACTTCGGCGGGCTCGACTACATGAACAGCGGCGGCATCGGCCTGCTGGTCACCCTGCTGGTCCGCGTCCAGCGCCAGGGCCAGCGACTGATGGCCGTCGCACTCAGCGAGCACTACCGGCAGATTCTCGCGCTCACCCGGCTCGACGAGGCGATCGCGATCCACGCGACTGCGGCCGACGCGCTCGCAGCCGCCGGGGTCTGACGATCGGACCATGTACAGAGCTCGGAGGGGATGAGCGATGAGCAAGAACACGACGGCGACCGATGGCGCAGCGCCCCCGGAGGCCCCGGCCGCCCCGCCGCGATCGAGCGCCGCGAACTGGTCGAAGCCGGTCGACCGCCTGGCCGTCGGCGCCGTCCCGACGCGCGCCATGAACCTCAATGTCGAGGGACGCCGCCTGGTCGGGCCGGTGCAGGGCTTCGGACAGCTGTGGCAGAAGCGGTACCGGGTCCGGCTCGAGGGCGCTGACGCGTCGCCCGAGCAGGTGATCTCCACCTGGAAGGGCGAGTTCGGGACGTTCTGGCCGAAAGGCAACAGCTTCTACGGTCCGATCACGGGCATCGCTCCCGGCGACGTCGCGTTGCTCAACCTTGCGGCGCCCGGGGGCCAAACGCTCTCGACCGGTGTGCTGGTCATCTACGCGGATGATGAGTCGTTCACCTTCATGACCCCCGAGGGGCACATGTTCGCGGCCTGGATCACCTTCAGCGCCTTCCTCGACGACCTCGCGCCCGTCGTCCAGATTGAGGTGCTCCTGCGCGCGAACGACCCGCTCTACGAGGTCTCGATGGCGCTCTTCGGGCACCGCCAGGAGAACGCCTTCTGGATGGCGACGCTCCACAACCTCGCCGCCCGCTTCAACGTTGACGCGACGGCCACGCTCGAGCAGACCTGCGTCGACCGGAGGCGCCAGTGGAAGAACGCCAAGAACATCCGCCACAACGCGGCGATCCGTTCGACGTTCTGGATGGCCACCCACCCCCGCCGCTGGTTCCGGCGCACCGGGGCCGCGTGATCCCTCGCCGCCCGTTGCCTTCAGGCAGTTCGACGGTACAGACGCCGCAACACGCATCCTGTTCGTGGCGCACGATGCGCGGATGAAGGCTGACGCGCCCGACGCGATCGTCATCGGGTCGGGACCGAACGGGCTGGCGGCGGCGATCACCCTCGCCCGGGCCGGGCGGTCGGTGGTCGTGTACGAGGCGCACGACACGGTCGGCGGGGGGATGCGCAGCGCCGAGTTGACGCTCCCCGGGTTCGTCCACGACATCTGCTCCACCGTCCAGGGGACGTCGACGGCGTCGCCGTTCTTCCGCGGCCTCGACCTGGGGCGGTTCGGCCTCGAGCTCATCGACCCGCCGGCGCCGCTCGCCCATCCGCTCGACGGCGGGCGAGTCGCGGTGCTCGAGCGGTCGGTCGCCGACACGGCGGCGGGGCTCGGGGTCGACCGGGCGGCATATCTCGCGCTCATCGGCCCGCTCGTCCGTGACGCCGATGCGATCATGGACCTGGTCCTCGGTCCGGTCTTCCGGGTCCCGCGTCACCCGCTCGCAGCGGCACGGTTCGGGATCCCGGCAGTGCATTCCGCGGTCGGGCTCGCCGGCGGCAGGTTCCGCGGGGACGAGGCCCGGGCGCTCCTGACCGGCGTCAGCGCTCACTCGATGCTCAAACTCGACCGCCCGTTGACCGCGTCGTTCGGGCTGGTCCTCGCGATCACCGCGCATGCCTACGGCTGGCCAGTGGTTCGCGGCGGGACGCAGCAGCTCGCCGATGCCCTCGCCGCCGAGCTCCGGTCGCTCGGCGGGGAGATCGTGACCGGCCACCCTGTCACCTCGTTGGAAGAGCTTCCGGCTGCGCGGGCGGTCCTCTTCGACACTACGCCGCGGGCCCTGGCCGCGATCGCGGGGGATCGGCTGCCCGGGAGCTACCGACGACGGCTCGACGGGTTCCGCTACGGCCCCGGCATCGTGAAGGTCGACTGGGCGCTGAGCGCCCCGATCCCCTGGCGGGCAGAGGGGGCCCGTCGGGCGGGGACGGTCCACGTCGGGGGCACGCTTGACGAGATCCGGGCGGCGGAGGCGGAGGTCGCGGCCGGCCGTCACCCGGAGCGACCGTTCGTCATCGTCGTCCAGCAGAGCCGCTTCGACCCCAGCCGCGCGCCGGACGGACGGCACACCGGCTGGGCCTACTGCCACGTCCCGAGCGGCTCCACGTTCGACATGACCGACCGGATCGAGGCGCAGGTCGAGCGGTTCGCGCCCGGCTTCCGGGAGGCGATCCTCGCCCGCTCGGTCCGCCTGCCCGCCGATCTTGAGGCCTATAACCCGAACTACGTCGGCGGCGACATCAACGCCGGGATCGAGGACCTGCGCCAGCTCTTCACCCGGCCGGTCGCGCGGCTCGATCCCTACGCGACGCCGACCCGCGGGATCTACCTGTGCTCGTCATCGACGCCGCCGGGTGGCGGCGTCCACGGCATGTGCGGCGTCTGGGCGGCTCGGTCTGCGCTCCGTAGGGAGTTCGGCACGAGGGGTTGAGCGGCAGCAGGGACTGACGGCCCGGGGGTCTAGGGTTGCAACCCGCACCCTGTTGCCGCGCTGGGGTAACAGCACGAGAGGATCTGCTATAGGCGCAGAATGTCGGTTGCGGTTGCGACGTGCTAACGATTGAGGGGAGCGTCCAGGCCGTTAAGTCGATCGGTTCGTGCGGAGTCTGAGCAGCTAACACTCGGGGGAGTAGCTCAGCGGTTAGAGCAGGCGTCTTATCCCAAATCCACCGAAAGCAGCAAGTGGCAGATTCGGGCCGCGGCTCTTCGGTGGATTCGGGGTAAGGACCCGCTGTTTCGTGGGCTCGAGAACGCAGTCCAGACGGCGGAGCACGACGAGCGGGAGGATGACCCGCCCGTACTCGGACTGCTTGTAGTCCCCGCGAAGCAGATCCGCCAGCCTCCAGACGAGACCAGCATGGTTCTCGAGCCGAGGTATCGGAGTCGGCGCCGCTTCCACGAAACTACTGTACTGCCGTGCTTTGACCCGAAGGGTGCCTTTGCGAGAGGAGGCCTTATAGGGTTAGCAGGTACCGGCTCGCGGAGTCGATGAACGCCGAGTCCAGGCGGATGTAGCGACGGACCATCGTGGTCGAGCGGTGTCCGGTCGTGTTCATGATCGCCCGCTCCGGCGCGCCGGCCGCTGCGGCGCTCGTCGCCAGACCTGCCCGCAGGCTGTGCCCAGAGACAAGGGCCGGATCGATCCCGATCCGCTCGGCAGCGCCCTTGCCGATCCGGCTGACGGCCTTGTCGCTGAGGGCGGACGGGCTGACCCGCTCGGCGCGGTCGGCGCGCCAAGGAGGGATAACCGTGCTCCTGGACCACACCACGAGTAGCGAAACCGCCGACCTCGTCGTTCAGGATGGGTTTCGTGACGGGCGCGACCACTACATGACAAAGCTCGAGCACTCGGGTGTGTGGTTGTCGGACGAACCACTCGACGAGCAGGATGGCGGAGCCACCGGTGACGCGATTGTGGTGGAGATCGCCGAGGAGGTGGTCCGTCCCTACGAGTGGGTCGAGACATCGTCAACGTCTACTCTCGGACGGTAATCCGCGAGTGGCCGCACCTGCTCTGTCGAAACGAGGTTCGATGACGGACCAGACGAAAGCCACGGGCACGCTGAAGCTCATTCGTGAAGCCAGCGAAGCGAAGCTGAAGCCTCGAGGGGTCCCGTAACGGTTCCGGAACGGCCCGCGGTCTAGGATCTCCCCTGTCATCGCATCGTCAAAGAGGTCACAGGCCTCGTGAGCATCGGGAGTCAGCCAGCCTCCTTGGCTAGAACCGACCGGCATCGGCACAGCCGCTGGCACGCTCCTGCCCTCGTAGCGCTGTGGATCGCCGCGCTCGCGCTCGTCCTGCTTGGCTTCGTGGAGGCGTTGCCCGGTGGTCTCGCCAACGCCGCATTCGTTGGAGTGACCCTCCCACTCGTCCTCTCGACCGTGACCGTCGGCGCCGTCCTCGTCAACCGACTGCCGCGCCACATCGTGGGCTGGCTGCTGCTCGGCGGGGGCCTCTCGATCGCTGTCTCTATAGGTGCCGCAGCCCTCGCCGACTACGGGCTCAACCTGCATCCGGGGAGCGTCCCTGGCGCAGTCTGGTTCGCGATCCTCTCAGGTGCGACCAGCGGAACGTACATCGGGCTCCTGGGCGGCTTCGTGCCGCTCTACTTCCCGACCGGGCGCCTGCTCTCCCCGCGCTGGCGGGTCGTGGTTCTGATCGCGATCGTGCCGACGCTGTCGCCAGTGATCACAAACGCGTTTGGCTCCTCGGTGGTCGGCAGCATGTTCTCGGCGGGCACGTATCCAGCGGAAGTCACCAATCCGCTCGCGCTCAGTGGCTTGGGCGGCCAGCTGATCGCGCTGCTCAGCACGGTCTCGCACGCCCTTGGTGTCGTGGTGCTCATCCCCTTGATCGCCTCGCTCGTCGTGCGCTATCGACGGGCGTCGGGCATCGAGCGTGCCCAGCTCAAGTGGTTCGCCTACGTCGGGCTCGTCGTGTTGCCGACCCTACTCCTCGCGATCGTCACCGGCGGCGCGACCTCCGGGCCGCTTGCTGTGCTCAATGGCATCGCCTGGGTGGTCGCGATCGGCGGTCTCGCCCTCCTCCCCGTCGCGATCGGGATCGCCATCCTGCGCTACCGGCTGTACGAGATCGACCGGTTGATCAGCCGGACGATCAGCTATGGCGTCCTGACCGCCATCGTGGCTGGTCTGTTCGTCGGCTTCATTCTCGTCTTTCAGGCGGTCCTCGCTCCGGTGACCGGCTCGAACGAGCTGGCCGTCGCGGGCTCAACCCTCCTCGCGGCGGCGCTCTTCCAACCGATCCGTCGACGGGTCCAGCGACTGGTCGACCGGCGCTTCAACCGTTCGCGTTACGACGCCGAGCAAACGGTCGCCGCCTTTGCCAGCCGGCTACGCGACGAGGTCGACCTCGAACAGCTGCGGGCGGAGATCCTGGCCACCGTCGCGGCGACGGTCGAGCCCAGCTCCGTCTCGCTCTGGCTCCGCGACTGACGCCCGGCGTTTCGCGGGAAGCTCGCCGCCCCCGACCTCGGGCCGTTTCTCGTCGTCGTCTGGGCAATCTGAGCGGGGCCGATCTCTGTCACTCTGTCCGGACTGGGACGCCAGCAAGAGGGGGTCCGCTGGCGTCCTGATGCCAGTCTGACGCCCCCGGCCAAGGGTCTATATAGGTGGCCCGCACAAGCCGCCGCCAAGCACCGCTGGGCGTTGATCGCTCTCGACTTGCAAGCTACTGACAGCAATTGGCCGGGGCGAGAGGAGTCGCGCGACATGTTTCAGATATCGGCCTGCGTGAAACCGAGCCCGTGGGGGCCAGGTCACCTCTATGTCACCACTCCACAAGCTTCCAGATCTCGGGCTCCAGCTCGCCCGGCCGCCCGCCGACCTCGGCGAAGAGGGTCACCGCCCGCTTGAGGTGCTCCATCGCTTCGGCAGGGTGACCAGTCGCTTGAAGCAGGTCCGCCAGGTTGTTCTCCAGCGCGGCCTGACGATGCCGGTCGCCCTGTTGCCTGCACCGCGCCAGGGCGTCCTCCGTCAGGCTGATCGCGCGCTCGAGGTCGCCCTCGTCAGCGAGCACGAGTGCGAGGGTGTTCAGTGCTGCGATCCGCAGGCCTGGGTCCAGCTCGATCCGGGGCCCGGCACCGGATTCGGCCGCGTCCACGACGGCGAGGGATCGCTCGAGGTGAGCACGCGCGGTGGCGAGATCGCCCCGCCGCCGGGCAAGGATGCCGAGCAGGTCGAGCGATCGAGCGGTCCCGACCGGGTCCGCGACGGCCTCGGCCAGCTCGAGCGCCTCGCGGGCGAGCCGCTCGGCACCACCGGGGTCGCCCGAGCGCTCGGCGATGGCGCTCCGGTCGGCCAGGATCCGCGCGCGCATTGCAGAGTCGGCGGTGGAGGCAAGGGCAGCCGACAAGTGGCGATCCGCCCGGTCCCAGTTCCCGCGCCGGGCGTAGACAAGCCCCTGGCGGTGCTCAAGGCTCGCCTGGTTCTCGGGCCCGTCCAGCGCGGAAGCGGACGCGAGGTGGAACAGCGCTCCTTCGTAGTCCCCGAGTAGCGTCAGCACCTCGCCCAGCGCGCCGTGGAGCTCGGCGGTCGCCGGATGGCCGAGCGCCAGCGCCGCCTCGAGGTGCAGGCGCGCCTCGTCGTTCGCGAAGATAGAGTGCGCGTCGTCGCCAGCGCGACGACGCGGCTGTCCTCTACATAGAGGACTTCGCCATCGACCTGCTGGGTCGGGTGCACATAGCCGCGAATGAAGGCGGCCAGCGCGTCGAAGCCGAGTGACTTGTCGAAGTAATCGGTGACGTCGCTCGACAGCGTGCGCGCAACGAGGCGTTCCTGCACGTCGCCGGAAATGACGACGATCGGAATATAGGCCTGGGTCGAATCCTCGCGCACGTTCCGGGCGAGTTCGAGGCCGTCCATGTCCGGCAAGCGCAACGCGGTCGTGACCAGATCGACCACGCCCTGGCCGAGCAAGCTGCGCGCCTCGGCGCCGCTGCCGCAGCCTATCACTAGTGAGTTCGGCAATTCCGCCTTCAGCACGCGCTCGATCAGTTGGCGCACCACGCGCGAGCCGTCGACGACGAGTACGCGTGGCTCGTCGCTGGAGATATGCCGCGTCAGGGAGACGTCGCTGCTCATTCCTGTGGTTGCCCGGCAGCA
>Ga0097691_1003198_pt1 | contig 10235 bp, 5 predicted proteins | sample NGESurdeep072012_8_FD_72858 | JGI IMG/M metagenome (GOLD analysis project Ga0097691, IMG submission 72858) | Arctic peat soil microbial communities from Barrow, Alaska - NGEE Surface sample 210-1 deep-072012 | ecosystem: Environmental > Terrestrial > Soil > Wetlands > Peat ...
CGTGGCGCAGATCCAGTCTTTCGCGCGCATGTTGATGGGCCAGGATCCGTTGAACGTCGAGGCGGCCTTCGAGCGAATCCGCACCGCGGGCATCTTCGCGGGCGCGCAAAGCGGCACGTACGTCACCGCGCTCACCGGCGTCGAAACCGCGCTCTGGGACATCGCGGGCAAGGCTTTGGGCGTCCCCGTGTACCAACTGCTCGGCGGTAAGGTGCGCAACCGCGTGCGCCTCTACTGCGATGCCGGGGCCAGGGAACTGAGACCCAACGACGATATATCGAAGGCCAGAATCAAGTTGATTCAGGATCTGGGATTCACCGCCACAAAGACCGATCTCGACGACGCGGGGGACCCGGCGCGGTTCGACCGGGTGAACTGGACCGCCTCCAACGGCGAGATCGCGCACATGGTGGAGAAGGTCGCGTTCCTGCGGGAGGCTTATCCGAAGAACATCGACCTGGCCGCGGATATGCACGGCCGCTATGACGCCACCACCGGCAAGCGCGTCGCCAAGGAGATGGAGCAGTTCAAACTGCTCTGGCTGGAGGAACCCGTGCCGCCGGAAAACATCGACGCCATGCGCGACATCCGCGCCTCCACCAGCACGCCCATCTGCTGCGGTGAGAACGTCTATTTGCGGCACGGATTTCGCGAGATTCTGGAGAAACGCGCCGCCGATATCGTCATGCCCGATTTCCAGAAGTGCGGCGGCCTCCTGGAAGCGCGCAAGATCGCCGATATGGCCCACACCTATTACGTACCGGTGGCGCCGCACGCGGTCACCTCGCCAATCGGCATGATGGCTACCGCCCACGTCTGCGCCGCCATCCCCAATTTCCTGGTGCAGGAATGGCACTGGATCGACTCGCTCGAGCTTTGGCGCAACTGGGTGAAAGAAGGCGAGATCATCGAGAAGGGGTACATCCCGCTGCCGGAGCGGGCAGGTCTCGGCGTCGAGATGAATGACGACGCGGCGCGCAAGGCGCAAGTGCCGGGCACGCCGTGGTTCGAACCGACGAAGAGAGGATGACCATGCCACTCTCACGACTCCCTATCGCGCTGCTGTGCGCGGCTTCGGCGTTCGCTCAGCCCGGCATTCTGACTAAGGAACTGCTCATCCAGTACACGCCGGACTGGAAGGGCGAGCGCTTCCCCGACGGCCGTCCGAAGGTTCCAGACGGCATCCTGAAGCGCATGAAATCGGTGACCCTCGAAGAGGCATGGGCCCAGTTGCGGACCGCCGGGTTCAACCATGAATACGAGGACGGCTGGCTTGCCATTCATCCGGACAAGGTGCTGGTGGGCCGCGCGCTCACGGCGCAGTGGCTGCCGGGCCGGCCGGACATACAGAAGGTCATCGAGCAGCAGGGTAAGAAGGACGGCCGCATCGGAGGCCAGAACGCCTGGCCCGTCGACATGCTGCAGCCCGGGGATGTCTATGTATGCGATCACTTCGGGCTGAAGCAGGACGGTCCATCGATCGGCGACAACGTGGGCAACGCGATCTACGCGCGCAGTCACAACGGGATTGTCTACGACGGCGCCGTGCGCGACATCAACGGCCTGAAGGAATTAGAGGACTTCGTGTCCTTCGTTCGTTACTACGATCCTTCGCACCACTTCGGCAGTCTCTCTAGCGGCGCGCGCCTGAATTCCACGATGATCGGCATCAACATCCCGATCCGGATCGGCAAGGCGACGGTCATGCCGGGCGACGTGGTGCTCGGTCGCGACGGCGGCGTGCTCTTCATCCCGCCCCAAGTGGCGGAGCAGGTGGTGCAGTACTCCGAGATTACGCACCTCCGCGACCTGTTCGGACACCAGCGCCTGCGCGAGGGGAAGTATACCGCGGGCCAGATCGATACCGGCTGGACCGCGCCGATCGAGTCAGATTTTACCGGCTGGCTGCGGGAGAATGCCGACAAGCTTCCGGTGGCGAAGGAGCAGATTGAAGAGATCCTGAAACGTCGTCAGAAGTGAGGCGCCTCGGGGAGGGCGGTTCGATGCAAAGGCGTGCGGAAGACGCGGCAGACGGTCCCGCAAGTGCTTCGTCCAGCGGAACCGTCCGCCTCCTCGCTACTTGACCAGCGCGTCGGCCGCATTCGCCGCGAGTACCCACTTGGCGGCGACGCTGACGGTGTACTCGTCCTCAAACCACAGGAACCCGAAGTCGTCGATGCACTCCAGGAAATCCGGCTGGATGAGGACGTAGCCCGGAATCATGCCGCCGGGGATGAACGTTCCGTCGGCGCGATTGTTTCCATAGGCTTTCATCTTGGAGACCGTCCCCACCGAGGAAATGTACGAAATGCTCGATACCGGATGCGTCCCCAGCAGGTAGTTCGCGGCCCGCAGCGTGTAGTCCGTGCCGACGATCTCCGGGAATGCTTTGTGCAGGAAGTACATCCGTACACCGAGGTCGGCCACCGAGACCGAGCCGCCCCAGGTGCGGAGGCTTGGCGGAACTCCGAATGGAGTCTTCGCCAGTTCGGTATCCAGTTCGACCACGTAGGATTTCACCACCTCTTCAAGCTGCTTTTTGAACCCCGCGTTCATGTAGGGCATGGCCCGCACGGCCGTCCAGCCGTTGAATCCGAAGCGCTGCTTGATGGTTGGGAATAGCTCCAGGACGCGCTTCTTGTATGGCTCGGCGCCATTGGTGGTGATCAGCAACTCCACGGCGGCGTTCCAGTCCATGGCCGCGCCCATTCCTCCAGGACCGAACGGGCCTCCGCCGGCGGGCGGCGGCGTAGCACCCGGTGCGCCGGGGCCGGGCGCCGGACTTCCGGCGGGGGACGGAGGCGGCGCGCCCGCTCCGTCGGGACCGAATCCGCCCCGGCGCTGGGGCGTGGGCGTTGGATTCGCGTGTTCCTCGTCCCACAGTTTGACCGCGGCATCCAGGCACTCCTTGGCCAGTGGGTCGTCCCAGCCCTTGAGTACGCGCGCCGCCGCGGCCAGCGATGCCGCCGCGCCGTACTGGAGGTTCGCACTCTTGGCGGTGAAGGCCCAGCGGTCATCCGGCTTGCCGGAGAAGTTCCCATCCACCTCGTTGGGGCCGAGTTTCTCCGAGTAGATGCGTCCGTCGGTCTTCGATGCGGCATCGCCCAGGTGCGTGTACTGCCGCAGATTGGGCTCGATGATACCCATAATCGGGTGGCCGAAGGCCTTGATTTGGGCGAGCACCTGCAGAATACCGTGTTTGACCTGCTGCACGGCGTCGGGCACTCCATCCGGCCGGTGCATCTCCACTTCGCGGGCCGTTTCGTCCACCATGAGTTGGTCCCACTTCAGGTCGAACTCCGTATAGCCCAGAGCCAGGTCCTGGATGACGGAATACTGGCTGCCGGCGATATTGTCGTAGTCGCCGGCGTCAAACCAACCGCCCACATTCAGTCCCGCGATGTGTTCGCCCGGTTTGTACGGCGAATCCAGATTCGCACCGGAGCGGTATCCGTCGAAGTGGGTGACATTCGGCGGCGCCTGCCGAGCATCGTCCAGATGCGAAATGCCGTGCCACAGCCGGTAGCCCTCCCGCACCGAGACGTGATCCATCTCGACGGCGAGGAAGGTGTCCAGGCTGGATTGCCACGTCCGGCTGTAAACGTCTTTGGCGATGGGGAACAAGTCGGTCCGCTGGCCTGCGTATTCGATGGCATACAGGCCGGGCTCTTTGACGGAAGAGAAATCGAACTTCGCGTAGTGGTAGCGCAGCCACGGGGTGGGAGTCGTGAGCGGCCCTTCGAACACCTGCTTGTAGGAGCCGTCTTCAGCCAGTCGGAGCACCTTCGCCGTCTTGGGCGCGTTGAATTTCGGATCCAGCTCGATGACAGCGACTTTCGGGAAGTTCGGCGCATAACCGGCCTGGCTGTGCGCCACCATCGGCGGCCGCGTCCAGTTCGGGATCACGTCCGGACGGATGTGCCAGACCACCGCGCCTTCGGTCTTGCCCGAAGGTATCAGGGTGCGCACCACGAACCAGCCGTTCTGGGCGCGATTGCGACCGTCATAAAGAGACACCGGCCCATTCTCAGAGGCGATGGTGATGCGATACAGCGGATCTTCCGCCGCCAGCGTGACGCTCTTGCCGCTGGCAAACGGAAGGGGCTGTGTATAGCCCTTCTCTTGGTCCCACTCTTCCTGGTAGGGGAGTTTCTTCGGGTCGTCGGGCGACGGCAGCACCTTCTGCATCGGGTCCTCGGGACTGCGCGGCATCATCCCGAACGACTTACCGTCGATCGCATAGCTCTTGCCAACGTAGATGGACGGCAGGAATTCCAGGTTGAAGCCCGCGCGGCCAGCCAGCTTCTCCGGCAGCGGTTTTTCGAGGTTCACGCTCACCCGCACGCCGCCCGGTTCGGCAGCCACTTCGAGCCGGTAATTCATTTCGTAAGTGGGAAACGACAACTGCGCGGTAAGACGATTGTGTTCCTTGTCCGCCTGCTGGCCGGCCAGTTTCGCCACCAGGTCCCACTGCTCCGGAGTGGGCACCAGGCGGACATCGCCGTTGGTGGCGATGCGCTGTCCATGAAGGATCATCTCCATGGCGGCCTTTTTCTCGTCGACGAAAATCGGGTGGAAAGTGTCTTTGTAGAGAATGACGCTGAAGCCTTGCGTATTGAGGTAGCCGTTATCGGTCACCCGCATCATGAAATCGGCGGCCAGTACCGGCAGTGCAAAGACCAGGCCGGCCAGCAGGACGGCTTGCAGTCGAGTAAACGGGATACGCGCGAACATAAGATAGATCTCCCGGAACTTTAAGTTACTACTTCACCTGGAATTCAACTACGCTGATGCTGCTCGGAGGCAGCGTGATCGTGCGCGGCGCCCGCGGCAGTGAACTCTCTGCCATCGTGGCCGGAGGACCAAAGCCGAACCCGCCTCGTACGGCCGGAACAGGAGCGGCTCCCGCGGGAGCGGTCAACTGCCAAAGCTTGGCGTCCCCGCCCGGCTGGACACCGGTCAGGTTCAGCTCGCAATCCTGCGCCGTCTCGGTGGGATTGACGATCGAGATGGCCAGCTTCTTGCGATCGGCGCTCAGCGCGGCAAAGACGTCAAGCGGGTAGGTGGGACTTCCGGAGGGGCGCGCCGAGGTGTCCACCCCGACAGTCCCCTTGATGGCGTGCTGCGGGGAGTTGCCCGTGACGGCCACCGGCAGCGCACCCGCGAAGTGGTCGTGCAACACCTTCATCACCAGCCCCTCCATTCGGAACCCGACCGGGTCGCCGTAAGCGTCCGTCGCTATGAGCCCCATGCCGCCCGTGGCGACCGCCAGTCCCACCTTATCGGAGTGCCGGAAGAACTCGTGGTAGACCAGGGCATTGGTCAGGGGATTCAGCATCGGATTGCCGGCGGCGGGAGCAGCGCCCGGATTGACCGACCGGTTCCTGGGCGACCACTCGTCGAACGCGAACTTGATGTCCTTGTCTCGAAGGTACGGCATCTTCTTCACATACTCGTCCCACGCCTCGAACTTGAATTCCACTTTGTTCGAGAGCCGTCGCACCTTGTCGGCAAGCGCATCGTTGGCCTCCACAAACTGCTGCGTGGCGGCATCGATCGCCAGGTTCGGATAGCCGTAGAAGTGCTCACCGAGGTAGTCGGTGTAGTCGGCGGAATGCTCGAGGAACGCTCCCGTCCAGTCGTGTTTTGAGCCGAAGGGGAACGGCACTTTTTCGTTTGTCCGCTCCCGCCCCGCAAAACTGGCGAACTGCAGATTCTCGATGTAACACCAGGATGTTTCCTCAGGCGTGGCGCTGGAGGCGATCACCTTGATCGCCGGATCGACCGTCCTCATGGCCTTGACAACGAGGTTGTGCTTTTCCACGTACTGGTTCGGCGCCATGTGGCCCCACTGCCAGGGACCGTACATTTCATTGCCGATCCCCCAAATCTTCACGCCGTATGGCGCCGGATGTCCGACGGCCGCGCGCCACTGCCCCAGACGGCTGGTGGCGGGGCCGTTCACGTACTCCACCTCCTCCGCGGCTGAGTGGGCGTCGCCCAGCCCCGTGTTCACCGCAATATAAGGCTCCGCGCCCAGCAGGCGGCAAAAGGTCATGAAATCGTCGATGCCCATGTCGTTCGATTCCAGCCCGCCCCAGGCCAACTCGCGCCGCGGCGGCCGCTTGTCGGCATCGCCGATGCCATCGCGCCAGTCGTAAGCGGAGACGAAGTTCCCGCCGGGCCAGCGCGCAATCTCGATTCCCTGCTCCTTGAGCAGACGGATCATCCCGGCTTTGAAACCCGAGACGTTGTCTGCCGGCATCAGGGAGGCGGCTCCGATGTGGAACGTGCCGCTGCCGGTTCCGGTGATCTCCAACGCGCCCTGGTTTGTGTCCGCCTTGGCCGTGAAGGTCAGCGGGAACTTGGCGTAATCGGACGTAAGGGTGTGAATGCGGACCGTCTGGCGATCGCCCGGATTCGGCCCCCAGATCAGGCTGACATCCACCGTGGCACCGGGACTGCCGGTCAGAACGATTCGTCCCGTGTAGGCTCTTCCGGCGCGCAACGCAATCCCCGATTGGCTGATGCCGTGCACCGCAGCCGCCTCCACCCGAATGAGCGGGCTCCACTCACCCACGAAGGCGTTCTTGTTGTCCATCGTCACAAACGCGTCCGCGCCGACAGGCATCCATCGGGGTTGCGGTCCCCTTCGGCCGAAGCCTCCGGACGGCGCCGCGGGTTGCGGTTTTGAGTTGATCTCATTGAGGAATTTCCGGTCGTACAACATCTCGGCCCACACCCGGGTGGTGGCTGGCTCCATGAAGCCGCCGAACACCAATTTCGCGATCGGCTGCGCCGTGCGCGTGGCGTCAATGCCAGCCGTGACAGGCTGCGCGGGCGCGGTTCCCGCAAGGACCGCGGCCAGTGCCGTCAATTGGAACCAATGTCTGCTATGCATGTCGGTCTCACACTTTCAATTCCCAGCCCTTCCTCAGATACGGCTTGAGCAGCCTGTTCGCTGCCTCGCTGTTACGGAATTGCCGCTTGTTCGCATCCCAGTAGAGCTTCCCGGGAACGCGGAGCGCGATCGCGCCCAGAGCGAGCCACTCGATATACCTGGCGGCAACGGCGAACTCCGATACGCCCGGCGCGCCGCCTTTGCAGGCGCGAATCCAATCCTGCTGGTGATTGACGCCGCGCTGTAGCATCTGCGACGGCAGCTTGTACTCCGCCCAGCGCGATGCCGGAAGCAGCCACACGCCCTCGCCTCGGGCAGAGGTGGCCATGTAGCCCTTCGATCCAACAAACACCGCGCCGTTGCCGGGAGCGCGCATCTTGGAATCCTGCGAAGCGCCAGGAGGAACGCCGCGTCCGCCGGGACCTCGGCCGCCCGGGGGAAACGGCCCACCGCGGCCCTGTTGCGCGATGGGCTTGCCATCCACCGTCAACTGCGTGCTGACCAGCATCATGCCGTCGCCGCCCTGAACGAACGGGCGGCCCTTCTCGGCCAGATTGTTCATCGGAGGGAAGAGGCGCTCGCCTTCGGCCATGCCCGCCGGATTCTGGAAGTCGCCGCGCATGTTCTGGTACGCGTGCACGGTGACGGGGGGCATGCTGCCGCGCGGCGGAAACTCGAAGACGAGATGTGCGCGCAACGGCCACAGCCACTGGTTCCTGCCTTCGACGAACACGCACTCTACGCTCGCCGGACTGACCTTGCCAAGTTGCAGCGCCAGGTGAGCTGGCCCGAGATTATGCACCTCCCAGTCGCCGAGCGATCCGCCCGTCGAGAAGTCGATGAAGGCGCGCCACCGGCCTGTCATCATCGGATTGAACGCTCGCGGTTCCGCACAGCCCAGCCAAAGGTCCCAATCGAGATCCTTCGGGACGGCTGCCGCCTCGGGTCCGGTCGCCGGGATCGTCGGCTGCCCGCCGTAGATCATACCGGTCCAGGCATGCAGCTCCTTGACGTCGCCGATCTCGCCGGACCACAGAATCTCACAAGCGGTTTTGGTGCCCTCATGGCTCCAACCCTGGTTGCCCATCTGGGTCGCGACGTTGTACTTCGCGGCCGCGTCCACCAGCAGTTGCGCTTCCCACGGTGTCCGGACCAGCGGCTTCTCGCAGTACACGTGTTTGCCTTGCTGCATGGCGAGCAGCGCGACAGGCGTGTGCATGTGATCGGGAGTCGCGATCATCACCGCGTCGAGGCTCTTGCCCTCCGTCTCGAACATCTTGCGGTAATCTTTGTACTTTTTGGCGTTGGGATACTGCGCGAAGCCTTGGGCGGAACGCGTTCCATCCACGTCGCACAGCGCGACGATGTTCTCGCTGGCGGCGGCGCCGGCCAGGATCGCAGGGCCGCGAATTCCTATGCCGACCGCACCGATATTGAGCTTCTCGTTGGGCGATTTGTAGCCCAGCGCGGAAAGAGAGGGCGTGCTGCCGAAGCCGCCCGAGGGTACCGCCCCCGCCAGCAGCGTGCCGTAGAAGAAATGCCGTCTTGAAAAGTGATGATCGTTCACCGGGTGACTCCTTGCGTTGAGATGCGCCTTCTCGACTTTATCCGGTTTTCGATGACGTCACCTGCAGTCCTTGCCGATGCACAGGTTCTTGCTGAAGAACGGCATCACATGATTCTGAAAGCGGACGGCCACCGCGCTCGTATGTGTGCCCGGATAGACCTCGAATGTATGGGCGATGCCGTAGTTGTCGAGGATCTCGTGCAGCTTGGCTGCGCCGGCCTTGAGGCCGTCCTGGTCGCCCACGTCGATAGAAATACCTCGGTATTGCCGAAGACCCCCGACATACTGGTCGATGAAGGCCAACGGAGAATTCGCGGTCCATTTCGCGAGCACGTCCTGCTGGGGGGCACCGTCCTTCACCGGCAGATCGAGGTAGAGCGGCGGATTCTTAGGATTAGGCGACCATGCGGCGGCGGTGGCGAGCTGGGCGCGGAGTCCCCAGGGCAGGTTGGCCGAATCTGCCGGCGTCTTCACTGCCCGCAAGGCTTTCTCGTCTTCCGGTTTGGTGGGTCGGCTTGCCATCGACTCCAGACAGCACGGACTCATGATGTAGAGGCTGCCGAAAACGTCCGCGTGCTTCATGCCAATGCGGCTGGCGCCATAGCCGCCCATCGAATGACCGACCAGTCCCCGGCTGGTGCGCTTGGGAATCGTGCGGTAGTGAGCGTCGATGTAGCCGACGACATCGCGCGCGATGAATTGTTCGAAGTCGCCCGTGGTCACCGAGCTGGAATACATCGAGCCATTGTGCAGGGTCTTGGAGTCGGGCAGCACCACGATCATGTCTTTGGCGCCTTGAGCGAAAGCGCCTTCGATGGTCTGCGGCACATGGATTTCCCCGCTCCACTGCTGGGCGCCGATCGAGTAGCCGTGCAGCGCATAGACGACGGGGTAGCGCCGGTTCTTCTGTGTGGCATAGCTGGGCGGCAGGAAGACAATGACGTCGCGATCGACAGCATCGCCCTCCAGATTGTTTTCCAGTGCGGCGCCGTGGATCTTGATGCGCTCCACGGCCACCGGCTTCGCGCCGGCAACGGCCGGAGGCACTTCCGTCTGCACTTGCGCCACAAGCGCGGGCAGTAAAACTGCGGCCATCGCCAGAGTTATCACAAATAGGCATTCTCTCGTTGTCATCGATGTTCCTCCACGGCGTATGCATAGATACTGACACTGAAGGGCGGGACGGCCAGCGAGTCCGGCACTGTGCCGAGCGTCTGCTCCCGCACCACCACCCCTGGCTTCTGTCCCACCGTGACAGTTGCGTCAACCGTCTCCGGCGCCATGCGCCAGAGACGTCCCTGGCCGGCGAGCTTCACGCCATTGATGGAGAGTTTCAGCCGCTGCTCGGAGTCCGAGGGATTCAGTACGGCGAAGGTGAGCGTCTTGCGGTCGCCGCTGAATGCCGCGGTCACGTCCAGCGGGTACGTGTCGCTGCCCGGATTGACCGCTGGTTGATCGCCGCCGGCGGGGTAGATCGGCTTCGGCTGCGGGGAGTCGCCGGAGACCTCCGCGGGCAGCGTACCGAAGTGGTCGCTGTACATCTTGAACAGAAGACCTGTCGGACTCAGCACGGCGTCGGTCCGGTTCGCGCTGAGCATCGCCGTGGCGAAGGTGAATCCGCCGAGCTGATAGAGATCGGAGTGGCGGAACATCTCGTGGAAGGCCCAGGCGTAGGCAGGAACAACTTTGTAGGAGTCAGGGGGAGCGCCCATGTAGGCCCACTCGTCGATGGCGACCGGCACCGGCTTCTTGCGCAACTCCGGAATG
>Ga0097691_1003200_pt1 | contig 10231 bp, 9 predicted proteins | sample NGESurdeep072012_8_FD_72858 | JGI IMG/M metagenome (GOLD analysis project Ga0097691, IMG submission 72858) | Arctic peat soil microbial communities from Barrow, Alaska - NGEE Surface sample 210-1 deep-072012 | ecosystem: Environmental > Terrestrial > Soil > Wetlands > Peat ...
GATGCCCGGATGGACGTGATCACATTGTAATCACCTATCGGAGGCCCTCATGAAAACCCGTCTCGTGCGCATCGGTAACTCACGCGGCCTTCGCCTCGCGAAGCCCCTCATCGAGCAGCTTGGCTTCGAGGACGAAGTCGAGATGCGGGCGGAGGACGGCGCGCTGGTCATTCGAAGGTCGCGGCAGGTGCGTGCCGGGTGGGCAGACGCCGCCGCACACCTCGCCGCGACTGGAGCGGGCCTCCTGGATGGAAGCACCGCGACGCGCTTCGACGCCGATGAGTGGGAATGGCGGTAGCGCGCGGGCCTCGCCGAGGCGACGTCTATCTGGTCCAGCTGAATCCGGCGCGGGCCAGCGAGATCCGGAGGACGCGTCCCTGCGTGGTCGTCTCGCCGAATGAACTGAATACGCACTTGGCGACCTTCGTCGTCGCGCCACTCACGACGGGCGGACATCCGTACCCGTTCCGGGTTCCCTGTCGGTTTGCCCGGAAGGACGGTCATGTGGTGCTGGACCAGGTCCGCACGGTGGATCAGCAACGCTTGATGAAGCGCCTCGGTGCGCTCACGGAGCCGACGCTGCGGAAAATGCTGGGTGTACTGCAGCAGATGTTTGCCGCCTGACGGTGGTTGATACAGATGGCCGGTCAAAGTCACAGAATTCATGGATGCGCCGAATGCGGCGCCGGCAATTGCAGAACATGAACCCGATCGGAGCAAATAAGGCGGCGCGATTCTCGTGATAAGTTCAACCGACATTCTTCACGGCAACATCCTGATCGTCGACGATCAGGCATCCGATGTCCTGTTGCTCGAGCAGATGCTGCGCGGCGCCGGCTATGCGCGCGTTACGTCGACGAGGGATCCGCAGGCCGTCTGCGCCCTGCATCGCGACAACCACTATGACCTGATTCTTCTCGATCTGCAGATGCCCGGCATGGACGGCTTCGAGGTGATGGAAGGCCTGAAGGCGCTCGAACCGGACGGCTACATCCCGGTTCTCGTGATCACCGCGCAGCCGAGTCACAAGCAGCGGGCGCTGCAGGCGGGCGCGAAGGACTTCGTCAGCAAGCCGTATGAGTGGGCCGAGGTGTTGATGCGGGTCCACAACCTGCTGGAAGTGCGGTTGCTGTACAAACAAATCGAGCATCACAACGAGGTGCTCGAGTCTCTGGCGCTGCACGACCAGCTGACGGGGCTTGCGAACAGACGACTTCTAACCGACAGAATGTCGATGGCCATGGCCCATGCGCGAAGGAACGAGAGCGCCATGGCGGTGGTGTATCTGGACCTGGACGGATTCAAGCAGCTCAACGACAGGCTGGGGCACGGCGCTGGAGATATTCTGCTGAAGCTGGTTGCGAGTCGCCTGGTGAAAACGGTGCGGCAAGAGGATACGGTGGCGCGCCTGGGCGGTGACGAATTCATGCTGGTGCTGTGGCACCTCGCCGAGCCCGGCTATGCGGCCACGGTGGCGCGCAAGGTGATCGAGGCATTGTCGCAACCCTTTGACATCGAGGGCAATACCGTCAGCATAACCACTAGCGCAGGTGTCGGCATCTATCCGATCCATGGCGAGGACGCGGACACGCTGACCAAGAGTGCCGACCTGGCCCTGTACGAGGCCAAGCGCGCGGGCAAGAACCTCTATCGAATCTCGGAGCGGATGAATGGTTAGTTCATCATGATGAACTTGCTCCAGCCGTCCGTGCGAAATCGAACGGGCGCGCGCGCGCTGAATCGGTGACGCCCGCCGTCGCGCCCGCACGCATCTTGCGCGCATGCCGACCCCCGGAGAACGCCGCGCACTGATCTTCATCGCGTCCGTCGCCGCGCTCGGCGTGGCCGTGCGCGGGTGGAGGGAGTTTCATCCGCAGGATTCGAGCGCGCTCGCCGGCAATCGCACCGCGCTCGCGCGCCAGATCGAGGCCGTCGATTCGGCGATTGCGGTCAGCAGCTCCAAGCGAAAGCCGCGCCCACCGCGCGTGGAAGCGCCGCGCGCCGCACCCGCGCCTCGCGCATCACGAACTCGCGCCCGTCAGCCGGCGCCGGCCGATACGCAGCCGCGCGACCCGCGCCAAGCCTACTGGGACCGCAGCCTGTACTTCGATTCCGTCCGCCTCGCCCTCGAGGCCAACGCCACCCCAACCTCGGCGCGCCAACGTCGTTCTGTCACACAACCGCCGCCGTTTGCCGTCCGCCGTCCGCCGTCTGCGGCGGCAACGCCGCCACTCGACCTCGACGTCGCCACCATCGACGAGATTGCCGCGATCCCGCTCATCGGTCCAGCCCTCGCCCGTCGCATCGTCGCCGACCGCATCGAGAACGGCCCGTTCGGTTCCATCGTCGAATTGGAACGGGTTCAGGGCATCACGGCGGCCTATGCCCGGCGCCTGTCGCCGTTCGTGACCTTTTCCCGTCCCCCCCGTCTTGGAAGTGCGGGAGAGAGGCGGCCTCGGACAAAAGTGAGCGTCGCCCGGGGGGGTGAGTCGCGTCCTTGACACCACTCCCGCCGCCGGACAGCTTCACCAAATCGGGTTCGCGCATCTATAGTATGGTGGCGAGCCCGGTATTTTCACACGAAAGAACCCGACGACGAGCACTGACGCGACATGGCTTCCCCCGTTGCCACCAAAGACAGCGAACGCATTGGTGATCTCCTCGTCCGTGAGGGGCTCATCTCGAAGGACCAGTTGGACAAGGCGTTGCAGGAGCAGCGCCAGAACGGCACGCGCGTAGGATACAACCTCGTCAAGCTCGGATTCATCCAGGAAATCGAGCTCACCAAGCACCTGGCCCGGCAGTACAAGATGCCGGCCGTGGATCTCTCGAAGTTCGAGGTCGATCCCAAGATCGTGAAGCTCATCCCCGCGGATCTCGCGATCAAGAACCTCGTCCTCCCGCTGAAGCGCGACGGCCGCACCCTCACAGTGGCCATGGCCGATCCGACGAACTTCGCGGTCATCGACGACCTGAAGTTCATCACGCGCTACGACATCTTCCCGGTCATCGCGGGCGAGTTCACGCTCCGCAACGCGCTCGACAAGATCTACGAGTCGGCCGACGTCCAGATCTCCGCCCTCCTCAAGGACATCGCGGGGATGGACACCGAAGAGGACCTCGAAGTCGTCGACACACAGAAGGAAGAGGAAGTCAACGCCACGACGCTTGCCGCACAGATGGACGAGGCGCCGGTCGTAAAGCTCATCAACGCGCTGCTCACCGACGCCGTGAAGCGCGGCGCGAGCGACATCCATTTCGAGTGCTTCGAGCACGATCTCCGCGTGCGCTACCGCATCGACGGCGCGCTCGAGGAAATCATGAAGCCGCCCAAGAAGATGCAGGCGGCGCTCGTCTCGCGCTTCAAGATCATGTCCTCGCTCAACATCGCCGAGCGCCGCGTGCCGCAGGACGGCCGCATCAAGCTGAAGATGGGCAAGAAGGTCGTCGACTATCGCGTGTCGACGCTTCCGACCCTCTTCGGCGAGAAGGTCGTTCTTCGAATCCTCGACCAGGGAAACCTGACGCTCGATCTCCAGAAGTTCGGCATCGAGCCGCGCGCCGAGCTCGACCTCATGGAAGCGATATCGAATCCGTACGGCATGGTGCTCGTGACCGGCCCCACCGGCTCCGGCAAGACCACCACGCTGTATTCCGCGCTCTCAAAGGTGAACGCGATCGACGTGAACATCATGACCGCCGAAGATCCCGTGGAGTACAATCTCTACGGTGTCAACCAGGTGCTCGTGCGCAACGAAATCGGCATGACGTTCGCCGCGGCGCTGAAGGCGTTCCTGCGCCAGGACCCGAACATCATCATGGTGGGCGAGATCCGCGATCTCGAAACGGGCGGCATCGCCATCAAGGCCGCGCTCACCGGCCACATGGTGCTCTCGACGCTGCACACCAACTCGGCGCCCGAGACGGTCACGCGACTCCTGGACATGGGCCTCGAGCCGTTCAACGTCAGCTCCGCGCTGAATCTCGTGCTCGCGCAGCGGCTCCTCCGCCGCATCTGCCCGAACTGCAAAGTCAAGTACGATCCCGACGACCTCGAGCTGGATGCGGCGAAGGTCAAGCGCACGTCGACCTTCCGCGAGCTCCGCTTCACGGAAGAGGCGCTGCAGGGAGCGAAGGGCCGCGCCACGAAGGAGGCCGCGCCCTTCCTCACGAACCTCTCGCTCGACACCAAGATCGGCGACATCCCCTTCTTCAAGGGCACGGGCTGCGACACCTGCAACGGCACCGGCTTGAAGGGCCGCCAGGGCCTCTACGAAGTCATGTTCATGACCCCGAAGCTCCGCAAGCTGATTCTCCAGAACGTCGGAGCCGCGGAGATCAAGGACGGCGCCGTCGAAGAAGGCATGCTCACGCTGAGAATGGACGGCTGGCTGAAGGTATTGAAGGGCATCACCACGCTGGAACAGGTGATCCGGGAAACCGCTGCGTAAAGATGTTGCGGTTCGCTTTGTTCTAACGTCTCATCTCTACTTGTATCTCACGTCTCCACCCAGCATCCCGCGTTCCTCTTCCGCATCCTGCATCAGGTAGTTAATCCCGCATCCCGCATCGATTAGTTAATGACCGCTCCCATCCCGACAGGCTTGAATCTCAGGACGCTCCTCGAGGAAATGATCGAGCGAAACGCGTCCGACTTGCACATCACCGCCGGCGAGCGCGCGAAGATGCGCATCGACGGCGACATCGTGAATTCGACGAACGACTACGTCCTCTCGCCGAAGGACACGCTCCAAATCGCCTACTCCGTCCTCACGGAGCAGCAGAAGAAGCGCTTCGAGATGGACGACGAGCTCGATTTCTCGTTCGGCATCCAGGGCCTCGCGCGCTTCCGCGGCAACTGCTTCAAGCAGCGCGGCTGCGTCTCGATGGTGATGCGGCAGATCCCGATCAACATCAAGACCTTCGCCGACCTGAACCTGCCGCCGGTGATCGCGCGCATGGCCGAGAAGCCGCGCGGTCTCGTGCTCGTCACGGGTCCGACGGGCTCCGGAAAATCGACGACGCTCGCCGCGATGATCGACAAGATCAATCGCGAGCGAAAGGGCCACATCATCACCGTCGAAGATCCGATCGAGTTCATCCACCGGCATCAGGGGTGCATCATCAACCAGCGCGAGGTGGGGACTGACACGAAGAGCTTCGCCAACGCGCTCAAGTACGCGCTGCGTGAAGACCCCGACGTGCTGCTCATCGGCGAAATGCGAGACCTCGAGACCATCCAGGCCGCGCTGACCATCGCGGAGACGGGCCACCTCGCGTTCGCGACGCTGCACACGAACTCCGCGGCCGAGGCGGTCAACCGCATCATCGACGTCTTTCCGGCGCACCAGCAATCGCAGGTGCGCGCGCAGCTCGCATTCGTGCTCGAGGGTGTCATCACGCAGACGCTGCTGCCGCGCCGCTCGGGGAAGGGCCGCGTTATGGCGGCGGAAATCCTCGTGATCACGCCCGCGATCCGCTCGCTGATTCGTGATGATAAGGTGCACCAGATCTATTCGTCGATGCAGTCCGGCAAGAAGCACGGCATGCAGACGATGAACGACGCGCTGTACCAGCTGTACATGGCGCGCGAAGTGGACGAGGAGGAATGCGTGCGCGTATCCAGCGATCCCAACGAGTTCTACCGGTTGATCGGCAAGACGATGGTCGAGGGGGATACGGCGCCGCGTGAAGGACCTACGAAGGCCGGGTCGGCTCCGGCCGGGCGCCGTTGAGTTCCGCCACGAAGTCATTCGAGGAGTAAGCGATGCCAACGTTCATGTATACCGCACGCGACGCCAAGGGCGATCTCAAGACCGCGACGATCGAGGCGGCCAACCGCGAGGACGTCGTTCAGCAGCTGCGACGGCTGCGGATGAACGTCGTCAAGGTCGAGGAGCAGTCCAAGGCGAAGCAGAAGACGGGCGGCTCGGTCTCGATGCGCGACATCGTGATCTTCACGCGCCAGTTCTCCACGATGATCAACTCGGGCCTGCCGCTCGTGCAGGCGCTCGACATTCTCTCGAAGCAGAGCGAGAACAAGGCGTTGCAGGCCGTGACGCGGCAGATCGTGTTCGACGTCGAATCGGGCCACACCGTGGCCGACGCTCTCGCCAAGCACCCGAAGGCGTTCAGCGACCTCTACGTGAACATGGTGGCTGCGGGCGAGGCCGGCGGTATTCTCGACACGATCCTCATGCGTCTCGCGACGTTCATGGAAAAGAACGACGCCCTGGTACGCAAGGTGAAGGGCGCGATGATCTACCCGGGCGTCATCATGAGCGTGGCCGCGATCGCCATCACCGTGCTGCTCATCTTCGTGATCCCCGTCTTCCAGAGCATGTTCGCGTCGGTGAACCTGGTGCTGCCGTTTCCCACGCGAATCGTGATCGGCCTCTCGGGCTTCCTGAAAGGGTACTGGTGGGCGATCGGCATCGGCGTCACAGCCGGCTTTTTCGCCCTCAAGAAGTACTACGCCACGTCGAACGGCCAGCTCGTGATCGACCGCATCCTGCTGCACGCTCCTGTGCTCGGCGATGTGCTCCGCAAATCCGCAGTCAGCCGTTTCACGCGCACGCTCGGCACACTGGTCAGCTCCGGCGTGTCGATTCTCGACGGACTCGAGATCACGGCGAAGACTGCCGGCAATCGCGTGATTCAGGACGCGATCATGGCGAGCCGCTCGTCCATCGCGGGCGGCGACACCATCAGCGCGCCGCTGGCGAGGTCGAACGTCTTCCCGCCGATGGTCATCTCGATGATCTCCGTCGGCGAACAGACCGGCGGTCTCGACGAAATGCTCGCGAAGATCGCCGACTTCTACGACGAAGAGGTGGACGCGGCGGTGAGCGGACTGCTGGCACTGCTCGAGCCGGTGATGATCGTGTTCCTCGGCGTCGTGGTCGGCGGCATGGTGGTGGCCATGTACCTGCCGATCTTCGACATGGTGAACGCGGTGCAGTAGCGAACTGACATAGAGCGACGCTGATCCTGCGTTCTGCGCAAAATGCATATTTCACGCAGAAGAAGGCAGCAGGAGCAATGATTATACGAACGCGGCGCCTATTCGGCGCCGCGTTTCGTTTAGTGTCGGAAGATTGAACCCTACTTCCTTACAACCTTCGCGTCCTCGACAATGATCGCGTAGCTGTAGCCCGCACCGAAATCCCTGTTCGTGCGAACGGTACCCTTGATGGTGATGGTCTCGCCCCTTGCCGCCCCATCCAGGGAGGTCACGGTAATGTCGTTGGTACCCTGCTTCGCGTCTCCGCTGCCGTCCTGCAGGTGTATCCAGTTCTTCCCCATGACGCCTTCGTTGTATTTCACAACCGTGCCACGGATGCTGACGGTCTTGCCCACAAGACTCGCCTTCTCGGCCCAGAGCTCGGCTACCGTGCGGGCATCCGCGCCGGTGGCCTTCTCCACCTTGCCCACGGCGACCTGCGCGGGCGGCTGCGGCGCGCCGGCCGGCGACTTGCCGGCGGGACCGCCTGCCTCAGCGCTCGCCGGTGCCAGCGTTCCGAAGTAGACCTCATCGAATGTGCGCTTCAGCGACTTGGATTCGAATTTGGTCATCAGCATGGGGTTGAACACCGTCACGACGGCCCCGTTCTCGATCTTGGCCCCGGGAACGGCGGCCCAGACTTCACCCTTGGACGTCTTGATGCGAAGGTAGATGTAAGGAGGGGCGTTCAGCTGCTCGAGGACCGGGCCGGTCAGGTCATCACCGGTGGCCGGGGCCGCGGCCGGCGCCTGGCCCAGAGGAACCTTGGCGGGCTCGGGCGTCTTGGACTGGCAACCGACGACGGCCGTCGCGAGGAGCAGAAGGGAAAGAGCGCGACGCATGAAAGGGACTCCTGGAGTGGACGAGGGAAGGACTGCGGGAAGCTGAGTCAATAAATGTAAGACTCCGGGACGCGTCTCGCGGGTTTTGGCCGGGGCGGCGGACCGCAATCACAGCCGCGCACCCCGCTGGACGAACTAGTCCGTTCGCCCGATGGTTGGTCTGCCTCTGCCGCGCTACCCTCCCGAAGTCGGCTTTCGCACCCGGCACGTGCTTCCGTCTTCTCGCGCGCCGCCATTCCCGAGAGCTGTAACCAAGGGACATATGACACCTGCGCGAACGACCGCGCCTGGAGGGATCGACGTCAGCACGGAAGTTCGGCACGCCGAGGCCCTCCTGCAAACGGGAGCGCTGCAGAGCGCGATCTTCAACAGCGCCAACTTTTCGAGCATCGCCACCGACGCGAAGGGCGTCATCCAGATCTTCAACGTCGGCGCCGAGCGGATGCTGGGCTACACGGCCGCCGAAGTGATGAACAAGATCACGCCGGCCGACATTTCCGATCCGCAGGAAGTGATCGCGCGCGCCAAAGCGCTGAGCGTCGAACTCGGCACCCCGATCACGCCCGGCTTTGAGGCCTTGGTGTTCAAGGCCTCGAGGGGGATCGAGGACATTTATGAGTTGACGTATTTCCGCAAGGATGGCAGCCGCTTCCCGGCAGTGGTATCGGTCACGGCACTGCGCGACGCGCAGGACGCCATCATCGGCTACCTGTTGATCGGCACCGACAACACGGCGCGCAAGCAGGCGGAAGAGGCGCTGCTCAAGGCGGGGGCCCTGCAGAACGCGATCTTCAACAGCGCCAACTTCTCGAGCATCGCCACGGACGCGAAGGGCGTCATTCAGATCTTCAACGTCGGCGCCGAGCGGATGCTGGGCTACACGGCCGCCGAGGTGATGAACAAGATCACGCCGGCCGACATTTCCGATCCGCAGGAAGTGATCGCGCGCGCCACCGCGTTGAGCCTCGAACTCGGAACCCCGATTACGCCGGGCTTCGAGGCATTGGTGTTCAAGGCCTCGCGCGGCATCGAAGACATCTATGAGCTGACCTACTTCCGCAAGGATGGCAGCCGGTTCCCGGCAGTCGTCTCGGTCACGGCGCTGCGCGACGCGCAGGACGCCATCATCGGCTATCTGTTGATCGGCACTGATAACACCGCTCGCAAGCAGGCAATAGAGCTGGAGTATGCCAACCGCATGAAGAGCGAGTTCCTCGCCAACATGTCCCACGAGCTGCGCACGCCGCTCAACGGCATCATCGGCTTCACCGAGTTCCTGATTGACGAAAAGCCCGGCCCGCTCCGGCCCAAGCAGAAGGAGTATCTGGGCGACGTGCTCAACAGCGCGCGCCACCTGCTCCAGCTCATCAACGACGTGCTCGACCTCGCCAAGGTCGAGGCCGGCAAGATGGAGCTGCACCCGGAGACCTTCCCCGTGCGCAAGGCCGTCGAGGAAGTCACCGCCGTCATCAAGGGCATCGCCCACAAGAAGCACATTGCTGTTGGCATTGAGGTGAGCGATGGACTTGACGCCGTCACGCTCGACCAGCACAAGTTCAAGCAGGTGCTCTACAACCTGCTGTCCAACGCGGTTAAGTTCACGGACGAAGGCGGTCAGGTGAACATTTACGCGCGCCGCCTGGACCCGCACCGGCTCGAAGTGCAGGTCCGCGACACCGGCATCGGCATCAAGGCGGAGGACATCAACCGGCTCTTCACCGAGTTCGAGCAACTGGATTCCGGCACCGCGCGGCGCTTTGAGGGCACGGGACTCGGCCTGGCGCTGACGAAGAAGATTGTCGAGTTCCAGGGCGGGCGCATCGGCGTGCAGAGCGAACCGGGCAAGGGCAGTGTGTTCACCGTCGTCCTGCCGGTGATGACGGGAGAAGGGCAGACGGCATGAGCGCAAAAATCCTCGTCGTGGACGACAACCCCACCAATCTCAAGCTCGTCTCCGACGTGCTCGAATTCGAGGGCTACGACATCCTCAAGGCCGTGGACGCCGAGGAGGCGCAGGTCGTCCTCGCCGCCACCCTGCCCGACCTCATCCTCATGGACATCGCCCTGCCCGGCATGGACGGACTCACGCTCACGCGCAAACTCAAGGCCGAGGAGCGCACCCGCGGCATCCGCATCGTCGCGCTCACGGCCTTCGCCATGAAAGGCGACGACCAGAAGGCGCTCGACGCCGGTTGCGACGGCTACATCACCAAGCCCATTGACACGCGCAAGCTGCCCGACCAGGTGGCCGGGTTTCTGGCTCGCGCAAGCGGTCAATCACGGAGAAGCCGCCTGAAAATCCTCGTGATCGAAGACCACGCGGCGGATCTCAAGCTCGCGGATCTCGTCCTGAGCACCGCCGGCCACGATGTCAGTGCGGTCGAGG
>Ga0097691_1003201_pt1 | contig 10228 bp, 6 predicted proteins | sample NGESurdeep072012_8_FD_72858 | JGI IMG/M metagenome (GOLD analysis project Ga0097691, IMG submission 72858) | Arctic peat soil microbial communities from Barrow, Alaska - NGEE Surface sample 210-1 deep-072012 | ecosystem: Environmental > Terrestrial > Soil > Wetlands > Peat ...
CGCCTGCGTTGGGGCGGCGACCTGCGCCGGCACTACATCTTCAGCGAGTTGGCGCGACGCACCGGCGGGCGCGTGGTCGATGGCTGGCACGCGCGAGACTTCCGGCCGGCCCTGCGGCGACCGCGCGGCCATCTCTGGACGCGCCCCGCCCGGGTGGCCTCGTGCGAGCTCCTGGATCCCGCGGCGCTGGAGGTGGTGCAGCGCCGGGCCGTACCGGCGGTCCTCGACTTCCACGACGACCCGGTCATCCACCGGGAGGCCCTGGGGGTCCCGGGGTCGACGGAGGAGATGGCGGCCCTGCGCGATCGCCGCGCCGCGAACTGGGCAACGTTCCACTGGCTGATCTCGCAGTCGGCGAGCTTCACCGCCCTGGCCGGCCTTGATTCCGCCAGGACGATCATCGCTCCGAACGCGAGCGAGACGACCCGCATCGTCCCCGGTCCGTGGCCGTCGGAACCATCGATCGGGTTCGTCTCCGGCGCCGCACCCGGCCGCGGCATCGAGACGCTCGTCGACGCGGCGCGCCTCGTGCGGGCCGAGATCGCCGACCTGCGCCTCCGGCTCTGGCTCGTGGCCACGGGGGAGGCGTCCGAACGGTACCTGGGCGAGTTGCGGGCATCGTGCGCCTCCGAGTCCTGGATCGAGATCGCGACGGCCCCGTACGGCCGTCTCAGCGAGGCGCTCGCCGCGGCGACCGTGCTCGCGATCCCCCATCCGCGGATCTCGTACTGGGATGCGATCCTGCCCGTCAAGCTGTTCGATTCGATGGCGGCGGGCCGGCCGCTCGTCGTCACCCCCCGGTTCGAGACGGCGCAGCTCGTCGACCGGGCGAGAATTGGGATCGTTGCCGATGGCGACCGGGCCGAGGACCTTGCCACGGCCCTCGCCCGACTGCTCGGCGACCCGAAGCTCGCCCGCGAGCTCGGTGCACGAGGCCGCGAGGCGGCCGAGCGCGACTACGACTGGCGAGTGGTGAGCTCGCGCCTGGCGGACGAACTCCTCGCCCCGCGACGCTATCACCCGGTCGTCGGGATTCTGCGTGGTCGCTGAGCGACCTGGGCTCGCCGCGGGTCGCCACGACATCGTCATGGACTCGCCAGTGCGCGGCCGGCTGCGCCCGCGACCAGCAGCGCTGCGAGGCTGTCGGCCGGGACCCGACCAACGGTCCGGCAACCGAAGGTATTCTTATCCCGACGCGCGTATCCGCAGGGCACCGCCTCCCGCGATCGCACCGCGCGACGAGCTGCGACGGCCCAGGATCCTCTGCCGTCCCGCGATCGCAGGGTGCGGGGCCCAAGCGGGGACGTGCAGGCCGACGGGCCCGAGATGCCTCCGGGGGCTGCGAACGTTCGAGGACAGGAGGTCAGCCGAGGACCGCCGATGATCGAGTCCACGAGAGCCCGGAACGACCTGCCGCGAACAAGACGGCTTCCGCCGATGCGTTCACAACCAGGAGCGCGCTACGCTGCGCCGCCAGCCACGCGAGGATGGCCAACCATGGGATCGTCGCCCGCGGGGAGACGGACGCGAGCTGCTCGGGCCGACGGACCGACGTGAGCGGACTCCATGTGCCCAGCGCGCCGCCATGGGGCGGTCGCGTGACGTGGAGGTCGGCCGGTCGTGCGTGGCCACCGGCCGCCCTGGCACTGCTCCTCGGGGCGACGCTCCTGCAGGTCCAGACTGGCCAGGTCTGGCATCTCGACCCGCCCGTCTTCATCGCCCTGATCCTCGTGGCTGCCATCGGGGGATGGATCCTCGGGCTGCTGATCGAGCGATTCAGCTCGCCTCGTTCCGCATCCAACGAGGTGGGCGAGCGCGACCCTGGCCCGGTTGCCGCGTGGGCCCCGCGTTTCGTGCGCGCAATCCTCGTCATCGCCTTCGCGGCCGCGGCGGCTGTGTCAATTTGGTACGTGACTCGCCATTTCGGACGGTTCCGGATCGACTCGATCCGGCTGGGTGCCATAGCCGGCGCGGCGTTCGCGGCGGGTGCTGCGGCGCGGTTCTGGTTCGGGTCGCGGGCCGTCGCCACGCAACTCGTCATCGCGGCGGCCGTTGCCGCCTGGTGCAGCTACGACGCGATCGCCGTCCTGTATCGGCCGTTCCGGGACGTACAGCTCTACCTCCAGACCGGTGCAGCCTGGCTCGACGGTCAGGCGGTCTACCTTGCCGGACCCCTGACCGTGATGCCGTCGGATCCGACGCGGCTCCCGTTCGTCTATCCCCCCTTCTTGTTGCCATTCTTTGGAGCGCTGTCTCGTCTGCCTCAAGGGCTGGCCATCGCCCTGTGGGAGATCGCGGCCGTCGCGGCGGTGATCCTCGCGCTCAAGCTGCTCGGGGTGCGATCCCGATGGATCCCGCTCCTGTTGCTCTGGCCACCGATCGCGGTCGGATTGTCCGTCGGGAACGCGGCGCCGTTCGGATTCCTGGGACTGGCGGCGGGCTGGAGGTGGGGCGCGGCCCTGGTGCTCGGCGGCGTGTTCAAGGCACAGGCCGCGATCCCCGCGCTGTGGCTCCTCCGGGAGCGCCGGTGGCGTCCGTTCGTGCTCGGGTGCATGGCAATGGCGGTGTTGGCCCTCGTGACCCTGCCGCTCACCGGTCTCGCGATCTACGGTGACTGGCTGAGGGGCCTCCAGGCGTTCCAGGACACCGTTCGCCGGTTTCCGCCCATGGAGGGAGCGGCTCTCCAACGCTATCTGCCGCAGGGCCTCGCGATCGCCATCGCCGTCATCGCGGCGGCCGCGTCCGCCGTGGCCTCCGGTCGGATGGGCCTCTCGAGGTTCGGCATCGTCGCGATCGTAGCCTCGCCCACGCTCTACGTCCACGGGCTCGTCTTCCTGCTCCCGGCAGCCCTGTGGCTGGATGCCGCGAGCCTGTGGCTCATCCTCGGCGTCGTACCCACCGAGTCGGGCCTCTGGCTGGCGATCACGGCAACCGGCGCCGCCCTCATTCTCGGGCTGACCCGAGGCGCGATCGCGACTCGGTGGTCACGCGCCGGAACCCCAGAGCACGCGGCACTCGGGTCCCCGCTGCACCTGCTGGGCCCGGACCCTGAACCCTGGCCTGACCCGCGAGCCTGAACGGTCCGTCCACGGGCACGATCAGCAAAGCAGCGACGTTGCTCGGCTGGTGGCCCCGGGGAGATGACGCAGCGTCATGACGACCGGGTTCTCAGACAGCATACTGTCGGCGAGCGAATGGCACGTCGCCCGTCTCTTCATGGGTCGCACGAACCCGCGAGGGGGTGCGACCTGGGGGACGGGTCCACTTCGCGCATTCGCGGTCGGCCTACCGAAACGTTTCGGATCGGATCGTTTCCCCTGGAGGATCAACCATGGCAACGAAGATGGCGGCAGTCGCCACTCTCGCCACGGCATGTGTGCTCGCCGCGTGCTCTGGGGGAAACAATCCATCCGGCGGAGGCGGGGTCACACCTTCATCCGGCGCACCCTCATCCGGCGCACCCTCATCCGGCGCACCCTCATCCGGCGCACCCTCATCCGGCGGAGGCGGGGTCACACCTGACGCTCACCCCAAGGGCACATTGAACATCCTGGTCTCAAGTGCCCCCGGCTCTGACGCGGGGTTCCAGGCAGTGAACCAAGCATTCCAGGCGAAATATCCGGACGTGAAAATCGCATTCAGTTCGATTCCAAACGAAAACTATCCCGCGGCCAGAGCGTCGCGGTTGAGCGCAGGCAATATCGACGTGGGCCTCGCGGGGCCGCAGGCGCTTCCTTCGTACGTCCCGGCCAGTAATGAAGGCGACGACGCTCGGCTGGCCAGGGCAGGTGGCTTCGTTGACCTCACGGGAATGGCGTTCATGAAGAACTTCACTCCCTCCGTACTCGATGTCATCAAGTTCGACGGAAAGCAGTACACGGTTCCGACGGGGCTGAGCTACTACACCGGCGTCTTCTACAACAAGGCCATCTTCACAAAGTACGGTCTTGCAATTCCGACTACATGGGCCGAGTTCGTGAAGCTCTGCGAAACGCTGAAGAGCAACGGCGTGACGCCGTTGGGAATCGGTGGAAAGGACAGCTGGCCAGCAGGTTTGAACATGCTAGCTGCTGTGCAGGGTCTGTACCCGACCGCGCAGGACAAAGCCGACCTGGCTCAGGGCCTCTGGGAGAAGAAGGTCAAGCTGACTGACACGCAGCCCGTGGCGGTGCTCGAACGGACCAAGACGATGTTCGACTACGCCCAGCAGAATTTCGCTGGCTTTTCTTACGCCTCGATCCCGTCGGGCTTCATCGGTGGCAAGTTCGCAATGACCGCCGACGGCACGTGGGACGAAACAACAATCGCTTCCGCGGCCGGGAAGGACTTCAGTTACGGGTACTTCCCGATTCCCACAAGCGACAATGCGAAGGACAACGCCTATCTCGGCGGTAAGGTCGAACTCACACTCGCGGTGCCGAGCAACTCCAAGAATCAGGGCGCGGCCCTTGCCTACTTGCAGTTCTTCTCGGACCCGACCAACTACCAGACGTTCCTCAAACTGGCAGGATTCGCGCCGTCGCAGCCGAACATCACCGCGAGTCCATTTCTGACGTCGATCCAGCCGTACACCACGACCTTCACGCCGGCGTGGGATACCATCTGGGTCGCGAACAGCAAGGCGGGACCGAAGGCCAGTTTCCCCTTCAACTACCCGGGGATCACCCCCCTCGGCAGTGGTACCGCCGCCCAGGCGGCTGAACAAGCTCAAGCGGATTGGGCTGCAGGCTACTAGTGTCCTGCGCCCGAGGCGCTTGTGGCGGGCGAGCCACCTCTGGACACCGGGCTTCTTGTGCGTCGACATATTGTCGAGGACGACGTGGATCTGGCGGCGCGGATAGGTCCGGGCGAGGAGGTTGAGGAAGGCGAGCAATTCGACGGCTCGGTGCTGGGCCGAGGTCCGGGTCGTGACGATGCCGGTGGCGATCTCGAGTGCGGCCGACAAGGTGAGCGTGGCGTTGCGCTTGTAGTCGTGGGTGTGGCGTTCGACCTGCCCGGGCCGGAGGGGCAGCATCGGCAGCGTCCGATCGAGCGCGTGGATCTTGGTCTTCTCGTCGACCGACAGAACGATCGCCCGCACGGGCGGGCTGAGGGAGAGCGCGCCCACGTCGGTCCCCTTGGCTACGAGCTCGGGATCCCGGCTGAACGTGAACTTCTCGTGCCGATGCGGCTTGAGGCCGCCCTCCCGCCAGATCCGCAGGATCGTGTTCGGGCTGACCCCGACGGCCTTCGCCAGGCGGTGTCTGCTCCAGTGGGTCGCCCCCTCCGGTGGGGTGAGGGTCGTGGCCACGATCCGCTCGCGGATCTCCCGGCCGTAGATCGCCGGCCGACCGGTCCTCGGACCATCGACGAGGCCGAACAGGCCGCGTTCCCGAATACGGCTCCGCCACAGCCCGACCGCCGGGACGGAGACGCCGAATTCGCCAGCGATCGTCACCTTGGCGACCCCTTCGGCCGCTCGCAGGATGATCTTCGCGCGCACCGCGGTGCGCTACTCGGTCGTGCCCGCGCGGGCCGTCGCCCGCCAAGGCTTCAACTTCGGACTCGCTCACAGCCAACGGAGGTGCGGAGATTGGCCGTGTTCAGCATCGCAGCCGCGGACATCCGAACCGATGATCCTCATGTCGAGCGGGACACTGAAGTGCTGGGGTCCGCCCGGCGACGTTCGTTGGGCCGACCTCCTCTTCATCTAGGCCATTGCAGAACGGATCTTTACGGATGTTGAACTCCTTTGTTTTCGGACGCCGGTCGACTCTCAACATCTCATTCGCGCTCGGCCTGAGCGTGATCGTTGTCTTCGGAATCTTGCCGGCGGTGGCCGTCTTGGTCATTTCGTTCACAGACGTGCGCGCGCTGCCGTATCTGCCCGTGGACTGGGTAGGCATTGAGAACTACCTCTCGTTCTTCTCGGCAGCGCATCTTGGGTACAACGTGAACGCGCTCTGGAATACCCTCGTCTTCGCGTTCGCGGTCACCATCTTTCAGAATGTGATTGCCCTCCTGCTCGCCGTCCTGCTCAATCAGCGCCTGCGCGGCAGAACCTTCTACCGCGCTGTTGTCTTCCTGCCGACGATACTGGGTGTCACGGTGATCGGACTCATCTGGTCACTTGTCTTCAACCCCTCCGCGGGCCCGGCCGCCACCGTCTGGTCGTGGGTTGGCGCGAATTCGGCGTTCTTTGGTGACCCCGGCATGGCTCTTGGTTTGGTCATCTTCGTGCAGATTTGGGCTGGCCTCGGCATTGCCGTTGTCATCTACCTGGCCGGACTGCAAGCCATTTCTCCCGATCTGTACGAGATCTCGGGCGTCGACGGTGCGACCGCTTGGCAGAAGCTTCGGTGGATCACGTACCCGCTCCTGGCTCCATCGATCACGGCAAACATGCTGCTCTGCATTGTGGGCTCACTCCAGAGCTACCAATTGATATACGTGCTCACCGGCCCGAACAACCCCGCGACTCAGGTGCTCTCTCTCGCCATCTTCACGAGTGGCTTCGGAGGCAGCTCTTCCGGGGGTGCCGTCCAATCTCAGGGATACGCCGCCGCAATCTCCATGGTGCAGTTCGTGATGGTGACAGTCATATCGATCACGGTCCTCGTCTACCTGCGTAAGAGGGAGCAGGTGCTATGACCGCGCAACTGACCAGGCCCTTGGAAGGCGCCCTTCGGGGGAGCGGCGGTGCACCTGCTGGCCGACGCAGACGCCCGGTCTCCCTGGGGACGGTTGTCCAGTACCTACCCGTCGCGGTGATCATGCTCGTCTATCTCTTCCCTCTAGCCTTCCTCCTCAATACCGCGCTCAAGAGCAATGCTGAGTTCTTCGCCAACCCTAACGGCATTGCTCAGACGTTCGAATTCGGTAACTTCCCCACCGCCTGGGATAAGGGGAACTTCGGGGCGTACATGCTCAACAGCGTGCTCTATACCACTGTGGCGGCGTTCCTCGGAACCGTCTGTTCTCTGCTTCTCGGATTTCCCGTTTCGCGAGGATATCTGCGCCACACGCGATTGTGGTACGGGCTGTTTGTTGCCATGCTGTTTCTGCCAAACACGTTGGTTACACAGTTTCAGCTCCTGCTTCGACTCAATCTGTATGACACGCAGCTGGGATACATCCTGATCATGGCGGCCGGGGTCGGCGTCGGCCCCTTGCTTGTGAGCGGCTATGTGAAGTCCATTCCCAGGGAGCTTGACGAGGCCGCCGCGTTGGACGGCGTGGGCTACTGGCGCTTTGTCTTCCTGTTCCTTCCGCCCATGATCAAACCGGTGTTGACGACGGTCTTCCTGTTGCAGGCCATCGGTGTGTGGAACGACATCATCCTCCCGACGATCTTGCTCCCGGATCAGGCGAAATTCCCCGCCACCCTTGGCTTGTTCGCCTTCCAAGGTACATATTCGAGCGAGTGGAGTCTGCTGGCCGCGGCAACGATCATCGTAGCCGGGCCTCTCCTCGTCGCATATGTGTTCCTTCAGCGCTACCTCGTTGCCAGTGTTGTTGGGTCAGCAGTCAAGGGTTAGCGATGTGGCCGCTCACCGATGGCACCCGGACGCCACCGAGGTGCTCGTTGAAGAGTTCGGAGTGGGACGGGGCGCGGGAATGCTTCCGCGCCTCAGACGTTCTCGGGTGGTGGCTCTGTAGCACTTGAGCTTGGCGGGGATTTCACAAAGATGTCGATCGAACCGCAGCGTATTGGAACCCCTCAAACCGGCTTCTGGACGGAGCTTCGCTCGGGGCAAGCCGCCCTGGCCCGCCAGAACAGCGGCGGCGAGTTCGATTTGCTGCTGGAAAGCGGAGACCGGGTCGACCGCCAGGAAGTGCGGGCCTGGCGGGCCGCGGCGTATTCCGAAGCGGATGGCCGCCTGACCCTGACCGGGACGACGCGCCTGGCGCTGTTCGCCACCGACCTGGAGGTATCCGTCACCTACGAAAACGTGACCGCCCAGGTGATCAAGAAGACCATCCGCCTGTATCAGAACAACATCCCGCGCCTGTTTCTCCGCCTGCGCTGTTCCTTCGAGCCGCCGGAAGCGCCCGAAACCTACTGGTCCTTTGACCATGCCAGCCACCCGGGCGGACCCGCCTACGGCGTGCTGGCCGATGATGTATTCCCGGCGGCAGGCTATGTGCTGTCCGGGAACCGGGTGTTCGGGCTGCTGACCGCTTCTGGTTGGGAGAACGGCTGGGCGCGCTATGGCATGCGGCGCTCCGCGGCCGGCAATATCCCCGCCGTCGCGCTGGTGGACCCAGCCCTGCTTTGCACCGCGACCGCCGCGGAACGGTCCGCCGGGAAGGATTATGTTGCGCTGACGTTGGGCGAAGCCTACGAGAATACGCTCGCGCCGCTGGAGTCGTGCGGCGCGGGGAATGGGGAGTACGCGTTCCTGGGCCGGCGGGAGCATCCCTACACGCTCATTCTTGAGGTGCGCCAGGCGCGCACCCTCGCCTTCGAAGTGCGCGATCCGCGCGGGCAGGTGGTTCTTACCCAGACCGCCGCATTCGAAGAAGAAGCCGCCAACGCCGCCGAGGAAGGCTTGCACGCCTTTGTCCTGCGCCTGCCGGCGCTCGAAAGCAGCGGAGAACACAAGCTGCGTATCGCCGCCGGAGAGGGGCCGCTGGAGCTGCGCCGCTTGCAGCTGTTCGAAGTGTCGCCCGAGCCGCGCCCCTGGCACGAGCTGCTCCAGGGTGAAGCGCTGGAACGGACGCTGTTTCTCTTTGCCGAGGAGATGCGGCCAGCGCCGCGCAGCCTGCGTTTACAGAGCCAGATTCACCTGGCCGATGGGCTGGGGTTTCACGGCAGCGCCGCTGAGAAGGTCGTCTTTGCCGACGCGCAAATGCTGACTTGGACCAGCGAACCTGGTCTGGCCGAGCCGATGGTCGTGCCGAGCATCTCCTACTTTGAGATGTACCTGCGCGATGCCTTCTGGATCTTGAACGGTCTGCCCGACCAGTTCCTGAACGAGAATATCCTCCGCCGGGTTGGAGAAACGATCAACGCGGAGGGCAATGTGGGCAACATCATCACCGCCTACCACGGCTCGATCGAGCATAAGCAGAATGAGCTGGCCTACCTGTACCTGATCTGGTCGCTCAACAACCGGCTGCGCTTTGGCAGCCCGCCCGACCTGGAGAAGGTCCGGCGCGTAACCGGCTTTGTCCGCCGCGCGTTCGACCCGGACGGCGACGGCATTGTGCTGGTAAACAACCCGCAGAGCAGTGCCGATGTGGTCTGGCAGGACCGCCCGAGTCGGTTCGCGGTCAGCCAGGGATACTACGCGCTGGCGCTGCGCGTAGCGCGCGCGTTGGGCGTGGAGGTCGGGGAAAGCGAGATCGAATCCGCTGAGGCTGCCTACCGCGGGTACTATGCCGATTACGGCGCGGAAGGAGCTTTTCTGCACGCCTTCCCCGATAACAAGCTGGGGGAAGGCGGAAGGCCGGTTGGCATTATCAGCCACGTCGATCTGGCCCCGGAGTTTCTCAGCCTGTACCTGTTCGATCATGCCATGCTCACGTCAGAGATCGTCATCGCTACATTGGAGAAATACCCGGTCAGCCCGCAGGGCCTGATGCCCAGTTTCTGCCGGGCAGACGGCCAGTTTTTCACCCGGGACAACAACCCCTTCAGCGGCGGGCTGTACTGGAAGCCGGGGACCTATTGGAACGGAGGCAGCTGGCTGAGACTGCAATACATGGCCTTGGCGGTCGGCAAGGTACACGGTTGGGTCAAGGCTGAACACCTCCTCCGGCAGCGCCTGGAAGCCGAGCTAACGTACGACGCGGAGAACCCGGTGAGCCGGGAATTCCTCTCGTGCAACGGCAGCCCCCAGGATTCCTCATTCCACCGTGTGTTTGGCTGGAATGTCTTTGTTCTGGCGGTCAATGAATGGCTCAACGGGCGCAATCAAGATCGAGAATCCTGATCTTCATTTCCTTGTCAGGCGGCGGGCTCCTGAACAGTGTGCTCTGGCGACCTTCGTCATCGGCCTGCTGGCCGGCTATGCCCTGGCCCAACTCAGTTTTCGTGGGCCCAGCGTGGTGTTCAACGCGATGCTGCTGATCCTGATACTGACCTTCCAGCTGTTCATGATCCCGCTCTACGTGCTGATCGTGCGCACCTACGGCCTGGCGGACGGCTACCTCGGCTCGATCCTGGCCGGGGCCGTGGTGCTCGTCATCCCGGCCGTCGTCGTCTTCGTTATCTTCCAGCGCCAGTTCATCGAATCCAATCTTG
>Ga0097691_1003203_pt1 | contig 10226 bp, 11 predicted proteins | sample NGESurdeep072012_8_FD_72858 | JGI IMG/M metagenome (GOLD analysis project Ga0097691, IMG submission 72858) | Arctic peat soil microbial communities from Barrow, Alaska - NGEE Surface sample 210-1 deep-072012 | ecosystem: Environmental > Terrestrial > Soil > Wetlands > Peat ...
GCCACCAGCGTCTCGTCCTTGAGTTTGGGAGCGAAGTCCACTTCGCAGCCCATGGCGTGAAGTGCGTCCCGCCCGGACTGTTCGAATTCGTCGGCAATCAGTACGCGCATGGCATCAGGCCCGGTATTCGTCGGCACGCCACGTCTTGACGGCCTGCTTGATGACCTTGGGATCGAGACTCTCGCTGGCCGCACGCGCCGCCAGGGCCACAAACTCGCCATCGCAGGCGAAGCGCAGGGCGACCGTCTGAAGCACCGAGAGGCGCGGGTCCAGCAGTTTGCCGGTCATAGCGAAGTGGCGCAGGTTCTCTTCGGCGCGAATGGCGCGATCCTGCGCCTTCAGCGCGAAAACTCGCGCGTAGAACGCAGTCACCAATACACAGACGCTCAGCACCATGATCAGAGAAGCGCTGTAGATCCGCTCGTGATTACCCAGGGAAACAATGAAGTTGACGACGGAGCCGATGATGGTCAATAGCAGAACCCCGGACAGGACGAAGTGGTACCCGGGAACGAACCTGGCGTGATTGGCGTAGTTTTGCGTGGACATGGGGCGGTGGATCCTCCTCAGTACATCCTAACGCGTGGATGCACACGCCGGAGCGTTTCCAGCCGCGCACTCAGGTGGGGCGGGCACCCTGGCGAATCAGCTTCTTGAGCGCGCCAACCAAAAAAAAGGGCAGGGCCGAAGCCCTACCCTTCCACCAAAGCGGAGCGCTCCTATTTGCCGGCGTGTTCCTTGATGACGCTATAGGCGCCATTTACGTCATGGCATACATCGCAGCTCTCGCCGAACTTAGGATCGGTCTGAGCGGCCATGTGGGCCATGTTGGATCTGGTGACGTGGCAGGCCGCGCAGGCGGCGGTGGTGGCCGGAGCGGGATCCATCAAGAGATTGGGAGCCTTCACCGGGTTGAGCCCGATCGGGAAGACGGCTTCGGTGCCGGGGAGATGGCACATTTGGCAGTTGGTGGTGTCGCCGGGCCGGCCGGTACTGCTGAATGCCGGGTAGCGGACACCGCTGAAATCGGTGGTTCCGATCTTATAGGTGGCGCCGGCAGCGGCCAGGTTGTCGCCGAAGTGGATGCTGTGCACCATCAGCGAGAAGTTGATTCCGGATACGGTGGTGCTGGTGTTGCTCGGGTTGTGGCAGAACACGCAATACTCGGTCTGATTGCGATTCTCCCCGTGGAGCGAGAGCCGGACATGGCACTGGTTGCACTTGGCAATGTCCACTACCGCGCGGCGCTTGACTACCGGCGAACCATCCACCGAGAAGTAGATGACTTTGTTGTCGGCGCCGTACTGCGTGGACACCTGTTTGACGGTGCCGGGCAGCAGAACCAGAGCGCGCCGGGCTTCCACACCGATCGCGAAGCTTCCCTTGGCGCCAGCCGGGATGGCGTGGGTGAAGGTGTAGGTGCAGGTGCCGTCGTTGGCGCACTTGGCCGTCGCAGCCGGACTCTCCGATACGTAGCCTGAAGTGGTTACGTCGGAACCGAAACTGGTGTAACCGTAGTCCGAGGCCGGACCGGCCAGCACCAGCGCCAGGCGGTTGCTGCCGCCGGTCAACTGCGCCATGGTGACGCCGTTGCCTGCGAAGTCTTTCACCGTGAAGGTGACGGTCGGGGCCTTGCCGGCAACGCCGTTATCCACTTTAAGGATGTTGGCAACGATGCCGGGGCGGGTGGCGGATTCGGTGGGAACGGTGTGCGCGCCCTTGATGGAAGCGTCGAACTCCAGTTCGCCCTGCGGAATGTGGCACTGGGTGCACTGGTTATCGGAAACCTGCGGCAGATTGACGTGGTTGGCGCCGGTGGCGAAGTTCACGTTGTCGTGGCAGGATCCGCAGGCCACGCGGCTCGGGTTGGTGAGCCAGTTATTGGCCTGCGCCGCACCCGTTACCTGCGTGGGTTCGTGGCAAAACACGCAGCGCCGCGGGTCGGACGGCAGAACCACCGTCGACCAGTCGGATACCGCCTGATTGAAACCGATGATCTGGTAGGGCTTGCCGGCAATTACGCTGGGGAGCTGGCTGCCCATGTGCAGCTTGTGGACGAACACCTTCATGTCCAAGGTGTTCCCGGTGTCGGGATCGACCGTCTGCGGGGTGTGGCACATGATGCACAGGTCGATGCCGCGGCGCGAGCCGCCATGGAACGACAGCGCATCGTGGCACTTGTTGCAGGTCGCCGTGCGGATCACGTCCCGGGTGTTGGTGGGCGCGCCGCCCGCCGGAATCCAGGTCATCGTATTGCTATCGTAATTCGTGCCCAGATCGAACTCGGTCAGGTTGCGCGAACCGTAGATGCCGACGCGATGGGTTGCCGTCGGGTCCCACGCAGCGCTGTTGGCGCCGGCGGCCTTGGTCTTAAAGGTGTAGACAAATTCGCCGTCGGCCACCTGTTTGGTGGTCCCGCCGGAATCCGCGCCCGCCTGAATCGCCGTCACGTTGGTGATGGGGCTGGTCTGTGGGCGCGTGGCGTACGACACAAACTGCGTCTGCCCTTTTGGGATGTACGCACAGAGGAAACTCACCGAGACAGCGCCCGGTGTGGTGATACCTGCCGGATCCAGCGGCAGGCCTTTAGGGTCGGTAATCTTGTAATCGACACTGATCGTGCCGTCTTGCGCGATATTGGCCGAGACGATTTTCAGCGTCAGACCGGGACGAACGAAATTCACGGTCGCTTCCGAGGCGTAGTAGGCCTTGTCGTGCGGCGTGAATGCAGTCTTTTTTGGCGCGCTCATGAGAACCACGGAACCCGTGATCACTACCAGCGCCAATGCGTATCGAATAACCGCGAACACCGAAGAAGGAATCCGCATACTAATCTCCAATAATTAAGAAAACGTGACCTTTCCTGCCCACCGATTTGGCCGGGAGTACTCCCTATCCATACGGTCACCAGGCTGAAGCTACCGAGCGAAAGTATCAGAGCACTCGCCACGCCAAACCGCCGCCCCCGAAACCGGACATGGAAGCCTTTTGTTATGTGTCTGATGAAAAATCCAGCACGGCAGTGAGTTCTTTCCCTACCATCAGAGATGGGTCAAAAACACCGAGGTTCCTGGGTGAAAATCCGCACGTGGGATTTCGCCCTGAACGAATGCTCAGGAGTTTTAGATCGGGAATACACCTGAATTGGCTTGCCGCAGCCGAGGCTCTGGGCAACAAATGGTGCGCCGACGCTGTGGTGAACTTGCCGCAATTGGTTTGCCAATTTGACCGACCGTGGGGCTCTCGATGTTAGAAAACACCACAACTGGGATGTTAGTCAACCTATTTTAGGAGAATAGTATCCGAAAGATTGTTTAGGCCTTGATTTCGTCTGTATTCACGTGTATCCTATCCACTTCGGTAAGATAATTCTGTACTCATAGGGATAATCCCGATGGCATTTTCGGCCGCTACCAAACTTCCAGACCGTGAGCACCGTCGGCGCATCGTGCGCCCATCGGACGACGTCCGGTACCGCGCACTCGCACGTCTGTACGAGCGCAGATCCGCCGTGGACAATTTGATTAGTGCTTTGGAACACTATCAGCAAGAGCAGAGGGGGCTAACCGCGCAGTGCCCCGCCGCTAGTGCTGAGGAGATGTCGTCGTAAGGTTGCGCTCGATGGCGAACTTGACCAGCCCCACCAGGTCGTGAACGTTGAGTTTACGCATCAGGCTGGCGCGGTAGGTATCCACCGTTTTGGGGCTGATTTCCAGCAGCTCGGCGATATCCTTGGCGCGGAGCCCGTTCACCAGATAAGAGAAGACCTCCATTTCCCGGGGGCTGAGCGCCCCCAGCGGGTCCTCGGGACGGCTCTTGTCGGCCTTGGCGAAGAGCCCGGCGCCGCGCAACATGGGCGACACGTACACGCCCCCGTCGCGCACAAAGTTGATGGCGTCCAGCAGATGACGCCCGGGACCGTCTTTGAGGAGGTAGGCGTCGGCGCCGGCGCGCAAGGCTTCCATTACCGTGCCTTCCTCGCGGCTGATCGAGAGGATCATCAGCCTGACGGTGCAGCCCGCCGTGCGCAGTCTGCGGATCGCCTCAACACCGGTCACCACCGGCATGTGCAGGTCGAGAATGGCGAAATCCGGTTTCAGTGCCATGATCATTTCGACCGCTGCGCCACCATCGGCCACCTGGCCCAGGACATGCATACCATGAGAGGTGCAGAGGGCCGCGATACCTTCCCTCACAATGACATGGTCGTCCGCCAGTACCACCGTCGTTGCTGCCAGTTCCTGCATGCTGCTCCTTCAGTTCCGCGCCTTCCGGCAGACTGTCCTTCGAGCGGGTGCGGTGCCGCCCCCCTGGGCCAAAATGACGCTACGATTCCACCGGGAATGGGCCTACGGTAACTACCAGTTTAGTACCATCCGGCCCACTTTCGACGTCCAATCTCCCGCCCAGCTCTTGCGCGTTTTCGCGGATCGAGCGCAAACCGATGCCGGAAGCCATGCTGGTGGGAGCGGAAAACACCCGCTGTGCATCGAACCCCACGCCGTTATCGCGGATGCTGAGAGAGATCTGGCCGCCAGAGACCTCCAGAGCCACGACGATGCGCGTGGCCCGCGAGTGCCGCGCCAGGTTGGAGAGCGCTTCCTGCAATCCACGGTAGATCAGGATCTTCACTTCCAGAGCGGGTTCCCAGGGTAAGGGATCGATCTGAAGGGATGCCTCGAAGCGTTGCGGAACACCGCTGATGTCCCACAATTGGCGGATTGCGGATTCCAGTGTAAGCCTTTGCCATTCTGGTGGATGCAGCCGCCTGGCGATGTCGCGGATCTGCTCCAGGGTGTCCGCCGCGAGGATGGAGATGCTGTTCAGCGCCTGCGCGACGTTGCCCGGGGGCGATGGTAATTCGGTAGAGATCACTTCAAGTTGCAGACGGATGGCGGCCAGCATCTGGCCGACGCCGGTATGCAGTTCGCGCCCCAATCGCTGGCGTTCCATCTCAATCTGGCGTACGGCTTTGCGCCCGCCGCGCCCGCGCCGCTGTTGCGCGGTGGCAAACAGGCGCCGCTCCAACCCCAGCAGTTGGAGCAAATGACCGGTGAGCCGCCTCTGGAGCACCAACAGGTCCTTGGTTTCCTGGGGTTCCACTTCCACCGCCTGGGCTCCGATCAGCACGCTGGTTGGCGACTCCCAGACCAGCCAGAAGTGTAGGGGCGCAACCTCGATCTCACGGGTGGCTGGCGGACGCGAACTCCGGCGAATGATCGCATCCGACAAATGCTCCGGATTCCGCAAGACTATGCGAGTCGAATTGTTCATCCAGAGCACACGCCCCAGGAAGTCGCATTCCAACAACAACGGACATGTGACGCTTCCCTTGTGCATGGACTCGGATTCCACGCTGTAATCCAACCAGAGGTCTCCTGTAGTTGAGGATCTTTCCTAGCCAGCATGTCAGCATGTGAAGACGCCCGCAATCACGGTACGTACCCAGTACTTCCCGTATCCACCACAGGGCTTGCATTCGTGTGACGGTCATATTATAAGTGGATCAGCCATGTCACGAGTTCTCAACTATGTACCGCGTGTTGCGCTTTTCCTGGCGGGGGTCGCCGCGGCTGCCATTACCCTGCCCCGGCGCGAACGCGCCGGCATGGATTCAGCCACGGCTGATGAAGTGAAGCGCTCGCTGGCCGGTCTGGAAGGCCGCCTGCAAACCCGCGAGACTGCCGATGCGGCACGTTTCGCCCGAGTCGAGATTCGCCTCGAAGAGCACGCCGCCAAGCTGGCGGATGTCCCGTCTACCGGCCAAATCGTTGCAGCCATGGAACAATTACTATCCAGAACCATGGCATCTCTGGATGACCGTCTGACCACCCAGGTACACTCCATCGAAGTTCTCAAAACCACCGTGTCACAGACCGATAGCCTGCTCGAGAGAGTGCTGGAGTCCCTCGATTCGCTCCAGACGTTCACGGATACTGTGGATATTGCCGAAGATCCGTTGCTCAGCCAGGCGAGGATGTAATCTGTTTGGAGGTACCTGAGTGTGGTTTTTTCCTACTAGAAATCAGGGATCCCTGATTTGCTTTTGTCGTAAAACATACTACCCTCAGGAGTGGTAGGTAATGGACCTCTCCAAAGTACTAGAGCAGTTACGTAGGGAATTGGCGCACGTGGATGCAGCCATTCTCAGCCTGGAGCGGTTGCAGGCGAAGGTAGCCCGGCGCGGGCGCCCGCCTGGGACGCTGTTGGAACTCCGCAAGGCCCACCCCGCGCCTAGGCCGATCGGGCGACGGCAGGCGCGCGGCAGTCCCCCCATCGAGTAAGCAGACACTGCAACTCCGGGCGGCGGCTCGGCTCTCGAAGGCGCGCAGTTTGCCAATTTACCCGCGGCTGCGATTCTTCACCAGGAACTGGATCGCGCCGGACAGACGCATATCATCCTTATCGCATGCCTCGGCGATCTCGAAGTTTTCGGACGGATCCGATTCGCCCGTAATGCACGTGAAGCAGGCGTTCCCGGCTTCCGCCGACCCGATGACCCAGATTGGCGCGCCACAGTGGCACCGGCTTCCAGCCCGGTACGCATCGAGCGCCGATTGCAGCCGCTTGGTTACCGCGCCGGCAGTCTCGCCGCGATTATTCCGCAGGAACCCGCGCACGTAGTCACTGAGTTCTATTGGCACGAAACCCATGGCTTGATGCGGCTCGCGTTTTAGAACGGAACGTCGTCGTCGGTGATGCCCTGGTTGAAATCCTCGGCCGGCTGCGCAGAGGGTGCCGCTGGCGGACGCTGCGCGGAACGGGGCATCGATACGGGCCGGTCATAATCGCCGGAGCCCTCCGGGGGAGCGTCGCCGCGACCACCGCCGCCACCCAGCAAGACCAGGTTTTGAGCGTCGCAGACTACTTCGGTGAAGTACTTCTTATGCCCTTCTTTGTCGTCATAACTGCGAGTTTCGAGACGGCCTTCCAGGTAGATTTGCTTACCTTTGAGCAGGAAATTGGCGACATGCTCCGTTTTCCAGACGGCGATATTGTGCCAGTCCGTGATCTCTTTCCATTCGCCAGACTGCTGGTCTTTGGTGGAACGATTCGTCGCCAAGGAAAACTTGGAAATCGAAATTCCGCTGGGGGTGAATTTGGTGTCGGCATCCTTGCCAAGATGCCCGATGAGAATGACTTTGTTGACGCTTTTAGATGCCATCTTATCCTGCACTGTAACACACCCCGGGCACGGCGGCGGGCGCTTTTCGGGTGCTTAACCGTTTTCGGGAAAGCGGGCCATGAACACGCCTTCCCTGGCAGGATACGCCCCATTTTCGTCGTGTACCCGAAAACGTTTAAGCAGCCGCGCTTTTCGCCGCCGATTTCGCGGCCGCTACTGGATCGACGCGGCGCCGCACGCGGAGGCCAGGGATCGGGCCTCGTCCCGGGGGAAAAACGGCGAGACCTTGGCCAAGGCGAGATTCAGCGACTGGCGGGCCTCGCCGCAGGCGCCGCCGGCTACCGCCGCCAGATGACGCCATGCGCGGGCGTCGGGGAGCAGCGCGCCCGTCATCTCGAAATTCAGCGCGCTAGAGAATTCCTCTTCGGCGCGCGCGAAATCCTGGCGGCGATAGAGAACGATGCCGCGATAGAGGTGGGCCTCGCCGCTCGCCAGATCCAGGGCCGCGGCAAACGCGAAACGGCTGGCCAGGTTGTAGTCCGCCAGCGCCGCGTCCTTGCTGCCGGCGAGTTCCTTGGCGCGAGCCCGCAGGAATAGCGCGTACGGACTGGCGGAATCGGCCTGGATGGAGGCATCCAGCGTAAGCATGGCGCCGGGGAGATCTCCGGCCAGCAAGCGCGCACCGCCCCAATCGGCGAGCGCGGAAGCATACTGAGGCCGCGGCCCGAGCGCTTGCAGAAAAGTGGGTCCCTCGCCCTGCCAGATACGCTTCCACCGATCGATGGCCTGGGCGTATTGCGCAGCCGCGGGGCCGTACCTGGCGTTGTCGAAATCGCGGCGGCCCTGCACCCACACGCTCCAGCCGGAGCCGGGCGTCCGGGAGAAATGGCGCGCCGCTTCGTCCAGTTGGTTGCCACGCAGGGCAATCCAACCCAGCCATTGGGCTCCTCCAGCCAGCAACTCAGCGCAGAACGTGGCCGGCATCAGGTCGGATTTACACGACGGCGATTCCAGTGCGGCGGCTATTTCCTGGCGCGCCCCGGCAGCCACAGCGCCGGTCGCGGCGTGCAAGCGGGCGATGCCGGCAAATACGCGCAGGGCCGCGGACACCGGCTCGGGCGGCGCGTGCTTCGGGCTCTTGCGGATGCGATCCGGCCAGACTTCGATGGCCTTGTCAAACTCGGCGGCGGCGGCCAGAAACTGGCGAGGGTCCTCGCTAGCCGCGGCGCCGGCGAAGTTGCAGTAGCCTTTCCGGTAAAATAGCAGCGATCGTTCTTCCGGAGAGCTCACCGACAGGGCGGCCGCCTGCGACTGCATGCATACTTCGGCATCCGGGATGCGCGGCCGGGACACGCTCTCCACGCGCTCGAAATCCGACTGCGCCTTCAGAGCGGTGGCCGCTTGGCGCTTGTCGGCGGCGAGGAGGATGCATGTTGCCAAGAGTGCCAGCGCGCAGACCTTCATGGATAATCACCGCGCATCTAGCGTGCCGTTGTGCGGAAGGGTACGGAGAGATGGCCTACACTAAGCGCGGCGAAGAACGTCGGCAAGGACGCCGACGTGGCAGCCTGAAAGGCTACTCTACTTAGTAAAGATGGTGGCGTCCACGTTCATACCGGGGCGCAGCACCAGGCCGTTGGTCTGGTCGATCAGGATCTTCACCGGAATGCGCTGCACCACCTTGACGAAGTTACCGGTGGCGTTCTCCGGGGGGAGCAGACTCAAGCGGCTGCCGGTGGCGCCGGAGATGGAATCCACGTGGCCGGAGACGGAGCGTCCGTACATGTCCACTTGGATTTCGGCGCGCTGCCCGGGATGGACCGTGGCCAATTGCGTCTCCTTGAAATTGGCCGTGACCCACACGTCCTGCAATGGAATGATGGTCATGAGGCTCTGGCCGGGCTGAACGATCTGTCCGGGCTCCACCGATTTGCGGGTGACCACGCCATCCACCGGGGCCACCAGGGTGGTGTAGCCGAGTTGCAGTTCGGCCGCCGCCAGGTTGGCGCGTGCGCCCTCGACACCGGCCGCGGCAGTTCCGCTTTCGGCGCGGCGCACGTCCACCTGCTTGCGATTGGCCTGTGATGCCTCCACCTGGGCCTGGGCCAGGCTGACGCGCGATTGCGCGGCGGCCACCGCCGCCTTGCGAATGCCCGCGTTCTGTTGCACCGAAGCCACCTGCTCCTGGGTAGCGCGCAGTTCGCTCTCGGCGACCCGCGCGGCCGCCTGGTAGGCGTCGTATTGCAGGCGTGAGATCTCGGTCTTGTCGAGCAGCGGCTTCATGCGTGCGAGATCGGCCTGAGCGCGCTCATTGCTCGCCTGCTTGGTCCGCACGTTGGCTTCGACGACGGCGATATCGGAGCTGGCGGCCTGCTCGTACCCGAGGCGGGCGCGATCCAGTTCGGCCATGGCGTCGGCGAGTTGCGCGGTGGCGCCCGAGGCGCCGGATTGGGTGGTTTCGTTGGTCAGCGGCACTACCGTCTGGGCGGTATGCAACTGGCTCTGCGCCTGCAACAGGGCGGCGCGGGCGATATCCACCCTGGCCTGGTAATCGCGCGGGTCGATGCGCACCAGGATATCGCCGGCCTTCACGGGCTGGTTGTCCTTGGCCAGCACTTCGAGCACGTTTCCGGGAATCTTGGGCGCGATCGCCGTGATGTGCGCGTCCACCTGAGCGTCGTCGCTCGACACGCGGTCGAGGAAATGGAAGTAGGCCCAGGCGCCGGCCGCCAGCGCCACCACCAGCATGCCCAGCACGATGAACTTGACGGGCGAGCGCCGGGGCTCCTCCGCCGGGGGCTGCACCGCAAGCGGTCTCTGCGATCTTGACAATTCGTCCATCACGTCAGGCATCCTATATTATTACCTTCCCTCACTTGGATGTGGCAAGCCGGGGGCCAGATCCATCCCGCTCTCCAACGCGCTCATCCGACTGGATTTCTGCGTACCTCCCGCGCCCTGGAGCCAGCCGGTTGTGCCGCTATTTCGGCACTTTGCTTCTGACAAACCCGGGGACAGACGGAACGTTTTCCAGTTTTCCTGGAACCCGGGGACAGACGGGAACTCGGGGACAGACGGAACGTTTTCCAGTTTTCCTGGC
>Ga0097691_1003204_pt1 | contig 10225 bp, 10 predicted proteins | sample NGESurdeep072012_8_FD_72858 | JGI IMG/M metagenome (GOLD analysis project Ga0097691, IMG submission 72858) | Arctic peat soil microbial communities from Barrow, Alaska - NGEE Surface sample 210-1 deep-072012 | ecosystem: Environmental > Terrestrial > Soil > Wetlands > Peat ...
TTCCGCCGCGCTTCCTCCGGTCCGTAAACCCGGCAGGCGGCGACCTGTTCCAAGGCGCGGTCGATTTTTTCATCAAGCGCGCGGCGTTCTTCGCCCCTGCAACTCTCTTCAGCGGGCATCAGTATTTATTGTCCTCGTGGATCAGGTTTCAACTACTTCGCCGCCGTCAGCCCCAACCCTGGGCCTTTGGGGAGAATCAGCTTCCCCTTCTCCACGCGGACGCTGTGGAAGGGGTCGTTAGAGATCAGGAGATTGCCGTCCAGATCGGAATAATCGACCAGCGGGGAGAGGTGCGCGGCCGCAGTCACCGTCACGGAACTGGAGATCATGCAGCCCAGCATGGTTTTCATACCGAGCGCTTTGGCGATTTCGAGCATGCGGTAGGCTTCCAGCATGCCGCCGCTTTTATCCAGCTTCACGTTGACGCCATCAAAGCATTCCCTGAGCTTCGGAATGTCGGCGGCGTGCTGGCAGGCTTCGTCGGCAATGATGGGGATGTGGACTTTGCCGCGCACCCAGCGCGTCTCCTCCAGCATTTCGGCGGGCATGGGCTGCTCGATGAACTCGACGCCCATCTTTTCCAGCCAGTTGATCTTGCGGACGGCCTCTTCTTTATCCTTCCAGCCTTCGTTGGCGTCCACCCGCAGGGGCTTCTTGGTGACCGAGCGGACGGCCTCGATGGTCGGCTCGTCGGTGGCCAGTCCCACTTTCACCTTGAGCACCGGATAATCCGCGGCTTCCAGGGTTTTCTGTTTGGTGATCTCCGGGGTGTCGATGCCGATGGAAAAAGTGGTGAGCGGCGCGTCCTTGGGGTCGAGTCCGAAATAGGAATAGAGCGGAATGCCCAGCTTCTTGCCGACCCAGTCCATCAGGGCGATATCGATGGCGGCCTTCGCCGCCCATTCGCCGGGCACGCGTTGGAAGACCTCGGCCATGATCTTGGCGAACTGCATGGGGTCGGCGGTGAGCAGCAGGTCGCGCACGCTCTCCACGGCCTTTTGCGCGCTGACCGCGTCCTCGTGGTAGCGCACGATGGGCGCGCCTTCGCCGTGTCCGGTGATGCCGCCGCGCGTGTAGGTGGTGTGCAGCGTGTCGCGGTACGCACTAGAGGACATGGTGGTCGTCCAGGTGTGCTGCAAGTTGAGGCGGACGATTTTGGTGGTGAGGGTGGCGGCGGCGGGCGCGGCCAAGGCCACGGAAGCGGCGGCGGGCGCCACGGACGCGGTTTTCAGAAAGTTGCGGCGGTTCATTTCAGCTCCGATTTATTTTAGTCTTCGGGCGGCCACCAGCAGTTTGGTCCAATGTTCATCGCTGAGGTCGTCGATGCGCACCATCGGGGTCAGGTGGGTGGTGGCGTTGATGAATTTTCCGTCTCCCAGGTAGATGCCGGTATGGGTGATCTTTTTCTCGGAAGCGCCGAAATAGAGCAGATCGCCGGGTTGCAGATTCTGGCGATCCACGCTAGAGACGCCGCTCCATTCGGCCTGCGGCTGGGCGTCGCGCGGCATGGTGACGCCGCGGCGGCGCCCCAGCATCTGCGCGAAGCCGGAGCAATCGTAGCCGTAGCTCGAAGTGCCGCCCCAGGTGTAGGGCAAGCCGAGGAAGCGTTTGGAAAATTCCAGGGTTTCGGCGATAGAGAGCGGCTTCGGGTCGAGCGAGACATCGCCCGCCTGCACCCAACCGGCATGGTCGTCGGGCAGGCGCACCTGGAACCAGCGCGCGGCTTCGGTGGGCTCGGCGACCACTTCGAGCCGGCTCTCAAAGGGCACGGTGATCAGGGGGGCGTGTCTGGTGACGCTACTCTCGCGGTAGATGTGGGCAAAGAGGCTCTGCACGCTGGCGACGCGCCCACTGGCGGCATACGGTTTGCCGGGGAGCAAAGCGGAGAGGGGGGTCCAGCCCAGGTAATCGTCGGCCGTGCGGATGTGGGCCCATCCGTCTTTTTGTTCCAGAATGCCGACATTGGCGCCGTAGATGGCCTGCGAGACCACGTCGGCATCGGTGCTGGGACGCGAGTACATGTTGGCCACGGGTTGGAGCACGACGGCGGTGGGGAGGGCCGCGGCGAAGAGCGCAAGCACTGCGAATCCTGGCATACGGTAACTTTAGCAGCCTGACGCAGCCGATTTGAACCAGCCGCGCCGATGTAGTACACTGGTTCTTTACTCCAGCGGTTCCGACGCACTCCGTGTGTTCCGGCTCCCAAGAGCGAGGTTTGCATGCACGCGATTATCGAGACAGGCGGAAAGCAGTATCGGGTAGCCCCAGGTGATGTGATCCGCGTCGAAAAACTGGCCGGCGACATCGGCTCGGAAGTCGAGCTTGCCGTCAAGGCATCTTTCAAAGAAGGCGGCGAACTGGTTTCCGGCGGCAAAGTGACGGGCACCATCGTCGGCGCAGACCGGGCAGCCAAGATCCTGGTCTTCAAGTTCAAGCGCAAGAAACAGTACAAGAAAACCATCGGGCACCGTCAATCCTACACGGAAGTGAAGATTGGCGAAGTGGTGGTGTAGGTAACGTATGGCACACAAAAAAGGTCTAGGCAGTTCCAAAAACGGGCGCGATTCGAATGCGCAGCGGCTCGGCATTAAGGTCTTCGGCGGCCAGTTGGTACCGGGCGGCAGCATCATCGTGCGCCAGCGGGGCACCAAGCTGAAGCCGGGCACCAACGTCGGTTGGGGCAAGGACGACACCCTGTTCGCCAAGGTGACGGGCGTGGTGGAGTTCAAGGATCGCGGCCGGATGGGCAAGTTCGTCAGCATCCAGGCAAGCGCACTCGTATAACTCTTCTTTGGTTCGAACGGGCCGCCGGCAGGAGCGCACGCCGGCGGCTTTTCTATGTTTATAGATGAAGTCAGAATACTCGTGAAGGCCGGTGACGGCGGCAACGGTTGCCTGGCCTTCCGCCGGGAGAAGTACGTCCCGAGGGGCGGGCCGAGCGGCGGCGACGGCGGCCGCGGCGGCGACGTCGTCATGGTGGCAAGCGAGCACGCCAACACGCTGCTGCAGTTCCGCTTCAACCCGGAACACAAGGCGGAGCGCGGGCGCCACGGCGAAGGCAGCCAGCGCACCGGCGCCGAGGGCGAATCGCTCGAAGTCAAGGTGCCCGTGGGCACGGTGGTCTACGATGAAGCCACCGGCGAGCGCGTCTACGACTTCATCCATCCGGGCGAGAAATTCCGTGTCGCCAAGGGGGGCAAAGGCGGCCGGGGCAACCAGCACTTCGCCACCCCCGTCCATCAGGCGCCCACCGAGCACGAACCCGGTAAGCCGGGAGAAGAAAAACGCCTGCGGCTGGAATTGAAGCTACTGGCCGACGTCGGCCTGGTGGGCTTTCCCAATGCCGGCAAGAGCACGCTGATTTCGCGCATTTCGGCGGCCCGCCCGAAGATCGCCGATTACCCGTTCACCACCTTGGAACCGAGCCTGGGCGTGGTGCAGATGCCGCAGTTCCGCAGCTACGTGGTGGCGGACATTCCGGGCATTATCGAAGGCGCGCACGAAGGGCACGGACTGGGCATCCAGTTCCTGCGCCATATCGAGCGCACGCGCCTCTTGGCGCACCTGGTGGACGTATCGGAATCGAGCGGCCGCGACCCGGTGGAAGACTTCGAAATCATCCTGCGGGAACTGGCGAGTTACAGCGAGACGCTGGCGGCCAAGCCGATGATCGTCCTGGCGACCAAGATGGACGTGGCGCAGGACCGCTCGCGAGTGGACGCGCTACGCCAACTGGCGCAAGAGCGCGGCCTGGCATTCTTCGAGATCTCCAGCGCCACGGGTCTGGGCATCGAGGAATTGAAGTTCGCCATGGGCGAGCGCGTGCTGACACCCCTCGTCGCGGCGGAGTGATACTGTAGGCAAAAGCCTATGGACGCCTACCCGCTACTGGCGCGCATCGCTCGACTCCTGGAGCGCCATAACCTCGAAGTGGTGCTGATCGGCAACGCCGCCGCCGCGCTGCAAGGCGCGCCGGTGACCACGATCGATTTCGACTTCCTGTTTCGGCGAACTCCGGCGAACGTCCGAAAACTGAGCGCGATCGCCGCCGAACTCCAGGCCGTCCTCATGAAGCCTCACTATCCCGTAAGCGGCCTACTCCGCATCTCGCGCGACGACGACGGACTGCAGCTCGACTTCATGGGCGAAATCGACGGCATACGCTCCTTCGAAGGACTGCGCAAACGCGCCCTGGAAGTGCCTCTAGGCGATGCGCGGATTCTGGTGGCGGCCCTGGCTGATATCATTAAGAGCAAGAAGGCAGCCGGCCGTCCACGCGACCTTGCCGTGCTTCCGGTTTTGGAGAAAGTGCTTGAAGAAGCCACGCGTCAACAGAAAGGCCCGGCTGGAAGCTCTCAAGAAAGAGAGTGATCTCGCCGAGCGCGACCTGATCCGCCGCCTGCTCGCCCTGCCCCCCGAAAAACGCACGCACTTCCTGCGCAAGCGCGTGGGCATTCGCATGTCGTGCCTGTGAGTAGGGCCATGTTACGATAGAGGCTTGTCAGGTCTCGGGCTTCGTGCAACGGACGGCTGCAAACCCCGCCAGGTCCGGAAGGAAGCAACGGTAGTGGTGCGGTTCGTGTGCCGCGGATTACCCGGGGCCTGGCATAATTGTCCGCGCAGCATCCGGATACCCACCCCATGTACCAGGTAATCGCCAGAAAGTACCGCCCCCAATCCTTTGCGGACGTGGTGAATCAGGAACACGTCAAGAACACGCTGGAAAATGCCATCGCGCAGCACCGGATTGCGCACGGCTACATTTTTTCAGGTCAGCGCGGCACCGGGAAAACTACCATCGCGCGCATTCTGGCGCGCTGCCTGAACTGCATCCAGGGACCCACTGCAACTCCCTGCGGCGAGTGCGCCAGTTGTAAGGAAATCACCGCCGGCGGCACCGTGGACGTGATCGAAATCGACGCCGCCAGCAATCGCGGCATCAATGAGATGCGCGAACTGCGCGAGAACGTCCGCTACCAGCCGGCGCGCGACCGCTACAAAATTTTCATCGTCGACGAAGCCCACCAGATCACCAACGAAGCCTTCAACGCGCTGCTCAAGACCATCGAAGAGCCGCCGCCATGGGCCGTATTCGTGCTCTGCACCACGGAAGCGCACAAGATTCCAGCGACCATCGCGTCGCGCTGCCAGCACTTCAGTTTCCGCAGCGTGGATTTCGAGGACCTGACCGAGCGCATGGCGTGGATCTGCCAGCAGGAAGGTATCGAAGCCGATGCGGAAGCGCTGGCCATCCTGGCCGCCGCCGGCGAAGGCAGCGTGCGCGATTCGCTCTCGGCGCTGGACCAGGCGATCGCCTGCTGCGGGGCCAAGCTGAACGCCGCGGAGGTGCGCGCGCTGCTCGGCGCGTTCTCCCTGGAATCGCTGGAGAAGGTTACGCAGGCGCTGGCCGGCGGCGATTCGCGGAGCATGCTGGAAGTGGTGGACGAACTGGAACGCAACGGGCAAAACCTGCAGCATTTCAGCCGCGAGCTATCGCGCTACTTCCGCAATCTGCTGGTCACGCGGGTGGCGGGCGCCGATACGCGCCTGGTGGCGGCCAGCGCGGCGCAGCGCGAGAAGCTGGCTGCCATCGCGGGCGGGTTTTCCGAAGAGGACCTGACGCGCTACCTGCAACTCTCGCTGGATCTCTTCAAGGATCTGCAATACTCGCTGCAACCACGGTTTCACCTGGAGATCGGTCTGGTTCGCCTGGTACAGGCGGGCCGCCTGTTGCCCATCGAACAGGCGCTGGCGGGTCTCGGTCCGGGTCCGGGTCCAGGTCTCAGTCAGGGGTCCCGGACCGGGTCAGCGCCACAACCGGCGCCGCGGATGGCACCGCCATCTGCCGCCGCGCCGGCGCAGTCCGCCCCGAGGGAAATGGTCCCGCCGCGCGCTCCCGGCCCTTCACCGTTCGAACTGGATCGCGCCAAGAAGGCCGGCGTGCGGCCGCCCGAGCCGCAATCCTCCGGCGCCAACGCGCTCGCGCCGCAACCCGAAGCGCCCCCGGCGATCGCGGGCGACCCGCGCGAACGCCTGCACGCCTGGCTGCACGAAAAGGGCAACGCCCACCTGGCCGACGCCGTGGAGAATGCGTCGATCGCCATCGTTGGCGGGGACCTGAACGTGGTGGCGCCGAAATCCTACGCGCTGTATTTTAAGGATCGCGGCTTCGAGGATGCCGTCCGCGAAGTCTTCGGCCGGCCGCTGCGCCTGAAGCTCACCACCCCAGAAGCGGCCGCGGGGCCGGCGCCGGTCAGCCTGGCCGCGCCAGCCAAAGCCGAAGCCGAAAACGAAGTCGCGGGCCGGGCTCTTTCCCACCCGGAAGTGCGGCATTTCCGCGAAGTCTTCGGCGGCGAAGTACGCAAAGTTCGCAACCTCAAGGAGTAGACACGTGAAACTACCCGGCAATATGCAGCAGATGATGCGCCAGGCGCAGCAGATGCAAGAGAAGATGCAGCAGGATATCGCGCTGATCAAAGTCACCGCCACCGCCGGCGGCGGCATGGTCACGGTGGCCATGGACGGTCAGAAAAACCTGCTGAGCGTCAAAATCGACCCGGAAGTGGCCGGCGATGTGGAGATGTTGCAGGACATGGTCCTGGCCGCGTGCGGCGAGGCCGTCAAACAGGTGGAGGCGCAGATCCAGCAGAAGATGGGCGGCATGCTGGGCGGGATGGGACTTCCCCCCGGGCTGTTCTAAACCATGCCGGATTTCGCCGAACCGCTCGCGCGGCTGATCACGGAATTCAAGCGCCTGCCCGGCATCGGCCAGAAGTCGGCGCAGCGCCTCGCGTTCCACGTGCTGCGCGCCAGCCGCGACGATGCCGAGCACCTGGCGCAGGCCGTCCTGGACGTCAAGGATAAGCTCGGCCTGTGCCGCATCTGCAACAACATCGCCGACAGCGAGTTGTGCCAGTACTGCCGTGACAGCAACCGCGACCCGAAGGTGGTCTGCGTGGTGGAGGAACCGCACAACATCGTCGGCATCGAAACCACACGCGAGTTTGCAGGCCGCTATCACGTGCTGCACGGGTCGCTCTCGCCCTTGCGCGGACTGGGCCCCGAATCGCTCAAGATCAAGGGGCTGGTGGAGCGCATCGGGCAGGGCGAGATTCAGGAAGTGATCGTGGCCACCAACCCCACGGTGGAAGGCGAGGCGACGGCGGTCTACCTGGCGCGCCTGCTCAAGCCGCTGGGCGTGAAAGTGATGCGCATCGCCATGGGCGTCCCGGTGGGCAGCGATCTGGAATTCGCCGACGAAGTCACCATGTCGAAAGCCATGGAAGGCCGGCGGGAGATGTAAAGAGGGGGGCCATGCAAGTTTCCGAAAAGCCCGTTTGCAAGACAATCTGCCCTTACGTTCGACGCACGACATCATCGACGGACTAATGCAGCTTGAAGTCGGCGGGTTGAATCCAGATTTGCGGCACTTTTACCCAACGTTCTTTCAAAGCGTTACTGGGTGCTCCTGGTCGACATCAGTATGAGTGGAACATCGGCTGTCTCGGAACTTGAGCGTCTCCAGGTCATCCAATCGATTCTCGCCCCTGACGAGCAGAAAACGATAATCTTGCTCGTGCAAGTTATAACGGGCCAAGCGGAGGCAGATCCGCAAAACTACGGGAGTGACTACGTCTCGGCCATTCGCTGGCCCCCTCCGAACAGGCCGTGGCCGTTGGCCTCCGCAACACTCTCCCCGAATTTCTCGCATCTGCCGCCAAACCCTCAAGCCTCGTGAAATTCATCCGAGACCGCTTGGACCTATCCAGAACCGAAGGAACCAGCTTGGCGGCATGAGACGAAAACTATCCCATATCGGTACTCTCAAGGTAGTTACATGCAAGCGGAAAATCATCGGGCACTGGAAGGCTGGGGTTCCCCGCCCATGCTCGCTCTCTGCTATTTTCGGATAGTAACGTGTGATGTCGAACCAACGGAGAAGCCAAATGGGTGTCATCAGCCGCCGCAAAATTTTCAAGAAAACCGTCGACGCCGCCGCGCTCGCCGGCGTTTTCCAACTCACCCGTCCGGCGTTGGACGCGCAAGGCCGCGCCCAACAGCCGCCCCAAACCGTCAACACCAACTCGGCCCCCAGCAATCTCAAGATCACCGACATGCGTGCCCTGACGATTGCCGCCAACTACGACTACCCCGTCATCCGCATCGACACCAACCAGGGCGTCTACGGTCTCGGTGAAGTCCGCGACGCCGGCGGCAAGGACAATGCCCTCATCTTCAAGGGCATGCTTCTCGGCCAGGACCCGTTGCGCACGGAGCAGATCCTGCGCAGCTTCCGGTCGTTTTCCGGCCATGGCCGCGCCGGCGGCGGCTATAGCGCCATCGACATCGCACTCCACGATATCCGCGGCAAGGTGTTGGGCGTCCCGCTGTGGAAGTTGCTGGGCGAAAAGAAGCGCGACCGCGTCCGCGTGTACTGCGATACCACCAGCACCGCCGACATCAAGACTTACGAAAAGCGCATCGCCCTGCGCAAAAAACAGGGCTTCACCTTCTTTAAGATGGACCTGCAAACGTCGCTCGTCGGCAACCGGGAAGGCGCGCGCGGGCCGGACGGCCAGTTGAGCGACAAGGGCCTCGCCTACCTCGGCGAATTCCTCGCCATGGGGCGCGGCGTGCTCGGCAAAGACACGCCGCTCGCCTGCGACCACTTCGGCCGCCTCACCATCGAATCCGCCATCCGCCTCGCCAAGTCCTTCGAGCCGTATAACCTGGCGTGGGCCGAGGACATCATCCCCTGGACCAACTGGCGCGGACTCAAGCAGGTGCGCGATAACACCGAGACCCCCATCCTCTCCGGCGAGGATATCTTCGGACTCCAGGGCGGTTTCGATGCCCTGATCGACGGCCAGGCGGTGGACATCATCCATCCCGACCCCGGCACCTCGGGCGGCGCCATCGAGACCAAGCGCATCGCGGACTACGCCTTCCAGAACAAAATCCGCACCGCCATCCACATGGCCGGCGGTCCGGTGAACTCCATGGCCACCGTGCACATGGCAGCGACACTCCAGGACTTTCTCGCCATGGAGAACCACGCCGTCGACATGCCGTGGTGGCAGGACATGGTCAACGGTCCGGAGAAGCCCATCATCCAGCAAGGCTTCGTGAAGGTTCCCGATACGCCCGGCATCGGCGTGGAACTCAATGAAGAGGTGGTCAAGAAGCACCTGCGCGAGCCCGGCTATTTCGAGCCCACGCCCGAGTTCAACAAGATCCGCCTGATGAACTATCACATCGCCGGTCCGTGGCCGCATTTCGACGACGACGGCGTCTGGTGCGACAACTGCGTTTCGTACCAGTAGCGGCGCGCGCCGCAAGGAGACATCATGAGCACCAGCATCGGCACAACCACTCCCTTACGATGGTGGCTCCGATTACTTCTTCTCTTGGCCGCCGCGGCGTGCCTGGCCGCGGCGGATTCCGGTTTCCTGCGCCGCCAGGTCTCCGACGTCCAACCGCGCCCGGACGATCTCACGGCGAACACCCCGGGAGCGTCCTATAAGCCGCTGTTCGGTGCCGGCGATCTGGACGCCGGACAACTCAAGGCGGTGGTCCGCTACGGCGAACTCACGGTCGCGCCCGGCGGAGCCAGCGCCGTGGTGAGCTATCCTGCCGAAGAGCAGATGTACTTCGTCACCGAGGGCAGCGCGACCTTGCTGTACGCTGACGAGAAGGCGCCGCTGAAAAAATTTGACTTCCTGTACCTTCCACCCGGCGTCAAGCACGGCATCGCCAACACTTCAAACGCGCCGGTGAAGGTCATCGTCATGGGATACCAGATCGCTGCCGGCCGTACCGTGGAGCTGCCCTCCAAGATCATGCTGGCCAACGCGGACGACGTGCCACTCCAGGTCCTCGGCCAGCACGGCCCCACCACCCAGTTCAAACTGCTGATGGGTCTCACCGCCAGCAAGCGCGACAAACTGGCCGCGGCCTACGTCATGAACAGCCTCTTCCTGATGGATTTCGCGCCCGGCGGAACCAACATCCCGCACAATCACCCGGCCGAAGAGGAGATGTATCTCCTGGTCCGCGGTTCCGGCGATATGGTGGCGGGCCGCGACGCCGCGGGCAAGGACGTGCGCCATCCGGTGACCCAGGGCGCGGCCTTCTTTTTCAAGCCGGGCACGCAAGTCGGCTATTACAGCAACGCCAAGGAAGGCGAAGCGCACGATCTGATTCTCGCCGTGCGCTCCAACCTTCC
>Ga0097691_1003205_pt1 | contig 10221 bp, 6 predicted proteins | sample NGESurdeep072012_8_FD_72858 | JGI IMG/M metagenome (GOLD analysis project Ga0097691, IMG submission 72858) | Arctic peat soil microbial communities from Barrow, Alaska - NGEE Surface sample 210-1 deep-072012 | ecosystem: Environmental > Terrestrial > Soil > Wetlands > Peat ...
CACGCGTTGGCAGTGATGCAGAAGTTGAGGCTCATTGACCGCGACGTACTTGAAGAAGGACCTGATGGCCGCAAGACGCGTGTTCCGGCTCCGAGCTGCGTTGCCGCGCGTTTTCTCGATATCAGCGAGGAACAGGCCGACCAGGTCGGCGTCGATGTCGGCGATCTGCAGTGCCGTCGGCGCTTTCTTCAGTTGCTCTGCCGCGTATCGCAAGAGCAGGCGGAACGTGTCCCTATAGCTGATGATCGTGTTCGGGCTGGCCTTCAGTTGCGTGCCGAGCCGCTCGGTGAAGAAGCGCTGCAGGTAGGGTGCGAGAGCATGCGTCTTCATCGCGCACCGCCCTTCTGGGACGCGCTCGCTGCAAGGGACCGTTCAGCCCGCGCCGACGCGAGTTGCAGCAGTTCCGGCACGGCTTCGATGTACCAATACGTGTGCTCCGGCTTCACGTGGCCGAGATAGGTGCTGAGCTTGATCATCTCGCGGTCGGGATCAAGCCCCTTGCGGTACCACCCCATGATCGTCCGGACCGCGAAGGTGTGCCTGAGATCATGGATGCGCGGGCCGCGCCCATGTTTGCAGAAGCGCTGAGGCACGCGCAGACCGAGATCCTGGCTGACGATCGCGAAGTTGTAGCGTGCGCAACAATCTGTCGGACGCTCGCCGCTTTCGATCATGAAGAACGGGCCGGTCGTGGCGCCGAGCAACCTCGTGCGCTCGGCGCGGTAGGCGCGGAGCCTGGCGACCGTGCTCGGCGCCAGCGGTACGAAGCGGGCCGTGCCGTTCTTGCCGCGCTTCACCGTGATCACGCCTTCGTCGAGATCGACGTCGCCCTCATCGAGCGCGATGGCTTCGTTGATCCTGAGGCCCGTGACCGCGATTAACCCGAACAGGGTCGAGCACGTCCAGCCGCGGATACCATAGCGCGACGGCAGTTTAGCTGCGCGTGCGACGATCATCTCAACTTCGGCCTCGGAGTAGATGTAGGGCCGGCCACGCCGCAGCTTGCCGGCGATCAGCCCGGACGGCGGCACCTCAGTGCGCGCATCGTGTCCCTCCAGCCAGCCGGCGAACACACGCACCATTCCAAGCCGCGCCGACCACGTATTGTTGTCGGCTTTGCCGAAGCCCTTCTTCCAGCGCAGGAACAAGTCGACCGTGATGTGATCGGTCCCCTCCCGATCGGCGAACCTGGTAAAGCCGCGCAGCACGCGGGCGGCGAACGACAGGTCGTAGCCGAGGCTGCGTCGCACAGCGATGTAGTCATCGAGACGTTCGGTCAGCGTGATCATGCGCGTGCTCCTTGCGCCCGGCGGCTCACGGCTTTTGTGGCTGGCCAGTCCAGCGCGATCGAGCGGAGGCCGTCGACGTCATGCCGCGCATAGATTGTCGTCGTCATGCGGGACCGATGACGGAGCACGTCGCCGATCTCGTCGAGTGATGCGCCTTTACGCAGCATGTCCGTCGCGAGGCTGTGCCGCAGCAGATGCGAGCCGACGTATTTCTGCGGCGGTCTGAGGCCGGTGCGCTCGAATGCCTCTTTCAGTGCCGAGTTGAGGATCCGTGAATCGGCAAAGGGCCGATACGGAACCTTGTTGGAGACGAACAGCGTCCGTGACGTGCCGCGTCGTCCTTTACGGATGTAGTCCACGATGGCGTTGCCGACATCTTCGGGTATCCGCATCGGCTTCGGCCCGTTCTCTCGATGCCAGCGGGAGCCAGCGGAGCGCAAGCAGGCCGAGGACGGCGCATGCGGCGACAACGTTCATCACCTTTGGAAGAATCAGATAGTTCGGATTACCAAGCACTCCCACAATGGAGGCCGGAAACAATCCGTACTGTCCCCCGAAATATAAGCCGAAATAGATATTCTCAATGATATTCCGAAGCGTGTCGATCGACAGCACCGATAGCAGGAGGCGAATGGTTCCAAAGGTCCGAGGATTGCGTACAAATGCGACGCACACCGTCGTGAGCACCGCGAGCCATAGCAATATGATGACCCAATAAATTAATGCAGCTGCAAGACTCATCCCAACACGCGACCACTCGTTTGAGGATACTTCCACCTCAAGTTCTATCGAAGGTCCGTATTACGATTGGTTGATCGAAGAGATGTTCCACTTGGTGAGCTTAACAGCGTGTTAACTACGGCGAATGGAATTGGCCTATCCCTCGCGGACTGACAGCTGTTGAGCATCATCCGGAACGGTTTAATCCAATCCCCTGCCCCGCTACGTCGCGGGGCTTTCTCTTATCCCTCCCGTGTACGCAGAAACAAATGGTCGAAATCATCAAGCACCGATATCATCACGACTGATACGGAAATGGCCCCATTCGGGGCCATTTTTCTTTGTCGAGGAAGATGATTAGCTCTTCTTCTTTGCTGTCTTCTTAGCAGGGCGCCGGTGACCCAGCTTAATTCCTAGCTTGCGCGCCTTCTGTCTCAGCGATCCTTCAGTACGCTTCGTGAGCTTCACAATCTTAGCGACCGGCGTTTTTGCTTTTGAGTGCGCGCGCAGCTCTTTCTCATCGGCTTTCGTATATTCGCGCGCAACTCGCTTCTTTGCTTTCTTAGCCACTTACTGTTCCTTGATTTGTGAAGCGGCCTTACTACCACAAATATTCTCAGTAGCAAGCTTCAGCAGCTTTGAACGCAGATTCTAAATCGTGTCTCTTCCCTCTCTGCAATGGCGGCTTTGTTAAACCCAGACTTTAGAATTGAGACTGGACGATTGGTGATACAATAGCGTTACAGTATATATGGATTTTCGACCACGGTTTAGCTACCCAATCGCAATAGCTCTCGTCACCGCTTTTCTCATCTCTACCGGCTCAATGCCCGCCCGTGCCGCCGGCATTGGCGACTATGCCGCTCCCTTCCAGTCATTGGTCAACACGTTCGAGAATGTCTTTGCGCAACTTGTTGCTATGGTCGAGCCGCATCATGCGGTTATCGTCCAGATTTCTCCGACAACCCTGGCTAAGTGGCATGCATCCGGCAAAACGGCTTCGGCTGCGGCATTTAATTCTATAGTTGCTACATCCCAACCAGCCGCTTCCCCGACCATCGTTCATGTTGATATCGCTTCTAAAGCCTCCGTCCCCCCTGTGCCGGTTGCGACCTCAAAGGCTGGCCACCCGGTCTCAACCACCTCTGCCGGTGCAGTGCTCGGCACGACAACCGATGGTGTCGTAACGCAGTCCCAGCTCCAGGCCGCTATTCAGCAGGCCAGCAACGCACTTCGCCAACTGATCTACGCCAATGCCGGCCTGGCTGCGCAGGCAGGCACGATTGGCCAAGGCCAATACTCCAGCGGCGGGTACATCAACAACTTGGCGCTTTCACAGCGAATTGACAGTCTTTCGAACGTCACGATTACAAACCCTACGGTGACTGGGACGGTGTCGGGCCTCACTGCCGCCAGTATTCCGTCGCTCTCCAGTTTGAACGGGTTGCTCGGCATAGCGCAGGGCGGCACTGGTACTTCGACCTCTCCCGCTCCTAACCGGCTGTTGCTCTCCGACGCCAACGGTAATTGGGAATATCTTTCGACCTCAACACTCGGCATCGTCTCCGGCGTCTCGTCGGTCTCCAATGCCGACGGTACGCTCACCATCACGCCAACTAACGGGAACGTTGTTGCGTCGCTCAATCTCGCTAATGCAAACACATGGACTGCGCTTCAACAATTCGCGAATACGTCCGCTTCCCTTCTCTCGGTGTACGGCCCGGCATACTTCGGTGCCACGGCCACTTCTTCGTTCAACTCAGCCGGCGTTCTCTCGCTCGCAAGCGCACTCACTGTCCCAAACGGCGGCACGGGAGCAAACACGTTCGGCCAAGGCTGGCTTTACAGCAACGGCGGCACGGGCGCGCTCGCCGCTTCCACAAGCCCGACGGTGAATTACATCACCGCGACATCAACAACAGCAACAAGTACTTTCGCGGGTGGCCTCGCGTTATTGCAAAGCGCGTTCAAAAATTGTGATGCGTTGAACAGTGACAATATCGGAAGCCTTGTTTGTTCAGGCACCGCACTCAAGGCCGCATCAGCAATTGGTACCGACTTCAACACCAGCGCCCCGAATCTCATTATCGATTCGGACCTAGGTGATGACCAAGGAGATGCTGGAGCATTTGCCCTCCTCCATTCCCTTGCAGACGGCGGCGAAGTGAATATTCTTGCAACAATGCAAGATACCTCACGTACGAATAATGCGTGTGCCGAACAGGCAATCAATACCTATTACGGCCGAGCCACGATTCCAGTGGGAACGCTCAAGGATACCAACATTCTGAATCCGGATAATTATGGCACCAACCTTGCGACGAATTTTCCTAATACTCTTTGCTCCTCGGGCCGAACAATTCCAAATGCTGTCACTTTGTATCGGCAAGTTCTTGCAAGCCAGCCAGATAATAGTGTTAGCATAGTCACAATTGGAATGCTGCGGAACATCTATAATCTGTATAACTCACCTGCCGATTCGATCAGCCCGCTTTCAGGGAGTCAGCTCATCCTGAAAAAAGTAAAGCTAATTGTCGTGATGGGTGGCGATTATCCTGTCGGTCACGAATATAATTTCTATACCGACCCCACCGGTGCTTCGGTCTTGAACAGCCTTGCCAATACGATGCTTAAGATCGTGTACGTGGGTTTCACTTTGGGCAATGCCGTAACAGACAATTTAACTAATTCCCCTCTCTCCTCCCCCGTTCGCGCTGCTTATGTGGCCGATTATTCTCTGACCAGACCGGCGTGGGATGAGCTGGCAATTTTCTACGCAGTGAGGGGTCTTTCTTCCGACGCAGGTAACTTCTTCAGTGCGAGCGGCGCTGGGTTTAATAACGTGAATGGCTCAGGCAACAACACCTTCACGCTTTCAGCTAGTAGTAACCAATTCTATCTGTCCCTTGCGACGACAACATCAGCGGCTGAGAATGCCATCATATCCCTTACGACCAAATCTCCTCAGCTGAATGCAACAACACCTTGGACATATAGCGGCAACACTTTGTACTTCAATTCCGGCCACATCGGTATCGGGGCGATGACTCCAGGTACAACAACACTACAAGTTGTGGAGGCAGCTATAAACAACAACGTCATGACGCCCGGAACAGCTTCTGGAGTGTTTTCTATTTTGAGTTATCATAAGGCTTATGGGTTATTTGCTGGTGTGAAAGATGACACTGGTGACGCCTGGATTCAGGTGGGCCGTAGTGATGGCATGGCTACTGCTTATAATCTCTTGTTGCAAACGGGCGGCGGTAATGTTGGCATCGGGACGACGAACCCCTCTGACAAGCTGGAAATAGTGGGTACAAAAACCAGTATCGGTTCTTACAATAACGGGATTTTGACAGTTACAGATAATTCGGCCGTGGCCGCGAACATTGGAGGCGCAATTGCATTCAAAAGTAACTATACTGGCACGACACCAACCGTCGGTGCGAGTATTGCTGAATATAAACTCAATGCCGCTGATGGGGATTACAGTTTTGGTTTGCAGTTTTCGACGAGGAACAGCGGTTCAGGCCCAGCGACTAGAATGACCATTGACAATCTCGGGAACGTCGGTGTCGCCCAAACCTCTCCCACCTATAAACTTGACGTAACCGGCAATGGCCGCTTCACCACGTTTGTTGATGCGCGGAATTTCGTCGCAACATCAACCAGCGTCGCTTCCACATTCGCATATAACGTCGGCATTGGGACGACGACGCCATGGGCGAAACTGTCTGTCGCCGCGCTTTCCAACAACACCGCTCCGCTCTTCACAATCTCGACATCCACCGCAAGTGCGACCTCAACTGCTTTCATCATCGACAAAAATGGCCTTGTCGGCATCGGCACCTCCAGTCCCACAACCGCACTCCAAGTCAACGGGTCAATTACCCCCAACATCGACAACACGTACACGGACGGCAATGCGACCTACCGCTGGTCTGCTGTCTATTCCGCCAACGGCACAATCCAAACTTCCGACCAACGCCTCAAGAACAACATTACCGACCTCAATTACGGTCTCCCCGATCTCTTGAAGCTCCGCCCCGTTTCCTTCACGTGGGTCGCACAGCCGCAACAAGGAACGCAACTCGGGTTCATTGCGCAGGAAGTCCAGCCGATATTCCCCGAGACCGTGAACGTCGGTGACGACGCCAACCACACACTTGGCCTCACGTACACCGAATTTATTCCCATCGTCGTCAAGTCAATCCAACAAATCGCGTCAATATCCGGTGTGTTCGAAGCAAACCTAATCGCTTGGCTCGGCAACGCCTCGAACGGTATCACCGACGTATTTGCGAACAACATTCATGCACAGAATCAGCTTTGCGTTGGCTCAACCTGTATAAATCAGCAGCAGCTTGCAGGCTTGCTCGCTCTTGAGACACAGCAAGGACAGGTTCAAATAAGCGCGCCGACGCCGCTTGTTATTTCCGGCACTTCCACTCCCCCATCAATCAACATCCAGGGCAGCAATCCCGCAACGATAAATGTTGGCGATACCTATACGGACCTCGGCGCAATCGTCCACGACAACCAAGGCCACGATCTCTCGTATCGGACATTCGTCAACGGTGTTCTGTCCGGAAATATTCTGATCGACACGTCTCAAGTAGCGACGGACACCATCGACTACGTCGCCACCGACACCTGGGGCAACACCGGCACCGGTACCCGCACCGTGATTGTGCAGACCGCCTCCTCTTCCCCATCGCTTCAGTAGCTCACTGAGTGCAAGCGAGCTCGTTCGCGGCCTATTGAGATTATCGCGCTCATCAAGAAGCGCGACGACGCCAAACTCGCCCGTGTTGGTTGGTGGGGCTGCGCGTACAAATCTTAGAGACTGATTCAGACGCCGTTTACCCTGATTCACGACTTCCTCCAGATCATTACTGGCGCTTAGGTTGGTCGTGCGCAGCCTTAACCAGGGGCGAAATTATTTTCGCCGATAGGGGCTGTGAAAATGAAAGCAGCGAGTTTAGCAGGTGGTGGCGCAATTGAGCGCCGACGCCTAGCCTTCGCCGCCCTGAGCGCCACCAATGAAGCAATTCTTCGCTCCAGTAATGCAGGAGAAATGCTTCAAAAGGTGACTGAGGCGGCAGTGGATGGCGGCGGGTTTCTGGGCGCCGCGATTTTTCGGAAGGAGGATGGCTCTGCGCGGCTTCAAATGGAGGCTGGCGCGGGCGCATTCGTAGCTCTGATTGCGAAGATGCAGATATCAACCGACCCCGCTGTTCCGCACGGACAGGGACTCGGAGGAATTGCGTTTCGATCGAATAAACCTTGCATCAGCAATAACGTCACAAGCGATACCCGGATTCGGCCTTGGTGGGACCTTGCCAAGGCGGCAGGCGTGAAGACGTTAGCAGTTTTTCCCATCTGCGTAGGTGGCGCGCCTGTAGGCGTTATCTATTTCTTTCTTGGAGATGAACACGGTCAACTGGACGAAGAAGCTACGAGCCTTATGAGCCGACTGGCCGAAAACGTTTCATTTGGCCTCGAAATGTTTAAGCGCGAAGAGGCGCGTCATTCGGCTCTGAAGGAACAAGACAATCTTCACCGCATGTATGTCGCTCTCAGTGCCACTAACGAAGCAATCATGCGCTCCACCACCCGGGATGAGCTTTTCGAGTTGGTTTGCAGCGCCGCGGTTTTAGGCGGCAAGTTCACTTCTACCACGATCGCGCTTGCGGAACCTGGGGAGGATTTTCTTCGGATAGCCGCAACTAAAGGCGAGAATGCCGAACGGGTACAGAGCACCCGCTTTGCGATATCCGCTGATCGCCCAGAAGGTCGAGGTTCGACTGGAACTTCATTTAGAACAAAGCGGCCTTGTATCATCAACGACTACCTTACCGATGAGCGAACCAAGCATTGGCATACTCTAGCTGGTGAAGGAGGCACGAAATCGGGCGCCAGCTTTCCGCTACTCAAAGGCCGCGATGCAGTCGGAGTCCTTCTGTTTCTATCCAGTGAGAAAGATGCCTTTACCGATGAACTGGTGGACCTCCTTGAGAGACTGGCGGAAAATATTTCATTTGCGCTCGAAAACTTTGATCGACACGCAGAAAAGCGACAGGCTGACGAGCAGATTCAATACCTTGCGACCCATGATGCACTGACCGGCCTGCCCAACCGCGCAATGTTCAACGAGCTCCTGGATTTCTCCATTAAGTCGGCCCGCCGTAACGGCCGCAAATGTGCGGTTCTTTTCATCGATCTTGATCGTTTCAAAATCATAAACGATACGTTGGGGCATGCCGCGGGCGACGCTCTTTTAGTCGAGGTGGGTCATAGACTCCGTAGCTCAGTGCGCGAGAGCGATGTGGTTGTCCGACTAGGGGGCGATGAGTTCATCATCATCCTCAATGAGATTTCTGACAGAGATCAGGCGGCATTAACCGCGCGCAAGGTTCTATCGGTCGTGAGCCCCGGAATAATACTAGCAGGTCACGAAGGCTACACCACCGCGAGTATTGGCATCGCGATGTTCCCTGCCGATGGCGTCGACGTGGAGACTTTGACGAAGAACGCCGACATGGCCATGTATCTCGCAAAGGAGAACGGAAAGAACGACTTTCGCTTCTTCGAGCCGGAGATGGACGCGTCCGTGGCAGCGCATAATAAACTAGGTCAGGAACTACGCCACGCGCTCGCGACGGACGAGTTTGAAGTCCACTATCAGCCAATAGTGAGCATCGAAACAAGACGCACGGTGGGTATGGAGGCACTGGTTCGATGGCGCCATCCGCTGCACGGATTGATGTCACCCGACACGTTCATCCCGCTCGCCGAGGAGACGGGCCTAATCAACAGCCTGGGAGAACTGGTTCTGCGCCAAGCATGTCTGGATGCCGTCGAGTGGCCAGCAAGCACCAACATCGCCGTGAACATATCCCCGGTCCAATTTCAAAATTCTGACTTGGTGGCCCAGGTAAGGGGCATTCTCGCTGAGACAGGACTACCTGCGAAACGGCTGGAACTGGAGGTTACCGAATCAGTGCTTCTGCAACACAGCGACAGGAATATCGGCACCTTGCACGAACTGCGCGACTTGGGTGTCTCAGTTGCGCTTGACGATTTCGGCACCGGATATTCGTCCTTGAGCTATTTGCGGATCTTTCCGTTCGACAAAATCAAGATCGATAAATCCTTTGTCAGCGAGATGCCACAAATGGATGTTTGCGCCGCAATTGTATGTGCGGTTGCCAATCTCGGAAGAACCCTCGACATCGTCACCACGGCGGAAGGGGTTGAAACCGAAGAGCAACTTGATCTTCTCCGCGCCGCAGGATGCACGCAAGCTCAAGGATATCTGTTTGGCCGGCCGTGCCCTGTCGCCGAACTTGACTTTGACAACAAGATCGACTGGACGCCCGCCCAAATGGTCGCGGCGCTTACTGCACGAGATATCATGTTAGTGCGTGCAAGCTTTTCCCTCGTTGTTCCGATCCACGATATCATCACCAGTCTTTTCTACGATCGGTTGTTCGCGGTTGCACCCGAGGTGCGGCGGCTCTTTCCCGATGACATGGACGGACAAAAGCGCAAGCTGATGGCACTTCTCGCGACCTGCATTGGCAAATTGCACGACTTTTCGACTCTTGCTCCTGCCATTGAGGATCTCGGCATGCGTCATGCTGGTTACGGGACCAAAACGGAGCACTATAAAATTTTAGGGAAAGTCCTTTTGTGGGCATTGAATAAAGGTTTAGGCGACGCCTTCACGCCAGAAATTCGAGCGGCATGGATCAAGGTATACAACGCGGTTGCTGCGACGATGCAGGCGGGCGCCGCGGAAGCTGCGGCAATCCGAGTCGCGTAGCGCTCCCCGGAAATACAGCAATCAATGTCCCCCGGCGAGCAGACCGAGATCGAGACTGAGACAACTTGAACCCGCAATGTGGACGCGACTGATCAAATAAAAAGCCGCGCCAACCCGAAGGCTGACGCGGCGATGGCCGTTCTGTTGCTAGGTGTAGCTACCCCGAACGGTTACGCCGGGAGGCGCACTTCGTTCAATGCAACGTTATCATGGGTATTCCGGTGATGGCGGACAGACATTCCATTTGAAGGCGGACAGTGATTCCGGTCGATCGCGGACAGCATTCCGGTGAAGGCGGACAGCGGCTCCCGTCGACGGCTTCATGGGGTCATGCGTCCTGCTTGCCGTCAAGTCCGGCACGCTTGGCGGCCATTTTGCGCATAC
>Ga0097691_1003207_pt1 | contig 10213 bp, 7 predicted proteins | sample NGESurdeep072012_8_FD_72858 | JGI IMG/M metagenome (GOLD analysis project Ga0097691, IMG submission 72858) | Arctic peat soil microbial communities from Barrow, Alaska - NGEE Surface sample 210-1 deep-072012 | ecosystem: Environmental > Terrestrial > Soil > Wetlands > Peat ...
CCTCTGGAACGCTTCTTGCGTCAGCCAAGGACGCGTCGGTCCGGCCTTGGCCGGGTTTGCAAAGGAGCGCCATGCGAATCGCCCTTTCTCGTTGTTACCTCACGATTTCTCTGGCGCTGGCATCCGCTGGCGCCCCTGTCCTGTCTGCGCAACAGGTTCCGGGTTCGCAAGGTGCCGGCGACGAGCAGGACTTTCAACAGACGGTTGCGCGCGTCTCCTCCGTCACGGGCGACGCGTCGTTTCAGAGGGGTGATGATCCGGATCATTGGCAGCCCGTTGGCATCAATGTTCCGATGACGATCGGAGACCGCATCTACTCCACGGCGGCGGGACGCGTGGAACTGGAGGCGCCGGGATTGCGCGCGTTCGTGGCTCCGGAGACGGAGCTGGCGATCCTCAACCTCACGGAAGACGTTCAGCAGTATTCGATGGCGCAGGGCACGGCCACGTTCCGCATTTCCCACATGGACGACGAAGACGTCTTCGAGATCGACACGCCGAACGCGGCCATCACGCTGGAAGCCACGGGCCTCTACCGCGTGTACGTCGACGCGGACGGAGACACGCGGTTCTCCGTGAGGCGCGGAGAGGCGCGCGTCTCGGCGGGCGGCGGGGAGGTCACGGTGCGTACGGGCGAGGCGATGCACATCGACGGCATCGACGCGCCCGAATACGACGTGTTCGCGCTGCCGTTGGCCGATTCATGGGATCGATGGGTGGACTCCCGCGAGCTCCGGCGTCACGGCGTCGTGTCGTACGACTTCGCGAGCGAGGACATCCTCGGCGCCTCCGATCTCGATTCGTACGGACGGTGGGAGGAGACGCCGGAATACGGTCACGTCTGGTTTCCGGCGAACGTCGCTTCGGACTGGACGCCCTATCGGGCTGGACACTGGATGTGGCAGGACCCGTGGGGCTGGACGTGGGTGTCGTCGGAACCCTGGGGCTGGGCGCCCTATCACTACGGCCGCTGGGCCGTGCGCGCGTCGCGCTGGTGCTGGGTTCCGGTCGCTCCCAACGTGAGACACGTCGCCTACGCCCCCGCGCTGGTCGGTTTCGTGGGCGGCGGTCCCGGCTGGTCGACCTCGATCTCCGCCGGCGGCGGCTTCATCGGCTGGTTCCCGCTGGGCCCTCGCGATCCTCTCGTCCCATGGTGGGGAAATCGGGCGTTGACGCCGGTCAACGTCGCGAACGTCACGTACGTGAATCGCACATACGTGACCGTCGTCGACCGCGGCGCGTTCGTGAATGCCCGGCCCGTGCAGGCGGCCCTCGTGCGTGACGGCGGCGTCCTGCGGCAGGTCGCCGAGCAGCCCGTGGTGCGCGGCCCGTTGCCGGTTCTTCCGACCGCCGAGTCGATCCGCGGGCCGTCGGCGGGGCGTGTCGCCGCACGGCCGCTCCAGAAAATCGTGGAACGTCCCGTGACCGCACGCCTCGCGCCGCCTCCGGCCCCCCCGGTCTTCTCGCAGAAGCTCAATGCGATCCGCGAGAACCGCGGCGCCCCCATGACTCCGTCTGCGGCGGCCAAACTCGTCACGCAGTCGCCACAGGGCGTACGTGCGGCCGTTCCGATTCGTCCCGTCGCGCGGGAGAGCGGCCGCGTGGAGCTCGCGCCCCGCCGGGACGCCGAAGGCGCACCCCCGCCGGATCCGATTCGAGCCGGCGGGCGCACGATGGCGTCTCCACAGGCCCCGTTCATTTCGCATCCGTCCGCCTCGCGCGAGAACGCGCCGCCGATGCGCGTGGCGCCGGGCGCGGTGACGTTGCCGAGAACGATGCCGCCCGCCCGTGCAGCGGCGCTCGAGGACTCCAGCAAGGCTGCGGCGGTCGAGGCCCCCCGCCCACCGGCCCGCGAGCAGGCGCCCGCTCTCCGGCGCGTGGAACCTCCGCCTCCGGCGACCGTCGAGCCTCGGAAGGCCGTCGCCCCTCCCCAGGCTCGCCCGGCCCCCATCCCGGAACAGCGGCCGAACGCGGTGGAGCAGGCCCGCCCGGCGCCTCAGGTCGAGCGGGCGCCCCAGCCAGCGAGGCGCGAGCTCAGCCGGGCTCCGCGCCGCGTGGCGCCCTCGGGTCCCGATCCCCTCCAGGCCTCCGGCCCCGGGAAGGACGACAAGGGCGAGAAGAAGGAGAAGGGCGAAAAGAAATAGAAGCCGGGCCTCCTAACGGAGCGACTCCATGATCTCGTCGAGCGCCTGACGAGACGGCCGGAGCGCTTCGAGGGGCAGGTTCGTGAGGGGCTCGCCGGTTGCGCCGAGAAGCGCCGAAAGGTCTTTCTTCGAGGGGTCGATGTAGAGGATCCCCGTCAGGATCTCCTGCTTGTCGTGGCTCTCGTGGATCGCCTTGAGCGCCTTCTCCCTGTCGGTGGGGTCGTAGTCGCGGCCGACACCCCGGAACCTTAGCTGGCTGCCGTCCGGGAACGACACGTCCTTCGTGTCGCCGGCGGGAATCTCCGCGAGCGTCTCCTCGAAAAACGGCACGAAGCCGATTTCGTGGACCGGCGTCTCGTGCTCCTTGGAGTATTTGTAGCTCTTCGTGGAGCCCTCGTGGTCGTTGAAGGTCACGCACGGGGAGATGACGTCGATGACCGAGGTGCCCTTGTGGGCGATCGCCGCCTCGAGGATCGTCTCGAGCTGCTTCATGTCGCCCGAGAACGAGCGCGCCACGAACGTGCCGCCCAGCTCGATCGCGAGCGAGCAGCAGTCGATCGGGATGAAGTCGTTGATGGCGCCGCCCTTCTGCTTCGCGCCGAGGTCCGCGGTGGCGGAGAACTGGCCCTTCGTCAGGCCGTAGACGCCGTTGTCCTCGATGATGTAGACGAGCGGCAGGTTGCGCCTCACGAGGTGGACGAACTGGCCGATGCCGATCGAGGCCGTGTCGCCGTCGCCCGAGATGCCGATCCCGTGGAGCGTCGGGTCTGCGACGAGCGCACCCGTGGCGGCGGAGGGCATGCGGCCGTGCACGCCGTTGAAGCCCCAGGCGCGGTTCAGGAAGTAGGCCGGCGTCTTCGAGGAGCACCCGATGCCCGAGAACTTCGCGACTTTGTGGGGCGGAACGCCCATCGCGTAGAAAGCGTTGATGATCTGTTTCGTGATGACGTCGTGTCCGCAGCCGAGGCAGAGCGTCGACTTTTGGCCCTCGTAATCGGCCTTCGGGAGGCCGAGGCGGTTCGTCTTCGGAGCCGGCGAGGCGGCCGGGGCGTTCGGAGTCGCGCTCATGCGTCGAGCCCTCCCTTCTGCGCGTCCGAGCGTCCGGCCCGGGACGCGGGAGCGTCGTTCAGGACTCCGTCGACCACGGTCGTCGCGTCGAGGGGAAGCCCGTTGTACTGGCGGATGGAGACGAAGCGCGTCGCGAGCTCGGGAAGCTCGTCGCGCAGGATCGTGACGAGCTGGCCGTCGCGGTTCTGCTCGACGACGTAGATCCGGTCGTGACGCCGCATCCAGTTCACCGCTTCGGCCGCGAGCGGCAGGGACCGCAGGCGGCAGTAGTCGAGCGGCACGCCGAAGGTCGTCGCGAGCTTGTCGCGCGCCTCGGTGGCGCCGTAGTGCGACGTGCCGTAGGCGAGGAGGCCCGCGTGCGCGCCGGGTCGCTCCTGCAACTCGGGCTTCGGCACCATCGTGCGCGCCGTTTCGAACTTCTTCACGAGGCGGTTCACGTTGTTGACGTAATCCTGAGGCTTCTCGGAGTACTGCGCTTTCTCGTTGTGTCCGGAGCCGCGTGTGAAGTACGCGGCGTGCGCGTTCGGGGTGCCGGGGAGCGTCCGGTACGGGATGCCGTCGCCGTCCACGTCCTTGTACCGGCCCCAGGTGTCCTTCACCTTCTCGATGCCCGCGGCGTCGAGCACTTTGCCGCGGTGGAGGGGCTCCGTCGGATACGGAAACGGGTCCGCCATCCAGTTGTTCATGCCGAGGTCGAGGTCCGACATCACGAACACCGGCGTCTGGAGCTGCTCGGCGAGGTCGAAGGCCTGCTGCGCCATCGTGAAGCACTCCTCGGGCGAGGCGGGGAAGAGCAGCGGGTGCTTCGAGTCGCCGTGCGAGCTGAAATAGCAGAGAAGAAGATCGCCCTGCATCGTGCGGGTCGGGAGGCCGGTGGACGGCCCGGTGCGCTGGATGTCAAAGATGACGGCGGGGATCTCGGCGTAGTAGCCGAGCCCGATGGTCTCCGACATGAGCGAGATGCCCGGACCGGACGTGGACGTGAACGACCGGGCGCCCGCCCACCCGGCGCCGAGCACCATGCCGATCGAGGCGATCTCGTCCTCGGCCTGGAGGATGGCGACGTTCTTCTTCTTCGTGGTCGGGTCGACGCGCAGGTGGTCGCAGAAGTCGATGAAAGCCTCGCAGAGGGAGGACGACGGCGTGATGGGGTACCACGCGCAGACGGTGGCGCCGCCGAAAACGCAGCCGAGGGCGGCTGCAATGTTCCCCTCGACGATGATCTTGCCTTTCGTCGCGTTCATCCGCTCGACGCGAAACGGGATCTTGACCGGGAAGTTCTTTGCGGCGTACTCGAGGCCGAGCTTCACGGCGCTCACGTTGAGGTCCACGGCCTTCGGCTTGCCCTTGAGCTGCTTCGCGACGGCCTTCTCGATCTCCGCGGGGTCGATTCCCATGAGCTCGGCCACGACGCCCACGTAGATCATGTTCACGATGAGCTTGCGAAGCTTCGCGTGCTCGGGCGCGGAAGTGATCTTGACGACGAGCTCCGAGAATGGAACCGCGTAGTAGGTGACGTCGTCGCGCTTGCGCCCTGGGTTCTCGAGCCCGAGCTTCTTCTCGCAGACGACGTGGGCGCCTGAACGCACGTCGCGCACGTCCTCGTCCGCCGTCTCGGGATTCATGCAGACGAGCACGTCGAGATCGCGCTTGCGCGCGATGTAGCCGTCCCGGTTCGCGCGGATCGTGAACCAGGTGGGCAGGCCCTGGATGTTCGAGGGGAAGAGGTTCTTGCTGGAGACGGGGACGCCCATGCGGAAGATGGACCGCATGAGGACGCTGTTCGCCGTCTGCGAGCCCGACCCGTTGGCCGTGGCGACCTGCAGCGAGAAGTCGTTGGCGACGACCTCTGAAGACGCGCCGGCGCGGGACGTGGTCTCGGTGAGAACGCTCGACATGTTTGTTTTTCCTCCGGGGCCGCGACCCTTCTCTAGGCCCTGGGGGCCGCGGCAAGATGAGACGCGATCTTAACTCCGCCCGGGCGCCCATGGAAGAATCGGAGCGTTGAACTGATCGCCGCCGCGGCACGAAAGCGGCGCGTGGGCGGGTGCCGTGCGGCCTACCGGCGCCGCATCAGGTCGAGGAACTCCTCGCGGACGGCCTTCTGGAGAAAGATTCCGCGGATCGCGGAGGTGACCGTCACGGCGCCCGGCTTCTTGACGCCGCGCATCTCCACGCAGAGGTGCCGGGCCTCGATGACGACCATGACGCCCTGGGGCTTCAGCTCCTCCTCGAGGACGGCCGCGACCTGCTCGGTCAGCCGTTCCTGGACCTGCGGCCTCTTCGCGTAGAACTCCAGGAGCCGCGGCAGCTTCGACAGGCCGACGATCGTGTCGTTCGGGATGTAGGCGATGTGCCCGTGCCCGTAGAACGGCACGAAGTGATGGGCGCACATGGAGTAGAAGGGAATCTCCTTCTCCATGACCATCGACGTGTAGTGCTCTTCGTTCGGGAACGTCGTGAGCTTCGGCCGGGTGCCCTCGTCGAGCCCGGAGAAGATGTCGAGATACATCCTCGCGACGCGCCGGTCCGTGTTGATGAGGTTCGGATCCCGGTCGGGACAGAGCCCGAGGATCCGGATGATCTCCTTCACGTGGCCGGCGATCTGGTCGACGCGGGGATCGGCGAGATCCCCGTTCTCGAGGATGGCGGTGTGGGGTTCTTCGGCGTCGAGTTCGCTCATGCGGGCATCATACGGGTGGAAGGCGGGGGCGGATGGCACACGAAAAGAGGCCCAGGGCGCGGGCGACACGGATCGTCGCGACGATCGCCTCGAACGCGGAGAGGCCCGGCGCGCTCGCGGCGCTTCTCGACGCCGGAGTGGACGTCGTGCGCCTGAACGGGGCCCACTGCCAACCCGGCGAAATCGCGCGCCGGGTGGCGCTCGTGCGCCGGCTGTCTCGCGGGCGCCGCGCCCCGACAGGCGTGCTCCTCGACCTCGGCGGCCCGAAGATCCGCGTCGGCGCCCTCTCCGGCGGCCCCGTGTCGCTCGTGAGCGGGCAGAGCGTCGAACTGTTTCCGGGCGGCGCCTCCGCCGGCGAGTCGGGGGGCGCCGTGCGCCTCGCGGTGACCTATCCGGCGCTCCTCGAGGACATCGGGCCGGGCGCCGAGGTGCGGCTCGACGACGGCCGTATCTGCCTGCGCGTCAGGACGTGCTCGAAACGTGCGCTCTTTGCGACCGTCGAGATCGGCGGCTCGGTGAAGAGCGGTGCGGGCGTCAACTTCCCCAATTCAGCTCTCTCGGCGCCCGCCCTGACGGCGAAGGACCGGAGGGATCTCGCCGAGGGCCTGGTCGCCGGGGTGGATTTTGTGGGGCTCTCGTTCGTGCGCAGCCCCGCGCACGTCGCGCAGCTTCGGCGGCTCATCGCGCGCGTCGCGCCGGAACGCCGCCCTTGGATCATTTCCAAGATCGAGCGGAAGGAGGCCCTGGCGGTCCTCGATGAGCTCGCGGCGGCCTCGGATGCGCTCATGGTCGCGCGGGGAGACCTCGGTGTGGAGATCGGCCTCGCAAGCGTGCCGCGCGCCCAGCGGGAGATCCTCGCGGCGGGCCGGCGCCACGCCGTGCCCGTCATCGTCGCCACGCAGATGCTCGAGTCGATGATCGAGAACCCGACACCGACGCGCGCCGAGGTCTCGGACGTGGCCGGGGCCGTGCACGACGGCGCGGACGCGGTGATGCTTTCGGGCGAGACGGCGGTCGGAGCGTGGCCCGTCGAGGCCGTCGAGGCAATGGCCGAGATCGCGCGCGCCGCCGAGGTGCCGGAGGCCGGCACCGTGCCCGCCGTCGCGTTGCCTCCGCCGTCCGGAGATTTCTCCGCCGTCGTGGCGCGCGCGGCCGCGGAAATGGCCCGTGAGGCGCATGCGGCCGCGATGGTCGTCTACACCGAGTCGGGGAGGACGGCGCGCTTCGTGTCGAAAAACCCGCTCTCCATCCCGGTCCTCGCGTTCACGTCGCACGAAACGGTCCGGCAGAAGCTCGCGCTCCTCAGGGATGTCACGTCCTTTCGCGTCCCTCAGGCGCGCAGCGTCGAGGCGATGGTCCGCGCCGGAGACGCCGTCCTGTCGCGCCTGCCGGGCCTCGCCGGGGCCGTGGTCGTCGAGATCTCGGGCGCCGCGCGGGCGGCGGGCGCAACGAACACGGTGCGCGTCCGGCGCGTGCCGCGCTGAGCCAGCGTCAGTCGTCGCCGGCGGGTGTCGCCGGGATCGGCGGCGCCTTCGGAACGCCGTGCGGCGCGATCTCGAGGTCCTCGCCGTCCATCTCGTCCGGGTCGTAGTCCACGCCGAGATACGCCAGAAGCGTGGGTGCGAGGTCGACCGTCCGCGCCGTGTGGAGGACGCCGGGTGACACACCGGGGCCTGCGAACAGGAAGGGGACGACCGTTTCGCTCCGGGAGAGCGAGCCGTGGCCGGCAACGTATCCCTTCGTGAAGCCGTAGCCGTCTTTCGGAGAGACAAAGACGTCGGGGGAGCGCGGCGAGTCGAAGAACTCGGGCAGCTGGACGACGAGATCGGGATACTCCGTCTCCGCCGTCGCCTCGAGCCATTCGTCGGCCTCGTGGGCCGAGCCGACGAGCGGCGCGGCGGCCGACCGAGAGTAGCCGAGAGGGTCCTCTCCCTCCAGGACGCGGTACAGATAGAGCGTCTCGAGGCCGTCGCGATCCTCGCGCACGATCTCGGCCTCGCCGGCGGGACCATAGAGCGCGACCGTTCCGGGAGAGGCGCCGCGCGTGACGACGAGCCTGACCTCGGGCGCGCGGGCGAGCGTCGCGGCGAAGAGCGACGTGGCCGGAGTCTTCAGCGGAGCGCTGCTCGCCGGGCGCGCCTTCCTCTTCCGCCGCGGGGCGCGAAACGCGCTCGGCACGTCTTCGGGCGGCCGGTTCGCGGGCAGCCAGATCATGACGCCCCGGTAAGCGCCGACGGCGATCATGGCGTCGCCCACGTCGTAGGCCTTGTGCTTCCGCGTGGCCGGGACGAGAACGCAGTTCCCGAGGCTGCAGTCCGCCTCCGTGGGGTTCGCCCTCAGCACGCGGTTCACGAGCTCGTTCGCGTCGACGAACGTCCCGTAAGAACGGTTTCCGTGGTCGCTGACGAGGACGAAGAGGATCCGCTCGTCGAGGTGCCGCCGCTTGAGGCGGCGCAGGAGACGCCCGAACGCGCGGTCGATCTCGGCCATCGCCGCGCGGAACTCGGGGCTCTCCAGCCCGCTCATGTGCGCGACCTCGTCGGTGCCGACGAAGTGTCCCCAGACGAGGGGCGGCATGCGTCCCGCTGCCGCGGCGCCGGCGTACGCGTCGCCGACGTCGTCGAGCGTTTTGCGGTCCAGGAACGACCAATCGTTGCGAGCGTACGAGGCGATGAGCGCGATCCGGTTCCGCACGTGGACCGAGACGCCCCTCGCGAGCGGCGTCGTCACGGCGACCGTGGCGTTCGGAAGCCGCTCGAAAAGCGTCCGCGCCTCCGGCGCGAGGTAGTCGGTCGAAGAGAAGGTCTCGAGGATGTTCGTGTGCGCCTCGCGGACCTGGAGCCTCCGGTCGAGCCAGATGTTCGCGGGAATCCCGTGGTGGCCGGGGAGAAGGCCCGTTTCGAGGGAGGCGAGGTTGGGATACGTCTCGCTCGGGACCGAGGTGACGGCCGTCTGAACGCGAAGGCCGCGATCCACGATGCGGGCCTTGAGGTTCGGCAGCGCGCCCGCGGAGACGAGGTGCGTGAAGGCCTCGTCGGAGAGCCCGTCGAAGAAGAGGATGCACACGGAGGGCCCCGGATCCGGGGAGATCCGCTCGGCGGCCGTGTGCATGCGCTCGCGGACCGAACAGGCGGCCGCGAGAAGGCCTCCAGCGAAGAGAAGCGTTGCGGTAGCGGAACGGCGTGCCCTCACGCGGCGAGGTTACAGGACGCGTTCCGTGAAGTAATGGCTGCCGCGAGCGCCTCAGGTCCCCGAGCGGGTGGAACGGGACTCAGTGGAGGCGCTGACTGAGTCCAGGTCCTCGCCCCTTTGTCGGCCTCGCAGAACTCGGGCCTCTAGGGACGACGCGGGGAAGATTGCGGAAAGGCGAAGCGACTCGAGCCTACTTGGTTGTGAGTTGAATTCCGGTCTTTGAGTGAAACCAGTTTCCAGAGAAGGCGCTCGCTCCCAGATGAAGCGAGTTCGCATCGGAGTAGATCCCAAGGCCAACAGGACGAAGGTCTAGAGAAACATCGAAGCCGCCCTTGGTTCGTCGTGCCGAGAGTAGGCAGGACTCCTGTAGGAGGACCAAGGTTTCGTCTTCTCTCGTCTCCACCCGGACAGAGCCGGATAGAACGTTGTTCTCGCGCACCTTTACCGGCTGCCCCGCGGGCGGAGACGCGATGTCGAGCGATGCGAGAAGGCTTCGATCCTCGTCCGTTCGAACGGAAAAGAGTGGGGTTCCATCGATTACGACCACCTGCTCGCAATCGACGAAACGGTTGGTGCCGAGGACGATCTCGGTCATGCCGCCCGTTTCAGGACAATCGTTGGAGGACCGTCGATCTGGGTCTGGAACGGACCGGCAAGATCTCCGCTCGTCACACGCAGGGCCAAGGCCGAGATGAGTGTGGATGTCGTGATCAGGGCTTCGGGCCGCAGAACCCACTGATAGTGACGACGTGTCGCCTCCGGGCTGTGAAAGAGAACCACGACAGGCCCACCCAGGATCTCGGCGGCTCGTCTGCGGACGTTTCTCAGTTCCCGATGAAGAGTCCGCTGCATAGAGACGGGTACGTTGAAGACCTCGATACTCCGTTCACGTCCCTCGAAATCACCATAGGAGGTCCTGTCGTCCGTCCAGTGAACGGTGGCGGGCTGGGCTGCTTCGGAAAAGATCCGGAGGACCTCAGCGCGCTTTCTCTCGAGGTCTGTAGGCTCCGTCCTGCTCATGGCGCATCGATCCCGAGCGAATGGAGGACGTCCCTTGCTGCCGCTGTGAGGCGGAGGGCCTCCTCCAAGTCGATATCATCCGGGAAATAGTCGGCAATGACACGCC
>Ga0097691_1003208_pt1 | contig 10213 bp, 14 predicted proteins | sample NGESurdeep072012_8_FD_72858 | JGI IMG/M metagenome (GOLD analysis project Ga0097691, IMG submission 72858) | Arctic peat soil microbial communities from Barrow, Alaska - NGEE Surface sample 210-1 deep-072012 | ecosystem: Environmental > Terrestrial > Soil > Wetlands > Peat ...
GCGCCGTGCGCGGTCATCGGGCGCTTCCAGCTCGCGGCCGCCGAGGTTGACCTGGCAGCGGCGGCCGCGCTCGGTGCCCCGGTCCTCCGCCGGTTCACCGGCGGCGGCACCGTCTGGCACGACCCGGGCAACCTCAACATCTCGGTCGTGCTCCGACCGGAGGACGCGGTCCTTGTCGCGGACCCGTCGCTGCGGCGACTGCCCGGGCTCTATCGGCTGGTCCTTGGGCCGCTCGCAGCCGCGGTCCGGTCCCTGGGCGTCGCCGCGGAGATGACCGAGCGCGACATCCTGGCGCCCGGCGGCAAGCTCTCGGGCGTGGCCGCGTGGCTGGGCGGGCGCGCGCTGCTGGTTCACGCCACGCTCCTCGTCGACGCTGACCTCGACGCGCTGGCCCGCGTCTGCAACGGACCGGGCGCGGCCGGCGATCCGCGCTGGGAGCGCACGCAGAGCCGCCGCGTCGGGGTCACCTCGATCGCCCGTGAGCTGGGCGCTGCGCCGGCCGCCGCCGACGTGGAGGCGGCCGTGCTGGAGGCATTCGGCGTGGACCCCGCGGGTCGCGCCGCCCTCACGCCCGCTGAGCGCGCCGCCGCCGAGCGGCTCCTCGCCGACCGCTACAGGGTCCCCGCCTGGCACACGGGGGAAACGGTGGACGGGACCCGCTAGGGCGGGAGGCGCCGGTACGTGCTCTCAGCGCGGCGCGCCACGCGCAGCACGACCACGAGCTGATGCGCGTCGTTGACCAGGTAGACCACTCGCAGGCCGCCGACGCGGAGCCGCGGGAAAGGCGTCCCGGTCAGCGCGGACGCCCCTGGCGGGCGCGGATCGGCCCGCAGCGCCAGGATCGGCCCGCGCAGCCGCGCCGTCGAGTCCGCGGGGAGCTTCCGAAGCTCGCGCTCGGCCGCCGGCGCCAGCTCCACCCGGTACGGGCGGTCGGTCACGCCGACGGTTCGCGGTCCACGGGGTCCACGTCGTGCTCGACGCCGTAGGCTGACTTCGTCTCCGCTGCGTGCCGCAAGAAGAAGTCCTCGGCCGCGACACCGCCGGTGCGCTCGTAATCGGCCAGCGCGGCACGCCCGGCGATCGCGTCCTCCGCGTCCTCAAGGCGCTCCAGCCAGGCCGCAAGCGCCTCTTCCAGCACGGATCGGACGCTGCGGTCCGCGCGAGCAGCTTCGACCCGGATGGCCCGGTAGAGATCAGCATCCAGTTCGACCGTCATCTTCACGGGCCCCATATTCCTGTATCGCCGTACGCCTGTCAACCTCGCCGCACCGCGGGGGCCCTTTTCCGATCGCGCGACTCTTTCCCGACCGCGGGACCCGGTCGCGCGGCCCATCCCCTACCCTTGCGCCCATGCGCGACCGCAGCGAGGGACACCGGGTCACGCTCGTGCTGAACGGCCTACCCGTCGAGACCCTGGCCGACCTGCCGCCCGAGCCCGGCCGGCTCCTGTTCGTGGGGCTCAACCCGTCGCCCGTGAGCGTGAAAGCTGGCCACTACCATCGCGGCCGCCTTGGCCTGTCGTTCTGGCGCCGCCTCGTGCGGGCGGGAATCCTGCCGCCTCACACGGACCTCGAGTGCGCCGATGACGCGCTCGTCGCGGCCGGCCACGGGATCACGGACCTCCTCAAGCTCCCGACGCCACGCGACACGGCGACCGAGACGGGGCTCCGGGCGGGGGTCGGGCCGCTGTTCCAGAAGGTGGCGATCTGGCGTCCGGCGGCCGTCGTCTTCGTCTACAAGCGCGGCGCCGAGGCGTGCGCCGGCCGGCACATCCCGGAGCCCTGGGGCCGCATCGAGGGCCTCGCGCTGGCCGCCCGCCCGTGCTTCCTGATGCCCGGCCCGTATGCGCCGCGCGAGGAGGTCGACGCGGGGCTCAACCTGATCCGCAACCTGGGCGCGGCGATCGAGGGCTGACCCTCGCTGATACGCCGCAGGTGAGCGCGGCGCGGTAGGATCAACCTCTCATCGCCATCGTGCGACGATGGTGCTACGATCGTCGGATCATGAGGAAACGCAGCGTGACCGCCACGCCACCCACCGCGCCCGTGACTGCCGAGGCGCGCCTCCGGCCGCGATACCAGCTGACCCTGCCCGAGGCCGTCGCGGCCGCGCTTGCCGCGGCACCGGATGACTGCCTCGTGTTCGAGGCCGATCCCGCCGAGCCCGGCGTCGTTCGCGTCCGGAAGGCCCGGACCTCCTGGGCCGGCGCGCTGAAGGGCGTCTTCGGGACGGAGGAGGAGTTCGCCGCCTTCGTCCGCGAGGAGCGAGCTTCGTGGGCGGCAGAGGGATGAGCCGACTCACGGAGCGGCTTCCCGCCGGCGACCGGATCCTCCTCGACTCGAGCGTCCTCGCAGCCTATTTCGACGGCGGCGAGCGGACCTCGGCGCTGGCAGCGGAGCTCGTCGATGAGCACGTGCGAAGCGGCCGCAACCCGGCGGTCGTATCCATGATCAGCGTCATGGAGACCCTGATCCGGCCTCTGCGCCGTTTGCCGGCCGCGCACGCCACGGTGCTCTCGTTCTTCCGCGAAATGCCAAATCTGTCGACTGCTCCCGTCGATCTCGACGTTGCCGCGGAGGCCGCGAACCTGCGCGTCGCGTTCGGCCTGGCCGCCCCGGACGCCCTCATCGCCGCGACCGGGCTCGCCGCCGGGGTCGCGCATCTCGTCACGAACGATCGGGCCTGGCGCGTCAGGCTGGAGCCGCTTCGCCATCGCGCATCGGTCCTGATCCTCGTCGACCTGGTGGAGCCCGCCTGACGGCCGGGCCCATCCGGCCGGCAGCCCGGCCTCAGCCCTCGCGAAAGAGCCGCGCGAAGCCCGGGTACGGCTTGAGCGGGACCAGGTCGAAGTCGATCAACCCGGCCGCCACGAGCGGCAGGCTGTCGACTGCGGCGCGGGCGGCGTCGACGTCCGGGACCTCGAACACCAGGACCCCGTTCGCCCGATCCGCCCGGTAGTAGACCTCGCGGAGGACGTCGCGCTGCAAGAGTCCCCAGACCGTCCGGGCCTCTGCCGGGCGCAGCTCCGCGAACCGCGGGTCGTCCTGCGCGACCAGGTCGCGCCCAAGTGCCAGCACCTTCATGAAATTCCTCCCGTACGCTTCTGGCCGCCCTGCCGGGCCCGAGACACGTCAGACGATGCCGACCGGCCGCTCGATCGCCGCGTCGGTCCGGAAGCGGCGGTCCACGAGGATCCGGATCACGTAGTTGATCGACCAGGAGCCGGACCTCGACGCTGCCGGCGAGGGTCGCCGGATCGATCGGAGCCGAGGCGATGATCCCCTCCGTGCCGTTCGGCGCGTTCGTCCGTCGGTGGAGCTCGACTCGGCCCTTCTGCCCGCCGGGGGCCGACGGCCAGCGCACGGACACCGTCATCTCGGTGCCGGCAGGCACCGGAAGCGGCGACGTGACGCTGATCATCGCATCGCCGACCGGGACGCCCTGCACGAGGCTCAGGCCGCCCTGCTTGCCGACGCCGGCGCGCAACAGGTCCGGGTGCTGGGCGACCGGCAGGTGCTTCGCCACGAACGGATCGTGGCCGTGGGCGACGTCCCACCGGACCTCGAGCGCCCAGGCGATGATCGACTCGCCCAGGTGGGCGGTCGGCGGGCCGAGGCGCGGGGCGGGGACGGCGAACTGTGCCCTCCACTCCCGGCCCGGCTCAAGGGTCGCGGGGACGGCAGGCTCCAGGAACGCGTCCTCGACGAACAGCTTGCCCTGGACCTCTACCCAGTGGTCCGAGCTGGTGACGTGCCCCTCGCTGTCGCGGTGATCCTCCGAGCGGGTGACCTCGTCCAACCGAAGCCCGACCAGCCGCAGGGCTGCGCTTCGGGCGACGACCTGCTCGGTCGCAGTCACGCGGATCGTTCCGGTGATCCCGTCGCCGACTCGCGCCGGTTGATCCAGGGTGATCTCGCCCAGGACCCCGCCATCGGCCGCCTTCACGAGCTCCTCCGCCAGGACCGTGTGGAGCGGGTGGCTCCCCTGCGGCCCGGCGAGCCGCGGGCCGTTGATGGCGTCGAACGGCGACGGCGCCGACCCGGAGCGGTGCATGAGCGAGCCGAGCCCACCGAGGTTCACCGAGAACGGCATTGCTGGATCTCCCTGGATCGCGAGGATGTCGGCGGCGGACCCCGCCGATCCCCGACATTGTGCCGCTCGCGGGACACGTTCGAGGGCCCGCCGCGCCTGCCTGCGATCCGGCGGCGCGTCCCCGGCCGCGATCCCGCGCAGCGTCCCACCGGAGCGGCGGTCCCCACGCAATCCTCTCAGATGCTCGTCCGGCGGACCCTACGCCAAGTCGCTCCGGGCGCTTCCTGTCAGATGAGCACGCTGGCGGTCCTGTGACAGGATCAGGTACCCACCGCCACGCTCGGCCCACCGGTCGAAGCCCACCGCGCCGCCGTTCGGCCTCGCATACGGTTCGTGTGGCGCGCATCTGATCGGATCGTCGCGCGGTGTTGCGGCTGTCGTGACGAACGCACCTGCCCGACCGGCCGGCACGGCTTCCAAGATGGGACGGCGGGTGCCGGGGCCGGGTCCACCCTTGATGCCGCCGTCGCCGGGGTTGAGACATCCTGAAGGCGTTTCGCGCCGCCGGGCGACCCGGCGCTGGCGCCCTGGAGAACCTGGAGGCGAACCCGATGACCTCGACCGCCGCACCCGCCTTCGTGGCGGCCGTCTACATCCGCGCCACGCCCGAGGCGATCTGGCGCGCGATCACCGAGACCGACTACACCCTGCGCTACTACTACGGCAGCGCGATCGAGACCGACTGGCAGCCCGGCTCGCCCTACCGGATGACGATCGACGGCGAGCTCCAGATCGAGGGCCAGATCCTCGAGGCGGACGCGCCGCGCCGCCTGGTCCAGACCTTCCACGCCGTCTGGGACCCCGAGATCGCCGCCGACGGGCCGACCCACGTCACCTGGGAGATCGAGGACGCCATGCCCGGTGTCTGCAAGCTCACCGTGATCCACGACGACCTCGTCGCCGGCTCCTCCACCCTCCAGCAGGTCTCGGGCGGCTGGCCGTTCATCCTTTCGGGACTGAAGACGCTCCTGGAGACGGGGAAGGGGCTGGGGGAAGAGTAGACAGGCGCCCGGCGTCCCACGTGCTTCGTGACGGGTCCCACCGCAGGTCCCGCACGCCGGCGAACACCGGGTCAAGGAACGACTCGATCGAGGCGACGGCGTCCCGCGGTGTTCGATCCTGCAGGCCGAGCTCGGCTCGCCACCGCCCGTAGGGTTTCTCCCAATCGGCCGGGGGGTTCGAGACCGAGGGCGGCCAGACGTGCGTGGCCCGACGCGCGAACGTGGCCACGCACGCATCGATGAGCGCGCCCGATCCGAACGTGAATTGGCGACTGAACCACGCGAGGTCGACGAGGTCGCGAGCCCGGGAGTTCGCGACGTCGCGGGGCAGCGTGAGCGCGTGCAGCTTCTCCGCGACATGCTGCGCGACGGGGTAGACCGGGAATTGCGAACGCACGAACCCAAGGCGCTCCAGGACGGGATCGGATCGATGGGCTTCGAGCTGGCCGACGATGACGTCGCCGGTGCTGACGTCAACCTTGAACTGCACCAGTGGGGCGCCGGCAAGCCGGCTGACCACGGCGAAGCGGAGGCCGCCGCCGGGCGGTCCCTGGAGGGGCGTCGCGGCGGTCGTGACGTCGTAGGCGAAGCCGTCCTGAAGGTCCACGGCGAACCCGGCCGCCAGGAGCGCGGGCGCCGCGTCGATCTCAGCTTCGATCCTGAGGTCCAGGTCCTCCGTGGATCGCGCACTGACCGAACGCCTGAGCTGGTTCGCGTAGCCGCCCTTGACGACCCACGACCCCGGAGCGGTCCCGTCGAGGAGCCGCGCGAGCAGGCGGTCGATCGCGACCACGAGATGAATGCGCCGCGCGGGCACTCCGGATCCCCGTGCCTCTCCGTTCATCCGGGCGAGGAGGCTGGCCCGGCGGGCTTCCGGGCGAGCAGCGTGGGCCGGATTCACAGGCCAGCGCGCCTGAAGAGCCGGTGCTCGTTGAGGCGAGCCATGTCCTCGTTCGTGAGCATCGCCCGCGCCTTCGCCTCGCGCGCCGCCTCGAGGAGCTGATCCGGATCGCTGCCGATGCGAGCCGAGTCCTGTAACGCGCGGAGTGCCGCGCTGATCCAGAGACCATCGCGGAAGATCCGGTCACGGTCGACGAGGTGGCGCGACCGGTGGAGTCGAACACCCGGACGGGGGCCGAAGCGCGACGACTCCGGAATCGTGAAATGGATCGCGCTCGGGATGATGTCCGACAGCCCCAGCAGGCTGAGGGCCGTCTCGTGGCTGAACGTGCCGAACGGGGCGCGCGCCTGGAGTTCGTAGAGCTCGTCGTTCGCCTCGATCGGCCAATGCGCAAGGCGGTAGAGACCGTACCCAGGTCGGTCGACGAAGGCGCGCGCCGCCCGCCAGGCCAGCGCTCGGCGGCTGATGCCCAGCTCGGCGGCCTGTCGCGCCGTGAAGTAGCCATGCTGACTTCCAGCGATCGCGAGCAACTCCTCCCTAGACATGCGCCAATGTTACGCATCCCGTAACATTCACGCAAGTCTTCGGAATCGTGCAGCATACTGATGCTCGTCGCGGCCGTGATCGGGCTGCTGGGCTCCGGCACCGCCGCGCTGATCATGCGGTCGGAGCTCACAAGCTTCGCCGCCCGCGGCGCGTTCCTCGACGTGCTCGGCGACACCATCGGCTCCATCGCGGCGATCGTCGCCGCCCTGCTCGTGATCGCGACCGGCTGCGAGTACGCCGACCCGCTGGCCTCGCTGGCCATCGTGATCCTCGTGGTGCCGCGCGCGCTCCTGCTCCTGCGCGACGCCATGAACGTGCTCATGGAGTCCACGCCGCGCGGCCTCTCGTTGCAGGCCGTGCGCGACCGGATCCTGGCGGTTCCGGGTGTGGTCGGCGTGCATAACCTGCACGCATGGCAGATCACGGCTGGCTTGCCGATGATCACGGCCCACGTGATGGCGACCGACGGCGTCGACCACCACCAGGTCCTCCACGAGGTGGACACCTGCCTCGGCGAGGACTTCGACCTCGGCCACAGCACGATCCAGGTGGAGCACGTCTCGCGCCCCATGGAGTCGGACGCGCACGCCTGAGTCGGGGCCGTCCGTATTGCGAGCGGCGCGACGGTGGAGCAGCGATTCTTCGCGGTCGCGGTCGCTCGCGGAAAGCTTCCCGGAACGCCTACGTGGCGAGGAAGACCTCGCGAGCGTGGTAGGCGATCTGCGCCGGGTCTGGCCGGAGCGTGATCGCGGCTGGCAGCGTTACGAGCAGACCGTCTTCGAGCGGGAGTCGGAATCGTCCGTCGGGCGATTCGATCATGCGGCGCTCGAGGCGTGGGGAGACTCGTGTTTCGAGCCCTCGGGCCGAATACGTGAGCCCGAAGAGGCCCTCGTCGAAGAGACGATGGAGCGTCGGCGTCAGTGTCAGGCCATTCGTGACGTGATCCGGGCCTTGGAGCGCGATGGGACGAATATGAGCGGCGTCGAGGATTCTTCGAGCCTGGTAGAACGGAACTGTTCCGACTTCGAAGCTGCTGATGGCGCAGCGATTCTGATAGGCCGCAAGAACATCTCGGCGGAACTGAGCGTCGCGTTCGAGGACTTCGACAATCCGGCGGGCTCGCTCAGCGGCTAGGACCGCCGGCGATTCATGTTCGACGCGCTCGGGATAGTCGATCTCTCTGTCGGCGATCTCGAGGGCACCGATGTCCTGACCGGCGGCTCCGAAGATCCGGATCACGTCGCCCGCCTGAATGGGCCGAACTGCCCGACCGAACGTGGCGACGTTGCGCGATCTTCCGCGCGGCTTCGCCCGCAGCCACCCTTCAAGAGGCTCGCCGTTCATCTCTCGCCGGGCATCATGCGGGAACCAGTTGATGCCGCCGTCGTACGTCACGACAAAGAGATCCTCGCCGTTCTTCGTCTCGCGGCCGGTCGGTACCGGTGGGTGCGTCACCCACGCCCAGCCGACGTATGCCATCCGCCCGGAGTTGTCCTCGCCGCGAGGCTCGTAGATGACGGCGAGGATTGGGGACCCGTACGAGGCCGCATCGAAATACTTGAGGTAGCGGCGGGGGAACTCGTAGCTGCCGAGCGTGTCGGCATAGACGCTCGTGACGTGGGATTCGAGTACCACGGCCGGGAGATCGACCAAGGACTTCACGCCTCCAGGGTAGGTCGTGACACGCTAGCTGTCACTGGTCGCCCGCAGAGTCCGGGGCATGGACGCCCCCGCCAACGTCGTCACCCTTCACGCTCCCGCCGGTCGCGTGCCCATCCCGGGCTCGGCGGCCACCAGCCTGCCGCCGGTCGCCATGCCGGCGAGCGCTCCCACTGGCGCCACGCGCATCTCGGTCGAGCGCGACCGCGTGGTCGTCGACCGCCTGGTCCTCGTCGACGCTAGCCTGGCCGCCTTCGTCGCGGAGCGCCCCGCCGAGGAGCGCGCCGGCCTCGTGGAGCGGGCCCTCAAGATCGGCCTGACCGCCCTCATGGACGCCGGCGTGACCGTCAACGTCGACGCGGTGCGGGCGGAGTTCGCCACCCTCCTGCGCCAGACGGAGGACGCCAACGCCAGGGCGGCCACCGCCCTGGACCAGCTCCTCCGCCAGAACTTCGCCGACGGGGACGGGCGCCTCCCGCGCACACTGGAGGCCTTCCTGGGCGACCGCGGCAAGCTCCGCTCGCTCACCGACGAGCTCTTCGACGAGACGAAGCGCGACAGCGCCATCGGCCGCATCAAGACGCTCCTCGGCGCGTACCTGGAGGGCGACGGCAGCAAGCTGGCCACCCTCCTGGACCCCACCCGCCTGGGCTCGCCGCTGTTCCAGTTCCGCGGCGAGATGACCGAGGGGTTCAACAAGCTCAACGAGCGCATCGCCGCGCTGGAGGCCGCCTCGACCGCCCGCGCCCAGGAACGCGCCAAGGGCACCGCCAAGGGCGGCGACTTCGAGGACCTCCTGGAGGGGCTCCTCGCCGACACCGCGCGGGGCGCCGGCGACCTGCTGGATCGAACTTCCTCCGAGGAGGGCGCGGTCATCAAGTCGAAGAAGGGGGACTTCGTCCTGACGGTCAATCCCGCCCTGACCGGCGGAGCGGACCTGCGAATCGTCGTCGAGGCGAAGGACCGGGCGATGTCCGGCCGCGCCATGCGCGAGGAGATCCGGGAAGCGAAGACGAACCGCGACGCCGTCATCGGGCTGGTCGTCTTCACCCCGGCCCACGCTCCCACGGGCATCGCGCCGTTCGACCTCCGGGCGGGCGACGTCTACGCGGTCATCGACCCGGAATGCCCCGACCCGGCCGTCCTGGAGGCGGCGGTGCGGTTCGCTCGACTGCTGGCGATCACCTCGCTCCGGGAGCGCGAGGTCGAGGTCGACGCGGAGGCCATCGGCACGGCGCTGACCGGCATCCGCGAGCAGCTGGAGCAGGTCCGCGCCCTCAAGTCGACGCTGACGTCCGTGGTCAACAGCACGAAGGACGTCCAGACGGGCCTCGATCGGCTGCGGGACGCGATCCTGGCGCGCGTCGCCGAGGCGGAGGCCGAGCTGCGGGCGGCTGGCTGACCGTCATCATTCGCGCCCACCGCCCCGCCGGCTCGCCACGGGCGCGAGCCGGCGGAGCCCCATCACATCCGGGAGCGGGTGGCGCATCGGCGGGGGCCGTCGTCGCTCGCTTCATGGGGGAACGCATCACTGGGGCGGCCCGTCGGTCGTCCCGGTGATGCCGCGTTTCTGGTGCCCGGTGAATGAGATGGCCAACAATGTTCCGGCGGCTCTTGCGGCAGGACCACCGTACGCCGAGGATTCCGCGAGTCACGGAGGTCCGAGCTGCGAGCACCAGCTCGAAGTCAAGAGCTGGCGGTGGCCATCGCCGTCGCGGTGATCGTCACGATCGTGGTTGTCGTCGCGGTGGGGCTCGGAGCGCGAGTGTTCGCCGCATTCGTCGCGGGGGCTGGTTCGTCCGCCGTCGTGGCCTGGGTGGCCGTCGCCAACCGGCTGATTCACGACGCGAGGCGCCACGGCTGAGCGATCGGAGCGCTGACTCCGTCCGTTCCGGCGACCCGCCGGTCCCATCGAATATCGTGCCAGCCGATCGCCGGGACTCCGGCGGAGCGTGGAAACGCGGCCAAAGCCGCGGCTTTCGCCGCGTTTTGGAGCGTGGACCGGGCGGTCCTG
>Ga0097691_1003209_pt1 | contig 10212 bp, 3 predicted proteins | sample NGESurdeep072012_8_FD_72858 | JGI IMG/M metagenome (GOLD analysis project Ga0097691, IMG submission 72858) | Arctic peat soil microbial communities from Barrow, Alaska - NGEE Surface sample 210-1 deep-072012 | ecosystem: Environmental > Terrestrial > Soil > Wetlands > Peat ...
GTCCTGCGGGAGATTCGGACGCGGCTGCACCTGTCCCAGGCGGAATGCGCGACGGCCCTTGGTGTCGCGGTCGAGACATTCCGCACCTGGGATGCGGGCCGACGGCCGACGCCAGCGTGTGTGCCCAAGAGGCGGCCGGTTGCCGGATCGAGTTGGAGCCCATCGGGAAGCCGAGCCGTCTCATCACCGACAAGCTCCAGAGCTACGCAGCCGCCCACCGCACGGTGATCCCATCTGTGGTGCACGACACCACGCAGTCCGTCGCCCCTACGAATATCAGTTGGTGGCCTTGCCAGCCGTCCTGGCGGGCGGGGTCACCAGCGCGTTGAACAGAAACTTGTAGGTGCCGTGGGTCTGCGCACGGTTCTGGGTCCGGAAGCCGATCATGACCACCTTCCCCTGCCCGAACCCGATCGAGGCCATCGCCGTCTTGCCTGCGATGTACTTCTCGCCGCTCAACCATCCGCTGCTCTCCACGTGTCGGTCGGCGTAGCGGACGATGATGTCGTTCCGATTGTTGAACTCGGTGGCGACGACGTCGAAGGCGGGGCTGTAGTGGAACAGCACCAGGCCTTCTGACGGCATCCCGTACGCCAACGGGTGCGTGTTGTCGATCTTCACCCGGAGGGTCGACCCGGGGCAGAAGAACTCCTTCGTGCTGAGGCCCTCCACCACGTTGCGCACCGGCACGCCGAGCCTGGCGATCGCGAAATCCGTCGCGCCGCCGAGCGTGATCAGGGTGCCGCCCTTCTGCACGAAGTCCTTGATCGCGGCAACGCCGTCGTTGCCGATGCCGCTCCGGTACTCCGGCGGCGTCGTGTCGGGCACGCCTTCGAAGCGCCCGCCGCGGCCACCGCCGCCACCCCGACCTCCGGTTTCGCCGGTGATCATGCTGGTCGAATCGTCGGCGAAGATGAAGACGTCGTAGTTGGCGTTGAGATTCCCCTTCTTGATCTCGGCGTCGTAGACGTCCTTGAACTGGAACGCCCACTGCTCGAAGAGCCAGCGGTTCCAGCCCTCGTCCATGTTGCCGCCGCGGTAGCGCTGATACATGCCGATGCGCATCCGCTTGAGATCGTGCGCCTGCTTCGGTTCCGCTTTGAGCGGGTTGAAGTCCACACCGGTCGTCTTCGCAATCTCCGCGACGACGGCGTCGGGCGCCGACGCGGACACGATGAAGTCGCCGGGCCGCACCCCGTCGCCGGCTGCATCAACGCGCTTGAGCGGCACGTTCTTGTCGAAGAGCAGGTTCATCGCCTTGAACGCGTCGTTCAGGCGTCCGTCGATCACATAGCCCGCGGGTCCCTTGGTCACCCTGCCAACCGCGACGATCGGTGCCGTCACCTTCACGAAGTCGTCCTTGACCGCCTCGTCCAGCGGGTCGGCCTTGATGCCCATGTAGTCTGCCAGCACGTCCTGGCTCATGTCGTACGGGCGAATCGGCGTGCCATCCTGGAGCCGCGTCCATTCGTTGTCCGGATAGTGCGTTTCGCCGAGCAGGTAGCGGATGAGCCCCATCTTCGGCTGCGCCAGCGTAACGTAGAAGGAAGCCGGCGGGTAGTTCACGCCGTCGGGCGTCGTGAAGCCCTTGGCCGACTGCATCACCTCGATCCCCTGGTTGAGCAGGTAGGTGATCAGCTTGTTCCGCGTGAGCGGATCGTGCTGTGTCGCCGAGATCGCATACGCGGCGGGCTTACCCTTCGCGCCCCGCTCCGTCTGCCGGCTGGCTTTCAGGTAGGTGTTCCAGACGATCGTTTCGGGATTCCTCGCCATCAAGTCGAGCAGGGCCCATCCGGCCACCTTCTGCCGCTCGACGATGTCGCGCAGCCGCCACCAGCCGCCCGGCCAGGGGTCCGGGAAGTTCATCTGCGGATCTCGCGGGCGGTCCAGGTTTCGCGCGCCACCCGTGAGCTGGCTCGGATCGATGTAGAGCGGGGTGGCCAGCGTGGCGCTGGCGGACTCGGTCAGCATCCCCGCGATGTTGTGGAACGGCGTGATCCAGTGGAACCCGAAGTGGCCCCACCCGGAGTACTGACCGTCGTTCATCACGCCGGAGAGGTTCGCCTCTTCGGCCTTGCTGGCCATCTCGCCGCCGTACCACGCTTCCTCCCTCCACACCAGCGGATCCGCGAGGGGTCGCACCGGCTCGGCGTAGGGCGGGTAGAAGATGCGCGCGCCGTAGCTGCCCATGTGGTGGAAGTCGAAGTAGGCCGTCGGCCGCCACTCGGTGAACAGGACTTTCCCCACGTAACCGGACTCCTTCATGTTCATCGTCATGGCGTCACGGTTGTTGTCGTGCCCGATGTACTTGTTGTACAGCCACGGCAGGCCCGACCCCTCGTACTCCGTGCCGACGTACTTGTTGTACCAGTCGGTCACCATGATCTCGCCGTCCGGGTTGAAGCACGGGACCAGGAGGAAGACGACGCTGTCGAGGATTCGCTGGGTCTCCGAGTCCTGGCGGGTCAATAGATCGTACACGAGCTCCGGCGCCATCTGCGTGCCGCCGATTTCCGACGCGTGCATGCTCATCGTCATGCAGACGAAGGGCTTGCTCGCCGCCGCGATCTTCTTGATCTCGGCCTCGGGGATGCCGCGGGGGTCGCTCAGCTTGAGGTTGTTCTGCCGGAGCTGCTCGATGTTCTTCTGATTGGCGGGCGACGTGATGATGAGCAGCAGGAACGGATTGCCCATCTCGGTGGGCCCCATGTTGACGAACTTCAGCTTGCCGCCGCTCTCTTTCTCCATCTGCTGGTAGTACTCGACCAGCTTGTCCCAGCGGGCCATCTTGCGGTCCGCCCCCATCTGGAAGCCGAAGAACTTCTCAGGCGAGGTGACCGCCGATTGGGCGCGCGCGGCCCCCGGCGCCTGGGCCCGCGTGGTTCTGGTCGCCACGCCGGAGGCGACCAGCGCCAGCACCAGCAGGACGGTAGCGAGCGGAAGTTGCCGAACGAGTCTCTTCATCGCGATCCTCCGTGGAAAGGTTCACCCCCGCGGTCCGGACGGAAACGTACCAACGCGTCGTGGCCCGAGCTCCAGTTCATCGCCTCGACGCCCGCTGTTTCCGAAGAATCCGCGCGAATTCCAGCGGCAGTTCGCCAGCGAGGAGGCCTGCCATGACGACTTGGCCGCGTGTCGCTGGCCGGAAGGCTTCGCGTGTCCCCGCTGCGGGCACGCGAAGCCTTATCGGATGGTGAAACACGGACGGTGGCAAGGTGCGGGGTGCCGGTACCAGGTCTCGCTGACGGCCGGCCGCATTCTCCACCTCCTTGGCTATTGAACCCTGATTCTTCAATCCGTCTATTTCTCCTTCACCGGCTCCAGCCCCATGCGCTGGGCCAGCCGGTTGAAGGTCGGCAGGTCCGACGCCAGCGACTGCTGCAGCTTGTCCGTCTGCGCCTTCAGCTCCACTTTGATGTCGTTGAAAATCGGCACCGCGTTGCCGGTCGGCTTTCCATCGCCCGTCTCGACGGCGCGGAGCAGCGAGGCCAGGCGGTTGTTGATCTTGATCGCGAAGTTGAGCGGATCCTGGTTGCTCTGATTGCGCACCTGGTACACGTCTTCCTCCACCGCGGTGAGATTCCTCGTCAGCCGATCCGCGACCGCTCGGAGGTCCGCGTCCTGCGACTTGTTCATCCTGTCGGCCACCTGCTGTTTGACGTGCCGGATCTGGATGACGGCGTTGTTGGCTTCGTTCACCTTGTCGCGGATCTGCGTCGCCAGATCGAACTGCTCCCGAAGATCTGCGTCCGTGGCTTCGTGCAGCGGATGCTTCTTCACCGTGACCAACTGCGTGAGCGCGCGGCCGTCCACCGTCAGGCGCACCTGATAGCTGCCCGGCAGCGCCATCGGACCGTTGGTGGTCGCGCCCCACAGCACCATGCCGGGGAACGACACCACCGGCTCGTACCGAAGATCCCAGGCGAAGCGGTGCAGGCCGGCTGCCATCGAGGGCGGCTGCACACGGCGCGGCCCAGGACCCTCGTCTTCCGCGGCGCCTCGATCGCCCTCGGCGCCACTTCTCGGCATCGCGCCCTTGTACGAACGCACCACCTGACCCTTGCTGTCGAGAACGTCGAGCGTCATGTTCTGCGCTGGCTTCTTGAGCCAATAGTCGATGTCGGCGTTTTCGCCCGCGCGGATCGCGTCTCCCGGCTTGAACAGGTACGCATCCGCGGCCGTCGTCACCGCCGACCCGTACTGCCGCAGCACGTTGACGTCGTCCAGGACGTAGAACCCGCGGCCCATCGTCGAGATCGTGATGTCGTTGGCCTCCATCCAGATGTCGGAGACCTGCGTGTCCGGCAGGTTCAGCCTCAGCGACTGCCAGTGATCGCCATCGTCAAAGGAGATGTAGAAGCCATGCTCGGTGCCGGCGTAGAGGAGCCCCTTGCGCGTCGGATCCTCGCGCACCGTGCACACGTAGTCGTTGGCCGCGATGCCGTTGACGGTGCTCGTCCACGTCTTCCCGAAGTCGTGCGTACGGAAAATGTAGGGCGCGTAGTCCTCGAGCAGCGGCTTCTTGACCGCGACGTACGCCGTGCCGGGATCGAAAGCCGACGAGTCGATTTGGCTTATGCGTCCGAGATCCGGCATGTCCTTCGGCGTCACGTTCGCCCAGTTCTTGCCGCCGTCGCGCGTCATGTGCACGAGGCCGTCGTCCGACCCGGCCCAGATGACATTGATGTCAGTCTTGCCCGGCGCGAGCGAGAACACCGTGGCGTAGATCTCCGGACTGTTCATGTCGTGCGTGATCGGCCCGCCCGAGTCACCCATCGTCTTCGGATCGTGCCGGGTGAGATCGCCGCTGATCCGCTCCCACGCGTCGCCGCCATTCGTCGACTTCCACACGTGCTGCGACGAGGTGTAGAGGACGTGGGGATCGACGTAGGAGAAGATGACCGGGTACGTCCACTGCCAGCGTTCCTTGACCGCGCTCGACGGCTCGCCGGAGAAGAAGCGCGGGTAGGCGCCGACCTCCTTCAGCTCGCCGGTGCGGCGATTCAGCCTCGTGATGAACGCGCCGTTATTCGTACCGGCGTAGTAGATGTCGGGATCCTTCGGGTCGGGCGCGATGTAGCCGGGCTCACCGCCGCCCACCTGGTACGGCGGCACGGGAGGAATCCTTCCGAACCCGCCGCCGGCGACGACGCCGCGTCCGCCTTCGCCCGTATCGCTCGGCACGCACAGCGTGCTGTTGTCCTGCTGCGAGCCGCACACGTGATACGGCACGTGCTTGGTCGTGACCACATGGTAGAACTGCCCGGTCGGGAAATCCTCGGGCGACCACGTCCGCTTCGCCGATGCGACGTTGAATGTGATCGCACCGCCGCCGTCGTTGGCGATGGCGACGTGCTCCGAATTGTCGGGGTCGATCCACAGGTCGTGATTGTCGCCGTGCGTGCCAGCGCCGATCGGCACGAGCGTCTTGCCGCCGTCGGTCGAGCGGAAGGCGCTCGTGTTCAGCATGTAGACGGTGTCCTTGTTGCTCGGGTCGGCGAACACGTGGGTGTAGTAGAAGGCGCGCTGCCGGACGTTGCGGCCTTCGTTGACCAGCTTCCACGTCGCGCCGGCATCATCCGAGCTGTACAGACCGCCGTGCTCGTTCTCGATGAGCGCGTACACGCGGTTCGAATCCGCGCCTGATATCCCGATGCCGATCTTGCCGACGAGGCCCTGTGGCAGTCCGGGGTTGCGCGTGATCTCCTTCCACGTCTCGCCGCCGTCAGTCGACTTGAACAGCCCGCTGCCGGGGCCGCCGCTCGACATCGTATACTCGACGCGGTAGGCCTCCCACAGCGACGCGAACATCACGTTGGGATTCTTCCGGTCGATCTCGACGTCGACGGCGCCGCTCTTGTTGTCGCGGAACAGCACCTTCTTCCATGTCCGGCCGCCGTCGGTGCTCTTGAAGACGCCACGCTCGTCGCTCGGCTTGCCGTAGCGGCCGAAGTCGGCGACGAAGACGATGTCGGGATTGGTCGGATGAATGCGGATCCTCGAGATTGCGTCCGTGTCCGCGAAGCCGACGTTGGTCCACGTCTTGCCGGCGTCGCTCGACTTGTAGACGCCATCGCCCGGCTGGATGTTGCCGCGGATGCACGACTCACCAGTGCCGATGAAGACGATGTCGGGATTGGATTCGGCGACGGCGACGGCGCCGACCGACCCGCTCTTGACCTGGCCGTCGGTGACGGGTGCCCAGCTCTGACCGCCGTCGGTCGTCTTCCACAGCCCGCCGCCGACGGCGCCGAAGTACGCCTCGTTGCGCCGTCCTTTCACGCCCGTTACGGCGATCGACCGGCCGCCGCGCGCCGGGCCGATGCTGCGCCATTGGTAGGCCTTCAGGATGGCCGAATCGAGGAGGGAATCGGCGCCCGTCTGCACGACACGTTCCGCCCTCACACCGAAGTTCCATCCGGCCGACACGGCCAACACGGCCGCACAGGCCCAAAACGCAAGACGTCTGGAAATACCGCGCATGAGCAGATCCTCCGAGGAATGACGCAAAGTCTAGTATTCTCGCGGCCTGCCTTGGCCGCATAATCCTCCCGCACCCCACGATCTCGAGCTAGAAAGTCACTCTGAACCCGAGCTGCACGGTCCGCGGGTTGAGCGCGGCGATGACGGTGTTGTAAGTGGTCCCGCTAGACAAGAAGAAATTGGTCACGGCGTTCGCGTTGAGAATGTTGTAGACATCGACCATCGCCAGGAAGGCGAGCCCGTTGACCTTGAAGCGGCGGTCGAGACGCAGGTCGAGGATGGGAACCGTGTCCGACCGGCGGTTCTGGATGTTGTCCACGAGCACGGTCTGCGTGCCCGCATTCGGCAGCTTCACCGAAGCCACCGGCGACCACGGGTACCCGCTCTGGACCCGGAAGTTGAGACCGGCCGAGAAATCGGCCGGCAGCGGATAGTGGCCGAGCGCGTGCATCTGCCAGTTGGTGTCTGTCTGACGATTCGTGACGTCGGCGCTGTAGTTGATCGGGAACGTTCCGCCGAACGAGTAGACGCCGATCGAATCGGTGGCGAGCGGGCTCGTCGAGATGCTGTTGGGTTGTCGCAACTCGTTCCGCCACTGGTAGTCGAAGCCGCCCTGCAGGAAGATGCCCTTCCCGAAGCGCTTTTGTGCGGAGAGCGACAGCGTGTCGTAGGTGGCGCCCGAGTCCGGGATGTTCGTGAACATGTTGGTCACGACGCCGCGCAGCGAGGTCGGGATGTCGAGCGCGTGAATGACCTGTGTCGAATCGAAGGGGTTCGGGACCGTGACCGGCACCGTTTCCGTCCCAATCCGCGCGGTGTTCACGAGGCCGAAGACGTTGCTGGTGGTCTTGTGCACGTACAGGACGCGGACAGACGACTCGCCCCAGAACTGGTGCTCGATCGATCCGCTGATCTCGTCCGCGTAGGGCTGCAGCAGGTTCGGATCGACCTTCGTGCCGGCGCCCGACGAGCTGACCAACGCGCCGAGCTCCTGCGGGCCGTCGTAGAGCCCGTTGCCGGGCGCCGCGCCGGTGGCCGTGCAGGACACTGGCACGCCTGCCAGACGGCAGTCGAAGAAATTGAACGTCTTCGAGTTCACCCCGCCCGCGTTTGCCCCGCTGAAGGAGTTGGCGTAGATGGCGTAGTAGCGGCCGTAGAAGGCCTTGACCGCGGTTTTGCCGTTGCCCGACAGGTCGTAGCTGACGCCGAGGCGCGGCGCGTAGTTGGAGCGCGAGAAGAGGGTCTGCGCGGACACGGTTTGCTGCGGGAACAGGCCGCTGAGGACGGGGTCGCGCGTGCCCGGCTCGAATGACGGCCGCTGGTAGCCGAAGCGGACGCCGGCGGTGATCGTCAGACGGTTGGTCGGCGCCCACCGGTCCTGCGCGTACAACGAGAACATCCGGTTGGCGTTGTACGACGAAGTCCAGGTGCTGCCGAAACTGCCGGCCGTTCCGACGTCCTCGAGCAGGATCTGGTCGGGGATCCCGAATCGATCGAGATATCTGATAGGCCCGGACTGGCCGTTTATTCCCTGCTGTTGCCGGTTGTTGATGAACTCGAACCCGAACTTCGTGTCGTGGCTTCCGATCTTCGACGGCCGGAAGTAGGTGAACGAGCCCGACGCCTGCGGCTTCTGGTACAGAAGCGTGTAGGCGTCCCAGCCGGCACCGCTCGTCAGCAGCGTGCCGCTGTCGGAGCGCGGCGGCCGCACGGCCGGATCCACCTTCGGCACCATCGGCCACACCTCGCAGCACGCGGCCGCCCGGACCTCCATGTACAGCCGATTCGTCCAGACCCGCTGCCACGCGCCCTTGTAAATCCAGACCCGGCTGTCCTGTGCCAGCACCGTCTCGGGAGGATTGCTGATCGAGAGGTTCCGGTTGGGTTTGACCTTGTTGTTGTGCGGTTGGATGAACGCGTTGAGCGTGTCCGCCGTGTCGATCTTGTACGTGAGCTTCACCATCGGATCCTGCAACCTGGTCGTGTCGGTCGCGACGTTCGGATCGACCCCCGAGATCTGCTTGTCGATCTTGAACCGGTTGTACGCCGCGTAGAACCACAGCCGGTCGCGCATGATCGGGCCGCCCAGGTCGACATGGAATTCGTAGAACAGCAGGTTCGGGTTGCCGGTGAACCCACGCGCTGTGAGCGCGGCGTTGTTGTTGTTGCCCACGAAGCTGCCGCCTTCGTACGTAATGTGCTCGAGGCCGGTAAACGTGTTGCCCCCGCTCTTGTAGGTCTGGACGACCGCCGTGCCGGGCGAACTCATCTCCACGTCGCTTCCCGAGGCAGTCACGGAGACTTCGTCGATCGCGTAGTTCGAGTTGTACTGGAACCCCGAGCTGTCGCCCTCCGTCAGATCGATCCCCTCGGCGAGCACCTTGTTCTGGTTGCGGATGCCGAACGATTCGTAGCCCGTGTTCTGGTCCTTGTGGCTGCCTCCGACGTCGAAGCCCTGCATCCGGACGCCTTGCGTCTGGCCGAGGGTGGCCCAGATGTCGTTCCCGCTCGGCACGCTGGTCAGCACCTCACCGCTGAACACCTCCCCGACCTTCGTCGTCGTTGTGTCGACAATGGGAGACGCGCTGCTGACCGTCACGTTCTCGCGCAACGACGCGATCTGGAGCAGTGCGTCGATTGTCAACGTGCTGCCCTGAGTCACGCGGACGCCTTCGCGCCTGATCGTGTCGAATGCCTGCAGCTCGAACGTGAGCAAGTAGACACCCGACGGCAGGCTCGCGAGCAGATACCGTCCGTCCGCTTCAGTCGTCACCGTTCGAACGCCCATGAGCGCGGGCGAGGTGGCGGCCACCGCGACACCCGGCAGCACGCCGCCCTGCGCGTCTTTGATGGTGCCCATCAAACGGCCCTGCTCGATCTGTGCGTGCGCGGGTCGTGCTGAGGTCAGCGACGCTACAAGCAGCGCGAAAATGATCGGTAAGCGTTTCATGTGCTCTCCTGCTGCGATGGAATTCTTGACTGGGATTTCCATTGTGGCCGCCCGAATGGGCACCAATATACACCAAGTCCGCCTGCGGCTAAGGTTTTTCCGGCGCCACATGCTTCCAGCTCTGGAGACCGTCAGCTCAGTCCTCGTCGACGTGGAATCGACTGGAGCCCCCCGGTGCCTTTGTTTTACCCTACTCTGCGGGCTCAGCGTGCTCTGCGTTGTACGTCGAGACACCAAATCTTGCAACGCGCTCCAAGTCGTTCGTCGTTCTTTACAGCTTCCGTACGGCATCCTCGACCTGCTTCGCCAGCGCCTCGTAATCGTCGCCGCTCAGCCGTAGCGGCGCGCCGAAGATCACGCGGACGCGGCCGGGCCGGCCCATGTGCCACCCGACGCCGAGCACCTTGTCCAGCCCGATGACCCGCACCGGCACCACCGTCGCGTCGAGCCGCGATGCGATCATCCCGATGCCGGGCCGGAACGTGTCGATCTCGCCGGTTTCCGATCGGTGCCCTTCCGGAAAAATCAGCACCGAGGTGCCGTCGCCGAGCACCTCGCCGATGTAGCGCAGCGTCTGCCGCGCGCCGGCTTCGCGCTGCGGCAGCGGAAACGCGTTGAAGAACAGGACTGCGAGGTAATACTCGAGGCTCGCTCTGAACCACTCGCCGCGCGTGTGCTCGGCCGGAAAGAAATGCGCGGCGAACATTTCCTTGCCCATCGCCGGCGCCAGGCGATAGCGCCAGCGCGCCGGCAGCGCCGCCATGATGACGGGGCCGTCC
>Ga0097691_1003211_pt1 | contig 10210 bp, 9 predicted proteins | sample NGESurdeep072012_8_FD_72858 | JGI IMG/M metagenome (GOLD analysis project Ga0097691, IMG submission 72858) | Arctic peat soil microbial communities from Barrow, Alaska - NGEE Surface sample 210-1 deep-072012 | ecosystem: Environmental > Terrestrial > Soil > Wetlands > Peat ...
CGCGCCCGTTCGCCGCGTCGTAGACGTAGAGCGCGCCCTGGCGGCGCGGATCCGCTGAATCGATGAGCGTGTAGCGGCGGGTCGGGCGGAGCACCTCGTCGCCGGGCGCGGCGAGCGCCCAATCGCCGGTGCGGCCGCCCACGAATCGTTCCACCAGGCCGACGTCGGCCAGGTAGACCTCGCCGTCGATGTACATGGAGGTCACCTTGGTGACGTCCTGCGGTGTCGTCAGGTAGCGGGTCGCCACTGCCGGGTAGCTCGACCCGTCCGCGAGCATCGTGTACCGGAGGATCTGCTGCTCGGACGGGTCCAGCACGTAGAGGTTGTACAGCGCAGCGTTGAAGTTGGCGACGAACGTGCCAATCCCCAGGATGTCGCTGCCCCACGAGGCCGAATCCTTGACCGGGAGCCGGCGCAGCGTCCCCTTCCCGGTGTCATCAGTGGGGCGCCAGCGCCAGAGGATGTTCTTGTCGTCGAGCATGAGCAGGTCCGGGCCGCCCACGGAGAGATAGCGCGGTACCCCGACCTTGACGCCGGCGCTCGCCACGGCCTGGCCCGCCCGCATGATCGGGACGGCCTTGTGGGTCTGGAGGCTGACCCGGTAGACAGCCTTCGAGGCGCGGTCGAGGAGGTAGGGCGCACCGTCGGGCCCTCGGACCAGCGCACTCAGGTCGAAGGCGGGATTCTGCGAGGCAAACGAGAAGGCGATCTGCGGCACGACCTCCACGACCCCGTAGAGGCGGTCCAGCCCTGCGGCCGCCCGCGAGCGCAGTGGGCTCAGCGTCGACGCCGCGATTCCGGCGGATGCGGCGTCGTCCACCCTGGCAACGGCGTCCTTGAGCAGCTCCTCTGCGCGTCGCGGATCGGCCGCGATGAAGTCGGTCCCGTTGTCGAAGACGAGCCGGAGATCTTCCCGCGCCGTCGCGAGCGCCTTCTCGCCGGCGTTGATCTGCGTGATCGGGGTCACGGGGCCCGAGCCGCCGATGATCCATAGGGCGACGCCGAGGAGCGCCGCGACCGCGACGAACGCGAGGACGGCAAACGCGGCCCGCCTCTGGGACTCGCGGCGTGTCGCGGCGGGCGTAATGCGCCGATAGCGGGCGCCGCGCCGCGGAAGCAGATCCTGGACCCGGTCGGCGAGGCCGGCGACCGCGCTCCCAACGGCGCTCCGTGCCCGGCTTGCGCCCGACGAGACCGCCGCCACGCCGCCGCCGACGGAGTCGGCCAGGGGGATCGGGGATCGGTCGGGGCGGCCGGCGAGCGGTTCCGGCGGTCGCAGGGGAACCAGCCGGCCACGATGGGCCGTCGCCGACACCTCGCCTGCCTCGAGTGCGAGCGCGGCGTCGCTGCCTGTACCGCCGGCCGCCACGAAGCGATGATGCAGGTGCTCCATGGCCGCCTGCGGGTGGAGCGTCACCACGGCGTCCTTGAGCTCGTCGGGACCCAGCTTCGCCGTCACGTTGGACGATATGAGAACGAGTGAATCGCGATCCGCGATCTCGCCGCGCCACACCTCCGGGCTGACGTCCTCCATCGGCAGCCCGTGCGCGCGCCCCGCGTCGGGCAGCGTCAACAGGTGCGCCTGCCGGACCAGGTACGCCTCCGCCGGGCCGATCGTGACCACGTAGAGCTCGTTGCCACGGACCACGGCCAGGCCGATCCCGATCGGGCCGGTCGGCCCGCCGCCGAGCGCCAGCCGCTCCCGTTGGGCAAGGAGGCGGCGGTTCGCGGCGCGGACCGCCTTCTCCAGGCACACGACCAGGCCCGCGGACTCGTCGTAGTAGTACTCGCTCTGGACGGTTTCCGCGACGAGGTGCGTGGCGTCGCGAAGGCGCCGGCCCCGGCCGACGCCCGTGACAACGAGGAAGAGACTCCCCTTGGAACGGGCCGTCGCGCCGATCGTCGGCTCGACGATGGCAACGGTGTCCGGGGAGTCCTCGAGCCGGTCGTGCTCGGCCACGAGGCCGAGCTTCATCTGGAGTCGGACGGCCATGCGATTCGACGGACCTGACGCTCGGGGGCGGGCCGGCGTGACGCCGGTGACGGGCGACCACGCGGCGGGTGATCGCCGCCCGCCGAAGTCAACGGATGATACCCCGGCCCACGACCACCCGCAGTGATCCCGCCCGGATCCCGTCGGCCATCTCCGCATACGCGGCGAGGAGCTCGTCGGCCCGGAGGAGCAGCTCCTGGCCGACGATCGGGGCGCTCGCTTCCACGATGAGCGTCCCGTCCCGCTCCAGCCGTACCGGCCGGGATCCACCCGCCGCTGCCGGGACGCGCCCCTGCACGAGCCGATTCCAGGCCGCGGCGGCGCGCGCCCAGCGCAGCTGCTCCTCCAGGCCCAGCGCCCGCGCCGCCTCAGGAAGGAGGTCGCCGACGCGTCGGACCGGCCGACGGCGCGGGACGCGCTCGTCGTCGAAGGGGCGGGTGGGCGACATGAACGCCTTCAGCCGGCCCGCGGCCCGACCAGGCGGGCGCCGAGCGCAGCGTCGGGAACGACTTCCCAGGCCGCCCCGATCGCCCGCAGCGCCGGGTCCAGGTCGTCGAGCGTGGTGGTCGTGATGAATGCCTGCGGCAGGCCCGCGATTCGACGGACCAGGTGACTTCGGCGCGCGGGGTCCAGCTCGCTGAAGACGTCGTCGAGGAGGAGGAGCGGGGCCCGCCCGTCGTGCGCCGTCAGCAGGTCCAGCTCTGCGAGCTTGAGGGCGAGGATCGCGGTCCGCTGCTGCCCGCGTGACGCGAACGTGGCCAGGTCGCGCCCGTCGAGCCGGAATGCGAGATCGTCCCGGTGCGGGCCGACCAGCGTCGTCCCGTTCCAGGCCTCCTTCTCGGCGGTCTCGGCGAGCCGTCGGGCCAGCGCATCGCGGGACGTCTCGCCAGCGGCCGGCGCGACGTTGCTCTCGTACGTGACGGTGAGGCTCCCCTCGTCGGGCGCGATCTCCGCGTGGGCCGCGACGAGCGGTCCGGCCAGCTCCCCGAGGACACGATGTCGCGCGTCGAGGACCGCCGCGCCCGACTCGACGAGCTTCGCGTCCCACGGGGACAGCTGGTCGGGCGTCGCGCGCTCCTCGCGAATCGCGCGCAGGAGCGCGTTGCGCTGGCCCAGAACGCGTCCATATGCGGCGAGATCGGCGGCGTGGGCGGGGAGGCGCTGGGAGGCGAGCGCGTCCAGCACGCCTCGCCGCAGTGAGGGCGGGCCGGCAACCAGCAGCATCTCCTCCGGCGCGAAGACGACCACGCGCAGGAGCCCGGCCAGCGCGGTGGCGCGCCGGGGAACCCCGTTGACCCGGATCCGCTTTCGCCCCCCGGCCGGCCCCTCGCGGACCAATGTCACGTCCAGCTCCAGCGGGTCGAGGCCGGGCAGCTCGCGGCGAGTATCGACGCGCGCGAACGGGGCGTCCCAGCGGATGAGCTCCGCGTCGGTCACGGTCCGGTGCGACGCCCCTCGAGCGCAGACGACCAGTGCTTCCAGGAGGCTCGTCTTGCCGGCGGCGTTGGGACCCCAGACGAGGTGAGCACCCGGCCCGAACGTCGCCGACAGGGAAACGTAACCGCGGAAACCGGCGAGGGAGATGGAGGTCAGCACCGGGATCGACGCGGCCGCTCTTCCGGCCGCGGGGTCGCCGCTATGAGGTGGTCCGGACCGGCATGACCACGTGCGTGTAGTCGCGCCCGTCCGCCGGCCGGAAGACGCCCGGCGAGAGCGGCCCGTTCAGCTCGATCACGAACCGGTCCGCGTCCACGTTCTGGAGGGCCTCACTGAGGTACCGGGCGTTAAACGCGATCGTTGTCCCGTCACCCTCGATCGTCGCGTCGACGAGGCCACGGTGGTCGCCGACCTCCGCGGCCGCTGCCACCAGCACCTGGGCCGCCCCGTCCGGAGCGACCTGCATCCGGACGATGTTGGCGGATGAGCTGGCGATATAGCCGGCCAGGCGGACGGCCTTGAGGAGGTCGTCGCGGTCCACCTCGACGCGGGTGGCGTGGGTCGTGGGCAGGACCTGCTGGTAGTTCGGGAACTGGCCGTCAATGAGGCGGCTCACGACGTCGATGCCCTCGACGTGGAACAGGATCTGGTTCTTCTGCGGCGAGAGGATCAGCTCCACGGGATCGTCCGTGTCGGCCAGGACGCGCGCGAGCTCTGCGTACGACCGGGCGGGGACCACGATGCTCGTCTCCTCGACGGCATCGAGCGTCGGGATCGTCGTGATGGCGATCCGGTAGTTGTCGGCCGCCGCCAGGGTGAGGCGGTCCCCTTCGAACCGGGTGAGCACGCCGGTCAGGATGGGTCGCGCCTCGTCGGACGCGGCCGCGAAGGTCACCTCCGAGAGTGCCCGGCGGAGGACGCGCTGGCTGATCCGGGTGGTCGGACGCTCGCCCGCCGCGGGAATCGCCGGGAACTCGTCGGCGTCGATTCCCCGAAGGGTCGTCTCGAAGTGGCCGGCCCGGATGAAGAGGTGGTCGTTGTTGCGAACCTCCAGGTCAACACGCTCCTGCGACGGAAGGCCGCTGATGATCTCGGCAAAGAGACGGGCCGGGACGGTGATGGCGCCGTCCGTCTCGATCCGCCCCGGGACCCAGTAGGTGATCCCGATCTCAAGGTTTGTCGCAGTGAGCTTGAGGCCGGCGTCCTCGGTCCTGAGGAGCACGTTGGCAAGGACCGGCAGCGTGCTGCGTCCGGAGACCGCATGGCCAACGACGGAGAGGCCGCGGGCAAGGTTCTCGCAGATGACGGATAGGTTCACGGGTACGTCACTCCGGGTGCTCGGAACAGGGACGGGCCGGACCGGCCGGAACAGGATGGAGTTGTGGTTTGGTGCATGGTCGCATATCGAGTCATCACCGTCGTCATCATGGTGTTGACGGCGTGGATCGTCGCGCTCCAGCGCGTTCGAATCACCGGTGGATGACCGGCCATTCCGGCGTGGACGAGGGCCCCCAGGCGGTGCGTGCCAGCCCGGAGAGGATGTGGACACGGGGCGAGGGCGTGGGAGAGGACGCGCCGGCGCCCTGAATCTGGGTCCACTTGTCCCCGCCAGAGGGCGCACCAAGGGCGCACCTTTTCCACACCGGAGTGGGGTTTTCCACGGAATCCGGGCCTTTTTCCACACACCTGGGCACCAGCCGGCACGCTTGCGATGTGATGGCAGGATCCGTGGCGGCCAGCCGGCCGCCCGTCAGTCGGCGTAGATCAGCTCGCGAACCGCGGCGATATCGCGGCGCATCTCGTCGTTGAGGGCCGCCTCCCGGTTGATCTTGTCGTAGGCGTGGAGGACCGTCGAGTGGTCTCGGCCTCCGAGCTCAGCGCCGATCCGCAGCAGCGAGACGTCCGTCTCCTGGCGCATCAGGAACATCGCGATCTGGCGGGGCGTGACGATGGCCTTGTCGCGCTTCTGGCCGCGTAGCGCGTCGAGGCCCACCCCGTAGTAGTCGGCGACCGCCCGGGCGATCTTCTCGGTGGTCACCTGGCGCTTCTTGGGGTTGTACAGGACGTTCGAGAGGACCGCCTGGGCGAGCTCGATCGTGATCGGCATCGCGCCCATGCTCGCGTACGCCACGACGCGATTGAGCGCACCCTCGAGCTCGCGAATGTTGCTGACCACCTTGCGGGCGATGAACTCGACCACGTCCGAGCCGATCGGCACCGCCGACTCCTCGGCCTTGGCGCGGAGGATGGCGATCCGCGTCTCCAGGTCCGGCGCGGTCAGGTCCGCGATCAAGCCCCACTCGAAGCGGCTCCGGAGCCGCTCCTCGAGCGTGACGATCTGCTTGGGCGGGCGATCCGACGAGAGGACGATCTGCTTCCCGTCCTCGTGGATGGCGTTGAACGTGTGGAAGAACTCTTCCTGGGTCCGCTCCTTGTCGGCGATGAACTGGATGTCGTCGATCAGGAGGAGGTCGATCCGGCGGTAGCGGGCACGAAAGTCGTCGATCCGACCCTGCTGGATGCTCGTGATGAACTCGTTGGTGAACTTCTCGCTGGTCGCGTAGACCACCCGCTTGCGCGGGAAGCGGGCCACCACCGCGTTCCCGATCGCGTGCATCAGGTGCGTCTTGCCCAGGCCCACGCCGCCGTAGAGGAAGAGCGGGTTGTAGGCGTGGCCGGGCCGCTCCGCTACCGAGAGCGCGGCCGCGTGGGCGAGCCGGTTGGCCGAACCGACGATGAAGTTGGAGAAGGTGTACCGCGGGTTGACGTTGGCCGAGGAGCCGTCGCCGCCGACGCGGGTCGGCTCCACGCGAACGTCGGGCGGGAACGCGGCGGCACCCTCCACCCCGGCCTCGACGACGCCCGCATCGGCCCGCACGACGAACTCGACCGCGACGCTGTAGCCCACGATCCGGGCCAGTGTCTGCGAGATCAGCGAGCGATAACGCGTCTCCAGCCAGTCCTTCGCGAACCCGTTCGGGACGGCGATACGGAACCGGGTGTCGTCGACCTCGACCAGGGACGTATGCCGCAGCCACGTCTCGAAGTTGGCCGGCGAGAGGGCAACCTGGAGCTCTCCGAGTGCCGCGCGCCAGATGTGTCGTGTGTCCAACGGACGGACCCTGCTTGACCCGGGCCCCTGGGCCCGGAGGTAGTACTCGGTTGCCGGTCCCGGGCAGCGCGAACGGCACCAGGAATCGCAGAATCGACACATCGAGGGTTCACCCAGCAGGCTGGGCGAACCGCTCCTGGGCCGCCCCCGGCATCGCCCGGGGTTGCCCGCAGGCGTCCCGGCGACCGTGGGCCGACGCATGGTAGCACCGCCCGGACCGGACCCGCAAGGCGATCCGGCACCCAAAGTCGTATACTCCCAGGGAGTATCGCGCATCCGGCCGATCAGGCATGCTCGAGGCTTCGCCGCGCACCCGCCGCGCGGCCCACCGTTTGACACCCTGAAGGCCGCCTTCCTATAATCGGCCGGCGTTGACGCGCCCTGCGCCTCCGTGCGTGCGGCGTGTCCATGTGCCTTCTGGGGACGAAACGACCGAGACCCCTGGGCCGGACGGTTGAGGATCACCACACCCGATGAAGCAGACCTACCAGCCGAAGAAGCGCCATCGCGCCAAGGAACACGGCTTCCGCGCCCGGATGAAGACGACCGGGGGCCGTCGGGTTCTCGCCGCGCGCCGCGCCCGAGGCAGGAAGAAGCTGACGGTCTGACGCCGACATCGGGCCGCGACAACCGGCGGCTCGCGATGCTCACTCGGCCGGCGGACTTCACGGCGCTCCAGGCGTCCAGGACCACCCGGTCCCACCCGCTGATGACCGCCCGGTTCCGCCGGACCGACCTCGACCAAGTCCGCTTCGGGTTCGCCACCGGCCGGGCCATCGGGGGAGCCGTGGTCAGAAACCGCACACGCCGCCGCCTCCGGGAAGCGCTCAGGGTGATAGCGCCCTCGTTCCAGCCCGGCTGGGACGTGCTCATCATTGCCCGACCGGCACTCGTGGCGGCGGACCACCGGGCGCTCGTCGAAGCACTTGAACGGCTCCTCCGGCGCGGAGGGGTCCTGGGAGGATCGACGCCCTCGTGAAGCGGATCGGGATCGGGCTCATCCGGCTCTACCGAATCGTGTTCGCGTGGCTCCCGTCGAGCTGCCGGTTCTACCCCACCTGCTCGAACTACACGGAGCAGGCCATCCTGAAGTACGGCCTTCTCCGGGGAGGCTGGATGGGAGCGCGGCGCATCGCCCGCTGCCACCCATGGAACCCGGGCGGCTATGACCCGGTCCGCTAGGTGAGGCAGCTCCACGTGTCGCTCCCCCGTCCGCGCCGCGAGCTGCTGCTCCCCCTGCTCCTGTTCGTCGCAGTGGCGCTCCTCGTGGCCGCCTGCAGCCCGTCCGGGATCGTCCCTGGCGGCAGCGGGGGGGCTGCGACGTCCGCGCCGCACCCGCCGCTCACCCCGGCGCAGCCGGGCGCGGACCCTGTCTCGCTCCTGGCCTGGGTCTTCAACCCGATCTTCCAGGTCCTCTACATCTTCCTGGTCTGGTTGCAGAAACTGACCGGCGACGTCGGGATCGCCATCATCCTGATGACGCTGGTCGTGCGGGCCGCGCTGATCCCGCTCTTCCGCCGCCAGATCGTCTCCACGAAGCGGATGCAGTTGATCCAGCCGGAGATCAAGGAGCTCCAGAAGCGCTACAAGGGCGACCGGTCCAAGTTCAGCCAGGCCCAGATGGAGCTGTACAAGGAGCGTGGGGTCAACCCTGCCTCCGGGTGCCTGCCCCTGCTGCTCCAGCTCCCGCTCCTCATGATCATCTACTCGGTGATCAGCCAGGGCCTGACAAACCCGGACCCTCGGGCGATGTTCACGTTCTTCGGGCTCCACATCCTGGACTACACGTGCGTCAACGGGGTCGGAGTGGTCGGCGCGACGGTTGACCTGTACAAGCCCTGCATCAACACGACTGTCACGTGGCTGGGGAACCTGGACGTCTCGAAGCCCTGGGTCCTCTTCCCGAACATCGCGTTCCTGAGCTGGTTCAGCGTCCTGGCGGCCGCCTCCGCGGTCCTCCAGCTCGTCCAGAGCCGGATGACGATGCCCCCGTCCACTACCGCCTTCAGCGACCAGAACTCGAAGGTCCAGCGACAGCTGGTCATGTTCCTGCCCCTGATCTCGCTTGCCTACGGAGGGTTCCTGCCCGCCGGCCTGTTCATCTACTGGATCGTCACCACGATCTTCGGGATCGTCCAGCAGTACCTCATCGTTGGCTGGGGCTCCACGTTCCCGCTGTTCGGGTTCTCGCCGAGCTTCGCCCGCGACCATCGCCCGCGCTTCCCGGTCGACGAGCCGAAGGCGTCTACCGGGGGCGCACCTGGCGCCGCCCGCAAGCCGGGAATCGTCCGTCCGCCCACCGACCGCACGCCGGCCGACCGCTCCGCTTCCGCGGCGGCCACCGTGCGACCCCGAGAACGAGGCCGTCAGGGCCGCCGAGGGAGAAAGCGCTGAGCATGAGTGCGTACCGTGAGTTCACTGGCAAGTCCGTCGAGGAAGCCCTGCGCCACGCCCGCGAGGAATTTGGCGTCGGCCTCGACGAGCTCGACTTCGAGATCCTGACCCCGGGCAGCCGGGGCGTTCTGGGGATGGGCGCCGAGCCCGCCCGGATCGTCGCCGCGCCGCGCACCGCGCTCGGGGGTGCCGCGCCAAAGCGTGAGGCAGCGGCCGCACGGCCGCTCCCCACCCCCATGGATCGCGGCCCGCGCCGCGACGACCCACCCGCGCACCGCGATGCGCCCCGTCGCGACGATCGACCTGACCGCCCTGCGATGGAGCGCCCGGAGGCGCCGCGCCGCGATGCACCGCGCCGCGACGACCGCCCGGAGCGGGCCCGGGATCGCGGCCCGCGCCGCGACGACCGCCCCCCGCGCCGATCGGACGATCGACCTGGCGTCTCGGTCGTCTCCTCCAGCGAGGCCGACGAGGTCCAGACGGCTCGTTCGCTCGTACGAGAGCGCGAGGAGCTCCAGGCCGCGGAGGCGTCGCCGGCCGCCCTTGACGCGGGAAAGCGACTCCTCGAGCAGCTGATGCAGCACCTGGGCTTCTCGGTCGCCGTCAATATCGAGACCGGCGAGACGAACCGCCTCAACGTGGTCGGCGCCGACGACGAGGAGCACGAGGCCCTGGGCGCCCTCATCGGCCGCAAGGGGGAGCGGCTCTCCGCCCTCCAGCACATCGTGAACCTGATGCTGTCGCGCGAGATGGGCGAGTGGACCCGCGTCCTGGTGGACGTCGAGGGCTACCGCGGCCGACGCGAGCAGCAGCTCCGGGAGATCGCCGATCGGGCCGCGGCGCGCGTCGTCGAGACCGGCAAGATGCTCCAGCTGGAGCCGATGCCCGCCCTCGAGCGGCGCTGGATCCACCTCGCGCTGCGCAACCACCCCGCCGTCGGGACCCAGTCGATCGGTGAAGAGCCGAACCGCCGCGTGGTTGTCGTGCCAAAGGCGGTGGTCTAGGCTCTGAACGGTCCCGGAGTCGACCATCCGCGGAAGGCGGCACCTGGCGAACGTCACGCCGGGGCACCCCCGCGCGTCTCTTCGCGGCAAGCCTGCTAGATTCGCGCTCCGATCCATCCGCACCGAGCACTGATATGCCAACCGCCCCCCGCCGCTTCCCGTTCGGCCGGCTCATCTTCGCCGTCGTCGCCGGCTTCGTGCTGGCCTTGGCGGTCGGGACCGGCGCCCTGTTCGCGTACCAGGGTCGCTACGCCGACCGGATCTACCCGG